>Ga0190274_10001616_pt1 | contig 13220 bp, 14 predicted proteins | sample Popmic531T_FD_133002 | JGI IMG/M metagenome (GOLD analysis project Ga0190274, IMG submission 133002) | Populus adjacent soil microbial communities from riparian zone of Yellowstone River, Montana, USA - 531 T | ecosystem: Environmental > Terrestrial > Soil > Riparian zone | place: USA: Montana...
CAGCCGGAGGTTCCTCCTTCGGGTGGCGGCGTGTCTGCTGGACTTGCTTCGGGCGGCGCGGATTCCGGCGGCGCCGCGTCCGGCATCGCGCGCTCGGGCGGCGGCGCATCAGGTGGCGATTGATCAACCGGTGGAGATACCGGGCCAACACGCGCGCCACCTGGCATGCGTCCAGTAGTCGCCGCGCGCAACTGCTGCCGCAATCGAAATATTTCTTCCTGCAGTTGTCGCACGGTGGGCGTGGCGCGACGGCGCACGACCCGGCGTCTGCGAGGTGCCGCGGCGTACGCAAATCCCCAACCGGAAACCGGGGAGGGCGCGCTGTCTTCTTCCACATCGCGTTCGTAGCGTTCGCCGACGCCGGCCATTCCGCCACTGGGCAGGCCGCCGCGACACTTGTGACAGCCGCACTGCGGACCGCAGGACTCGCAGCCACCGGGCTTACCGGGTTTTCCTTGTTGAAGATACGTCATGAAGCGCCTGCAACTTGTTTGTCAGCCCCTCACACGCCCTGTCGTCGCCAGAACAACTCCCATTCGCGCGACATGTGTTCGGTGTCGTAACCGCCCAGCGTCAGCGCGCGGCGCACCCAGTCTCGTGACCGGCGATCTCTGAGCGCGACATGGGGCGGGCGCACCTGCCAGAGCTGCTCGTCGCGCTCGCGACCATCGAGCAGCGCTCGCCAGCGCTCGAGCTCGCCGCGGCGCGTGAAGGCGCGCGCGATGCGCCGTAATACTTCCAACGGGCCGCGAGCCGATGCGGCCACCGTCATGTCGAACAGCGCCTCCTCGCGTGTCAGTTTGAAATCCGGCGACGGGAGATAGCGCGGCGGAATTGCCGTGCGTACGGCGGGCACGGTGGGTGCGGGCTCGACGCGCGGAATCATCGTGGGGGGTGGCTTGTGCTCGTTGGACGTCTGCGGCGGCACCTCGGTCGAAGCAGACCTGATCGCCGGTTGCCTGGCCGCCTGTTCGCGCGGGACTTGCACGTCCTCGTTGCGCTCCGCGTGCTGCGTGTGATCGTGAATCACGCGCAGCTCGACGATCTCCTGGCCAGCCGTGAGCCAGGATGAATCCTGCCGGGCTTCCTCGGTGTGTGATTGACGCGGCGGCGGCAATTGCAGGCATCGCGCGACGTCGGGCGTGAACATCAGCAGATCCGCGGCGGAGGCGCTGGCGCCGAACAAGCGCCGTGCGACGTCGGCGCGCGGCTGCGTCAGGGTCACTCGGTAAAGCTGCACGCAGCAAGGCAGCCGGTGTGTGTCGCGCAAACGCTCGGGGTGCGCCAGTTGCGCGCCGAGCTGAGTCTTGAATTCTCCGAAGCACACGGCGCGTTTCACGCCGGGGCGCGGCAACAGGCAGCGAAGGCCTGAACGCCCGCGCACCTCGTGTCCCGCCGTGCGGCGACGATCGCCGCGCGCTCGCGGCGCGACCTCGACATCCTCTGCTTCGCCCTCGATGAGGTCGTCGTATCGTTGCGGGCGCGATCGCAGGGGAACCGGCGGCATGTACGTCAATGGCGGGCAGGCGAATCCCGGCGGGAGAGTGTCGAACGGTGCCCGGGCTGCCGCCGGGTTGCTCATCATCATGACCACCCTGATGGCGTCCGGCATCGGCGGCTGGGCAGCAGCGGCCAGCAGTTCCCCGGCGAGGGCGCTACGAAAGTCCATGTGTCGGTTGAGACTGACCATATGCGTTACCTCGTTACTAACTACTTCGCCAGGTGAATGTGATCGCGGTGGGCGCGCAGCAGGAAGTCGCTGATGTATTTCCACGGGCCTTCGCTGCGCGTCCAGGGACCGAAGAGCTGGATTGGATAACCGTACGGCTGTGACCAGCGGCCGTGACACTGCAGCGCCTTGTAGAGTCGCCAACCGAGGTTGTCGCGCCGCGCGGCGTGCAGGATGCGCGCGCACTGAACGGCGTCGGGCGCGGCGCGGGCCTGAGCCATGGCAGTGTTCCAGCGAGCCTTCCAGGCATCGAGGCCCACACCACCGACGGCATAGATATCGGCCGCGCGCCCCACGCGGTGGTGCCCGAAAATGCCGGGACGGAAGTAGACGCCGATGGGCCGCTCGGCCGTTGCGCCGGCGTCGGTGGCAAAGCGTTCGAGCACGCGTTCGACCTCGTGCGCGAGCACGGGCACGACCATGCCGTTCGCCGCCGGAGAGTCCACGCGCCAGGCGCGTCCCGACTGGATGGCGACGCGATCGTCGAGTTGCTCGCGCTCATGCGGCGGTGCCATAGGCCGAGTTGTACCAATAGCGTCCGGAGAGTCGCGCGCCGATGCGCCGCACACCGGGAGATGCACCGAGACGCCGCACCGCGAAGTCGAGTCGCGCACCTTCGTCGAGGCGGATGTCGACCGGGCAACACGAAGATCCCCAGGGATTCACGATGTGCTGGAAGCCCAGGTACGGATACAGCGGATGACCGTTGACGCGGATGGTCCATTCCAGGTCGGGCGTGTCGATGCGCGTCGGGTCGCTGGCCAGCAGATCGGTGAACTGGAAAAAATTCTGCAGCACCCCGCAGTACTGCGGCGGCAGGTCGAATTGCACCATCACGATGGTGCGGTACTCCTCGGGTTCGCTCTGCAGGTCGACGATGCGTGATTCATCGAAGTACTGCGCATCGAGCGGAATGCCACACAGCACGCACGGGCGCCCGGTGTTGGCTCGCAGCCGCGCGTTCATGGCACGGCCCGCCCGCGCCGGCGCCGCAGCGCCGCCGTCGGAGATCCGGATTCGCCGAGCACCTTGTAGCCCTGCAGCGAGATGTGCAGATCGCCGCGGAAGTCGGAGACCTCGGTGATCTGCAGCCGGATGGTCGAGCGTGGCCTGAAGATGATGGGCTTGGGAAAGTAGCGGAACGGACGGTCGCCGTTCGAGATCCCCAGGCCCGCCGTGTTGAGGATGGGCTCGCTCTGGAATTCGCGGCCGGTGCCTTCGTCGAACAGCGCGTACAGGAACTGAACCTGGTCCGCCGGAGGACTCACTACTTCGAACAGGCGGCTGGCGATGGACGGACTCAACGCGATGCCCTTCTCGATGGCGTTCAGCGCCACGTCCGCGAAACGCGGGTTGAGCTTGATCCCGTTGCGCAGCGCCGCGCCGAGAAACGAATCACCGCGCGGCGTACGCGCGCTCTGGACCAGCGCGCCCTTGAGCGACTTCGCCAGGTCGCCGAAGTCGATCTGTGATGCGGCCTTGGGTTTCACGGCGGCCAAGGTGATGACCGGGCCCGGCGATGGTGTCGGCGGTGGCGTCGGAGGCAGGCCGATGGTGACCGGAGTGACTTCCGGGATAACGCCATAGCCCACGGAGACGGCGATGAACGTGGCTTCGACGCTCACGGTGACGGTGTTGTTGAGGACGGTCCCCGGACTGCCCGTCAGCCGGTAACGAAATGCGTAATCGAATGGAATCGTGCGGCGGCCCGCGTCGACGGCGGCGTCGCCGAAACCGCCGAATGGCGCCACGCTGCTCATCGTGCGCGTCTCCTGGCGCGCATCGGCGCCGTGTTGACGCGCGCCGGCGCCGAGAGCTTGTAGCCCTGGAACACCAGGTACAGCCGGCCGCGGCCGAAGTGTTCCTGCACCAGCACGCGAATCGTCGAGCGTGGATAGAAGATCATCGGCCGTGCGAAACGCTTGAATGGCCGGTCGCCATTGGCGATCCCGAGGCCGGCGATGTTGTTGACCAGGCCATTCTGCAGCTCCCGTCCCGTGCCGCCGTCGAATACGGTGTAGCGGAACGAGACGTCGTCAGCTCGATTCAGCGATTCGAAAACCTTGTCGACGAATTCCGGCGCTACCGTCGCGCTCAACGTGCCGCCGTCCTGCAAGGCGACCCGCAACAAGCTCGGACGGATGCGAAAACCATCTTCGACCGCCTGGGAGCCGAACAGAGATAGTGGCAGGGCCGCGAGGTCGATCTCGCCGTTGGCATTCACGATCTGGTTGCGCGTGACAGCGTCGAGCCGCGCGATGGCAGTGCTGAGCTTCAGCGGCGTGATGTCCGCCTGCAGCGCGTAGCCAAGCGCGGTGGCGACGAATCCACCTTCGACGTTGACGTTCACTTCCTGGGTGATCAGGCGTCCCGGACGATTGACCAGCGGCAGGTTGGCGACGTAGTCGAAGGGAGTGATGCGGTCTGTGGGCAGCCCGATGATTTCGCCCGGACAGTCGGCGGTGCCCTGCAGCGCCCGAACCACGGGCTCCGGGCAATGGCTCGCCGCCAGTAGTTTGTACCCGTACAGCACGATGAAGAGCGTGCCGCGCACGCCCTCGGAGTTCTCGATGACCTGGAGGCGCACGGTCGAGCGCGGTGCGAACGACAGTGGTTTGGGCAGCACGCGGAACGGGCGCTCGCCGTTGGTCTTGCCCAGCGAGGCCAGGTTGTGAACGGGCTCATCCTGCAGCTCGCGCCCACTGTTGCTGTCGACGACGCTGAAAAAGAAGGACACTTCGCTGCGCGGCACGAGGTGCTCGAGGACTTTGTCGCGCGCCGCCTGGGCGATCACGCGGTCCATGGCCACGCGCGGTCCGGTGGTGCCGCTGTCGACAAAGACCGCATCGGGTATGGCGCGAAATCCGTCGACGAGCACGTCGGGCGCGATATCGCCGAGGCGGATGTCACCGAGGCGGAAGGTTTCCCCAGGGTCGCCGGTCCCGGCCGAGATTTCCTGCAGGGCGAGCGGCCGGCGGTTGTCTTCTTCCAGTCCGTAGCCAATGGCGGTCGCGACGAAGGTGCCGTCGACATCGATGTTGATGACCCCGGCGACGATACGGCCCGGCTTGCCCTGCATCTCGAACGAGGCCGCGGCGTCGTACGGAATGGCGCTGCCCGTTTCGCTCCGCGCGCGCGCCGCGCCCGTTGCGCGGAGTCGCATTGCCTCTGGCCTGACAGCCATGAGCTCTCTCCGTGTGTGTGGGCTGCGTTTACTGGACGTCGCGCACCATGTAGCCGTCGAGCACGACCCACATGTTGAGCGGTCCGTAGATGCGCTGGATCTCCGTGAGCACTTCCTTGTCGGTCACCTCGATTTCGACGCGGAAGTTCTGCTGCTTGTCGATGTAGATAGGCTCGGCGAAGCGGAAGGTGGCCAGGGGCGAGGGCTCGCCATGGCTTACGAACGTGGCGCCTTCCGAGTACGCGCCCGCGCCGCCCGGGAAGAACCAGGTGGGCATCTGGATCATGATCTTCTCGCCGACGAACAACGTCGTGACGGTGTTGAAGATGATCTTGCTGATCAGGTTGCTGGCGCCATTGCTCGGGCGGAACTGTTCATCCGGCGGAATCCTCGGCTCTTCTTCGAGGGCTCTGACCAGGGATTCGAGATCGCGCGCGCCGAGGAAGATCGTGCCGCCGGCATCGGCCACCGAATCCGCGTCGACCTCGATTTCATCACCCGACGAGGAGGTGGCCGACAACGTGACTTCCTCGTCGTTGGTCACGTCGATAGTCGTGAATCCCTCACTATCTGCCCGCGCCTCTTTGAGCAGCTCCATGAGGCGGCTCAGCGTGAGCTCGAGCTCCACGGTGATCTCGTTGACGTCCTTCTTGGGATCGCCGGACACCGCCCCGTTGTCGTCCACCAGCACTTCTTCGCCTTCGTCAGTCTCGACGAAGGGTTCGACGTCGTCGGTGTCGGCGGATTTTGCCGTCACCTTGTCGTCGAACACAGGCGGCAGGTCGCTGATGACCACGCGCATGGCGCGCGCCTCGAAGGTGTTGTAGTGAGGCAGGAGCGAAGCCGACTGCAGGTTGGTCTCGAGCTTGGATTTCTTCTGCACGTTGACGAAGAACTTGAGCGTGCCCGAATTGTCCAGCTCGTCGACGTCGCGCAGTTGCTTCCCGCTCTCGACGAATACGGAATCGTAGATGGGCAAGTGGACCTTTTCGCGAATACCTTGTACGACGGCCATGGCTTTTCACTCCTCAGTAGTTCGATTCAGTTGCAGGCGCAGCGCGCGGCGCGGCTCACCACAGTGGCCGCAAGGTGTCGGGAATCATCGACGGCGAACCGGGTTGCTCGGTGAATGCAGTGCAGGAGGGGCTCACGTCCCCCGGCTTCGAATAACCGGCAAAGTCATCGCCCGCGGCGAGGCCGGTGTTGAGCGGCAACGGACATCCGGCGTTGAAGGGCGACGGCACTTCGCGCACGTAGCCTTCGACGCCAGGTTCGCCGTACTCCGGGTAGGCGTCGTAGCCGGCGTAGTCTTCGGCGTAATCCGCGACGCCCGGATATTCCTCGGCGAAGGGGTCGTCCCCGTACCCCACCATCTCCGGCATCTCACCGGTCATGTTGGGATCGTCGCCGTAGTAGCCGACGGGCATCTCTTCGGCGAAGTAACCGACGGGTTCGGGCTCACCGTAATCCCCGTAGCCGGCGACTTCCGCGGGCTCGCCGTAGTAGCCACACCCGGCGACTTCTGCGGGCTCGCCGTAGTAGCCATACCCGGCGACTTCTGCGGGCTGGCCGTAGTAACCGTATCCGGCAACTTGCGGGGGCTGGGCGTAGTGACCGTAGCCCGCAACTTGCGCGGGCTGGGTGTAATGACCGTAGCCCGCAACTTGCGCGGGCTGGCCGTAGTGGCCGTAGCCCGCGTACCCCGGAAATTGCGGGGGCTCGCCGTAGTAGCCGTAGCCCGCGTACCCCGGAAACTGCGGGGGCTCGCCGTAGTAGCCGTAGCCAGCGACATCCTGTGGCTGTCCGTAATAGTGGAATCGCATGGTCCTCTCTCCTGGTTCGCCGGGCGCACCCGGCGACGGGTTGACGATCATCACTTCTTCGTAATCGGGCCGACGCCTCATGGCTGGCATGCCTCCACCATCAACCTTCGATGCCACGTGCGGTCACGCGGTAGTGCCCGCCCAGAATGTGGAGCTGCTTGCCCGCCGGATCGCAGGCCAGCAGCGGCATGTTTTCCATGAAGTGCACGTAGGTGCGTGGTTGGCCGCAACGACCCTTGTCCGAGGTATAGATGAGCCCGCGCAGGCGTCCGAGCTTCACCAGCACATCGGGTATCCGTCGCGTGCAGCGCTGGCGCAGCAGCGCCGGCGGTGCGAAGGCGTGGAAGCTCTCGAAGAGCCCGCGCGCACGGTCGAATTCGTCGCAGCGCGCGCGTGGTGTGCGCCGGACGCGAATCACTAGATAGGCCACTGTTTGCGCCCCGAGTCATGTTGGCCCTTTCAACGCCTGCGGCGGAAACGGCGCCCGCGCAGCGGAGCCGTCACGGAGGCGACCAGCGCTGCCTGTGCGGGCTGTGGGGTCATGGCCGCGGAAGTCGGCACCAGTCCCGGGGGACCTGGCCACGACACGCAGCGCATGTAGCGGCGACGCGGCGCCAGCCCGGTGTATGGAACCGGTGGTTGCATCCATCCTGGCGGAATCCCGCCCGGCATCTGCGGACGAAATCCGAGACCAGGAAGGCCCGGAAAGCCACCTGGCATTCCCGGAAATCCCGGCATGCCCGGAAAGCCGGGCGGAGTAGATAGTCCTGGCATGGAAGGTGCGGGTGGCGCGGCGCCGCCGCCGGGAAGCAGGCCTCCGACGAGTTGCCCGACTCCGGGAATCGCCTTTGCGATCCCGGGCAACAGGTTCGATACGGCGGGCAACAACTTGGCGGCGAGCGGCGCGAGGAACGGCAGGAAGCCGACCGGATTGCCGAAGCCGTCGTATACCTCGCCCATGGTTTCCGCGGGCTCGCCGTAGTAACCGTAGCCGGCCACGTCAGGCACTTCGTGCAACGCTCCTGTCAGCGTGTCTTGGACCAGCATGTCATTCCCTCCGGGTTGATCTCACAAATACGCTTCCACAGTGCGGGTGGCGCCCAGCCAATCGGGCGCGGCATGGTCGCGTCGAGCGGGCACCAGCGGCCGCGGACGTTCACTTCGGGATAGATGTGGCTGTAGGCGTGCGGCTTCGCGGGGCGGAATCCGGCGAGCACCAGACGCACGGGGTGGCCGGTGGAGATCAACAGCGCGCCGAGCAGGATCGTCATGTCGTCGCAATCGCCGGCGCACAACTCCAGCATGCGACGCGCACTGTGCAGCAGCTCGACGCGAAAGATGTCGCGCGTGTACCGGACGTTGCGACGAACCCAGTCGAATAGCGCACACACCTCGCCCCAGCGATCCTTGGCGGGTACGCCATAGGCGCGGAAGATCTCGATTGCCTTCTGGCGCACGTAGAAATCCTTCGCGCCCGAGCGGATCAGGCAGGAGATGAGCCGCGCGGTTGAAATCGTGCCGCGCCGCCCCTTGGGTACGCGCAGCACCCGGATCCGCGGCCTTACTATTCGACTGCACAGGCGGATCATTCGTATCGTTCACTGGAATGAAGTCCACGTATCACCCAGGATTTCGTCGAGCCTCACGATGAGTTTCTCGTCGAGGCCCGGCACCGTGATCACCGCGTAACAGGCGTCATTTCCCTCGCCCTGCGCCACGTCAACGACGGTTCCTTGCAACAGATCATCACCATGCAGCTTCATGACGAGCTTCTCCGCCTCCGGGATGTAGACGTCGCGTATGCGGAAGTGGACCCGTTTGTTTCGCCAGTCCATGCAAAGACCGTCGCCCTGTGCCAATCCAAAATCCGAAACGCTGGCTTACACGAAGCACACTTCGTGCCAAGGCGCCGCGCGCGGGCGCTGCGCCCGCGCAAGACACTGATGGTGAAACAAAGATCGTGCATCGACGCCCGCGTGCCGTGCCGCGCGCGTCGAGCGGCTTCGTGCGCACGCGGAAAACCTTTTCCGGAAAGTGGTTGCTGTCCCCGGCAGGATCGTTCCGGCCGCTGTCGCGGCCGCGTGCAAGCAAACTAAGACTTGTGAGGTGGCGCGGAGGACTCGGTCGGGCCGGGCTTTTTCAGCTTGTTGTAGACGCTGCGCGGCGTGATTCCGAGCAGGCGCGCCGCGCGCGACTGGTTGCCGTGTTCGCGCTCGAGCGCCGCGTTCAGTATCAGGCGCTCGCAGGCTGCGAGCGCGCGCGCCATGCTCCAGCGATTCGCCACCAGCAGGCCGAGCACGCTCGCTCCGACTTCGGACGTCGGCGGTGCTGGGGACCCGCCCGCGCTACTCTCGTTGCAAAGCTGCTCCCAGGCCACGGGCGGCAGGTCACGCAGCCCCAGGGGTTCATCGTCGATCTTGTTGAGCAGGATCCAGCGGATCAGGTTCTCGAGCTGGCGCGCATTACCGGTGAGTTCGAGCCGGCCGAGTGCGGCGATGAACTCGGCGCTGGATGGCACGGGTGCGCGGCCGCGCAACTTTGAAAATTTCGCGACGAAGTGCTCGGCCAGCGGACCGATGTCCTCGCGACGGTCGCGCAGTGGCGGCAGGTGAATCGTGAGCGCGTTCAGTCGATTGAAGAGATCGGCACGAAAGGAACCGTCGCGCACGCGTGCCGCGAGGTCCGCGTTGGTCGCCGCGACCACTCGCACGTTGACCGGTGTCTCCAGGTCCTCGCCGACTCCCAGCACGCGCTGCTCCTGGAGGACACGCAGTAGCTTGGCCTGGAGGTGCTCATCCAGTTCCGCTACTTCGTCAAGGAACAGCACGCCGCCCTCGGCGCTGCGAAACAAGCCTTTGCGGTCGCGCTCGGCGCCCGTGAAGGCGCCGCGGCGATGACCAAACAATTCGCTCTCCGCGAGGTCTCGTGCGACCGCGCCGCAGTTCACCGCCACGAAAGGTCTCTGGCTGCGCACTGGATCGAGCCGATGTATGGCATTGGCCACGAGCTCCTTGCCGGTGCCGGATTCACCACTGATCAACACCGGAAACAAGCTGAGCCTGGCGATGCGCATCACGGAAACGAACACCGACGTCATGGTCCTGCTGTCGCCGACGATGCCTTGCGCAAGCATTGCCGCATGCAGCGCTCGCGTCTCGCTGGCCCGGGCGGCATTTTCCTGCAGGCGAAGCTGCAGGGCGGCCCGTAGCGTGGTTACGAAGTCCTCGCGGGCGCTGTCGAGCAGGTGGGAGCAGCCGGCCAGGAAGGCGAGGCACTGTTGACCCAGTGGCTGACAGCTCGCGTCTTCCTGGCAACCGATGACGATGAATCCAGCAGCCTTGAGCTTGCGAATCACATCGTATGAAGACGCGCAGTTGGACGCCCCGGGTTCGAGGCCGCAGATCGCGACGCCTCCGGTTTCAGTGCCGCGCGACCTTCGCGCATCTTCCGCACAACCGCACGGCCGCACGATCGCCCCACATTGCCGGGCAATGCAGCTGATCTCGAGCGCCCGTTCGGGATTGGCGTCGAGCAACAGGACGGATTGCCCGTCCGTCACGGAGCGTAACCCCTGGCAACTAACTTCCGCGGTCACGGCCAGACCGGTCCATCGTCTGTTGATGATCTCTTTCGATCCGAGATCCGGGACCGTCTTGCTGGTCTTTTGTGCGACGGCACCGGAGCGAACGAGACTACGCGCGGCCGCCGTGAGCGGCAAGTGCCTTTGGCTCGTTTGCTGCGCCACGCGCTGCACCGCGCGCCTCGCGCGAGAACCAGCGTGGTGCATGCACGGCGACAACTAACTACTTTCCGCGATACGCAAGGCTGCAACGCGGATTTGTGCAGCGCGCGACGATGTGGGCTATTGCGGCGCGACACCCCGCGCGTGATGCGCCGCATCGATCTGCGCATCGGCACGCGGGCTCACTATCCACTCCGTCGAGGAGCTGGTGTTCGCTGCCGCGGCGCGAGTTTGTCCCACTCCACGACGCGCTGGTGATGCAAAGCGGCGTTGGGAGAAAGCGTGGCTCAGCGCATCCCTGCTGGGTCGGGACGGGATTCTTGCCCCACCCGGATCGCGCCCCGCATACTGGCGGCCGTTCTTTTGCCTGTCCCGATATCGTTCAGCTAATAACCAACCGAGGTTTTTCATGCCGACGCTCTACGTGGGTGTTCTGAACTACGACACCAAGGCGAAACAGAACGATGGTTTGAACAAGCGGAAGACAGTCATCTCCGAGGGGCTCGCCGAGCTGGACGAGTACGTGAAATCCAAGGTCACGTTCAAGGACAACACCCGCACGGTTACCGGCATTTTCGCCGCGCCGGAGTATGCGTTCGCGAAGCCGGCATGTTCGGGAGACCACACTGGCAAGGACATCCGGCATTTGGGTGAAGGAACCAAAGTCGAGGTCGAGAGGTGGATCAAGGAAGTCAGCGCGAAGTATCCGAAGATCCTGATGTTCCCGGGCACGGTCGCGTGGAAGAAGGCGCTGGCGCGCGACAAGAACATGTATGTCCAGCGCAAGCAGGCGCTCGACGACTCGCTGACCGCGTCAGAATTGGATGCGAAATTTACGGGCAAGCCACAAACGCGCACGCAGAAGGCGCTGGCGGATCTGCAGGCCAACGCTCAGATCATGTTTGGCAATGACCTCAACAGGTCGGTGGCCAGTCACCAATACGAAGGCATGGGCAAATTGGGTAGCGTCACGTATTACATCACCGACACCGACACCGGAGACCCAGTGAAGGGCAAACCCGGGAAATTCTGGACTGACGATGTGAAGCTGGCCAACAAAAAACGCAAGGCCCCCAGTACCCAGGACAAGCTGAACGAGCTGGGCGGCACGGCCACGGAAATGGCCCGCAATACCTGCTACGTCTACCTGGCGGGCAAAAAGCTGCTCAAATACAACAAGCACAACGACTATCACGAAGTGCTCAACAGCGGCAATGTCGTTTACGTGCCAGGTAACCTCACGCCCTTCGTAACCGTGGAAGGGCTGACCTACGGCATCGAGGTGTGCCTCGATCACGTCGCATCAACACAAAAGAAGTTGAAGACCGCCGGCCATCTCTCCGGCGCGCCCGACGTCCTGGTAGTGCTGTCCGCCAAGGTCACGTTCAACTCAACGTACATGATCGATCCGACCCGCTTCGTGATCCATGCCTGCAGTGACGCCGCCAACAATCGGGTCGGCGCGGGCAACCTCGTGTCCAATGCAGGCGACAACCGCGTTTTCAGAAAGACGCACGTTGATATCTACGAGCTGAAAACACCGTAGCGGGAAAATGTTCACCGACTGTGAGTCGCCACGGGCTGGGTGCCCGCTGCTTGCTGCAGCATGCAAGGCGCCGCAAGAAAGTTGCGCGTACGAACGAACTGGCGCAACTTTCACGTCATGGAATCGAAGCGACGTCGTGTTGCGTTCGCGATAGCTGCATCTTCTTTCCTGCTGATCTCTGCCGCCCTTGCCGAGGAGTGGCAGGGGTATGAGCGGCTCACGCGAGAGCAATTGCTGGGCCGGCTGACGGAGGCGGGCGCGGAACTTCCGTCGCTGTCCGGCAAAAACTTTTCCGGGCTGGATTTGTCTGGCATCGATTTCCGGCGCGCCAATCTTTCGGCTTCCGTGTTCAACAAGGCCACGTTGGCGGGCGCCAGGCTGGACGGCTGCAATCTCACCGTCAGTTTCCTGGAGGGGGCGAATCTTTCGGAAGCGTCTCTGACGCGTGCAACGCTGTTCTCTGCGCAGATGGCCGGAGCGGTGCTGACCGGCGCGGACTTCACGGGGGCGCGCCTGATCGGCGATCTGCGTCGCGTGGATCTGTCGCACGCCAGACTCGTTCAGATGAACGCTGCCCCTGACATGAAAAACCAGTCGATGGGCCTGATGCGCACGAACATCGTGAACGCGAAGGTGCTCTCAGCCGACATGACGGATTCGGACTTCTCCCGTGCGGACTTGAGCTTCTCCGACTTTACCGGCACTCGAATGGTTGGCACGAAGCTCGCCGGCGCGGACTTCAGCGGCTCGGTGCTCGCAGGAGTGGATCTGACGGGCGCGGATCTGCGCGGTGCGATTCTGATAGACGCCGATCTGACGAACGCCAATCTCTCGAAGGCGAATCTCGCGGGGGCAGAACTTCGCGGCGTGAAGGGACTGAGCAGCGCCAGGCGTCCGGACACGATAGGCCTCTAAAGGGCCGCAAGGCTCGCTACTTCGGCCGCGAGCAACCTCGCGGATGCGACGGGTTGCATGCCCACGTCGTAGCCGCCGAGCACCAGCACGGTTCCATCGTGAAGCAGGCTGGCAGTTGCAAATTCCGCGCGGCCGCCCGGCGGACCGGCAATGCTGATGAAACTCGCAGCGCCTGGCGTCCAGCGTTCGGCCTGAGCCGCGCCGCCCGCAACGATGACAACGCCGGAAGGCAGCACGACCACGGAGTGTTTGATCTTGTGACGCGCCGATTTCAATGTCGG
>Ga0190274_10001617_pt1 | contig 13209 bp, 12 predicted proteins | sample Popmic531T_FD_133002 | JGI IMG/M metagenome (GOLD analysis project Ga0190274, IMG submission 133002) | Populus adjacent soil microbial communities from riparian zone of Yellowstone River, Montana, USA - 531 T | ecosystem: Environmental > Terrestrial > Soil > Riparian zone | place: USA: Montana...
ATACTTTTCATGCTAATTCAATTATAAACACTAGAGTATTATTATCTTTAAAGTAAAGAAGTCGAAGGGCGGTCCCTGAGCATTGGTTTGAATACTTTTCATGCTAATTCAATTATAAACACTAGAGTATTATTATCTTTAAAGTAAAGAAGTCGAAGGGATAATGGCAGAGCAAGCACTTTAATATGAAACCAAATTGCATAATAGTCTTTTCATTCCTTTTATTCAGCAACTGCTCCTCAAACAAAACCTATGAAGAAATGTCGCCGGAACAAAACCCTAACGAATACCATAATGAGTTAGTTACCCAAATTCATATTCCCGAAGGCTATACTTTTATTACAGGAATCGATTCTGATTTTATAAGAATAACGATTGTTGATCTGGAAAAATTAAATTGCAAAAAGTTTTATGCCGACAATAAATTTGAACCCATCCAGGACACATCATCCCAAGTCTTTTTTGGATTGAATTACCTGGACAGCATTTACCGTCAAACACCCTCCAACAATAAATTGTTAAAGCTATCCGGTACAAACAGTTTTACAACCTGGATCTATTTATTGGACACCACCACCTGCAGACTTTATGGTCAAATTAGTTTCCCGGATTTGAAAGGAAAAACGAAATGATTTATGCCAACAGGATGCCTTTAGCCATCTTTTAACCTTTTCATAATTCTTTACAGCAAAACTTCACCATTTTACCCTCTTTCCCGGAAATTCTGGAGAAGGTTTGCCAGTTTAAATCTTTAATTTATATTTGTCCGATACCCCATTCCAGCGCCTTTTTGATGATTTTGTAGTAAATGCACTACTAAATGGTAGGCGCTGAGTGAGCGGTATTTAACAAAACCTCTTAAATCAGTCAACCATGGAAATGTTAGAAAACTTAGAACCGCTACTTAAAACCTTTTGGTTCATAGCCATTCCGGCCAGCTTAATTTTTATCATCCAAACAGTCATGACCTTCATGGGCACCGATACACATGACGGACTTTCAGCTGATTTTGATGGCGACTTAAGCGGAACCGAGGCTCCTTTCCAACTTTTTTCGTTAAGAAATCTGATCAATTTCCTGTTAGGCTTTAGCTGGACAGGAATTTCCTTTTATTCCACTATTTCAAACAAACCCGCACTTATCATTACATCCTTAGCTGTTGGAATTTTATTCGTCTATTTGTTTTTTGTCGTAATCAGCCAGGTTCAAAAATTAGCAGAAAACAATTCTTTCAAAATTTCAAACGCACTGAATAAAACAGCCGAAGTTTATTTAACAATTCCTGAAAACAAAAAAGGAAAAGGAAAAATAATGATAAGTATCAATGGAGCTTTTCACGAATTGGATGCAATGTCTGAAAAAGATAAAATTCAATCCGGCGCCATGGTTAAAGTAGTGAAAATAGAAAACGACAACATACTGATAGTAGAAACAATTTAATCCATTTTATATGACACCCATAGTACTCATTGTAGTTGCAGCAATAGTTTTATTTGTAACAATTTCAGCTTTAGTCTCGAGGTATAAACGTTGTCCATCCGACAAAATCCTGGTTATTTATGGACGAACAGGCGGCACCTCTGCAAAATGTATTCACGGTGGCGGTGCTTTTATCTGGCCTGTCATTCAGGACTACGCATTCCTGGATTTAAAACCATTATCCATTGAAGCAAATCTGACAAATGCTTTGAGTCGTCAAAATATCCGCGTTGATATTCCATGTCGTTTTACAATTGCAATTTCGACTGAATCCGACAGCATGAACACTGCGGCAGAAAGACTTTTGGGATTGACTTCTGAACAAATTCAGGAATTGGCCAAGGATATTTTGTTTGGTCAATTACGTTTGGTAATTGCAACAATGACTATTGAAGAAATTAATTCCGACCGCGATAAATTCCTTGACAACATTTCAAAAAACGTTGACAGTGAACTGAAGAAAATCGGTTTGAAATTAATCAACGTAAACGTTACCGATATCAAAGATGAATCAGGCTATATTGAAGCATTAGGAAAAGAAGCCGCTGCAAAAGCAATCAATGAAGCAAAAATCAGCGTTGCGGAACAGGAAAAAATCGGAGAAACAGGAAAGGCATTAGCCGACAGGGAAAAAGACACCCAGATTGCAGAAACACACAGAGACAGGGATGTAAAAATTGCAATCACTCAAAAGGACAAAGAAATAAGTATTGCCACAGCTGTCAAGGATGAAACCATTGGTAAGGCAGAAGCACAAAGGGACACGAGGGTAAAAACATCCGAAGCAAACGCCCTTGCAATCAAAGGAGAAAACGCGGCAAAAATTGATATCGCGAATTCAGAAGCACTTCGAAGAGAGAAGGAAGCTGAATCACTCAGAATTGCAATCACAGCTGAAAAAGTGCAACAGGCAAGAGCTTTGGAAGAATCCTATGTTGCAGAACAGAAAGCCGAATTAGCGCGTTCCGAAAGAGAACGTTCCACACAAATCGCAAATATTGTAATCCCTGCTGAAATCGCGAAACAAAGAGCGATCATTGAAGCGCAGGCAGCAGCAGAAACCATCAGGGAAAATGCAAAAGGTGAAGCTGATGCAATCTTCGCAAAAATGGAAGCAGAAGCAAAAGGGTTATTTGAAATACTTACCAAACAAGCCGAAGGTTACAAGCAAGTAGTTGCTGCTGCAGGAGGCGATCCTAACAAAGCATTCCAATTACTCTTAATTGAGAAATTACCTGAACTCGTCAGAACACAAGTAGAAGCAGTGAAAAACATCAAAATCGACAAAATCACTGTCTGGGATTCAGGCAACGGTCAAAGCGAAAACGGAAATTCCTCCACTGCTAATTTTGTCTCAGGCATGATGAAAACCGTACCACCCCTCAACGACCTCTTCAACATGGCCGGCCTCAATCTGCCATCCTACTTAAAAGGCGCCGAAGATCCTGTGCCTCCAATCAAAAAGGATGAGGGAAAGAAAAAAGATGAGGATAAAAAAGCATAGGTTACTGCTGATAAGTACGGATGACCTTAAATAAACAATGATCATGTATTAGTATTTCGTGAATGAAATGAGTGGGAGAATTTTTAAGCAAATAATCATCTTAATCTCTTTTGGATTCATTTTCATTCAATGCAATAATGATCTAAATGAAAACTATCCCAATGATCCAAAGTCGGCAGATATAAATAATGAACCTATTGATTCTGCCACTTTTTATTTCCCGTTTACAATAAAGAAAAATGATTCCATTGTCAAAACAAATGTGGATTCATTCTACTTAAGCTGGTATTCAAGATCGCTAAATGCAGCAGGAGAAAAAATTTTGTTTAATACCTATGAAGGACACGATATTTATAGATTTCTTTGGCTGAGAGCATTTCATCCTCCGGTTGTTTTCTCGCTTAACAAGGATGGAGATAAGATTTGGCTACAGACGAAACAACTTGACAGGCATCCCCCATTACCTTATGGAGGGCTTATAGTTTTTGCTGATTTGAAAGGCAATCGTGATTCCACAAATTATCATGAAAAAGATTCAATGTATAGGGCAGAATCTCTGATACAACCTAAAATTGTCAGCACTGAAACCAAAAACCTTTCAATAAATGAATGGAATAAATTTGAAATCTTGATAGAAAATTGTGGCTTTTGGTCAATGTCACCAACCAATGAATCATCTGGAGTGGATGGCTCACGTTGGATAATTGAATCGCACTTAAAAGAAAAATATTGGTTTGCAGATCGTTTCGCACCGAAAGATAATTTCCGGAAATGCGGGGAATATCTGATTGAATTGAGTGGAATAGAAGAGGAAGTGTATTGAAAAGATGTAGTCATTGGTCATTGGTCATTCGTACCGGTCCCTGAGCATTGGTGTGAATAATTTTCATGTCAATCAAATTATGAACACCAATGAATTATTATCTTTAAAGTAAAGAAGTCGAAGGGCGGTCCCTGAGCATTGGTATGAATAATCTTCATGATAAACGGATCATGAACACTAGTGAATCATTAACTTTAAATTAAGGAAGTCGAAGGGCGGTCCCTGAGCATCAATCCCTATTTGCCAAAGAATTAAACTACATTTGAATTTAGGAAATCATTGGCCACTCATTAAATGCTCGCAAAAAAGAAACTTCATCCCATCCTGAAGAGCAATCTGCATCCACGGAATAAGCACAGGGAGCGATACGATTTCAAAGCCCTCATTGGCAGCTACCCTGAGCTGTCCCGAATGGTGAAGTTGAATGAATACAAAGACGCCTCCATCGATTTTTCGAATCCGGAAGCGGTGCTATTGTTGAACAAAGCTCTTTTGAAACATTTTTACAAAATTGAGTACTGGGACATCCCCCGGTATTATTTATGTCCTCCCGTTCCCGGAAGGGCAGATTACATTCATTACATGGCAGACCTGGCGGCAAGCAGCAATCAGGGAATCATTCCTACAGGAAACTCTTTTAAATGCCTTGATATTGGAACAGGTGCGAATTGTATTTATCCGATAATCGGAGCCAGTGAATACGGGTGGACATTCGTGGGTTCCGATATTGATCCGGTTGCTGTGAAGTCCGCAACGGAAATAGCAGAAAAAAATTCGAATCTGAAAAACCTTGTGAAAATTCGTTTGCAACCAAATGCAAAGGATATTTTCAAAAATATTATTCTAGAAAACGAACACTTCGATTTAGTATTCTGTAATCCGCCATTTCATTCCTCTCAGGAAGAAGCTACCTCCGGCACGCTCCGCAAATTGAGTAATTTGAAACAAAGGCGAATCACACAGCCCGTTTTAAATTTTGGCGGAAAGAATCAGGAACTGTGGTGCGAAGGTGGTGAAGAAAAATTTGTCCGGTCGATGATCACTCAAAGCAAACAGTTTGCAAATTCCTGCCGTTGGTTTTCGACGTTAATTTCAAAGTCGTCACACCTTCCGGCTGTCTACTCCGCGTTAAAAAACGCAGGAGCCGTTGATATAAAAACCATTCCAACCAGTCAGGGAAATAAAATAGGTCGGATAGTAGCGTGGAGTTTTACCAGATAGCAATGAAACAGGAACTTAATTAAGAATGTGTAAATGAAAACAAAAACCCACTTGTCACTTTACACTTGTCACTTGTTACTTTTTACGCGTCACTGAAATTTCCATGAAAAAAACAGTCATCATAATATTTAGCTTTCTCCTGGCATCATCTTCACTTGCTCAAACACGATCCACCCCCGACAGCATAAAATTTCATACAGAAGATATCGAGAGGTTCTGGAAAGTATTCGATAAAACTTCTCCCAAATTCGATGCGAAGGTTTTTCAAAAGGAATATATTGATTCAGGATCTGTTGGTCTGAAAGGCTTTTTGAAATACCGCATTGAGGATGGGAAGCATCTCAGCAAGACAATCAAGAGTGATGTGGAATATTACAAATCAATCAGGGAAAGTTCGCTGTCGATTGCCAACAGAGGAGAAATGTTTTACGAGTGCTTTGCAAAGCTGAAAAACATTTATTCCAGAGCCGTATTTCCGGATGTGTACTTTGTGATAGGAGCGAAAAATTCAGGCGGGACTTCTTTCAGCGGAGGATTAATTATCGGAGCTGAGATGTTTGGGAAGCCAACCGAAACTTTTTCACCTAACGTGAATATTGAGTTCATTGATGAAGTGGTGGCGCATGAGTTGATTCACTTCCAGCAGAATTATCCGATCAACAAAACACTTTTAGCTCAATGCATCCGGGAAGGTTCCGCCGATTTCATTTGTGAAATAATTGCAGGCTCTCATAGTAACAAGATAATTCACGAATACGGTAATGCGCATACCCAGGAATTGTGGAATGAATTTCTTAAAGCAAAAGACAAAACAGACTGGACAAACTGGCTCTACTATTCAAAAGACAAATCCCGTCCGAAAGATCTCGGCTATTTTATCGGTTACAAAATCACCGAAGCTTATTACAACCAGGCCGATGATAAAACAAAAGCAATTGATGATATTTTAAACATCGTTGATTTTAATGCTTTTTTGAATAAGAGTGGGTATAGTGGGATGTAGGATCTGATAGGTGGAGGGAATATTTGTCGGATTGGTGGAGAGGCTATTCACACGGAGGCACTAAGGCACAGAGGACCACGGAGGGAACATAGTCAAATTAATAATATTGCAATGCAATATCATTCCCATTTTAACCTCCCAAATTATCAATCAAAATAAAAAATTTTAAATTACATACAAATTTCTCCGTGGCCCTCCGTGCCTTAGTGCCTCCGTGTTCCTTTTTCCGCAACGACAATAACTAATATTAAAAAAAACGAAAACTCCAAATTACAATATGCAACCCTCCGTGGTCCTCTGTGGTTCTCCGTATCTCCCTGCCTGCCGTATTTTTTCACCTAGGATTTATTAAAGATCAAATTATAATTTCCATTTTTTCTTCATGTTAATATACGGCAGGCAGGCGTGTTTAACCTTTCCTCGTCGACCTATAAGCGCTATAAATAATTCAAATGTGTACAATTATTCCAATTCTTCATTTAACTTTGGAATAGCTTCAATGAGAAATTAATAATTCCATGATGAAAAAATTTTCATTAATTCTATTCATTTCAATTTTTACAACTGTTGTTTCTGCGCAAAGCAAACTAAAATTTGACGAGCTAATCAATTCGTCTGGAATGGAATTATTTATCCCGGAAGGGTTTTCCGAAACTGACATTATCGAAAATCGGGATCAGGCTTATAATTATGCCGTAATTAATGAAACCTCAAAAATTGAAATCAGGTACAAAATCATTGCCTACGATTCCATTTTAGCAGCTATGGATAAAGAGGTGCCAATGTTTAAGAACGGACAAATGCTTGCCACAGTTAGTAATTTGTCCAATGGCCATGTTAAAGAATTCCAGGAATTTCCATTGAATGCCGTTAAAGATGAATTTGGAGCGGATTGGGGAGCATCGCAAAGTGTAAAATTGGCTTGCGAGTTTGGAAAAGGTTATAAATACTGCATGATTAATACTATCCATAAAGATGGAATTGCTGATGCATATATTTTCTATTTATGCGATGATATAAAATTGCTGCTGGCAAAAATGGAAGAGGAAAATAATCAATTGTTTCATACATTAAAATTCAAAAAGAATCCTGAGAAAGTTATAAAATACTATAAAATTCCCAACCCAGATCCATATCCGGGTTCTGATGATTTCAGGATTTATGTCCAAAACAGAGTATTATATATAAGAAAATCTAATAAGAAAATAACTTCTGCTTCCATCCTGATAACCGATTTCATGGGAAACAAAATTGATTTCAAAACAACAGAAAATGAAGTCTCTTTTTATGACAAACTTCCAATGGGAAAATACAATGTGAAAATTGTTTACGGAGAAAATAAAATTAGTCGGATTGTAGAAATTTTATGATTGATGTATTTTGCTGAGTAATAAACGTTATCCTCCGAATAGCTGACAAATATCATTTTTACTACCCTTCCAATTTTCGTAGTTTGTGAAAAGACATTCTGCAACCATGGAAATTTCTTCAAAAACATCGACCGCTCTTAATATTTGGCTCCAGCCACAATGGCAAAGAATCATTCTGCTTTTGGTTATTGGTTATGAAGCTCTGGGCAGTCTTTTAGGAGGTGTCCTTCTCATTGCAGCTCCGGATGGCAGATATATGGACATGCCAGTCGACATGATGCATGGAATTTTTAGCAATTTCCTTATCCCCGGAATCATCTTATTCGGGTTAGGCATCCTGAATTCATTTGCCTTTGTTGCGGTGTTATGCAAAACAAGTTCTGCCTGGATCATGACAGGACTTGCACTTGGCGGTTTGTTGATCTGGTTTATTGTTGAAATTTCCATTATTAAAGAAATCCACTGGCTGCATGGTATGTGGGGACTTCCTGTATTGCTGGGATTGGTGGTTGCAATTCCATTGATAGTCTCCGGATTGGAACCTGGGATCCGACTGAAATATTTATTGACTTGCGGCATACTTTCATCATTGTGGTATGTCGCAATAAACATTTTTGTACCGATGTATTACGAAGGTTATAGCATGCTTTCCCAGGCACCCAGTGAATTATCGGCGTTTGGCGCTCCAACAAGAATACTATGGCTCTTACTGGTTACTTTATATCCTTTGCTTTTCGCTGCTTTCGGGTGGGGTGTAATGCAATTCCCAAATAAAAATCTTCGTATTGTCGGCACCTTAATTATTATTTATTGCATGCTGAATTTTTACTGGCCTCCCATGCACATGCGTGATGTAATCGCGGCAGGTGGAGGTACTCTATCAGATACATTACATTTAGTCTGGGCCAGCATGACAGTCATTTTTATGATGCTGTTTATGGGGTTCGGCGCAGCTGCTTTAGACAAAACATTTCGATATTATACTTTAGTCAATTTCGTTATTTTTATTCTTTGCGGAACTATGACTTTTATGGATTCACCTAACCTTGAAGCCAATCTGCCCACTCCTTTTATGGGACTATGGGAAAGAATCAACATTGCTGCTTTTATGATTTGGGTGATTGTGTTTGCGAAATTTCTGCTTAAGCAAAACAGCAGACTGCCTTAACGAACATTTAACATTGGTTGAACTCAGCTTTTTTTATAAATTTGAACGCATCTGAGTACTTAACCAAATAAATGGCTGCACCCCGTAAAGACAAGTATTCCAAAATTTCGAAACTCAAGAAGGGCCTGGTAATCGTTGGACTTTTCTTTTCATTATTCGGTGGAATGTTTGCGGCAATTATTGCAGTTGAACAATACCAAAATTACATTCACCCCTATACATTCACTTTCATTTTTGGTAGTGTTGGGTTGGCGATTGGGTTTTTTATGGCCAATCTCCTAAAGCCTCATGTGATATTGAATAAAACTATGCTTTTGAACTACCCTCTTTTGACGTTTCAGTTCTCTGTGGGCTTCATTGGACTTCTTCTGCTAATTGGCCATTATGTAAATACAGGTATTTCAACCTTAAATAAATGTGATGCCTTTTCCGTTGTAGGTACTGAGCATATCAAAGGGGGCTACAAACGCCCGGAATACAATATTTTGTATGTTCAAATTAATTATAAAACCGAAAAACTGCTTTGCAGTTCTGATTATTGGAAAGGAGTTTCAACTGGACAAAAAGTAAATATCTGCATCTATAGCAGCCCAATTGGATTTGACAATTTAGTTCTTACTGACGACCCTTATAAATGAGAATTTTGATACTGTTTTGTGCATTTCTTTTGTCTGGGCATTCCGGATTCTCCCAAATCCTGAAACAGCAAAAAGGAATTGAAATGAATTCGGTTGGTGATACACTACTAACAACAGTTGATTGTTACGACCGTGATGGACATTTGGAATTTACCGAAGAAACCAACTACAGAGGCAACCTTGAGCATTATTTTATCTTTTACTATTATAACCAGAAAGGATTGTTAAGTAAAGAAGTAAATTCATGGTATGGCATGAATGGCAGAGACACGAATTTAGTCATACATTTTTCCGATACATTGATTTCAAGCATTATCTATTATGAATATGACAGTATGAACAGACTTATTTTAGAAAATGAAGTGAGTCGATGTGATACTATTGACAAATCAAATACTATTAGATACATTTATCAAGGTAACCTGCTGGTTGAAAAAGTGCAAACTGATTCCTGTGAATTGTGGAATCAAAATCAAGTGATGAAAGTATCAAAGACAACTTTTGAATATGACGAAAACGATTCACTTATACACAAAGAGACTTGTGGCTCTTATGATCCTTCAAAATTTATTGAATCGATTTATTTCAACTACGATGATTTGCCTGAGAAAGAAACCAGATTTACTTACAAACATTTTGGGACACGTGATACTATAATGTTGACAGATTCACCGGAACTTTCCTATGGTCATGATGGGAAATTAAAAAAAGAGGTTTATTACCTGATTGAACCAAATGCCACATCGATAACCAACTACAAATTTATAAGTGAATATAAAAATGGAAGATTAAAAACGTCCAGTGCATATGACCTTAAAGATAAAAATGGATCTATGAAATATACTATTTATGCAAGAACGCACCGGAAATATAACTTAAAGCATTTGTTGATCAAAGAAAAAGCATATGGAAAATCCAGGGGGGAATGGATATTAATGAATGTGACTAATTATGAATATCTCTATTATTAATTTAAAACAACTTACACATTTAAGAGAATATACTCAAACACAGGGAAAACTATACCGCTCCCTGAGCCCGCCGAAGGGATAATGTCTGCCGTGAACATTATCGCTTCGACGGGCTCAGCGACCGGTTGTGTTGTAGTCTGATTTGGTAACCTTTGAATTTAAAGTGTCACAACCAATCCAACCTACCATTAACATCTCAATAACAATTTTCCTCTAACTTAAAATCTACTTTTGATCAAACAACAACTTGTGTTCCGCCTAATCTGTTATTCTTATACACTGCTGACTTTATTCACTTCCTGCAGTGGACAAAATCAGCAGGATACTTCTGTAAAAATCGGCGAAGTAGTTTCACATTTCGGCACAGACTCCCGAAACGTTTTTCAGTCCCGCGATATTTTCCAAGACTCTAAAAACAATTTTTGGTTTGCAACAGACGGCGACGGTGTGTATAAATTTGATGGGAAATCAATAGTGCATTTTGACACAACACATGGTCTTCCTAGTAATTTTGTATGGAATGTTATAGAAGGGAAAGATGGTAAAATGTGGTTCAGGACCAGGGATGGACTCTGCTACTTGAATGACTCGGTTTTCATTATGATGTATGCTGATAAATTTACATTTGGACCAACAAAATATAATTTTAAGAAAGAGACAATTTTGGTTGATCATTATTTCGACGGACGTTTTATTGAAATAATTCTGTTGCCTAAAACATCACCTCTTTTGAAGGAAAACACTACTCGCTTTGATTACGACATTTATTGCTCCTTCAAAGACAGCAAAGGAAATATATGGTTTGGAACACAGAGTGCAGGTGTTTGCAAATACGACGGAGAAACGTATACCTGGCTCGACAATCAGGAACTTGGCGCTGCGGTACGTTCAATATTTGAAGATAAAAACGGAAACATCTGGATTGGGAATAATGGCGGAGGATTGTTCAAGTGCAATCCTGAAAATCTGAAAACCATAAACTTTTCAAGCGAACTAAATGTCCACAACTTCGATCCGGTAAAATATCCGTCCGGTCATGAAGGCATGATGACGCGTGTGTGGACTATCACCGACGACAACCAGGGCAACCTTTGGGTTGGAACAATTGACAATGGTGTTTGGATGTATGATGGAAATAAATTAACTAATTATACTACCACAAACGGACTTCCAATCACCTCCATATGGACCATCTTCAAAGATAAATCCGGTAAACTCTGGTTTGGAACCGACGGTGCCGGTGTATATACTTTTGATGGGAAATCCTTTCAGCATTTTTCCGGTCAAAAGTGAGCACATTCGGCCACAATTTTTTTGTGGAAATTAATCCCCACTATTTTGCATTATCCTTTTCAACTATATTTCTCTTATAGTCCCAATCGTCATAAAACCGTTCATCGAAAGTATGTTTCGAAGGTACACCGTATTTCAGAATTACATATACCATTGAAACCACTACTACAGGAGAAAACAGGAACATTATCAATATCATCCATCCGGGTATTCCGATAAATGGCGACAATTGATACACAATCATAAATAGAGTTGCAAGAATAATTGCTACAAAAACTTTTTTCATAGCTTTAAATTTTAAGTATCCAAATTAAATATTCAAAATCCCTGCCATTAGATTCGGCGGAAAGGGGAACGCGGATTTAACGGATTTAACGGATAAAAAACGGATTTGATCCTTATCAGGAAGAAATCCGTGCAAACCCGTCAAATCCGTTCAATCCGTGTTCTATCAACCCGAATTAGGCAGTCTCAAAATAATTTTGTTTCTTTAATCAACATTTTCACCAGATAACCACAAAATTATGAACGTACGTAAAATCGTATTTGCATTTTGGTTGTTTTTCATTGTATCCCAAACTGCCAATTCCCAGCAAACTAAATTTCAGATACAAATAGACTTTGTAAAGTCTATAAAAAATGTAGGTAATATCATAATTACCAATGATGGCTCTTACCTTTTATGTGGCACCCTAGTTGATCCCAACGGCGAATATCCCTTTTTACTTAAAGTTTCCACTTATGGACAAATTGATTGGAAAATTATTTTTGAAGCATCGCTCTTGCCTTCAACAGGAAAGTTTGTGACACAAACCCCTGATGGAGGTTATTTGTTACTTGGTGAAACGGAGGTAAACTCTTCAGATAAAGATATTTTGTTGATACGAACAGATTCAAATGGCAACCTGCTTTGGAATAAAACTTATGGGAATTCTGAGGTTGATTTAGGGAATAATATCGTAAATCTTCCTTCAGGAAATTTTGTGATTTTCGGAGAAAGTACAGTGGCAGGAATAAAAAAGGGTGTGGCAATTCGCATCAATCCAGATGGAGATGTGCTTGAAACGAATTATTTAGATGTTGCATATGCTGCTTCTACAGTGAAAGGCAAATTGTTTGGCCCGAATCAGATCACTGTCACCGGTACGGGTATAACTGAAATTTATACAGATACTTCAGGAATTTACATAGGACAATCTTCCATTCAGCTTCCTGATTCATCCAACACAGTTGATGTAATAGTAACACCTACAGGAAGGCACGTTAGTATCGCAAACATGTTTCAGGCATCATCAAGCGGGCATCAAATGTTCATGACCAATGCAGATACTGCAGGGAATAACCCTGGTTGGATTTCCTTATTTGGACAAAGTGCTTATAGCATTGGCAACACCACCTTAATGCTTGCAACTAATGGCAATTATTATATCGCTGGAGAATTACTTTTTACATTCGGATATGGACATTTATTCTTAACCGAAATCGATACAGCCGGAAATACTTTATGGATGATAAACTATGAACCTGCGCCGTATTACTTAGGCGGAGGAGCAGTTGCTACTGCTGATGGAGGATTTTTAATAACAAGTGCAGGTTATGTAAACTCAAATAAATATGAACTTTTCATTATTAAAACAGATAGCTCAGGTTACACTGGATGTTTTGAAATTGATTTCCTTTCACTCTTTCAAGCATCAGGAAATTATATTGCAGCTCCTCAACTTGCAGGAAATAGCGGA
>Ga0190274_10001618_pt1 | contig 13209 bp, 12 predicted proteins | sample Popmic531T_FD_133002 | JGI IMG/M metagenome (GOLD analysis project Ga0190274, IMG submission 133002) | Populus adjacent soil microbial communities from riparian zone of Yellowstone River, Montana, USA - 531 T | ecosystem: Environmental > Terrestrial > Soil > Riparian zone | place: USA: Montana...
CCGCACGCCAGCGCGGTGGTGACCATGTCCTCGACGCAGCCGGTGGGGTCGACGGACATGCCCGTTCCGTAGACGCGATGGCCCGGCAGCGAGACCGGCCGCCATCCGCCGCCGCCGTCGGGCTCCATCAGGTAGAACTCGAGCTCGAAGCTGATCTGCGGTTCCAGGCCCATCGATCGCCAGGCCTCGACGGCTCGATGCAGGGCATGGCGTGGGTCCAGCACCGCCGGACCGCCCTGGTAGTGGACGTCGCCGATGCCGATCACGGTCTCCGGTTCCCAGCTCGGACGGAGCGATTCGCGGTCGAGCTCCACATCGATGTCGGGCAGCCCCACGTCGAACTGCGTGTTCGGCACCATGAGGATCTCGCGATCGTGCGTGAGCGGATAGACGCCGACACAGAACGCCGCGTGGCCCGATTCCGCCACCTTGCCGAACAGGTACTTGCCTCGCTCCAGCCCGTGGATGTCGGGATACAACAGCCGCAGGCGCTTGCCGTTCAGGTCCATCCGTTTCCCCCTCGGCGGTTCCGGTCGTGCATCGGACGAGGCTCGCTCCGCGCCGAACCGTAGCCCGAGTGGCAGCGGTTTGCGCGGGCGAATCGTTCGGGCACAAAATACCCCGTCGCCGAACGCGGGGCGATACGGAACGGACGGGCCGGGGAGCAGGGATGTCGATCGGGGAGTCCATCACGCTCGAGGCGCTCGAGCGTGACCCCTACCCGATCTACGCCGCCCTCCGTGAGGACGAACCCGTGAGCTGGGTGCCCGCGGTCGGGCTGTGGCTCGTCACCCGGCACGACGACGTGCGCCACGTCGACCTCGCACCGGAGGTGTTCACCGCCGCCACCACGCCGTCGACCCTGAATCGCACGATGGGCGAGAACATGCTGGGCATGGAGGGCCCGGAGCAGGCGTGGCTCCGGGCTATCACCGAGACGCCGTTCCGTCCTCGAGACGTCGAGGAACGTACGCGGGGCATGATCCCCCGGTTGGCGCAGGAGCTGATCGAGGGGTTCGCCGCCCACGGCGAGGCCGACCTCTTCCGTGCCTACGCCGACCCGATGAGCGTGCAGAGCCTCTGTTTCATGCTGGGCCTGCAGGACGTGCCCTGGCAGGACATCCTCCGCTGGAACGAAGGGCTGATGCCGGGCCTCGCGAATTTCGAGGATGACCCGGCGAAGCAGGCGCCGGCCGATGACGCCAGCGCCGCGCTCGGGGCGGCGATCGGCGAGGTGCTGGATCGCCTGGACGCTGAACCCGACGGCAGCGTCCTGTCATGGATGCTGCACCACGAGCAGGACAGTCGCCGCATGACGCGGGATCAGATCGTCGCCAACACGAAGCTGATGCTCTCCGGCGGCTTGCAGGAACCGCGGGACGTCATCGCGTTGACCCTGTGGGCCCTGGGAACGCATCCGGACCAGCTCGAGGAGGTTCGGAGCGACCGCTCCCTGGTCAAGGCCGCGGTGGAGGAGACCCTGCGCTGGGCCGGGCCGGTGGGGACGTCGACCCGCCAGACCACGGGCGCCACCGAGCTCGCGGGAGTTCCGCTGGACGAAGGGGCGTTGCTCGGCGCCGTGCTGTCGTCGGCGAACCGTGATCCTCGTCGCTGGACCGATCCCGATCGGTTCGACGTGCATCGCAAGGAGGGCGCGCACCTGGCCTTCGCGATCGGTACCCATTTCTGTTTGGGGGCGTGGTTCGGCAGGTACCTCTCGAGGGTGTCGCTGGACCTGCTGCTCGACGGGCTGCCCGGCCTCCGGCTCGACCCCGACCGGCCGGTGACGCTGAGCGGCTGGGAGTTCCGAGCGCCCGACTCACTCTGGGTCCGGTGGGATGCTCGCTCGTGAGCCAGCGCACCACGAAGTACGGTGCACCACAGGAGGTGACTGATGCGATCGATCCGTTCGAACCCCTCATCGGTGGCGCCACCGGTCGGGACCTACTCCCACGCCGCGGTGGTCGAGGCCGGTGAGGTCCGGTGGTTGTTCGTCTCGGGCCAGCTCGCCCTCGACCGCGACGGCGTGCTGGTCGGGGTCGGCGATATGGCCGCACAGACCGAGCAGGTCTTCGAGAACCTGGTCCACATCCTCGAGGCGCACGGTGCGTCATTCGAGGACGTCGTCAAGATCCAGACCTTCGTGACCACGCTCGAAGGATTCCCCGAGGTGCGGGAGGTGCGCGCCCGCTACCTGCCGGAGGAACCACCGGCGAGCACGGCGGTGCAGGTCGTGGCGCTGGTCATGCCTGAAGCCTTGATCGAAGTCGACCTCGTGGCCGTCCTGCCCACGAGCCGTTGAGTACCGGAAGGAGCCCGCACGATGAGTGACGAGAAACTGATCGAGGAAGCTAAGGCCTACCTGGGCGGCGACGAGCAGATCCTGGCGGCGGGGATGTTCGAACCACGTGGTACCACCGGAGGGATGATGGGTGCGACCGGCGCCGGGTTCGCGACCGACAACATCGTGGGCGAGATCGCCGGCGTGGCGGCCGGCATGGAGAGCGGCCGCGCGATGTCGCACATGGACGGCGTGCCGCGTTGGACGATGCTCGCCGTGACGCCCACCACCCTGTACGCGATCAAGTGTGGCCAGCACGGCGTGGGGTGGCAGCCCGAGGAGACGTTCGCGACGATCGATCGGTCGAAGGCGCACATCACCGTGCACGGCCGGGTCAACGTTCGAACACTCACGGTCGAGGACCCCGGCAGCGGCCGGACCTACCAGTGGGAGGGCAACCGGATCGGCCCGGCCCACGCCAAGCCCGTGATCGAGGCTCTGGAGGCCGAAGAGGTGGAACCGCCCGAGGGCGAGGAGTGACCCACACGCCCCGCCGGCCCGCCCGCGCCGAGACGGTCGGCTCGCTCCTGCGTCCCGTGCCGCTACAAGCTGCCGTGGCGTCCTTCTACGACGAGGGTCACTCCGCCGTGCTGGACGAGGAACGCGCGAAGGATCCCACCGCGCTCCGTGAGGCCGAGGACGAGGCGATCCGCGAGGTGGTCCGGCGTCAGATCGACTGCGGTCTCGACGTGGTGACCGACGGGGAGTTCCGTCGCTGGATGTTCATGAACTCCTTCTACGACGCGGTGAGCGGCGTGCGGACGGGCAAGACCGTCTCGTTCCGCAACGAGCGCGGGGAGGATGTCGAGCTCCACATCCACGAGATCGTCGACCGGCTCGCGCCAGTGGATGCACCGGCCGCGCGGGAAGCCTCCTTCATGAGGGCAGAGACCGGCGGGCATCCGTTCAAGGTGACGTTCCCGGCGGCCTCGATCTTCACCCACCCCTTCACGACAGTTGGCATGGATGGCCGTGGGTATGCGTCGCTGGCCGAGTTCGCGGACCACGCGATCGAGATCGAACGGGGCCTGGTGGCCGAGGCGATCGCGGCCGGCGCCCGATACGTCCAGTTCGACTTCCCCTTGTATCCGTACCTGGTCGATCCGGCATGGATCGCACGCTTCGAAGCGGAGGGACACGACATCGACGGACTGGTGGGGGCGGCCCTCGCGGCCGACACGGCCGTGCTCGAGGGGATCCCCGACGACGTCAATGTGGGACTGCACATCTGCCGAGGGAACTTCCGGTCGTCGTGGATGTGCGAGGGCTCGCTTGAACCGGTCGCCGAGCGGGTGTTCGGAGGACTCCCGTACGACTCGTTCCTCGTGGAATGGGACGACGAGGGTCGTGACGGCGGGTTCGAGTCGGTCCGGCACCTGCGCGAGGGTTCGGTCATGGTGATGGGCATCGTCAACTCCAAGACCCCGATCCTGGAGGACGAAGACGACCTGATGCGCCGGATGGATGAGGCCGCGGGCTACGCGGGAGGCATGGACCGGCTCGCGATCAGCCCGCAGTGCGGCTTCGCGAGCGTGATGGTGGGCAACGAGACCGACCAGGACGCCCAATGGCGCAAGCTGGAGCTCGTGGGCCGCGTGGCCGATCGTCTGTGGGGCGCCGCCCAGCGCCCCGGTCGGTGACAGTCAGCACAGCCTTGCCTATCGTGGAGTCCTACGCCGTCCGCTCCTACGAAAGGCTCCCATGAGTTCGTTCCTCTATCGGCTTGGCCAACTCGCTGCGCGTCGGCGCTGGAGAACGGTCGTGATCTGGGTCGCCGCCGTGTTCTTGATCTTCGCCGCAGGGAGCGCGCTCGGTGGCAAGCTCGCCGACGACTTCAACCTGCCGGACTCCGAGTCCCAGCGGGCCTACGACCTGTTGGCTGAGCGGTACCCGTCCGCCTCGGGCACCTCGGCGTTGATCGTCTTCCACTCGACCAGCGGGGCGCTCGAGGAACAGGCCGACACGGTCGGTTCCACCCTGGATGCCATCGCGGGGCAGCCCCATGTCGTCTCCGTGACGAACCCGCTCGAGACCGAGGGCGCCGTGTCGGCCGACGGCTCGATCGGCTACGCGCAGGTGGCGTACGACGTGTCCGCCGTCGACCTGGGAACCGAGCCGTACACCGAGCTCGAGTCCGCAGTGGAGGGCGCACGCTCGCCTGATCTCGAGGCCGAGATCGGTGGCGAGTACGCGTCGTGGGGATCGCAGCCCGAGCCCGGCTCCTCCGAGCTGGTCGGCCTGCTCGCCGCCATGATCATCCTGCTGATCGCGTTCGGCTCCGTCGTGGCCATGGGCCTGCCCATCGGCACGGCCGTGATCGGCCTCACGACGGGAACCGGGCTCATCCTCATCGTGTCGGCGTTCACGAGCGTTCCTGAGTTCTCCACGATCCTGTCCTCGATGATCGGGTTGGGTGTCGGGATCGACTACGCCTTGTTCATCGTCACCCGATACCGCCAGAACCTGCAGGCCGGCATGGAGCCTCTGCATGCGATCGGCCTGGCGACCGCCACCGCGGGCCAGGCGGTCGTGTTCGCCGGGATCACCGTGGCGATCGCACTGCTCGGGCTGTGGATCTCGGGGATCGCGTTCGTCGGCATGATGGCCACCGCCGCGGCGATCGTGGTCCTGGTGGCCGTCGTCGCGGCCATCACGCTGCTGCCGGCGCTGCTCGGGTTCGCGGGCAACGCGATCGACAACCTGAGCATCCACCGGAAGCGCAAGCACGATGAGACCAAGCCCGCCAAGGAAAACATGTGGTTGCGGTGGGGGCGCGAGGTCGAACATCGCCCGTGGCGCTACTTCGTCGGTGCCGTCCTGGTGCTGCTGGTGCTGGCGGTCCCGCTGTTCTCGATGAAGCTCGGGTTCCCCGATGACGGCACGGCGCCGACGTCGGAGACCCGCCGCCAGGCGTACGACCTACTGTCCGAGGGCTTCGGCCCCGGCTTCAACGGTCCGCTCCTGCTCGCGGTGGAGATCGACGATCCGGCGGCGCTGCAGGGGCTCGAGGGCCTGAACTCGGCGATCGCCGCGACCGAGGGCGTGGCGGCCGTCACGCCGCCTCAGCCCAATGAGGCGGGGGACGCCGCGATCATCCAGGTGTTCCCCACGACCTCGCCACAGGATCAAGCCACCACCGATCTGGTGCGGGTGCTCCGCGACGACACGATCCCCGGTGCCACCCCCGAGGGCGCGGTGGTGCACGTCGGCGGCGCCACGGCCACGTTCATCGACCTGTCCGACCGGATCACGAACGCGTTGCCCTGGTTCATCGCCGCCGTGGTGCTGCTGTCCTTCCTGCTGCTGATGGTGGTGTTCCGCTCGGTCCTGGTGCCGCTGAAGGCGGCCGTGCTGAACCTGCTGTCGATCGGCGCCGCGTACGGGGTCGTCGTGGTGATCTTCCAGTGGGGCTGGGGTCGCAGCCTGCTCGGCATCGATCAGCTGATCCCGATCGTCAGCTTCGTGCCGATGATGATGTTCGCGGTCCTGTTCGGCCTGTCGATGGACTACGAGGTCTTCCTGCTCTCGCGCATCCGCGAGGACTATCTGAAGACGGGCAACAACGTCGAGAGCGTGGTCACGGGCATCTCCACCACGGCTCGTGTGATCACCAGCGCGGCGCTCATCATGATCGCGGTGTTCCTGAGCTTCGTGACCCAGCCCGATCCCGTGGCACAGATGTTCGGTATCGGGTTGGCGGTCGCGGTGCTGATCGACGCGACGATCGTGCGGATCGTGCTCGTGCCGGCCACGATGGTGCTCCTGGGCGATGCGAACTGGTGGCTGCCGGGCTGGCTCGACCGCATCCTGCCGAACATGAACCTCGAGCTCGCCGACGACCCCGAGGCCGGGGAGCCCGAGGCCGAGCAGGAGGCGCCGGTCCCCGTCGGCTAGCCGCTCGGATCGTCAGCACACGTCCTGCAAGCGATCGGGCGGCCATGCACGCAGCGCGAACAGCTGCACCAGGCCGGCCTGGTCGATCGCGGGCGTGCCGTCGTAGGAGCCGATCCCGCCATCGGTGAACAGGCCGGTGGCGGGATCGCGCGCCGTGCGCCAGACACGGTCGAGGTAGTGATCGAGCGCGTCGTGCAGGCCGGGCACGGCCGAGATCGCGTCGAGCGCCAGGAGGTTGCGGAACCAGACGGCGTTGAACACCGGAGGATGTCGCCAGGCCCGTTCCCCGTCGAAGTGCCGCAATGAATCCAACGCCGTGTGCATCGCGTCCTGGAGGTCGTGGTCGTCGTTCGAACGTCGGTAGGACAACGTGAACGCTCCCGCTACCGATCCCTGGTTATAGGACCAGATGGTTCGATCGATCCGCCCGAACCGGTCGACGTGGTCGCCGAAGAGGCCCGAGGCCAGCCGAAGCTCGCGGTGGAGCCATCGAAGGGCCCGATCGGCGAACGCCTCAGCGTCCTCGTCCCGTTCGATCAGGTCGAGCCGGAGCGCCTGCGCTGCGGCCGGGGCGGTCGAGCAGGTGTTCCGCGACCGGCGACCCTCGACCCACCGCACGCCGCCGTCAGCATCCTGACCCTGCGCAACGAACCGGAACACGCGCCGGGCGTGCTCGAGCGCGCCGGCGTCCCCCGTCTGCAGATGGAGCTGGGTCATCGCGAGGCCGATCCAGGCGTTGTCGTCGTAGTAGCGGCGACGCTGCCCCGGCATCGGCGTGTAGCCGTCCCCTCGGGCGTACGGAGCGAGGCCGGCGACCCACCGATCCGCCTCCGAGCGGTCGCCGGTGAGCAGCGCCATGTCGACGGCGGCCGCCAGGGCCTGGCTGTACGGCCACACGGGCGCGCGCCGGGCCTTCGGGCCCTCGAGCATGGTCAGACCGTCGGGGCCCTCACGGACGCACGAGCGCCGGAACAGATCCCACGCCTCGACGGCTCGGTCGAGTGCCGTCACGCCCGCTGGAAGAGCTCGACCACGTTGCCCGATGGATCCTCGACCAGGATCTGTCGCCCTCCGGGGCCGGTCACGACCTCGTTGCGGAACCGTGCCCCCGACGCCGCCAGCCGTTCGATCAGGGCGTCGAGATCGTCGGTCGTCACGACGAACCGGTTCCAACTCCCCGGGACCGGCTGCGCGCCGTCGGGCATGGGCCGGGCCGCCGAGGCGAGCGGCCCTGCGAGCCACAGGGTGAGGTCCTCGCGCCGCACGATGGCCATCGCGGGCGCGTAGTCCTCAGCCACTTCGAACCCCAGCAGGTCGACGTAGAAGCGGATCGAGGCCTCCACCTCGTTCACCAGGTATCGCACGGTCGCCATGGTCAGTCCCTCCTCGGAGCGCGGATCCCGCGGAACTCCCAGTCGCCGCCGAACGTCGTGGAGATGACCTCTTCGCTCTCGCTGGGCTGGGCGCCGACATCCTCGCGGATCGGCACGGTGCCTTCGACGATCGTGTTGCGCAGCGTGCCGAGGCCGTCCACCGAGACCTCGACCACGTCGCCCGGCTGGACGGGTCGCGAGTTCGCCGGCGTGCCCGACAGCAACACGTCGCCGGGCTCCAAGGTGATCGTCCTCGCGATGTCGGCGACCAGGTAGTGCATGTCCCAGATCATCTCGTCGGTGTTCCCGTCCTGCACCACCTCGCCGTTGACCAGCGTGCGGATCCGCTTGTCGTGGAAGTCCCAGCCTTCCACCAGCGACGGGCCGAGCGGACAGAGCGTGTCCGAGCCCTTCACGCGCAGCATCGAACCGGCGTCGGTGTCGCGGAAGTCGTGCAGTCCGTAGTCGTTCCCGATGGTGAACCCACGGATGTAGTCCTCGGCCTCGTCGGGGGCGATGTGGCGGCAGCGGCGGCCGATCACGATGCCGATCTCGCCCTCGTAGTTGAGGTAGCGGCATCGAGGAGGCCGGACGATCTCGCCGCCGTGCGCGTTGAGCGAGGACACCGGCTTGTGGAAGTAGGTCGGGGCCGGTCCCAGGGTGACCCCGAACTCGGCTCGCCGGCTCTCGTAGTTCAGGTGGACACAGATGATCTTGGTCGGCGTCACGGGAGGGAGGTGCACCGGCTCGTCGAGCGGCATACGGCGTCCGTCGGGGGCCACCAACTCGTCGTCCTCGCGCACGACCGTCGTCGGTGCGCCGTCGAGCAGTATGCGCCTGGTCTCCATCGCCAACCCTTCGAAGATGGTTCGGGAACGAAGCGTAGTATGACCCGCGTGACGGAGCCGACGGGGTTCATGCTGCCGTTCTCGCCTGAGGGGCGAGCGTCCATCGTGCCGCCGCCGCCGTGGCACTACTCCGGGGACGTCATGACCGCCGAGTATCGAACCCATCCCGTGAACGTCGCCGCGCTGCTCCCCGATGGGGTCGACCTCGCCCCTGAGGACCCCGGCGCCGTGGCGATCATCTGGGCCGACTGGCAATCGTGCAGTGACTCGCGCGAGGAACTGCTCGATCCCGTGCGCTCGCAGTACAAGGAATGCTTCGTAGTGGTGCGATGCAGCCACGGGGGCGAGACCTACTCCCGCTGCGTCTACATCTGGGTCGACAAGGACTTCGCCTTGGCCCGCGGCTGGTACCAGGGCTACCCGAAGAAGCTCGGCCAGATCTGGATGACGCGTCCGGTCACGGTGGGCGCCGCCGGCCCTCGGCTGGAGCCGGGCGGCGTCTTCGGCGCCACGCTGGCCGCCAACGACCGGCGGCTCGCCGACGTCACGCTGACGCTGACCGAGGGATCCGAATCGGGCGGTTTCGTCAACGCCCTGCCCATGCTCCATTCGCGGTGGATGCCCAACATCGACCCGTCGCAGCCGGCCAGCCTCGACGAACTGGTGACGATGCGCTCGGTTGACGTCGACCTCGGCCCCGTCTGGACGGGCGGGGTGAAGGTCTCGCTCCACGACGCGCCCAATGAGGAACTCGCGTCGCTGGAACCCATCGAACCCATCGCGGGGTACTGGCGTCAGGTGGGAGCCACCTTCGCCGGCGGATCCACGGTCGGATAGTCCTCGATGAGCATGCTGCTAGCCTCGGGCGCGACATGAGACTGCTCAGGTTCCGTCACGGCAAGCGCATCGCGACCGGTGTCACCGAAGCGGGTGAGGACGTCGTCCGCGTGTTGCAGGGCACGTTCTTCGAGGACCCGCTGCCCACCGGCGAGGAGCTGCCGTTCGAGGACGTCCATCTGCTCGCGCCCGTGCTGCCCTCCAAGCTCGTCTGCGTGGGGAAGAACTACGCCGCCCATGCCGCGGAGTTCGGGATGGACGTGCCCGAGGAACCGTTGCTGTTCCTGAAGCCGTCCACCGCCGTGATCGGCCCGCTGGATCCGATCCCGCTCCTGCCGGTCAGCCACCGTGTCGACTACGAGGGGGAGCTAGCCGTGGTGATCGGCCGCCTGGCGCGGAACATCCGGGCCGAGGATGCCTACCGCGTGATCCTGGGCTACACGTGTGCGAACGATGTGACCCTGCGCGACCTGCAGAAGACCGACGACCAGTGGGCGCGCGCCAAGGGCTTCGACGGGTCGTGCCCGCTCGGTCCGTGGATCGAGACCGAGCTCGATCCCAACGACGCCACCGTGCAGACGCGGCTCAACGGCGACGTCCGCCAGCACGCGTCCACCACCGACATGGTCTTCGGGGTCGCGACGCTGATTGAATACATCACCTCGTTCATGACGTTGCTTCCGGGCGACGTCTTGCTCACGGGCACGCCCGAGGGCGTCGGCAAGCTCGGCGACGGGGATGTCGTCGAGGTCGAGGTCGACGGCATCGGCCCGCTCATCAACCCGGTGAAGGCATGACCGGCGAGGTGCGGTGCCGGTTCGCGCCCGCGCCCAGCGGCTCGCTCCACGTGGGCAACGTCCGCAGCGCGCTGTTCTCGTGGTTGTTCGCCCGTCACCAGGGCGGCACCTTCATCCTTCGGGTCGAGGACACCGACGCGAGCCGCGTCACCGAGGAAGCGGTCCACGGCGTCCTGGAGGATCTCCGCTGGCTCGGCCTCGATTGGGACGAGGGCCCGGAGGTGGGAGGCGATCACGGCCCCTACCGGCAGTCCCAGCGTCTCGACATCTACCGGGAGAAGGCCGACGAGCTCCTCGCGAGCGGTGCCGCTTACCGCTGCTACTGCACCAAGGAGGAACTCGAGGCCCGGTCGGCCGCCGCGCGCGCCCGGAAGGAAGCCCCGGGCTACGACGGCCACTGCCGTGACCTCGACGCGGCCCAGATCGCGGCCTACGAGGCCGAGGGCCGCGAGTCCGTGGTCCGCTTCCGCATGCCCGGCCACGAGTGGGTGGTCGACGACATCGTCAAGGGCGAGGTCCGGTTCGCGGCCGGCCAGCTCCGCGACTTCGTGCTGATGCGCTCCGACGGATCGCCGGTGTTCCTCTTGGCCGTGGCCGTGGACGACCTGCTGATGGGCGTCACCCACGTCGTGCGCGGGGACGACCTGCTCGCCAGTGCGCCCAGGAACGCCGCGGTGATCGAAGCCCTTGGCGGCACGCCGCCTCGCTATGCCCACGTGCCGCAGGTCCTCGGCCCCGACCGCCAGCCACTGTCGAAGCGGCACGGATCCACCAGCGTCGAATCCTTCCGGGAGCTGGGCTACCTGCCCGAGGCCATGGTCAACTACCTCTCGCTCCTGGGCTGGTCGGCGGGCGACGACCGGGAGATCCTCGGCCGCGACGAGCTCATCGAGGCGTTCGACCTGGAACGCGTCTCGTCCAACCCCGCCGCGTTCGACACCGAGAAGCTCACCTGGCTCAACAACCATCTGATCCAGGGCCTCGACGACGACGACCTCGCGGCGCGATGCCTCCATTTCCTCACCGAGGCAGGGCTCATGCCCGATCCGCCCATGCTCAAGGCTGCCATGCCGCTGGTGAAGGAGCGGATGAAGACCCTGCGCGAGGCCCCGGAGCTGCTCGCCTTCCTGTTCACCGACGACATCACCTTGAACGAGAAGGCCCGGGGATTGGTCGCGAAGGCGCCCGAGGGCTACCTCCTACGTGTGGCCGACGCGCTGGAGACGGTCGAACCATGGGATGGCGAGCCGATCCAGGCCGTGCTCGATGCCCTCGCCGAAGCCGAAGGATTGAGCCGCACCAAAGCCTTCCAGCCGGTTCGTGCGGCGGTCACGGGATCCAACGTGTCGCCGCCGCTGCCGGAGTCCCTGGCGCTGCTGGGGAAGGAGCGCACCACTACGCGCCTCCGTTCGGTGGTCGCCGAGTAGTACCACTCCTCACGCCGATGCCATAGCCCGACCGGGTGCTAGCCGAATGGGTCATGAAGGCGATGTGCGGGGCCTTGGGGAGGACTAGCATCCGCCCCCGTGGGGGGTTCGCTTCGAGGCCGTGATTTCCGGTTGCTGGTCCTGTCGACCGGACTTTCCTCGCTGGGCGACGAACTGGCGCTGATCGCATTGGCGATCAAAGTCGCCGACCTCACCGATTCCGGTTGGGCGGTGGCAGCCCTGTTGCTCGCCGGATTGCTGCCGCTGGTGATCTTCGCCCCGGCGGCCGGCGTGATCGTCGACAACTTCGAGACGCGTCGGTCCTTGGTGATCGCCTCGGCCCTCCAGGCCGGGATCGCCGGGTGGCTCGCGTTCACCACCGGACTTCCGGGGATCTTGATGCTGGCCTTCCTGTTGGGGGCGTGCACCGCGGTCGCGACGCCCGCGATCTACACCCTGGCGCCGGTGATCGTGGGGGAGGAACACGCCACCGAGGGCAACGCCTACCTGGAGACCGCCCGCTACGTGGGCATGATCGGCGGACCGGTGCTGGCCGGCACGATCTCGGCGGGCGCCAGCTCGAAGGTGGCGCTGCTGGTCGATGCGGGAACGTTCGTGGTGATCACGTTGGCGGCGGCGGCCCTCACGGTCCGCCGGCAGCCGGACGCCGAGGGTGAGTCCGACGGCGAAGCACGGGCCGGGTTCAGCGTGGTGACCCGCGATCGGATGCTGCTGGTGGGCTTCGGGCTGATCGCGGCCATCGTGCTCTTCGCGGCCATGGACAACGTGGCGGAAGTGTTCTTCGCGAGGGACACCCTCGACGCCGGCGCCTGGGGATACGGCCTGCTGGCCAGCGTCTGGCTCGTGGGGATGGCGATCGGCGCTTCGCTGATCGCCCGGCGCCTGGGGAAGGGGCGCCTATTGTCGGCCATGGCGATCGCGGCGGTCGTGGGGGGCGCCGCGGTCGCCATCGCCGGCGCATCGGGTGTGCTCGCCGTCGCCCTGGTGATGTTCCTGGTGGGTGGCGTCGCGAACGGCGTCATCACGGTCTCGATGCGCAGCCTCATCGTGCACCGAACCGAGGACCGGTACCGCGGTCGCGTGTTCGCGGCCTACGGCGGGCTGATGAACGGCACCCAGCTGATCGCGATCGGCGCGGCCGGAGGGCTGGTGGCCGGTCTGGACGGCCAGACCGTGCTCATCATCGGCGGTATCGGGACCGCGGTGGCGGGCATCGCCGGGCTCCTCGCCTACGCCGCCATGCCTTCGTCGGTGAAGGCGATGCCGGGAGACGAGGACCAGCTCGATGAGGTCGTGGAAACCGAGGCCGAACCGATCGACGCGATGCATCCGTTTCCCGATCGCCCCGACGTGATGCGCCTCCCCGAATCCGAACCGATGACCCAGCCGATCGTCGACCGCTAGGTCTCGGCCCCGTAGGATCGGGTGCATGGGCAAGTACGTCCTGGATCACCACCTCGAAGGTGAAGCCGCGCGGCTGGCGCTCATGTCGCGACTGCTCGACCCGATGCACCGACGACACCTCGAGTCGTTGGGGATCGGGGAGGGGACGCGGGCGCTCGAGGTGGGCTGTGGCAACGGCTCGATCTCCGCGTGGCTCGCCGAACGTGTCGGACCCGACGGTCACGTGGTCGCCGAGGATCTCGACGTGTCGCTCGTCGACGTGCAGTC
>Ga0190274_10001619_pt1 | contig 13204 bp, 7 predicted proteins | sample Popmic531T_FD_133002 | JGI IMG/M metagenome (GOLD analysis project Ga0190274, IMG submission 133002) | Populus adjacent soil microbial communities from riparian zone of Yellowstone River, Montana, USA - 531 T | ecosystem: Environmental > Terrestrial > Soil > Riparian zone | place: USA: Montana...
CAGTAACAGGCGAATACAGAACCGGAAGCGGTAGCGACCGGGTCCCGTTTCGATTGAGACTAGCTTGTAGTCTCAGAGACCCGGTCGCTACCGCTTCCGGTTCTGTATTCTTCCACTCACAAAGTTGCAGCAACTTAGGCTACAAACTCAGCAGCATCTGATCGGCGCACATCGTTGTGCACCGGCGCTCTGCTTTCCGTCATATCCACAATATCCCACGCCGAGCGCATGCGCAGGAGTTTCGACATCAAGCCGGCATGCATGATGTGGCCGCTCCTCTCCGCCACAACTTTCCCCAGAATAGGCATCCCCAGCAGCGCCAGGTCGCCAATGATGTCGAGGATCTTGTGGCGCACAAACTCGTCCCGAAATCTCAGACCGGTCTTATTCAACATGCCATCCGGCGTGAGGACGATCGCGTTGTCCAGCGAACCGCCGCGAATGAGATTAGCGCGGCGCAAGGCTTCAATCTCATCAGTGAAACCAAAAGTTCGCGCGGCCGCGATTTCCCGACTGAAAGCTCCGTCGTTTAAGTGTATGGAGAATTGCTGAATGCCAATCAGCGGGTGAGGAAAATCGATCAGGCAGTCGATTTGGTAATGATCGCCGGGCTCAACGCTGATGCGCCGGTTACCCTGTTCAAACGAAATTCGTTCTCGCACGAGTAGCGCCCGGCGTGCGAGCGGTTGCTTGACGATCCCGGCCCGCTCAATCATCTCAGCAAATACTTCCGCCGAGCCGTCGAGGATTGGAATCTCGAGATTATCAACTTCGATATAGACGTTGTCCACACCCAGCCCGCGCAACGCAGACAGCAGATGCTCGACCGTGGAGAGCATCACGCCGGTGCGCATCAGGGTCGTGGCGTAACCGCAATGCGCAACCGACTCAACGGTGGCCGGGATTTCAAATCCACCCAGGTCGGTGCGGCGGAAAACATAACCTGTGTCCGGTGGCGCCGGCAGGAGCCGGACGTGAACCGGCACCGCGGTGTGCAATCCAATTCCATCAGTTTCGACAGCCGATCCAAGTGTCGTTTGTTTTATCAAGTTTTAAAGGAGACCTTATCGGGTTTTGAGCGAGCGCTCTTTCTGAGCAATGACCATGCCGATACCAAACTCAACAATTCGGATTAATGAATTTGCGCGTTGTCGCGGTTAGACCACAATCCACACCAGCTTCGTGGCATTCGGGAGACTGCTATCCGCAGATTACGCAGATTACGCAGAGAAGAAAACGAGAACCAGGTTAATTTCTCCGACGCTGTCTCCCCTCTTCAGCCCTCTGCTTCTAATCCGCGAAATCTGCGTAATCTGCGGATGTCCCGGTGCTTCGTTGACACTCCGAAAACCCCTCACTATGATCGGACCACATGCCAACCAAGGAAGCTCCCACTGGTAATCAACCAGTCGAACGCGTTTTTCTGATCGATTCGATGTCGCACATCTTTCGCGCTTTTTTCGCGCCAATGATGAATCGTGTGGCGCCGCTCTCAAACTCCCGCGGGCAGGTAACGCAAGCCGTCTATATCTTTACCAACATGCTGCGCAAGCTGCTCCAGGACGAGAAGCCAAACTACATCGCCGCCATTTTCGAATCGAAGGAGAAGACGTTTCGCCACGAGACTTTTGCCGACTACAAAGCCAATCGACTGGCGATGCCCGAGGACCTGGCTACACAGCTCCCTTACATCATCCGCCTGTGCGAAGCCTTCAATATTCCGGTGATCAATGCGCCCGGTTTTGAAGCGGACGACGTGATCGGAACGCTGGCCATGAAGATTGCCGCGGAAAAGTTGCAAGCAGTTATCGTTTCAAACGACAAGGACATGTGCCAGCTGGTTGCCGATCCCTACATCGTTTGCATGCGCACAAATTCTCAGGTTGCGAAACGGAAGGAGTATGTGCCGCCGATCGAATGGTGCGATGAGGCCTGGGTAGAAAAGAAGTTTGGCGTACCGGCCGACAAAGTTGTGGACCTGCTGGGATTGATGGGTGATTCGATCGATAACATTCCCGGCGCTCCCGGCATCGGCTCGAAAGGCGCCGTGCAGATCATTACCCAGTTTGGCTCGATTGAAAACGCACTCGAGCGATGGGAGGACGTTAAGCACAAGACTTATCGCGAATCACTGCGCAACAACGCCGACTTGATTCGCCAGTCAAGGGAACTCGCCCGTATTCGTCTGGACCTTGAAATTGATCTGGATCTTGACCAGATCAAGGCGCGACCTCCGGATCGGGCCGCAACCTATGAGCTATTCAAGGAGTTGGAATTCTCAGCCTTAACGCGTGAGTTTGCAGACGCCGCCACGGCCACCGCCACGAGCGATGAAGGACCAATCAACTACCGTTTGATCAGTTCTCGCTCCGATCTGGACAGCTTGATAAAGAGTCTTTGGGATGCGGAGAGCGTGGGCATCGCCATCGCTGACTCAACTTCGGCGGAAAAGACCCCGGAGAAAGGTGACGATGTGGCCGACTTGCTCTGCGAGACGGACGACACTGTGCCCGAAGCCGTAGCCTTCTCAACCGCGGAGGGGTCCGCTGCGCTGGTTGATTTCAGGACCTTTGAGGATGGGAGGGAATCAGCGATTGCGGCGATTCGGGAGGTCCTTTCAAATGGTTTGATCGAGAAGACTGTTCACGACTTGAAACGTGCCGTCGGGTTGTTGAGCAAGCTGGACATCAAGCTCGAAGGCGTTAAAGATGACACCTTTCTGGCGGCCTACCTCCTCGATCCTAATCGAAGCAAATATGAACTCAGCGACCTGGCCCGCGAAGCAGTCGATGTGGAGAGCATCGAAAGAGCAAACAATGCCTGGACGGATTTGCAGTGGCAGACCGCAGTTGCCGCTGACCTGACCGCTCGCACTGCCCGCGTCCTGCACCGGCGTATTCTCGAGAAGAAGCTGGAGACAATCTATTCCGAGCTGGAGCTGCCGCTGGCGCCGTTGCTCTTCCAGATGGAACAGGCGGGTCTGAAAGTGGACCGGGCCACCCTGTCTGACCTTTCGAATTATCTTGGTATGGAGTTGAAAAAACTTACTATCAAGATCTACGAGTTGGCCGGAAGAGAATTCAACATTGGATCACCGAAGCAGGTGGGCGAGGTCCTTTCGGCGTTGGACATGGCTTCGGGCAGAAAAACTTCGACGGGGCGCATCTCCACCAGCAAAGCCGTTTTGGAAGAGTTGGCCCAGACTCACGAACTGCCAAGATTGATAATTGATTACCGGGAGCTGGATAAACTCAAAAGCGTCTACACCGATGCGTTGCCGCACCAGATAGCCGCGGACGGCAGAATCCATTGTCTGCTCAATCAGACAGTGGCCGCCACCGGCCGTCTTTCTTCGAGTGAGCCAAACCTCCAGAACATTCCCATTCGCACCGAGCTGGGCCGTCGCATCAGGCGCGCCTTTGTAGCGGAAAAGGGATACAAGATCATCTCGGCAGACTATTCTCAGCTGGAGCTCCGCCTCCTGGCCCACATCACTCAGGACGCGGTAATGCTCGAGGCATTTCAGAATGGAGAAGATATTCACTCGCGCACGGCGCGACTGGTGTTTGGGGCGAAAACGGATGAAGAGCTAAAGGAAGCGCGCCGCTTTGCGAAGATCGTAAACTTCGCGATTGCCTACGCGATTGAGCCCTGGGGTTTGTCACAGCGGGTAGGCATCTCGCGGCCGGAAGCGAAGAAAGTGATTGAAGACTATTACAACACTTACAAAGGTGTGAGGCGTTACATGGAAGAGGTTCCGGTGCGCGCTCGCGAGCATGGATATGTCCGTTCAATCTACGGTCGCATTCGCCCACTGCCGGGAATCGCGGATCGCAACGCCAACATCCGCAAGGCCGCTGAGCGTGAAGCGATAAACATGCCTATTCAGGGAACCGCCAGCGACATCGTCAAGATTGCTATGCTGAAAGTTGAACAGGAGTTCAAGCGTGAAGGTATTACTGCCCGGCTTCTAATGCAGGTGCACGACGAGCTCCTGGTGGAAGCCTCGGCGGATACAGCCGAGCACGTAGCCGGCATTTTGAAAAGAGAGATGGAAGGGGCGGTTAGTTTGGACGTACCGCTGATAGTCGACGTTGGCATCGCAGACAACTGGATGGATGCGAAACCCTAAGCCGCTAATCGTCCAAAGGGCCGAGAGCTATATTGATTTCGTGTTCCTTTTCGTGTCATTTCGTGGATCGTATTCATGTCCTGGGCAAAAGCGATCCACGAAATAACACGAAAAAGGATACGAAAGGACACGAAGAATCTTCGTTTAAGTGAGCATCACAAGTGAGCGAGAAAAACGAAAATCATCACCAGAATCCCGAACAGGGAACGGTTGTCTATCGCCGCACCGATCCGATTAATGCCCCTAGGCAATCAGGATCGTCGCGTGTGAATAATCAGCGCGCCCGTGGTCTTGCGCCTGCCCTGGTGCCGCTGATTGTTGGTTTCCTGGCGCTGCTCATACTCATCGGCGTGTTGGGTGTTTTGAGCGTTCGACGGATGGATGAAGTCAGTAATGCGGTTCTGGATCTTGAGCAACACCACGCGGCAAAACTCAGCCTGCTACTCAAGCTTCGACTCGCGGTTACTAAGCTCAACAACGAAGCGCGAGCGAGGGCGGAATCGGAAGCACGTCGCGAGCTGAGACCACCGCTGGATCTTCGTTTGAACCTCGCTCAGGATGAAATGAAAGGGTTGCTACAGCAGCTCCAGAGTCCACCGCTCACCGACGATCCCACCTGGCAGAAGTTTCGAGTTGACCTGAAGTCGTTTATCGATGTCACCCAGGATCTTCGAACCTATTCTCTTGAAGGCTTTGACAGATTCAAGGCAGTTGACGTTGAACTCGAGACCTTGCTGCGGAAGTCTGCAGAGGAGCAGGACCAGATCTTTAGCAAGAGTGAAGCTATCGAGCGCGATGCCGTGCAAACGATTCGAGATTGGACTGGGATTGCGCTCCTGGTCGGTGCCCTGGTGGCGGCAGGCACGATTTGGGAATTGCAACGCCGCTTTGCTCAGATGCGGCGAAGTATGGAAGAGGCCAGACGCGAGCGAATCTTTACAAGTCAGCTTCTCGAAGGAATGGTGAGCGCCGTCGTGGCGATAGACGAACACGATTGCATTCGAAGTGCCAACGCGGCCTTCTTCAGAATTTTTCCGGGCGCAAGTATTGGCGCCTCGGTTTACGAAAAGTTTGGCTCGGAGCCGGCCATGAAAATGCTGGAAGCTGCTTCCGGGAATCGCGTTGATAAGGCGGCTTATCGTGGCCGTTGGGTCTGCCCGCCAAACCAGGAGGGTGAACAGGAACGGACCTTCGATGTCTATTCGTCGCCGCTGGCGATTGATCAAACAAATGGACAGATCGTCACTTTGGTTGACGCAACCGAAGCCGCTGAAGCTGAACGTGGTTTGCGGCGTCAGGAATCGCTTGCGGCGGTGGGTCAGGCGACCGCTCAGGTGGCCCATGAGATCAGGAATCCGCTTGGTAGTATTCGTTTGGGCGTCTCGATGCTGCGCGACAACGTCGCTGACAAGGAAGGGCTGAAGACGATTGATTTGGTCGAACGCGGAATAATGCACCTGAATAAATTGGTGGTAGACGTATCTCAGTTCTCCCGCAGTAGAGCTCTTGAGCAGTCTGAAGTCGATCTTCACGATCTGATCCGGCAGAGTCTGGAACTGGTGGCGGATAAGATTAATGACAAAGAAACACCAATCGAAGAAAACCTGGTGGGACAGGAACTGGTGGGTTATTGGGACGGAGACCAACTGAGCCAGGTTTTTGTCAATGTAATTGCTAATGCGATCGATGCCGGTCCAAAGCGGGCGCCGATCTCAATCTCAACCGAAGTGGTGAATGTTAACCTGGAGGGTGAAAATGGGCCGGCGACGAAATATGCGCGAGTGGTGATTGCCGACCGGGGCGAGGGAATGGATCAGACGACGCTCGCGCGAATTTTTGAGCCGTTCTTCTCCACCAAGAAACGCGGTACCGGGTTAGGGCTGGCGATTGTGAAGCAGATTGTGGAACAGCATGGCGGAAAGATCGATGTGAAGAGCGAGCCGGAGAAGGGCACGAGCTTTATTATTGACTTGCCGCTCTAAGGGGCGGGGGAAAAGGGAAAAAGGGGCAAAGGGAAAAAGGGGAACAGGGGAAAGGAAAACAATAGGACGTATTGGACCAATAGGACCTATCTTTTCCTTTACCCTTTACCCTTTACCCTTTACCCATTCCCCTTTTCCCCTATTTCCCCAAGCGCCTTCCGCGCCGCCTGAATTGTCCCGTCAATGATTGCGTCAGTGTGTGCAGTGCTCACAAAGGCCGCTTCGAATTGCGACGGCGCCAGATAGACTCCCTCATCAAGCATCGCATGGAAGAATTTCCCGTAGAGTTCACGATTGCTTTTGTTAGCGGTAGTCCAATTTGTCACCGCTGAATTGCTGAAGAAGCTGGTCCACATAGAACCCACCCGGTTGGTGACCGTTTTCACTCCAGCCTCCGCCGCCGCCTTCGATAGACCTTCACAAAGACGCGCGGTTCTTTGTTCAAGGCCTTCGTAGATCGTTTTGTTTTTGAGACGCCGCAACGTCAGCAGACCGGCGGTCATGGCGAGTGGATTCCCGGAGAGGGTTCCGGCCTGATAGATGGGACCGGTGGGTGCAATATTGCGCATGAGTTCCCGGCTACCTCCATAAGCACCGACTGGCAGACCCCCGCCAATTATTTTTCCGAGACAGGTGATGTCGGGCGTGATGTCATAAACTCCCTGCGCACCGCCGCGGGCGAGGCGAAAGCCGGTCATCACTTCGTCGAAGATCAGTAGCGAGCCGTTGCGTGCTGTTATCTCACGGCAGAAATCCAGAAATCCTTTCTCCGGTGGCACGACCCCCATATTGCCGGCAACTGGTTCAATTATTAATGCAGCAATGTCGTGGTGTTGTTTGAAGAGATCTTCAAGCGCAGCCTGATCGTTGAAGCCAACCGTCAACGTATGCTGGGCCAGGGATGCTGGAACGCCAGGGCTGTCAGGCAGACCCAGCGTGGCAACTCCGGAACCGGCTTTCACCAGCAAACTATCGGCATGACCGTGATAGCAGCCTTCAAACTTTACCAGCTTGTCGCGTCCGGTTATCCCGCGGGCGAGGCGAATCGCAGACATCGTTGCTTCGGTGCCGCTATTCACCATGCGTACCATCTCGATTGAGGGCACCGCGTCAACGATTTCTTCAGCGAGTTCAATCTCCAACTCATTGGGAGCGCCGAAGCTGGTGCCGCTGGCTGCTACTGACGCAAGAGCGTCGACAATCTCGCCGTCAGCGTGGCCCAGAATCATCGGTCCCCACGAACCGACGTAATCGATAAAGGTCCGGCCATCGACATCGGTGATGGTTGCCCCGCTGGCACTCTTGATGAAGAGTGGCGTCCCACCAACACCACGAAAAGCACGCACCGGCGAATTCACCCCGCCCGGCATCAGCTCGAGCGCGCGCTCATACAGTTCGGCCGATTTGTCTCGCTCGGTTTCTGGCTTAGTCATTGATTTAAGAATATCAACCAGAGACTGAGTTAACTAGCAGCGAAGAAGAGTGCTCATTTGACTCCGGCGCGATCACTCGAACTTTGCTTTGCGCTCGTTTAGAGGTGGGCACCGCCCACCGGTGCGGCGTTGATGAAACCACTCAGCTTGGTAACCGACCTGTAGTTGCTTGGTTAAGCGGTGACGTGCACACCGCTACGGTGGGCGGTGCCCACCTCTAAACGACGGATGTAAATCGTTTAATGTTTACGCAGACGAAGCCACCGGGCTGAAGAAGTTGCGGACACTTCGGATAACTTGCCGGAAGAACTTGAAGATTTTAGGAAGGATTATGGCCGAGACAACGAGTCCGGCCGCCACCACAGCGAACAACAGGAACGGCAGAAACACCGCCGCCAACATCGCAACGATGGCGATAACATCTTCCGTTAGGCTAACGACGATGTTTGAAACCGGTTCGGGACTGGTGTTAACGATTGCTCTGGTTGCCGCCTTGGTTCCATGGGAACTAAAAGCCAGCCCACCGCCCAGCAGGAAGGCGATCACCTGCACCGGTTTGTCAAAATCGCCGAAAGCCGTCGCCGCCAACACAGCGCCTGCGGGAATGCGAATGAAAGTATGGACAACGTCCCAGACGCTATCGACCACCGGAATCTTGTCAGCGATGAACTCCACGACATACAAGGTGACGGCTATTCCAATCACCCACCAATTGGTTAACACTTGAAGTTCGCCGGGAAGTTCCAAATGCGCGAAGCGGCTCAATAGGCCAAGCATCGCCACCGAAGCATAGAGACTAATGCCGGAAACCCATGAGGCGCCCATAGCGATCGACAATGTGTGAATCAGGTTCATCACGCGCATTATACGACAGCCACAATCCGCAAGTTCGATCAGTTAGCAAGGCGGATTGGGGAAAAAGGGGAAGGGGAAAGGGGGAAGGGGAAGGGGAAAGGGGTAAAGGGGAAAGGGTAAGACAAACCCATAAGTCCTATCAGTCCTCTCTGCCCTATTACTTCCATCGAATAGCCGGACTGGCGCCGCATACTCCTCTTTCCCCTTTCCCCCCTTACCCTTTTCCCCTACGTCTCTGCATCTTTTTCCCCCCTTTACCCATTCCCCTTTTCCCCTACGTCCAGATAGAATCAGCGCGCACCGGAAACACCATGTTGGAGGACGAACGGCGAACCGAAATCTCCCATGAACTCCGCTCTTTCATCAGGCATCAAACTCAGCCGCTACGAGATTCGCTCACAACTCGGTAAAGGCGGAATGGGTGACGTCTATCTCGCCCGCGATTGCAACGTCAACCGCGACGTGGCCCTTAAAGTCCTGCCGGCCGACTTTGCCTCCGACCGCGAGAGATTGCAGCGCTTCAAGCAGGAAGCGCAGGCCGCCGCCTCGCTAAATCATCCGAACATCGCTCACGTTTACGAAATTGGCGAGTTTGAAGGTACCCACTTTATCGCGATGGAGTTTATCGACGGCCAAACTCTCCGCGATTGCATCCACGTTGAACGCGCCGATCTCACTCAGTTGCTGCGTTATCTGCAACACGTAGCGGAAGCTCTGGCGAAAGCGCATGCAGCGGGTATCGTCCATCGCGATCTGAAGCCCGAGAACATCATGATCAATCGCGACGGCTTCGCGAAGTTGCTCGACTTCGGTTTGGCGAAACTTGTCGAGCAAAAAAAATCGTGGGGTAGTTCCTCCAGTTCAACCAGCGACGTGGTAACCGTACTCGAGCACCTCTCCCGCTCCGGAGTGATCCTCGGCACCGTTGGCTACATGTCTCCCGAACAGGCCCAGGGCTTCACCGACAAAATCGATCAGCGTTCTGACATTTTCTCTTTTGGCTGCATCCTCTTCGAAGCGGTAACCGGCCGCAAGGCTTTCCAGGGCGCCGATGCTATCGACTCCCTCAACCAGATCATCCGCGAGCCTGCGCCGCCAGTCAGCAGTATCCGGCCTGGGCTTCCGCCCGAACTGCAAAAAATCGTCCGACGGTGTTTGGAAAAAAAACCTGACGATCGCTACCAGTCTATAAAGGACGTCGCTATTGAACTGAAAGACCTGCGTGATGAGTTACTGGCCGGCGCCTATTCCCAGGCGCCTTCACTGACTAATTACTCGGCTGCCTTGTCCGGCGCACCTCCAACCGAGGGCGGCGGAGCGGCAACGTCGCGCCCCGCTCTCACAGACTCCGTCACCCGCGCTTCAAGTGCTGAATACCTGGTCAGCGAAATGAAGCAACACAAAAAGACCAGTTTCTTCGTGGCTGGTTTGGTGTTGCTGGGAATTCTTGGAGGCATTTTCGGGCTTAGGGCTTATCTAAACTCGCGCAACACGGGAGCAGCGATCAACTCGATCGCCGTCCTGCCGTTTGTAAACTTGAATAACGATCCTGAGATGGAATACCAGTCAGATGGGCTGACCGAGAGCATTATCAACAGCCTGGCCCAACTTCCAAACGTGAGAGTAATCGCCCGCAGTTCCGCCTTTCGCTACAAAGGAAAAGAAGCGGATCCGTTGAAGGCGGGGAAAGAGCTGGGTGTGAGCGCGGTTCTGACAGGACGAATTCTGCAACGGGGAGACACGCTGACTATCAGCACCGAGTTGCTGGACGTCAGCAACAACCAACAGCTCTGGGGCGAGCAATATACGCAGAAAGTTTCAGACCTGATGTCGATGCAGCGCGCCATTGCTACCCAGATAACGAGCAACCTCCGTTTGAAGCTGTCAGGTCCGGAGCAAAGCATGGTAGCCAGGCACCATACCGATAACGCGGAGGCTTATCAGCTCTACCTCAAAGGCCGTTATCACTGGAACAAACGGACCGGCGACTCGCTCGAGAAGTCGGTGGACTATTTCAACCAGGCTATCCAAAAGGATCCGGCCTACGCACAGGCTTATGTGGGACTCGCTGATGCGTGGTACTCCAGAGGCTGGTACCGGTACCTGGTGCCGAAAGATGCGTATGAACGCGCGCGAGAGGCGGCCACCAAAGCCCTCGAGCTGGATGAACGGCTCGGTGAAGCGCATGCGATGCTGGCGGCGATTAAGACAACTTACGAGTGGGACTGGCAGGGTGCGGAGCGAGAATTCAAACTTGGGATTCAATTGAACCCCAATTATCCCACTGCTTATCAGCGCTATTCATTGTTTCTGCCGATCATGGGCAGGTTTGATGAGGCGATCACTCAGGCGAGGAAAGCCCGCGAGCTGGATCCTCTTTCACTTCCGGCAAACGAGAATGTGGGCGACATTTTGTATCTGGCGCGCCGCTACGAAGAAGCTACTGAGCAACTGTTTCACACGCTCGAGTTGGATCCAAACTACGGCGTAGCTCACGGCACGCTGGCTAAAATCTACGAAGCCAAGGGAATGAACAAGGAAGCCCTTGACGAACGTTTGAAGGGTGCGCCGCCTGAAACTGTCGAGCTGATGAAGAAACTGTTTGCCGCGTCAGGGATAAACGGCGTTTGGGAGTATCGTCTAAACCAAACACTGGAGCGCGCGAAACGAGAGTACGTGTCACCGGCTGACATCGCACTGTTTTATGCTCGGCTCAATCGAAAGGACGAAGCCTTTGCGTGGCTGGAAAGGGCCATGAATGAGCGCTCGATCCTGTTCAACTATCTGGTAGCGGATCCACGCTTTGACAATCTGCGCTCAGATCCACGGCTGCCGAAACTGCTCGGACGCGTTGGACTGCAACCGCTGGGAATGAACTGATCGAATTGTTGGCGCGCCGTTGCCGGATTGTAGGGGCGGCACTCCGTGGCCGACCCATCGTTGCGTTCGTGATGCTGCGCGGGTTTGAGTTGCCACCGAACGGGGCGGCCACGGAGTGCCGCCCCTACAATGAATCTCCGAGGCCTGCTTGCCTACCACTTCAAAAACACCTTCGAAATGGACCAGCGGCCCCGCGATGGTCCTATATCTCGCTGCGGTCAAACTCTTAATTCATCTTTTTACTGCCGCTCGGTATGGAATCTTTCGCGACGAGCTCTATTACCTTGCCTGCGCTGAACACCTTGATTGGGGTTACGTAGATCAGCCGCCGCTCATTGCCCTGATAGCATGGTTCGCACGTCATGTTTTCGGAACTTCCTTAATTGGGTTACGGCTACTACCCGCCATCGCCGGCGCAATCCTGGTGTGGTTGACAGGCACGCTTGCACGTGAATTAGGTGGGGGCCGGTTTGCGCAGGGGGTGGCCGCATTGGCTGTTCTCACAGCGCCCATATTTCTCATCTTTAATCACTGGTTAACGATGAACGCGTTCGAGCCACTCATCTGGTTAGGGGCCGCGTGGTGTGTGGCACGGGCCATCAATACCGGACGACCCAGGTTTTGGTTGTGGTTTGGAGCGCTTATCGGTCTCGGCCTCGAAACCAAGTATTCGATTGTCTTTTTTGCTTTCGGTATTGTTATAGGACTGCTTCTCACAGAGCATCGTCGATTTCTTAAGAACCGATCGATCTGGCTGGGAGCCCTCGCCGCCCTGCTGATTTTTCTGCCAAACCTGCTTTGGCTGGTGAAGCACGATTTCCCGTTCCTCGAGTTGATGCACAATATTCGACAGAGCGGCCGGGATGTCGCCCGCAGTCCGCTGGCCTTCATTGCCGATCAGGCGTTTATCGTGAATCCAATGCTTTTTCCGCTTTGGGGTGGTGGACTGCTTTGGCTGTTTTTCGGCGGGACAGGAAAACGGGAAGAGCAGTTGAGTGGACCAATCAGCCGGGAACTGATGGGTCGAGGTCGTTATCGCATCTTTGGTTGGACCTACCTGGTTATGCTCGTGACCTTTATCGTCCTGAAGGGCAAGAACTATTACCTTGCGCCAGCGTATCCGATTCTCTTCGCTGCGGGTGCAGTTGCGTTTGAAAGGATCACGACGAAAAAGGTGCAGTCGGCAGGAGCAGACGGCAGGACGGATACAAAGCAGGAGCAGGAGGCGGGAGCAGACGGCAGGACGGATACAAAGCAGGAGCAGGAGGCGGGAGCAGACGGCAGGGCGACTGTGGAATCGGTTCACCTGCCAACTGCTCCTGCCTCCTGGTCCTGGATACGCGTGGCTTACGTCGCGATAATCATCCTCGGCGGCGCCACACTCGCACCTCTTTCAGTCCCAATTCTGTCTCCTGAAACGTACATTCGCTATCAACAGGCGCTCGGACTTGAGCCCTCGAAGAGTGAGAACCAGGATACGGGTCCGCTGCCGCAACATTTCGCAGACGAGTTTGGCTGGGAGGATATGACGCGCGCGGTGGCCCAGGTTTATAACAGCCTGTCACCGGAGGAGCGTGCGCAGACAGCGATCTTTGCGAACAGTTACGGCCAGGCGGGCGCGATCGATTTCTTTGGTCCAGCGTATGGACTCCCGAAAGCGATCAGCAAACATCAGAACTACTGGTACTGGGGACCGCGCCACTACAGCGGGAAAATCGTTATCGTGTTGGGCAGCGACGGCGAAGGCGATCGCGAGCATTTCAAAACTGTAGAAGAGCCTGCTCGTACTTATCATCCCTATTCGCGCCGCGACGAGCACTTCCCGATACTTCTGTGTCGCGAACTTAACCAGGACCTCCATGACCTCTGGCCCAGCATAAAGAGCTGGGACTGAACGGGGGGAGGCAGACGGCAGGAGCAGG
>Ga0190274_10001620_pt1 | contig 13200 bp, 12 predicted proteins | sample Popmic531T_FD_133002 | JGI IMG/M metagenome (GOLD analysis project Ga0190274, IMG submission 133002) | Populus adjacent soil microbial communities from riparian zone of Yellowstone River, Montana, USA - 531 T | ecosystem: Environmental > Terrestrial > Soil > Riparian zone | place: USA: Montana...
ACCCGGCGGCCAGGGCCATGCCGGACGCCTGGCGGCCGACCGGGACGGTGGCGACCCTGCGGTTGGTGGCCGGGTCGATCCGGGAGACGGTGTTGTCGGGCGGGCTCAGGACCCAGACGGCGTCCGGCGTCACCGCCACCCTGGCCGGGCCGGTCGGCACCGGCACGCGCGCCAGCACCTTGCCGGTCGCGGGTCGAGGCGGACCACCTGGTTGGCGTCCGTGGCGGCCACCCAGACGCCGCCGGCTCCCACCGCCACCACGGCCGTGGCCAGGTGGGTCAGCCGGCGGCGCCGGTGGCGGCGCCCGAGCTCCACCAGTCGCCGCTGCGGGTCCAGCTCGGCCACGCTGCGCTCCAGGGCCACGGCGGCCCTGCGCAGGCGCTCATCGGTCATGGTCGTCCTCCCTGACTCCCGCGAGGCGGATGGCCAGCGCCTGGCGGCCCGGTGGAGCTGGGCCTTGACCGTCCCCTCGGCCAGGCCAAGGGTGCGGGCGATCTCGGCCAGCGGGGCGTCGGTCACATACCGCAGGGCGATCACCTGCGCCTGCCGCCTCGGCAGGGCCCGGACCGCCCGCCACACCTCGGCGTCCGGTTCGGGCAGCTCGGCCACGGCCGGGCCCCGGCCGGCCACCAGCCGGGCCACCGCCCTGGCCTCCAGCAGCCGGCGCTGCACGGTCCGGCCGGCCCGCCGCACCGCCACCTTGCGCACCCAGGCCGAGGGATGCCGGATCCGGGGCCAGTCGTGGAAGGCGCGCAGGAACGCGTCCTGGGCGATGTCCTCGGCGACCAGCCGGCTTCCGGAGAGGGCGTAGGCCAGCCGCACGACCGCGTGGTACTCGCGGACGTAGAAGGCCTCGAACCCCTCGGCGCCCCCGGCCGCCCGGGTGGCGCCGGCCTGGACCTCCGGCAGTCCCATGCCCGCCCCCTGCTCGCTCGTCACATTCGTACGTGCCGCGAGACGTCCGTGGGGTTTACCCCGGTTGGACGGGGAGCTCGCCGTCGGTGATGGTGAGGACCCGGTCGGCCAGGGCCAGGAACTCATCGCTGTGGGTGGCGACCAGGCAGCAGCTGCCCTGGTGGGCCAGGTCGCGGACGGCGTCGAACACCGCCGTGGCCCAGTCGGCGTCCTGGTGGCCGGTCGGCTCGTCGGCCAGCAGCAGGCGGGGCCGGACCACCATGGCCCTCGCCAGGGCGACCCGCTGGCGCTCGCCGAGCGACACCTCGGCCGGGAGGCGGTCGCCGATGCGGGTCAGGCCGAGGCGGTCCAGCAGGCCCGCCGCCTCGGGCAGGCCTCGCTCGAGCCGGCCGGCCAGCCACAGGGGCAGCTCGACGTTCTCGGCCACGGTGAGATCCTCGACCAGGCCGAGGTCCTGAGGGACCACGGCCACCTCGTCCCAGGGTGGGTCGACCCGCCCCGACCCGGACGGCCAGGAGAGCCGGCCGCCGTCGGGCTGCTCCCAACCGCAGAGCAGATTCAGCAGGGTGGTCTTGCCCGAGCCGGAGGGGCCGACCAGCGCCACCAGCTCGCCTTGGCGCAGGGTCACGTCGGCCCGGCGCAGCGCCCGCACCTCCTCGGGGCCGCGCCGGTACGACTTGCGCAGCCCGACCGCCTCCACGACCACCTGATTGATCGGGGCACCCCCCTGGGGTTCCCCGAACCCCTCCGCGCTCACGGCGGGCCGATCCAGACCCGGCCCTGCTCCACGCCGATCCTGGCCCGCCGGCCCGGGAACAGCTGGAGCGCCTCCGGTGGCAGCTGGACCCGTCCCGCCTCGTCGATCACCGAGAGCGCCTCGTCCCGGGTCGCCTCGGCCTCCATCGCCCCGTGCCGCAGGAACAGGGTCCGCTCGGCCAGCCGGACCACCGCCGGGTCGTGGGTGGCCAGCACCAGCCCGGTGCCGCGGGCGGCGAGGGCGGCGACCGCCTCGAGCAGGGCCGCGCCCGAGGCCCGGTCCAGCTCGGCGGTGGGCTCGTCGGCCACGACCAGCGGCGGGTCCCCGACCACGGCCCTGGCGAAGGCCAGCCGTTGCTGCTCGCCGCCCGACAGCTGGCGCGGCAGGTGCCGGCGGCGGTCGGCCAGCCCGAGCAGCTCCAGCAGCTCGGCGCCGCCGGCGTCGCCGGCACCGCGCAGGCGGGCGGCCAGCCGCAGGTGCTCGGCCACGGTGAGGTACGGGATGAGGTTGTCGGCCGGCCGCTGGAACACGTAGCCGAGCAGCCGCCGGCGGAGCCGGCGCAGCCGGGTCAGCGACAGCCCCGACAGCCGGATGTCGCCGATCCGGACCTGCCCGGCGCTCGGTCGGTCCAGGCCGGCCAGGATCCGCAGCAGCGAGGACTTGCCGGAGCCGGAGGGGCCGACCACCGCGCTCACCGCCGCGCCCGGGAAGGCGGCGTCGATCCCCTTGAGGGCATGGACCTCCCCGGTGGCCGTCCGGTAGATCTTGACCAGCCCGCTGCAGCTGGCCGCTGGCTCAACCGGCAAGGCGCATCACCTCGGCGACCTTGGCCCGGTCGGCGGCCCGCTGCACCAGGAAGGCCCCGGCCGCGGCGGCCAGCAGGACGCCCAGCAGGGTGGCCCCGAGCAGGGCGCCGGGAAGGGCCAGCCCGGGGGCGGGCGGGAGCTGGGGCATGGGATCGAGGCTCCGGTAGACGACCCCGGCGGCCACCACCGCCAGGCCGGCGCCGAGCGCCAGCGCGAACAGCAGCATGCCGGCCAGCTCGTAGAGGACCGAGCGGCGGTGGGCGGCCCGGCTCAGGCCCATCCGCCTGGTCAGGGCGTAGGCCACCACCCGGCCGCGCTGGCGCGCCTGGGCGTACAGGACCAGGCCGGCCAGGGCGACCACCCCGGCCAGCCCGCCCAGCGCCTCCAGCAGCCGGAAGGTCCAGGACACGGCCAGGAACGCCGGGGTCCGCATCACGGCGGCGGCGGTGGTGACCGTCTCGGGCGCCACCCCGGCCCGGCGCACGGCGGCCACCGCCACCGCCGGATCGTCCCTGGCCCAGAGCTCGGTCCGCGACCCGACGGTGAAGCCCTCCCGCTCGGCGATGGCGTCCAGTCGGGCCGCCGAGACCACCAGCAGGGGCCGGCCGGCCGAGGTCATGCCGGGGAAGGCCCGCGCCGTGGCCACCACCGTCAGGGGCAGGCGGGCCGGGCCGACGTCCACCGAGCGGGCGTCGGCTCCGCCCGGTCCGGCCAGGACCGCGCCCAGCCGGTCCGGCGGCGCCGCCTCCAGGCGCCGCAGCAGCTCGTCGAGGGAGGCGTCGGCGAACCCGTCGTCCCAGACGGCGCCGCGGGCGAAGGTCGCCGGGTCGACCGCGATCATGCCGGCCGGCCGGTCGTCCAGGGTGAGGGTGACCTGCTCGACCCGCCGGACGACGGTGGCCCGCAGGCCGGCGGTGGCGCCCGGCGGGGCCTGGTCGCCCAGGAGCAGGCTGGTGTCGCTGCCGACCAGGACCCGAGCCTTGCCGGCGGCCGCCGAGCGGGTGGAGGCGACCACGATGCCCGAGTAGGCCAGCAGCCCGAGGGCCACGGCCGACCCGGTGACCAGCAGCAGGACCATCCGCGGGACCGCCACCAGCCGGCGCAGGGCCAGCAGCGGGGCCGGCCGGGCGGCCGCGGCGGCGGTCAGGCCCGGGCGCCCGCGCCGGGTCAGCAGGCGGGCGGCGCCGCGGGTCGCCAGCCCGGCCAGGCCGGCGATCAGCAGCAGGGGGAACAGCACCAGCAGCCGGTCCACCCGCGCCGGCTGGCCCTCGAGCTGGACCGGGCCGGCCCCGCGGGTCTGCAGCTCGTACAGGGCCGCCGCCGCCAGCACCAGCACCAGCAGCTCCCACCACGGCCCGGCCAGGGCGTGGCCGAGGCGGCCGCTGCGCTCGAGCTCCTCGGACCGCACCGCCACCCAGGTGACCAGGCCGAACAGGACCAGGCCGGTGAGCAGGGCGGCCGCCACTTCGAGGCGGGCGGCCGCCACCGCGTCGGGCTGGAGGCCGGGAACGGGGTTGAGCGCTCCGGCCAGCCCGAGCGCGGCCAGGTAGCCGAGGGCGCCGCCGGTGGCCAGCGGCAGGACGGCCTCGACCATCGACCGGGCGCCGATCGGCAGGCCGCCGACGCCCTGGGCGGTCAGCAGCAGCACCTCGGCGCGCCGGCGGCGGACCGCGAAGGCGGCCGCCGCGGCCACCAGGACCATGGCCAGGAGCCGTCCGGTGAGTGAGATGCTCTCCACCGGACCGGTCAGGGCGGCCACGGTGGCGTGGGCGCGGCCCACGGCGGCGGCGAGCGGCGAGCTGGTGGTGACCCGGTGCTGCCCCAGCGTCTGCAACGGGTCGCCGGCGGCCGACTCGACCACCCGGACCTGGGCGGCCAGCCGCTCGGCCCGCGGCAGCGTGAGCCGGCCCGGCTCCGGGTAGAAGTCCCACTCCTGGCGGGCTGGCTCCCCCAGCCGGGCGGCCAGGTCGTCGAACCGGTCCGGGTCGACCAGCAGCAGCGGAGGTGGCGGGTTCCTGGCCACGCTCAGGTCGTAGATGCTGCTGGCCAGCGGCGACCAGAACGGGTCGAGGGGCCGGTCGCCGGCGGCCAGGTCGCGGTAGACCCCGGCGACCTCGACCTCGACGCCGACCGGCCCGCCGAGGCGGACGGTCTGACCGGCGCGGACGCCGAGCGACCGGGCGGCCTCGTCGGTCAGCCAAGCCCCGCCGCCGGCCGCCCGGTCAAGGACCTCGATGTGGGCTTCGAAGCCGTCCCGGGCGGCGAACCGCACCCCGGTCGCGCGGGCGCCGGCGACCACGTCCAGCGCCGGGCCGAGCCGGGTGCGGACCGGCGGCCCGAGCCCGGGGGCGTCGATGCGGGCGACCGACTCGGCCTCGGCCTGGACCGCCGCCACGGCGGCCGGGTCGCCTCCGAAGGCGACCAGGGCCAGGGCGGGGACGCCGCCGACCCGCTCCAGCTCCTGGGCGACGGCCGCGTCGCCGGCGGCGGCCAGGAACAGCCGGCCCGAGGTCGCCGTCAGCGCCAGGACCAGCGCCGCGGCCAGCACCGCGACCGCCACGCCGGGGAACTGGAGCAGCCGCACCGGCGTCCTGAGCAGGTTCTTATCCTTCTCTAATCAGACCAAGCCCCACGAGCTGGACGATCGTACCGGGGTCAGACCTGGCGATCCAGATCCGTGGCGGGGAAGTCATCGCCCAGGCACAGCAGCGGCTCGCTCGCCAGCTTGGCCACGGCATAGGTCATGCAGTCGCCGAAGTTCAGACCGGCGCGGTGGCGGCCCTTTCCATAGGCAAGATAGGCGTCGGCCGCGACCGTCCAGTGCTCCGCGGCGAACTCCACCACCTCGATCTCGGCCTCCTGCAGAAACCGCGCGAGCAGCGTTTTTCCGGCGTGCCCCAGCCTAGAGGACAACACCAGTGAGCTCTCGAGCACGGTCGGGGCGCCGATGCTGACCTCCTCGGCAGCTGCCAAGCGGTCCCGAAGACGCTCATGACCTGGTTCTTTGAGCAGGATGGCCACGATCGCCGAGCTGTCGACGATCACACGCCCTCCTGGCCATAGCCAAGGATCGCCTCACGCTCAGCCTTGGAGATCGGCCTGCCGAGGGCGGCGTCGGGGATCTGCGGCCACGCCTCGTCCTCCAGGAACCGGTCGATACGCTGCGCGCGAGCATGGCGGCGCTTGCGAGCCTGCAGCCGTTGCTTGCGCTCTTGCAGGGCAGTCCGCACCGCCTGGGTCTTGGTCTCGTTCGCCAGTGCGGCGACCTCGGCTGCCAGGGCCTCGGTCTGCGGGTCCTTGATGCTCATCGCCATGGTAGAAGGGTAGCAAATTTTGTGTAAGGCATCATGTGGTTCGCCAGCGCGACCCACGATGCTGACGGGCTGGTCGCCGGCTCCTACGACGCGCGGTCGGCTCGTCTGCATCTGCCAGCAGGCGACGGCTGGTGGGCTGCCGCGGGACCAGCGCGCCGATCCGATTGGTCGGACCGGCGCCAGGACGCTAGACCTGGCGATCCAGGACCTGGTCCGCGACCTGGGAGAGGGCGACCCTCACCGGCCCCGCCGGCACCCCCTCCAGGGCGGCGCGGGCCGCGTCGACCTCGGCCTGGGCGGTGCGGCGGGCTTCGGCGAGGGCGGGTGAGCGGCGCAGGCGGTCGAGGGCGTCGCTGATGGCGCCGTTGTCGTGGTCGCCGTCGAGGACGGCGGTGAGGCGGGCGGCGTCGGGGCCGCCCTGGCGGAGGAGGTAGAGGACGGGGAGGGTGCGGACCCCGGCCCGGAGGTCGCCGCCGGGGGCCTTGCCGGCGACCTCGGCCTCGCCGGTGATGTCGAGCAGGTCGTCGCCAAGCTGGAAGGCCCGCCCGACCCGCTCACCGAACTCGGTCAGCGCGGCCACCACCGACGCGTCGGCGCCGGCCAGGTAGCCGCCGAGGTGGCAGGCGGCGGCGATCAGGGCGCCGGTCTTGTCGGCCAGCACGGCCAGGTAGTGCTCGACCAGGTCGTCGCCGGGGCCGGGGCCGCGCACCTCGCGGATCTGGCCCTGGGTGAGGCGGGCGATCGCCTGGGCCAGGACCCGGGTCGCCTCGGTCCCGAGGTTGGCCGTGACCTCCGACGCCCTGGCGAACAGGTAGTCGCCGGTGAGCACGGCCACCTTGTTGTCGTAGCGGGCGTTGGCCGACCTCGCCCCCCGGCGCAGCTCGGCCTCGTCCATCACGTCGTCGTGGTAGAGGCTGGACAGGTGGGTGAGCTCGATGGCCACGGCCGCCCCGACCAGCCGGGCCTCGCCCGGGTCGGCGGTGTGGCCGGAGATCAGCACCAGGGTCGGCCGCATCCGCTTGCCGCCGGCGGCGACCAGGTAACCGGCCGCCTCCTGGACGAACGGGTCGGCGGTGGTCACCGCCTCGGCCAGGGCCTGCTCGACCCGGCTCAGCCCGGCCTTGACGCTCGCCTGGATCCCGGCGAGCCCGTCGGCGTCGGTGGCGGAGGACCTGGCGGCCGGCATCCCTACCCCAGGATCCTCTCGGCCGTCCGGGCCGCCGAGATCAGCGCCTCGGGGGCCAGGCCGATGACCACGGTGAGGGCGCCGGCCAGCCCCAGGGCCAGGCCGAGGGCGGGGGCCCGGCCGGGCGCGGCCTCGGCCTCGGCGTCGCCCACCGGCTCCTGCAGGTACGCCACCACCAGCACCCGCAGGTAGAAGAAGGCCGAGATGACCGAGCTGATCACCGCCACCACCACCAGCCAGGTGAGCCCGGCCTCGATGGCCGAGAGGAACACGTAGTACTTGGCCCAGAAGCCCGACAGCGGCGGGATCCCGGTCAGGGCCAGCATGAACACGGCCAGCAGCCCGGCCGCCCACGGGTGGCGCCGGGCCAGCCCCCGGTAGTCGTCCAGCGACGACCGCTCCCTGATCGCCTCATCGTCGGCCGGCCCCAGCCGCGACACGTACTGGACGACCATGAACGCCCCCATCACCATGAAGGCGTAGACCAGCAGGTAGAACATGGACGCGGACACGGCGGCGGGCACGGTGGCGGCCGCCGCCACCCCGATCAGCAGGTAGCCGGCGTGGCTGATCGAGGAGTAGGCCAGCATCCGCTTGAGGTCGGTCTGGACCACGGCCAGGCCCGCCCCGAGCAGCATGGTGACCACGGCCACGGCGGCGATAGCCGGCCGCCAGGAGACGACCAGGCCGCCCAGCGCCCCCGAGAACACCCGCAGGAAGACGGCGAAGCCGGCCACCTTGGTGGCGGCGGCCATGAACGCGGCCACCGGGGTCGGGGTGCCCTGGTAGACGTCGGGGGTCCACATGTGGAACGGCACCGCCGACACCTTGAAGCAGAACCCGACCGCCATCAGGCCGATCCCGGCCAGCAGCAGGGTGCCGTCGCCGGTCGGGTCGATGCTGGCCCGGGCGATGCCGAGCAGGTTGGTGGTGCCGGTGGCCCCGTACGACAGGGCGATGCCGTACAGCAGGAACGCCGAGGAGAACGCGCCCAGCAGGAAGTACTTCATGGCCGCCTCCTGGGCGGCCAGGCGCCGGGTCTGGCCGGCCAGCACGTAGAGGCTGAGTGACAGGATCTCCAGGGCGATGAACACCACCAGCAGGTCGGAGGCGGCGGCCAGCAGCACCATGCCCAGCAACGCGAACAAAAGCAGCGGGTAGACCTCGGGTGGGCTGTCGTCCGGCTCCCCCTCCCTCGAATCCCCCTGGGCCACCATCAGCGTGGCCAGGGCGCCGACGGCCAGCAGGATCGCCCGGGCGTAACGGGTGATGCCGTCCAGCGACACCGCGCCCTCGAACGCGACCCGCTCCAGGTCCCAGTTCCAGATGGTCAGGGCGGCGGCCACGGCCAGCCCGGCCAGGGTCAGGCCGGCCAGGACGCCGCGGCCGGCCCGGGGCCAGAAGGCCACCACCAGCAGCAGCACCACCCCGGCGACAGCCAGGGCCAGCTCGGGGGCGATGGCGCGCCAGTCGACCTCCGGCACGGGCAGGGGCTGGGTGTTGGCTTGGGCCAGGGGGTGCACGTCGCTCCTCCGGGGTCAGGGACTCGAGGCCTGGGTCTGCTCGACGACGCGCTGGGCCGACGGCTCGACCCGTTCGAGCACCGGCCGGGGGAACAGGCCGAGGACGATGATGGCGGCGACCAGCGGGGCCAGGATGGCCCATTCCCGCCCGGTGAGGTCGGGCAGGGACCGGTTCTCCTCGCGCTCCAGCGGCCCATGCCACATCCGCTGGTAGGCCCAGAGCAGGTAGACCGCGCCCAGGATGACCCCGCCGACGGCCAGCACGGCGTACAGCCGGTTCTCCAGGAAGGCCCCGAGCAGGGTCAGGAACTCGCCGACGAACCCGACCAGCCCGGGCAGGGCGACCGAGCCCAGGGTGATCACCAGCATGACCGCGGCCATGCGCGGCACCGTCTGCTGGAGGCCGCCGAACTCCTCGATGCGGCGGGTGCCGCGCCGCTCCTCCAGCATGCCGGCGACGAAGAACAGCCCGCCGATGACCAGCCCGTGGGCGACCATGTAGAACACCCCGCCCTGGAGCCCCTGGATGTTGAAGGCGAAGATCCCCAGCACGATGAAGCCCAGGTGGGAGACAGAGGAATATGCGACGAGGGTCTTGAAGTCGCGCTGCACGGTGGCGACCAGGGCGCAGTACAGGATCCCGACCACGGCCAGGATGAACAGCAGCGGCTGGGCCCACTGGGCGCCGTCGGGGAACAGCGGCAGGGCGTAGCGCAGGAAGCCGTACACGCCGAGCTTGGACATGACCCCGGCCAGCAGCACGGTGGTGGTGGTCGGGGCCTCGGTGTAGGCGTCGGGCAGCCAGGTGTGGAACGGCCACACCGGGGTCTTGACGGCGAAGGCGGCGAAGAAGGCCGCGAACAGCCAGCGCTGGGTCTCCGGCGCCTTGTCGAAGTCGACCAGCGCCTCGTAGTCGAAGGTCGGGACCCCGGTGGCCTCCTGGTGCAGCCAGAACAGGGCGATGATGCCGACCAGCATGAGCAGGCCGCCGGCCAGGGTGTAGACGAAGAACTTGACCGCGGCGTACACCCGGCGCGGCCCGCCGAAGGAGCCGATCAGGAAGTAGGCCGGGACCAGCACCGCCTCCCAGAAGATGTAGAACAGGAACAGGTCCAGGCTCACGAACACGCCGAGCATGGCCGTCTCCAGCACCAGCAGCAGGGCCAGGTAGGTGCGCGGCCGGTCGGCCATGCGCCAGGAGCCGGCGATGGCCAGCGGGGTGAGCACGGTCGTGAGCAGGACCAGGGGCAGGCTGACGCCGTCGACCCCGACCCGGTAGCTGACCCCGAAGGCCGGCACCCACTCGGCCGTCTGACCGAGCTGGAACCCGGCCTCGCCGGTCTGGAAGCGGGCCGCCAGCGCCACCGCCAGGGCCAGGCTGACCAGGCTGGCCGCCAGCGCCACCAGCCGGGCCAGCCGCTGGTTGGTCTTGGGCACCAGGGCGACCAGCAGCGCCCCGACCAGGGGGGCGAACAGGGTTGCGGTCAGCAGCACGGCGGCGGCTCCAGGGACGAGGGGGTCATGGCCGGAACACCAGGAAGGCGACGATCAGCACGGCGCCCCCGAGGACGCCCAGGGCGTAGCTGCGGACCAGGCCGGACTGGACGCGCCGGCCGCTGCGGGCGGCGTCGCCGACCAGCTCGGCCACGCCGTTGACGGCGCCGTCGATGCCCCGCTGGTCGACGGTGCGGGCCAGGAAGGCGGCCAGGGCCCGGCCCAGGTTGACGGTGAAGAACTCGTAGACCTGGTCGACGTACAGCCGCTCGGCCAGGGGCCGCCAGACGCCGGCGTAGCGCCGGCGCAGGGCCAGCCAGTCGACCCGCCGGCCATACAGCAGCCAGGCCACGACCGCCCCGGCCGCGGCCAGACCGGTGGCCACCGCCGACAGCGCGAGCGCCGCCGCCAGCGACTCGTGCTCGGTGGGCGCCCCCAGCACCGGCTCCAGGAAGGTCTGGATGCGGCCGCCCTCGCCGGTGAAGGTGCTGAGGGCGAACCCGGCCACCAGGGCCAGGAACCCGAGCACGACCAGCGGCAGAGTCATCACCGGCGGGGACTCGTGGGGGTGGCGGCCCTCGGGCCAGCGCCGCTCGCCGAAGAAGGTCAGGAACACGTAGCGGGACATGTAGAAGGCGGTCAGCCCGGCCGTGAGCACCCCGACCACCCAGGCCAGCCGGCCGACCCCGCCGTGCTCGAAGGCGGCCGCCAGCACCTGGTCCTTGGAGTAGAAGCCGGAGGTGAGCGGGAACCCGATGATGGCCGCCCAGGCGGCCATGGTGGTCCAGAAGGTGATCGGCATGGCCGAGCGCAGGCCGCCGAAGTGCTTGATGTCGGTGTCGTCGTCGTTGCCGTGCATCACCGACCCGGCCCCGAGGAACAGCTGGGCCTTGAAGAAGGCGTGGGTGACCAGGTGGAACATGCCGGCGGCGTAGCCGATGGGCCCCAGCCCGACGCCGATGAACATGTAGCCGAGCTGGGACACGGTCGAGTAGGCGAGGATCTTCTTGATGTCGTCCTGGCCGATGGCGATCAGCGCCGCCAGCAGGGCGGTGCCCGCGCCGACCAGCACCACCACCGTCTGGGCGGTGCCGGAGGCCTCGAAGATGCTGTGGGTCCTGGCGACCAGGAAGACCCCGGCGGTGACCATGGTGGCCGCGTGGATCAGGGCCGACACCGGGGTCGGGCCGGCCATGGCGTCGGGCAGCCAGACGTACAGCGGGAACTGGGCGCTCTTGCCGGTGCAGGCCAGGAACAGCAGCAGGGCGATGGCCGTGGCCGTGCCCGCGGCCAGGCCGCTGGCCTGGCCGAAGACGTCGTCGAAGTCGAGGCTGCCGGTGGTGGCGAAGATCAGGAACATGGCCAGCAGGAAGCCGACGTCGCCGATGCGGTTGGCCAGGAAGGCCTTCTTGGCCGCGGGCGGCGCCCAGACCTCGCGGGTGTCGTCCGGCTCGCCTTCGACCAGGCGGCCGAGCGGGTTGACCAGCAGCAGCCGGCGGTTGAACCAGAACCCGACCAGCAGGTAGGAGCAGAGCCCGACCCCCTCCCAGCCGAGGAACATGACCAGGAAGTTCTGGGCCAGGACCAGCACCAGCATCGAGGCCACGAACAGGTTGAGCCAGGAGAAGAAGGTCTCGCGCCGCTCGTCGTGCTCCATGTAGCCGATCGAGTACAGGTGGATGAGGCTGGAGACGCCGGTCACGACCAGGGCCATGACGGCCGACAGGGGGTCCCAGCGCAGGTCGAAGGCGACCCGCAGGTCGCCGGAGACGAACCACTCGTAGCCGCGCAGGATCTGGGTGCGCTCCTCGCCGGGGAGCGACAGCAGCTCGAACAGGGCCGCGACGGCGATCGCGAAGGCCGCGGCGACGGCCAGGGTGGCGATCCAGCCGGCCAGGGCGCGCAGGCGCTGGCCGAACACCACGTTGACCGCGAACCCGGCCAGGGGCAGCAGCGGGAGCAGCCAGATCAGTCGGGTCGCGCCGGTCGCGTTCAGGGCACCGTCACCCCTTGAGCAGGTTGACGTCGTCGACCGAGGTCGACGAGCGCTTGCGGAAGATGGCGACGAGGATGCCGAGGCCGACCACGACCTCGGCGGCCGCCACCACCATGACGAAGAAGGCCAGCACCTGCCCGTCCAGGGCGCCGTTGGTCTTGGCGAAGGTGATGAAGGACAGGTTGACCGCGTTCAGCATCAGCTCGATGCACATGAACACCACGATGGCGTTGCGCCGGATCAGCACCCCGGTCACGCCGATGGCGAACAGCACGGCCGACAGCAGCAGGTAGGCGCTGGGTCCGACCCTCATGGCCGCTGCCGCTTCCCGAGCACCAGGGCCCCGACGGCCGCCACCACCAGCAGGATCCCGGCGATCTCGAAGGCGAAGGTGTAGCGGGTGAACAGGAGCCGCCCGACGGCCTGGACGTTGCCGCCCTCGTTGGCCGCGGCCAGGCTGGTCGGCCCGGCGTCGAACACTCCGGCGAAGAGTGCCGCGACCACGGCCACCAGCAGGCCCAGGGTGAGCAGGACGGCCGCCGGCCGCTGGCCCTTGATCGTCTCCCGGAGCGCCTCCTGGCTCTCCACGCCCAGCAGCATCAGCACGAACAGGAACAGGACCATGATCGCCCCGGCGTACACGATCACCTGCACGGCGGCCACGAACTGGGCCTCCAGCAGCACGTAGAACCCGGCCAGGCAGAAGAAGTTGACCACCAGCAGCAGGGCCGAGTAGATGGGGTTGCGGGTCAGCACCATGCCCAGGGCGGTGACCACGGCCAGGGGGGCGAGGATGATGAAGACGATCAGCTCGGCCTGCTCGGAGGCGGTGGCGGCGAGCAGCGGGGTCACTTGGCCACCGCCTCGTCGGGAGGCAGGTCGCGGTCGGCCTGGGTGGTCGTCTGCTGGCGCAGCAGCGCCCACACCGGCTCCACCGACTCCTGGGACAGCGAGGCCTGGGGGCCGTAGCGGGCGATCGCCGGAGGGCCGTCCTCGGCGTCGACGTGCGGCGGTGCCTTGGCCCCGGCAGGCACGGGGGCCAGCAGGTCGGGCTTGTCGTAGACCAGGCCCTCGCGGGTCGGCGACGACAGCTCGTACTCGTTGGTCATGGTCAGGGCGCGGGTCGGGCAGGCCTCGATGCACAGGCCGCAGAAGATGCAGCGGTTGTAGTTGATCTGGTAGATGGCCGCGTACCGCTCCCCGACCGAG
>Ga0190274_10001621_pt1 | contig 13191 bp, 11 predicted proteins | sample Popmic531T_FD_133002 | JGI IMG/M metagenome (GOLD analysis project Ga0190274, IMG submission 133002) | Populus adjacent soil microbial communities from riparian zone of Yellowstone River, Montana, USA - 531 T | ecosystem: Environmental > Terrestrial > Soil > Riparian zone | place: USA: Montana...
CCGGCATCACACCTTCTTCGAGATGCTGGGCAACTTCTCGTTCGGCGACTACTTCAAGCGCGAGGCGATCGCCTTCGCCTGGGAGTTCGTGACGAGCCCGAAGTGGCTCGGCATCGACCCGGAGCGGCTGCGCGTGTCGGTGCATCACACCGACGACGAGGCCCGCGCGCTCTGGCGGGAGATTTCCGGCCTGCCCGACGACCGCATCTACGGCCTGGGCGACAAGGACAACTTCTGGCAGATGGGCGACACCGGACCCTGCGGACCGTGCAGCGAGATCTACGTCGACCTCGACTGGAAGCCGGGGCAGAAGGCGGCGACGATCGGCACCGAGCAGTTCGAGGAACTCGCCGAGGCGGGGCGGTTCCTGGAGATCTGGAACCTGGTGTTCATGCAGTTCGACCGCTCGGCCGACGGCACGCTCACGCCGCTGCCGAAGCCATCGGTGGACACCGGTGCCGGCCTCGAGCGCATCGCGGCCATCATGCAGGGCGAGGACTCGAACTTCCATACCGACCTTTTCCTGCCCCTGCTCAAGCAGGTGGAAGCGCTGGTGGGCGCACCATACGATCGCGGGCCGGCGGGTGCGTCCTACCGCGTACTGGCCGACCACGCGCGCGCGGTGAGCTTCCTCCTCGCCGACGGTTGCTTCCCGAGCAATGAGGGTCGGGGCTACGTGGTCCGGCGCATCCTGCGTCGCGCGGTGCGTCACGCGTGGCTGCTGGGCCGGCGCGAGCCGACCCTCACGCCGCTCACGCGCACTGTCATCGAGCAGCTGGGCGAGGTATACCCGGAGCTGGTGAAGAACGCGAAGACGATCCACGACTACGTCGAGGCGGAGGAGCGGAGTTTCCTGGCCACGATCGAGGGTGGCCTGGGCCGGATGAGCGAGCTGCTGGCGGCGGGCGCCACGATCATCCCGGGCGACGAGGCGTTCAAACTCTACGACACCTACGGCTTTCCGATCGACCTGACCGTGATCATCGCGGAGGAGAACGGCGCGTCAGTGGACCTCGGGGGATTCGAGGCCGCGCTGGCGGCGCAGCGCAAGCGATCTCGCGATTCACGGCTCGCGACTCGCGATGCCACCGGACCGGCAGTTCACGTCTCCAAGGGCGGTGAATGGCACGATCTCCGAGATGGCACGCAGGAATTCGTGGGCTATCAGCACGACTCCGCCGACACCGAGCCGCTCGCCTTCCGGCAGGATGGCGAACGGGTCGAGCTGCTGCTGCGCGAGAACCCGTTCTATGTCGAGTCGGGCGGGCAGGTCAGCGACACCGGCCGGCTGCATGGCGAGGGGTGGGTGATGCCGGTGGACCGGGTCTACAAGGACGCGGGCCGCGGTACCGTCATCGGCGGCGCGTTCCGCCAGACCTTCGAGCCCACGTCGATCAAGGCGGTGGTCGATGCCTCGCGCCGCCGGAACATCGAACGGAACCACAGCGCCACGCACCTGGTGCACGCGGCGTTGCGCAAGCATCTCGGCACGCACGTGCGGCAGCAGGGGTCGCTGGTGGACGATCATCACCTGCGCTTCGATTTCTCGCATCACGGGCCCATCGAGCCCGAGGCGCTGCAGGCGATCGAGCGCGAGGTGAACGCGCACATCTGGCAGAACGTGCCGGTGGAGACCCGGCAGATGCGCTATCCCGATGCGCTGCAGCTTGGCGCGATGGCGCTCTTCTCCGAAAAGTACGGCGACCAGGTACGGGTCGTGTTCATGGGCGAGTCGTCCATCGAGCTGTGCGGTGGCACGCACGTGCGCTCGACCGGTCAGGTGGGAGTGTTCCAGTTCCTGTCGCAGGGCGGCGTGGCCGCCGGCGTGCGCCGCATCGAGGCCGTCACCGGGCCCGAGGCGTATGCGCAGATCGAGGCGCTGCAGGCACGGCTGGCGCAGGCGGCGCATACCGTGAAGGCGCAGCCGGAGCACCTGCAGCGCAAGCTCGAGCAGCTGCTCGAGGAGCGTGACAAGCTGGCCGCGCGGGTCACGGACCTGCTTAAAGGTGGCGGCTCGGCGGTGCAGGGTACGTCGCTCGACATCCAGGGCGTGGCAGTGACGATGACCGACACCGCCGCCGAGGATCGGGATGAGATTGCGGCGGTGGCCGACACGTTCCGTGGCGGACGCGAAAGCGCGGTGCTCGTGCTGTTCGGCACCGCGGGGAAGGGCGCCATCCATGTGGCGGTCACGGACGACCTCGTGAAGTCGGGCCGCAAGGCCGGCGACCTGGTCAACCGGCTGGCCGCGCTGAGCGGTGGCAAGGGCGGCGGACGGCCGCACTTCGCCTCCGCCGGTGCCGGCGACGTGGCTCGGCTGTCGGCGGCGCGCGAGGCGACCCCGGGCGTAGTGGCGGCCTGGCTGCAGGGGGCCAGCTGACGCCGATGGCAGACTGGTTCGACCGGCATACGGCGGGCGCTCCCCCGGTGCTTGGCGCGCGCGCGCGTCACTACGTGTCGTCGGTGACGGGGAGCCCGTCGAGCGCCGTCACGCTCGCAACGGCGGCAACGGCGGCGCTGGACGCGGCGGCACGGCAGCCGGAAGGCCGGGCGGCAGCACTCGACCTGCTCGCGGCGGACGCGTTGATCACGCTCGCCCTGCTCGCGCAGGCCGGGAGTGATGCCTCGCGCCTTCATGAGTTCGCCACGAGGATCCTGCACGCGGAAATCGCTCGCGCATGATCGACCTGCACTCCCATCTCCTTCCGGGGGTCGACGACGGCTCCCGCAGCGTGGAGCAGTCCGTCTCCGTGCTGCGCGAACAGGGAAAGCGCGGCGTCGCGGATTTCTGCCTCACGCCACACCTCACGGCATCCGCCCTGGAGGCGGGTGTCCCCCCTGCGCATGATGCCGCCTTCGCCGCACTCAAGCAGGCCGCGCCCTCATCCCCACGACTCCATCGCGGTGCCGAGGTCATGCTCGACCGTCCACTCAGCGTAGCGGCGGCGGGCAACCCTGGGTTCCGGCTGGGTGGCGGCCCGGTGATGCTGGTGGAATTTCCCCGGCTGGTCGCACTCGACGCGGTCGGCAGCGCGCTCAGGAACGTGGTGGAGCAGGGTGTGGTGCCGCTGCTGGCACACCCCGAACGCTACAGCTGCTGCTCGCCCACGGCGGTGGCGCGATGGCGCGAGATCGGCGCGCTCATGCAGCTCGACGCGACGACGCTCTTGCAGCCGAGCCGGCGGGGCGACCGGGCCCGGCAGCTGCTGGCCTACGGGATGGGAGACGTGGTGGCCGGTGACAACCACGGTGATGACCGCTCCATCGCGACCTTGCGCGACGCCCTCGTGGCCGATGGTGCGGGCGACGCCGCGGACATCCTGACCCGGGTCAACCCGGGAAACGTGCTCCAGGGAAAGCGACTGATCGACGTTCCGCCCGTCAACCTGAAGCTGTCGATCGCGAACCGGCTGCGCCGGCTGCTCGTGAGCGAGGAATAACGTGGCCGAGTCGGTAGCCCATGGGTTCGGGGAGCTGGCGGCGCTGCTGGAACGGAGTGCCGTCGCACACGCAGGCACCATCGAGCAGATCGCGACCCACTTCACCGAGACGCTCCAGAACGGCGGCACGCTGGTCTTCGGGGGGAACGGTGGCAGCGCGGCAGATGCGCAGCACTGTGCCGCCGAGTACGTCGTGCGCTACTCGCACCGGCACGCCGACCGCCCGGCCTACGCTGCGGTCGCACTCGGTACCGATGTGGCGATGCTCACCGCCGCGAGCAACGACCTCGGGTTCGAGCAGGCCTATGCCCGTCAGGCCGAGGCGCTCCTGACGAAGCGCGACCTGCTGATCCTGCACAGCACGAGCGGGCGGAGCCCGAACCTGCTGGCGGCGGCAAGAGTGGCACGCGCAAAGGGCGCCATGGTGATCGCACTGCTGGGGCGGGATGGCGGGTCCCTCCGTGAACTGGCCGACATCGCGCTGGTTGTGGATCACGACGACACCGGGCGGATCCAGCTGGTGCACATGGCGGCACAGCATGTGATTGTCGGGATGGTCGAAGCACGACTGACCGGATCAACGTGATGCTCGATTTCAGCAACCGATCGGTGTTCGTCACGGGCGGGAGCCGGGGTGTCGGCCGCGCGGCGGCGCTCCTGTTCGCACGCACCGGCGCCGACGTGGCGCTCAGCTACCACACGCGACGCGATGCAGCGGAGGGAGTGGCGGCGGAGATCCGGACGCTCGGCCGGCGCGCGGTCGTAGTGGGCGGTGACCATGCCGATGAGGCGGTGGTCAGGCGGATGTACGGCGAGATCACCGCGGCACTGGGCGGGCTCGACGTCTTCGTGGCCAATGCCGGCATCTGGCCCGAGCGCGACGTGCCCCTCTCAGAAATGCCGGCGGCGCGCTGGGCGGAGACACTGCGCGCCAACCTCGATGGCGTGTACCTCACCACGCGCGGCGCGCTGCAGGTGATGCGACCGGGCGGGTCGGTCGTCCTGGTGTCGAGTACCGCCGGCCAGCGGGGCGAGGCATTTCACGCCGACTATGCCGTGACCAAGGGCGGCCTGCTGGCGCTGACCAAGTCGCTGGCGATCGAGTGCGCCCCCGCCATCACGGTGAACTGCTGTGCGCCGGGCTGGATCGATACCGACATGGCAGCGGGTGTGCTGACGCCGGAGTATCGCGCGAAGGTCGAGTCGTCCATCCCGCTCGGGCGCATCGCCACCGCAGATGACGTGGCGTGGCCCATCCTCTTCCTCGCGAGTCCGCTGGCGCGCCACATCACCGGCGAGGTCCTCAACGTGAACGGCGGCAGCGTGCTGTGCGGCTGATTCCGTGATCCATCTCCTGTTCACGGGTGGCACCATCTCCATGCAGTATGACGCGGTCGCCGGCGGCAACGTGCCGGCCCATGCGGGGGAGGCACTGCTGGCGCTCGCGCCCGGGGCCGGGGCGATCGCGCCTTGCCGGGTCGAGAACTGGGCACGGATTCCTGCGTGTCACCTTGCCCAGGCCGACCACTGGGCCCTGCGAGAACGCGTCAGCGAGCTGATGCGCGAGCCGGCGGTGCAGGGGATCGTCGTGACGCACGGCACCGACACGCTGGAAGAGACGGCATACCTCCTCGATCGCACGCTCGCCGGCGGCACGCCGGTCGTCTGCACCGGCGCCATGCGCACCAGCGACCACGCGGAGTGGGATGGCAGCAGGAACCTCACGGATGCCATCCGGGTCGCGGCGGCCGGCGCGAGTCGCGGGCGCGGTACGCAGGTCGTGTTCAGCGGGCGCATCTGGCAGGGCCGCGAAGCGGTGAAGGTGAACACGGTGGCCCTCGATGCATTCGGCGCGCCGTTCGGCGGGCAGCGCGGTACGGTGACGACGGCGGTGTCCTATGCCGGCCCCGGGTCAACGAGCACGGCGGTCGCGCCGCCGGGCCTCAGTGCGCGCGTGGCGCTCGTCCCCATGGTGATCGGCGACCAGGGCGAGATGCTGGACGCTGCGCGTGCCACGCACGATGGCGTCGTCATCGAGGCTTTCGGGAGCGGGAACCTGCCGCCCGCCGCCGTGCCCGCGATTGGTCGCTGGCTGGACGAGAAGAAGCCGGTGGTCCTCGCGAGTCGCTGTACGGCGGGACAGGTGTCGCCGGTGTACGCCTTCGAGGGCGGCGGCGCCCGCACCGTGGCGATGGGCGCGATCCCGGCCGGCCCGCGCACGCCATCCCAGGCGCGCTGGGAGCTGACCATCGCCCTCTCGGCCGGTGTTCCGTACGCCTCCGGGCTCCCGGCGTGAACGCCACCACGATCACCATCCCGGAAGAGGTGCTCGACATTGCCCGCGCGCTGGAGCGCGCCGGATACGAGGCGTGGTGCGTGGGAGGCGCGGTGCGCGACGCGCTCCTCGGCGACCCGAACATGGACTATGACATCGCGACCTCCGCGCGGCCGGAGGACGTGATGCGGCTCTTTCCCCGAACCGTGCCCGTGGGCCTCCGCTTCGGCACCGTGGGCGTGCTCGATCGCCACCGCCAGCTGCATGAAGTCACCACCTTCCGGCGTGACATCGAGACCGATGGCCGCCATGCCGTGGTGCAGTATGGCGTGTCGCTCGTGGATGACCTCGCCCGGCGTGACTTCACCATCAATGCGCTCGCCTATCATCCGCTGCGTGGTCAGTGGCTGGACCCGTTCGACGGGAAGGCCGACCTCGAGCGTGGCGTCGTGCGCGCCGTGGGCGATGCGGCCCAGCGCTTTCGCGAGGACTACCTGCGCATCCTGCGCGGACTCCGCTTCGCGGCGCGCCTCGGGTTCCAGATCGCCCCCGCGACATGGGAGGCGGCACGTGCGGCGGCCGATGGTTTGCCGCAGCTGTCGGCGGAACGGGTACGTGACGAGTGGTTCAAGAGCCTCCGCACGGCGCGGGACATCGACGTGCTGGTACGCCTCTGGCTCGAGTCGGGGGTGGCGGCGGCGTGGATGCCCGAACTCGAGGCTCTTCCGGAGGGTGGCCTGCCTTCGATCGACCCGGCGGAGCGCGACCCGGTGCTGCTCACCTGCCTCGTGACCGGTGATCCTGTCGCGGTGCTGCGCCGGCTCAAGGCTTCGAACCAGGAGATCGGACGGGCGGTCGGGGTGCGCGATGCGGCGCCCGTTCCTGCGCAGGTCGATGAGGTGACGGTGCGGCGATGGCTCTCCCGCGTGGGTCCGGCCGCCGAAGATCACGCGACCCTCATTCGCTGGCGGACCGGGGCGCTCCCAGCGTGGGGGCCGGTCATGGAACGCATCCGGGCACGGGGTGATGCGCTGACCCGCGACGCGCTGGCCATCAGCGGTGTGGACCTCCGGGCTGCCGGGGTGGAGCCGGGGCCGAAGATGGGGAGGGTGCTCGATCATCTGCTCGAGCGAGTGCTCGAGGATCCGGCCCTGAATACGCGTGAACAGCTGCTCGCCCTCGCGAGGACCGCATGACTCCGCTGGTGCTGGCGCTGGCCGCCGGGGCCGCCAACCTCGCCGGTGCCCTCGTGGTGGTGCGGGGGAGCCGGAGCGGTACCCGCACCATCGAGGGTGCGATCGCGTTCGGCGCCGGGTTCATGGTGTCGGTAGTCATGCTCAGCATGCTGCCGGAAGCGTTCGCCTCCGGGCCGGGTGCCGCCCCGTGGGTGCTGGGCGGCTTCCTCGCCGTGCACCTCGCGCAGCACGTGCTGACGCCCCATTTCCATTTCGGCGAAGAAACCCATCACGTGACACCGGGGGCGGGTGCGTCGGCGGTGATCGGCCTGTCACTGCACACCTTCTTCGACGGGGTGGCGATCGCGAGCGGACTGATGGTGTCGCCGGGTCTCGGCGCGTTGCTGTTCCTCGCGGTGTTCCTGCACAAGCTGCCCGAGGGATTGACCGTCGCGAGCCTCGTGCTCGCGTCGGGGAAATCGAAGGCGCTTGCCGTTGGCCTTTCGCTCGTACCCGCCGCGGCCACGGTGCTGGGAGCGCTTATCACCGTCGGCTCGAGCCGGCTGCAACAGCACGGGCTCGCACTGTCCGCGGGCGTGACGCTCTACGTCGCGGGGAGCAACCTCATCCCCGAGTTCCAGTCGAAGCGCGGCTGGGCGCCGCCGCTCGCCTTTTTCGGTGGCGTGCTGGTGTTCCTCGGATCGAACTGGTTCCTCGGCCGGTATCTCAGTAGCTGACCATGCCACCGCGCCGAACTGCCGAGCCTTCCGAGAACCTCTTTCTCGCCGCGCGCGACCCGCGTCCTCTTGCCGCGCGGATGCGACCGCGCACGCTGGACGAGTACGTCGGCCAGCCACATGTCACGGCGCCGAACGCACCTCTCCGTACCGCGATCGAGCGGGGCGAAACCGGCTCGCTGGTCCTGTGGGGACCGCCCGGCACCGGAAAGACCACGCTGGGTCACCTCATCGCCCGGGCCGCGGGACGCGCCTTCGAGCCCTTCAGCGCGGTGAGCGAGGGCGTGCCGAGGTTGCGTGAAATCTTCGACCTGGCGCGGGGACGGCTGGCCTCGGGCGGCGCCGGCACGGTGCTGTTCGTGGACGAGATCCACCGGCTCAACAAGGCGCAACAGGACAGTCTCCTGCCGGCGGTCGAGGACGGCACGGTGACGCTCATCGGCGCCACCACCGAGAACCCGAGCTTCGAACTCAACGCCGCGCTCCTCAGCCGGGCGCGGGTCATCGTGCTCGAGTCGCTCACGCCGGCGGATATCGAGACGCTGCTGGTGCGGGCGCGCGACGACCGCGAACTCGGGCTGGGCGCAATGGAGCTCACGGTCGATAGCGAAGTGTTGAGCCGCCTGGCTATCGAATCGGATGGAGACGCCCGACGCGCGCTCACGGTGCTCGAGGCCGCGGCGGCGCAGGTCGGCGTGCGCGGACGGATCACGCTCGAGGTGCTGCAGGACGCTTTCCAGCGCCGGCTGCCGCGCCACGACAAGGCGGGGGAAAGTCACTTCAACATCCTTTCCGCGTACCACAAGTCGCTGCGGGGCAGCGATCCACAGGGGGCGCTCTACTGGATGGCGCGCATGATCGAGGCAGGGGAAGACCCGCTGGTGCTGTGCCGCCGGGCCATTGCCATGGCGGCGGAGGACATCGGCCTGGCCGACCCGCAGGCGCTCATGATCGCGGTGGCGGCGCGCGATGCCGTGCACATGCTCGGCGTGCCCGAGGGCCTGCTGCCGCTCGCCGAGATGACGGTCTACCTCGCCACGGCACCCAAGTCGAACAGCATCGTCGCGGCGCTCGGTGCGGCCCTGGAGGCGGCGCGGCAGACGCCGTCAGCTCCGGTGCCGATTCATCTTCGCAATGCGCCGACCGCGCTCATGAAGGATCTCGGGTACGGCAAGGCCTATCGTTATGCCCACGACGATCCCAGTCACTTCATCGCCCAGGAATACCTCCCGGACGAGCTCCGGGGTACGACGTTCTACCAACCGGGCGCCATGGGCCACGAGAAGCGGATCGCGGAGCGAATGGCCTGGTGGCGGGCTCGCGCGGAGGGAACGAGCGAGCCGGGCAGCCGAGGGGAGGGGACATGATTTTTCCACGGCCAGCCTATATTCAGGCAGGTAACGACCCAAGACGAGAGGCCAGCAGACCATCCGTACATTGATCGACGTCCGCGACCCCGTGGAACGCGCGCTGCTCATCGCGGCTCCGCGCAAGGGTTCGCGAGATGTAACCCTGATGGACGAACATCTCGATGAACTCGCCCGGCTGGTGGACACCGCCGGCGCCGAGGTGGTCGGCCGCATCACCCAGCAGATCCAGTCACCAACTCCGGGATTCCTGATCGGCGAGGGCAAGGTCGAGGAAGTGCGACTTGCCTGCGCCGAGAAGAACGCCACGCTCGTCATCTTCGACGAGGAACTGACGCCAACGCAGGGCGCCAACCTCGAGCGCGAGCTCAAGGTGCGCGTCATGGACCGGGCGGAGGTGATCCTCGACATCTTCTCGACGCGGGCACGAAGCCACGAAGCGAAGCTGCAGGTCGAGCTGGCGCAACTCGAGTACATGCTGCCGCGGCTCACGCGGATGTGGACCCACCTCTCGCGTATCCGCGGCGGCATCGGCCTTCGAGGTCCCGGCGAAACCCAGCTCGAAACCGACCGGCGCATGATCCGGAAGAAGATCCAGCTGCTAAGGGAGAAGCTGCGTGGCGTCGGGCGCCATCGCGCGACGGTGCGCGAGGGCCGCGAGTCGATGCTCGACGTGGCGCTGGTGGGCTATACCAACGCCGGCAAGTCGAGCCTCCTGCGCGCGCTGAGCGGCGAGCACGATATCGTGGTGGAGGACCGCCTCTTCGCCACGCTCGATACGCTGACGCGCGTCGTGGACATCGGCGAGGGATACCGGGCGCGGGTCACCGACACCGTCGGTTTCATCCGGAAGCTGCCGCACCAGCTGGTGGCCAGCTTCCGGGCCACGCTCGAGGAAGCGCGCCAGGCTGACGTGCTGCTGCACGTGGTGGACGCGAGCCACCCCGAATGGGAAGACCAGATGCGGGTGGTGGAGGAAGTGCTCGAGGAGCTCGACCTGTCGGAGAAGCCGGTGATTCCCGTGTTCAACAAGATCGACCTCCTCGTCGATGCGATGGGCGTCGCGGCCCGGGCGCAGCACGAGAATCCCGATTCCGTGCTCACGACTACCATGCGCACCGACGGACTGGCGGCGCTCAAGAAGTCCCTCCGGGGGCTGGCCCGGAAGGAACGACCGGTGATCACCGTCCGGGTGCCGACCGCCGATGGCGCGAGGCTTGCCGAGATGTACCGGGTCGGGGAAGTCCTGGAGCGGAGTTCCCGGGACGGCACCGAGGAACTCACGATCCGGCTCGAGGATTGGCAGGCGGAGCGGCTGGAGCGTGAGGGGGTCGAGGTACGGCGGGAGAGCGACAGGCAGCGCTCGCGCGCCACGGGGTGAGGAACGGGAACCGCTTGATCGCCGAGGAGGTCGGGTGCGCTACCTGGTAACGGGTACGGCAGGGTTCATTGGCTATCACGTGGCGGAGCGGCTGCTGGCGCGCGGGGACGAGGTTACCGGCCTCGACAACGTGAACGACTATTACGACGTGCGCCTCAAGCATGCCCGCATGGCGCGCCTCGAGGGCAAGCCGGGATACGACTTCATCAAGCTCGATGTGTCCGACCGCGAAGGCATGGCGCACGTCTTCGCCGAGCGGAAACCGGAGGTGGTCATCCATCTGGCCGCGCAGGCCGGGGTGCGCTACTCCCTCACGAATCCACACGCCTACGTCCAGAGCAACCTCGCCGGCTTCATGAATATCCTCGAGGGGTGCCGGCACCGGATGGTGCGCCACCTCGTGTATGCATCGTCGAGCAGCGTCTACGGCGGCAACACCCGGCAGCCGTTCAGCATTCACGACAACATCGACCACCCGGTCAGCCTGTACGCCGCGAGCAAGAAAGCGAACGAGCTCATGGCGCATACCTACAGCCACCTCTACAACATCCCGACCACGGGGCTCCGCTTCTTCACGGTCTACGGTCCGTGGGGCCGCCCGGACATGGCGATGTTCCTCTTCACCAAGGCGATTCTCGAGGGGAAGCCGATCGACGTCTTCAACCACGGGCAGATGCGTCGCGACTTCACCTACATCGACGACATCGTGGAGGGGATCGTGCGCACGGCGGATCACGTCGCGGCGCCGAATCCCGAGTACTCGAGCGACACGCCCGATCCGGGCACGAGCTCGGCGCCGTACCGGGTCTACAATATCGGCAACGACAACCCGGTCGAGCTGATGGACATGATCGGCGTGCTCGAGGGCGTGCTCGGCCGCAAGGCGGAGAAGCGCCTGCTCCCGCTGCAGGCGGGTGACGTACCCGCGACATGGGCCGACGTGGAAGACCTGACGCGCGACGTGGGGTTCAAGCCGGCGACGCCGATAGACGAGGGCATCCGCCGCTTCGTCGCCTGGTACAAGGGCTTCTACCAGATCGCCTGAGCGCGACGCATGAGAAAGGGGCCTCCACTGGAGGCCCCTTTGTCGTTGCAACTGATCCCTCGTTTCCGGCCAGATCCTCGCTGCGCTCCCGATGACCCCTACGCGGTCACTTCTCGCTCAGCACCTGCTCCAGCATGAGCCAGCGGTTCATGCCGGCGAACTTCTGGTGCATCTTGGTGAGCGGGGCACCACCAGCGGCCTCGTCTTCCTGGATCTGCAGGTCGGCCAGCGCATTGAGGCCCGAGTCCTTGAACTTGCGCAGGCCCTTGTCGAGCGCCAGGCCCACGGTGCGGAAGTTGAAGAGCGTCGAGAACTGCAGCGTGTAGCCGAGGTCGGCGAGCTGCTGGTTGGTGATCAGCGTGCCGGCCTTCTTCGCCTTGCCCCAGTAGAGGGAGGGCGAAAGGTTGAAGCCGAGCATCTGGTTGGGATAGTACTTGCGCACGCCCTCAGCGAACTCGCGCGGCTGGTCGAGTTCGGTGTTGTTGAACTCGGCCCAGATCACGTCGCAGCCCAGCTCGGCCGCTTCCCAGGCATCCTCGATGGCCATCGTGACACCACCCTGCGGCTGCCCGGGAATGGCGCCGTCGATCGAGTCGGTGCGCGCGATGCTCACCAGCGGATGGTTGGCCGCCTCGCTTGCCGCCTTGATGGCCTTCAGCTTTGCGATCCACGCCTTGCGTGGGACGAGCACCTTATCGCGCTTCGCCTTGCCCACGTTGACGATGTGCCCACAAGTGCGGTCGGAGGGATCCTGATTCTCGAGGTGCACGCCGGCGGCACCCACACGGATCAGCTCGGAGGCGAGGGTGAACGTCTGTCCCGGACCGCCGAAGCCGGCTTCCATGTCGACGAAAACGGGAGGCATTTCGAGCAGCTCGGCGCCCTCGGTGTCGAACCAGGTGGTATGGCGCGCGCTCTCGATGCCCTTGCGAAGCATCAGCGTCAGTTCGGCCATCTGGTGCGAGTGATACACGCCGATGTCGGGGTACATGTTCCACGTCGCGGCGAGCTGCCAGCCGCTGCCGTACAGTGCCTTGAAGCCCAGCTTGGTCATCAGGGCCGCGGTATAGGCGTCGTAGGCGCCGGCGGAGTGGAGATAGCTGCCCTTGTTGCGGGCCTCGTGGAGAAGGCGGCGCAGCTTCGCGGCGGGGTTTTCGGTCTCCGGTGGAGCGAGCAGCTTGCCAATCTCGTCGGCAGGGAAATGAACCTTGCCGGCAGCTGGCGACTTGGGATTCACGGTGGCCGTCACAGGGCGCTCCGGTTGAGGACAGACGGTTGCCCCGGGGCAGGGGCTCGCAGGCGCCCCGCCACGGGATTGCTTGTGAAATCTTTCACAAACCTAAACTGGTCTCGATCGTTATGCCAGATAGTGGGTTGAACAGGAGGCAACTGCAAGGTCGGCTGCACTTTGCGGACAACTACGGATAACTTTCGCGAGGCAAAAATCGACTTTCGACGCACTTGAACATAAGGAGAGTCACACTGCTGCCCTGGTGGCGTTGCGCATGTGCGGAGTAGCAGGGTTCTGGGCTCCCGGGGGTCTGACCGCCGATGCGGACGGGACCCTGGCGCGGATGACATCCTGCATAGCGCACCGGGGTCCGGATGATTCTGGAACCTGGCTCGATGCCGCCACCGGCATCGCGCTGGGTCATCGGCGGCTTTCCGTCCTCGATCTCTCCGCCGAGGGTCACCAGCCGATGGCGTCCCGGGACGGGCGCTATGTGATGGTCTACAACGGCGAGATCTACAACTTCGCCGCGCTCCGTGA
>Ga0190274_10001622_pt1 | contig 13177 bp, 10 predicted proteins | sample Popmic531T_FD_133002 | JGI IMG/M metagenome (GOLD analysis project Ga0190274, IMG submission 133002) | Populus adjacent soil microbial communities from riparian zone of Yellowstone River, Montana, USA - 531 T | ecosystem: Environmental > Terrestrial > Soil > Riparian zone | place: USA: Montana...
CGTAGACGCGCACCAGCTGCAGGAAGGCGACGAGCGGGAAGCCGGCGGCGAGGACGCGGGCGCAGTGGCGCAGCGCCGCGGCGTCTTCGGGGGTCAGATCCCGCTGCCGACCTTTCGGGGTGCCGAGGATGACGAGGATGCGCTCGATCAGCTCCACCTCGAGGCCGGTCTCGGCGGCGACCCCCTCGATCGAGATCGTCTCCCCGGCCTCCGAGAACAGCTCCTCGGCGAAGCCGAAGGCCAGCCTCCCCTCGCGCCCCGCCTCGCGCAGGTCCTCCAGCGAGTAGCCCCGCTCGCGCATCCGCGCCACCACCCGCGCCTGCGCCGCAGCCGTCGCGGTCCAGCGCCCCCGCCGCACCGGCACGATCTTCTCCTCCGCCCAGCGTTTGAGCGTGCTCGCCGGAACCCCCGACCTCCGCGCCGCCTCACTGAGACTTATCCGCTCGTCAGCCACTTCTCGCAACCTAGCCGCTGGAGAGGCCGTTACCGGTTGCGAAGGAGGGTGCGGATACCCCTCCCGGAAGGCTCAAGGACGGACGTTCGAACCCATGCAGGCGACCAGCTGCGCGACGGCCTTCCGGGAGGGGTATCCGCACCCTCCCGGAAGGCCTGTCTCGCGCCGCCTAGCTCGGCATCTCCGACTCCTCGTGCAACTGCAGCACCGGCTCCCCGCCCTCACCGGTGCGGATGCGAATCGCCTCCTCCACCGGGATCACGAAGATCTTGCCGTCGCCGACCTCGCCCGTGCGGGCGTGCTTGAGGATCGTCTCGACGACGATCGACTTGTCTTTGTCCTCGACCACGATCTCCAGCTTCACCTTCGGCCGGACGTTGACGGTGAGAGTCGAGCCGCGGTACCGCTCGACTATCCCTTTTTGACGGCCCGAGCCCTTGGCCTCGAGGATCGACAGGGACGGGAATCCCTTGTCGAGCAACTCGGCCCGGATCGGCTCGAACGCCTCGTGACGGATGAACGCCTCTATCTTTTTCATGCGTCCAAGCCTCCTATGACTCGGTAGTGGTCATCGGGCTGACAGTCGCCGGCGCGGGCGCCGCGACCGAGGGCGGCACCTCACCGAACTCCAGGCCGGTCGAATACTCCGGCTGCGGGATGAAGACCTCCGGATAGCCGTACATCCCGTGCTCGGAGATGTCGATTCCGGCGTCCTCTTCCTCGGGACTGACCCTGAGGCCGATGGTCGCCTTGATGAGCGCGAACGTGGTTATCGAGATCGCGAAGACGACTACGAACGTGAACAGCACCGCCACGCCCTGGACCCCCAGCTGGCCGATCGCCGAGCTGAAGGAGGCATCGCCGAAGATCCCGTACCAGATGCCCGGTCCGGCGCCTTCGACGATCAACCGCGGCGAGGCGAAGATGCCGACCGCGAGGGTGCCCCAGATGCCGGCCAGGCCGTGCGCAGAGAGGGCGCCGACCGGATCGTCGAGGAGCTTGTCGATCGCCAGCACCGCGTAGACGACGATCAGACCGGCGACGAGGCCGATGATCGGCGCCGCCCAGTACTCGACGAAGCCCGACGGGGCGGTGATGCCGACGAGGCCGGCGATCGCGCCGTTGCCGGCCATGCCGACGTCCAGCGTCCTGCTTTTCAGCCAGACCGCCAGCGAAGCGCCGATGACGCCTGCCGCGGCCGCCAGCTGGGTGTTCAGCATCACCTCGCCGAAGAACGAGCCGGCCGTTTCGAACGTGGAACCGCCGTTGAACCCGAACCAGCCGATCCAGAGGATGATCACGCCGAGGCCGACCAGCGGCATCGAGTGGCCGGGGATCGCCCGCGGCTTGCCGTTGGCGTCGTACTTGCCGATGCGGGGGCCGAGCAGCAGCAGCGCCGCCAGGGCGCCGACCGCGCCGGTGAGGTGGACCACCGAGGAGCCGGCAAAATCCATCACCGGCTTGCCGCCGATGTCGGACAGCAGGCCACCGCCCCAGACCGCATGGGCGATCAGCGGGTAGATCACGGCGCCGAAGACGATCGCGTAGATCACGTAGGCGCCGAACTTGATCCGCTCCAGGGTCGTGCCCCAGACGATCGCCAGCGAGACCGCGCAGAAGGCCAGCCCGTAGAGCATCAGCATCGAGTCCGAGCCGGCCACGTTGAACGCTTCTTCGCCCTGGCCGATCACCTGATCGAAGTGGAAGAAGAAGCCGCTGGTGCCGAAGAAGTCGTTGCCACCGCCTTCGGCGACCCCGTAGCCGAGCACCCACCAGGCGACCGTCACGATCGCGAAGTTGACGAGGATCTTGGCGACACCCGTGCCTACGTTCTTCTGCCTCGAGAAGCCGATCTCCAGGAACATGAAGCCGGCCTGCATCAGAAACACCAGGACACAGGCGACGGCGACCCAGACCATGTCCAGCTCGCTTGCCTTCGTGGCTACCGTTTCGGCCACGGTTTCCGCTGACGCCGCCGCTGGCAGCACCAGCGCGGCAAACGCCGTCAACGCAACGGCGATCCCCATCTTCTTTCTCATCAAAATCCTCCTATGCCCACCGGAGCGGGCTCCGGCGGTCGCGGGTTTGGCGATTCGCAAGCACCGTAAATTCGCCTCCTCAGATCTCGTTTAGACGGCTGGAGGAAATACGGCGCCCGCCTTTCTCACGAGTGGCAAGCCGTGCCTGTCGCGGTCGTGTGTCCGATATCCGAGTGCCCTGCTCGGATTCGTTAGGGTTCCCGAACGGAAGGCATTTAGGGACCCCTAAGTAGGCTCCCCTTATTCAGGAGGAACGATTGAAGAAGTCCAGAGCACACTTCGCGCTGACCCTCGCCGCGCTGGCGCTGGCCGCGCCGATCGCCGGCTGCGGCGACAGCGGCGACGAAAGCACCGGTGCCGAGGCGGGCGCAGCCGAACTGGTGCCGGTCAAGCGCTACCTCACCGACCACTCCGCGGACCTGGTCGAGCAGGTCGGCCTGCTGAAGCAGAACGCCGACGAGTACTACGACCTCGCCGAGTCGGTCGACTTCGACTACCGGCGCCTGCTTGCCGAGCACGGCGACGAAGTCGAGCAGATCCTCGCCGACTCCAAGGACGTCTTCGTCGTCGCCAACCCCGCCTACGAGCAGATGGAGGGAATCGTCGCCGGGGTGCCGCGGCTGGCCCACTACGACGTCGACATCGACGCCGGCTCCGATGCCTCGACCCCGGAAGACGCCGTCTCCTTCACCCTGACGACGCCCGACGGCAGGCAGCTGAAGCAGCCGGGCAACCTCTTCTTCCTGACCGAGACCGCGCTCTACGGGACCAACCCGGACCTCGAGGCGAAGGGCGTCAAGGGCGACGTCGACGGCGACGGCAAGGTCGAGTTCGGCGAGGGCCTGCCCGACGCCAACATCTATAAGGCGACGCTGGACGAATTCGACGAGCAGGCGCAGAGCCTGAATGAAGACGCCGAGGAGTTCGAGCCGACCCCCTCCGACGCGCTGACCTCGATCGTGATCATGACCCCGACCATGAGCGAGTACTTCGAAGCCTGGAAAAACTCGCGCTTCATCGCCGGCGAAGGCGCCAAGGAACTCGGCTTCGTCGCGACCTCGCGACTCTCCGACATCGCCGACATCCTCGGCGGCATCCTCGTCACCTACGAGGGGATGGAACCGATGATCGCGGCCGAGAACCCGCAGCAGGCCAAGCAGACGAAGAAGGAGCTGGAGAGCCTGGTCGACTTCGCCGCCGACCTGCGCGACCGCGAGGTCGACGGGGAGAAATTCACCGCCAAGCAGGCCGACGCCCTCGGCGCCCAGGCCCAGGCCCAGGCGGAGGCGATCGCCGGCCAGGTGACGCAGGCGGCGAAGCAGCTCGAAATCGAACTGCAGGAAGGCTAGGGAGGGGGCGGTCAGAACGAAGGCACGACTGCACCGCTCCGCCGCAGCAAGGGCCATCGCCGCGATCGTCGTCGCGTCGATGGCCCTTGCCATCTTCAGCTCGCCGGCCAGCGCCGCTTCCGAACCGCCCTGGCAGGCGGCCGACGCGATCCGCGCCGAGCTCTTCGAAGCGCAGACGCAGCTGCTCTTCGGGGAAAGCGACGACGGTGCCGTCGACCGCGCCGAAGCCCACCTCAGCGGGGCGCTGCGGCGCGGTCTCCGCGCCAGCGCCCCGGCGGAGCTGCGCGAGGTCGAGACCGCACTGGGCGCGGCCCGGCGCGCCACCGCCGAGCTCGACGAAACCGGCCTCGCGGTCGCCCGGGGGACGATCGTCGCCGCCCTGCGCCGCGGGGCGCTCGCGGCTGCCGTCGCCGCCGCTGCCGCCGGCGACGCGGCGCGGGCGCGGGAATGGATGCAGATCCGCGACTTCCGCAAGACGACCCGCTTCACCCGCCCCGGAGTCGACGGGACGGTTGCCCTGCAGCAGCTGGCCGGGCGCGAAATCACCCCCCACGAAGCCGTGCTCCAGATCGAAAAGGACCTGCTCGACACCTTCCAGGCACGGCTGCTGACCAATCTCGACGAAGCCGCCCAGGCGGCCGAGCGCGGCTTCGATGGGCGCTTCGCCGAAACCGCCGCGATCGTGCTCGGCTACTGGCGGGCGATCGCCCCGGAGTACGGCGAGCAGCGTGGGGCCGGCGAGCGCCGGGCAACCGAGCGCGACTTCGAGCGGCTGGCCGCGGCCGGGGCCCGGACCGACGTGGCGGGCTTCGAGGCGGCCCGCGAGCGGGTGGAAGCCGACCTCGAGGGCTTCACCGCGGCACCGCTGACCCCCGACGAGCAGGTCAACCGGGCGAGCCAGCTGGACCGCTTCGTCGACCTGGTGCCCAAGGAGTACGACAAGGGCACCGCTGAGGGCCAGGTGACGATCCCCTTCGAGGTCCAGGAGGGCGTCGCCTTCATGGACGGGGTCGAAGCGGCCTTCTCGGATCTGGAGCCGATCCTGCTCGAACGCGACGCCGCGGCGGTGGCGCGGATCAAGGCGGACTTCGCCGAGCTGCGCGAAGACGTCGACAACGCCCAGCAGGGCAAGGCGGTCGCCCCCCAGGAGGACCTCGACGCCGCCAGCGAACGGGCCAGCGAGGAAATCGAACGGATCTCCCCCGAGCAGTGGAGCGAAGGCGGCGACGAAGCCGACTACGAACTGGTCGACATCTCGCTCGACCAGCTCGAAGCCGCGGCCGGCGCCGGGCGCTACCAGGAGGCCGAGCAGGCGCGGCTCGCCGCCTACGGCTTCTTCGAGTTCGGGCCGGAGCTGAAGCTGCGCGCCTTCGACACCCAGCTGGCGCTCGAAATCGAGGGTTTGATCTGGTACGGCGCCAACGGCGACGAGGGGCTCGCCAACCTGGTCGCCGACAACGCGCCGCTGGCGGACATCCGCGAGACCCGGATCGACCTCGACGAGAAGCTCGCCGACGCCCGCGCGATCACCGGCGACGGCGCCAGCGCCTTCACCACGATCACCAACTCGGCGCTGATCGTCTTCCGCGAGGGGCTGGAGGCGATCCTCATCCTCGCCGCGATCACCGCCAGCATGATCGGCCCGCGGGCGCCGCTGCGGCGGCCGATCTACCGCGGCGCCCTGCTGGCGATCCCGGCCAGCATGTTGATGTTCGTGCTGGCGATCCTGCTGCTCGACTCGCTCTCCAAATATGGCGAGAAGCTCGAGGCGGTGGTCGGCGTGGTCGCGATCGGGGTGCTCTTGCTGGTCATGAACTGGTTCTTCCACCGCGTCTACTGGACCGAGTGGATCAAGGGCCACCGCGACCGCGGCAAGGTCCTGACCGGGGCGGCGCTGGCCGCCGGGGCCGGGGCGGCGACCGTCGCCGGCCTCTACACGCTCGGTTTCACCAGCGTCTTCCGCGAGGGGTTCGAGACGGTGCTCTTCCTGCAGGCGCTGCAGCTCAGCTCCGGCACCGGCGTCGTGCTCGCCGGGGTCTCGCTCGGCCTGGTCCTGACCGGGATCGTCGGCGCCATCACCTTCGCCCTCGAGCGCAAGCTCCCCTACAAGAAGATGCTGATCGCGACCGGGGTGCTGATCGCCCTCGTCCTCGTCGTCCTCGTCGGCAACACGGCGCGGACCATGCAGGGCGTCGGCTGGCTCTCGATCCATCCGATCGACGTCGAATTCCCGCTCTGGATGGGGACCTGGCTCGGCGTCTACCCGACCGTGGAGACGCTCAGCGCCCAGCTGCTCGCCTTCGTCTTCGTGATCGGCAGCTACTTCGCCGCCGAGTGGATGCGCAAGCGCGAACTGCGCCGCACGATCGCCGCCCACGAGGAGTCGCTGCGGGAAGCCGAGCCGCCGGCGGGAGCCGAAGCACCCGCCGGCAACGGCGACGGAGCCGAGCCCGGTGGCGCAATAGGGTCGGCCGACGATGCCCTCCCGCCTGCGCCCCACCAGCTCAGTCGCCACTGACGCGATCCTCGTCGGCGATCCCGGGCGAGCGCTGACGCTGGCCCAGGAGCTGCTGGAGAAGCCGCGGATGAGCAACCACGCCCGTGGCCTCTGGGGCTACTCGGGGCGGACGCCGGCAGACGCCGAGCTGACCCTGCAGTCGACCGGGATGGGCGGCCCGAGCGCCGCCCTCGTCCTCGCCGACCTGGCCGAGCTGGGGGTGCGGCGGGCGGTCCGGATCGGCACCTGCGCCGCCCTCGACCCGACCCTGCGACCCGGAGCGCAGCTGCTCGTTACCGAGGCCCATGCCTGGGGCGGGCCAGGGACCGGGGAGGGCGAGGTCGTGTATCCGGACCCGGACCTGCTGGAGCGACTGCGCGGCGAGCTGGGGACGGCGGCCCGGCCCGGGATCGTCGCCAGCCTCGACACCCTGCACAGCGGCGGCGGCGCGGCTCCCGTCGTGGCGGGCGACGCGGCCGACATGCAGACCGCGGCTCTGCTCGGGCGCGGCCGGGCGCTCGGCATCGCGCTCGCGGCGGTGCTGGTGGTCGTCGAGTCGTCCGTCGGCGAGGGGTTCGACGAGGAGGAGCTCGAGCGGGTCGTCAAGGACGCCGGCCGCGCCGCCGCCGCCGCACTCTCAGCCTAAGGTCGAGGGTTACTCTTTGCCTTTTTTGGCCGGTTTCTTGGCCGTCTGACGACGCAGTGCCCCGACCTCCCGGCTGAGGTCGTCGACCTGCTCCTCGACCTCCTCGAGGCGTTGGGAGAACGACCGCAACCGGCGCTCGATGCGCTCCAGATCGGTGGCCGAGGAGAGGTTGAGCGCGCTCATCGCCGCCTGCTGGGCCTCGATCGCCTTCTCGCGGGCGCCAAAAGCGGCCCCGATCGCGTTGTGAAGGGTGGGATTGTCGATCAGCGCCTGCGCCAGCTCGCCGATCGCCTGCTCGCTGCGCGCTCGCAGACCGTCCTGCTCATCTTGCTCGAAGCTCACCGCGCCGCCTTTCGCCGTTCGTTGACAGCAGCTTAACCACCCATCCGAACGAGTTGAAAGTCTGCTGACTGCAGGGATGACCGCTTTCTTGATTAAGTTGATCGGGTATGAAGCTAATGTTGATTAAGGCCTTGTTGGGGGGCGGCAGCAGTCGTTGCGCCCCTCCGAGCGACCAAGTAGCGTGGAATCGCCTGTCGTGCGGGGAGGGTGCAGCTGCCGTAAGCCGCAGCACCGGGCACCGATGGGCACTGGGATGAGAGCCAAGATCGCACTTATCGTCGTACTCGCCAGCTTCCTGGCGCTGTCGGCCCTTGGCGTCGGCCTGGCCGGCGCCGATCCCCTGGCCGAAAGCGCACCGACCGAACCTTCCACCGCGGCCACCACGACGGCGATTCCATCGCTGCAGGCACCTGCTTGCGCCAACGGTCTCGACGACGACGGCGACGGCCTGATCGACCTGGCCGATCCCGACTGCCTCACCCCCACCGGGACCAGCGAGGCGCCCGCCCCGCCGAGCGAGGCCAGCCCGGCGACGCCGTTGCCGGCTCCCGAAGCGACCGCTCCCGGGGACGCTCCGAAGGCGGCCGGCGTCAAGCAGGGCAGCACGATCGACGGCAGCGAAGCCGGCGGCGAGCAGGCCGGCGGCGTCACTCGCAATCAGAGCCTCGGCGACAACAGCGGCGGCGGCAGTGGCGACGGCGGCGTCAAAGCCCCCAGCGCGACCGGCAACGGCGATCAGCCGCTGGCCAAGGAAGCCGACGGCGGCTCCCAGTTCTCCGCCGGCGGCACGCCGACCGCGGCCAACCCGACGACGACGATCGCGCCCTTCGGCCCGGCCCCGATCGGCGTCCCCAACTTCGTCATCGACTCCTTCGAGATCCCGCCCTTCCTGCTGCCGATCTACCAGGCCTGCGGCACCGAATACGGGATCCCCTGGGAGGTCCTCGCCTCGATCAACAAAATCGAGTCGGGGTTCGGCACCAACCTCAACGTCTCCAGCGCCGGCGCCGTCGGCTGGATGCAGTTCCTTCCCTCCAGCTGGGAAGCGTATGGCGTCGATGCCAACGGCGACGGGCGCAAAGACCCCTACAACCCGGTCGACGCGATCTGCGCCGCGGCGCACTACCTCAAGATCGCCGGCGGCAACAAAGACCTCTACGGCGCGATCTTCGCCTACAACCACGCCGACTGGTACGTGCAGGAGGTGCTGCTCTACGCCCGCGCCTACGGCAAACTCCCGTCCGACCTGGTCGGCTCGCTGACCGGGTTGACCGAGGGGGCGCACTTCCCTGTCGCCGCCGACGCTCGCTACGCCGACGACGTCTCGGCGCGGGCGGCGCTGAAGAGCTCGGGCGACGACGCTGCCTACGGCGGCGCCGAAGAGATCATCTCCTCCTCGCCGACCCGGCGCGGGATCAACATCTTCTCCAGCCAGGGAGCCGCGGTGGTCGCCGTCAACGACGGCATCATCCGCAAGTTCGGCAGCTCGCCGCAGCTGGGCAAGTTCGTCGTCCTCGAAGACACCTACGGCAACCGCTACACCTACGCCGAGCTGGGCGAGATCGTCCGCAGCCATCGCCTGGTGGTGATGCCGACCGGCAAGGAGCAGCGGATCCCGGTCGAAAGCCAGGACCTGCGGCCGCGCCTGCGGGCGCTGCCGAGCCGCACCGGAGCCGCGCAGGACGGCACCGCGGCCACCGACAGCGCCCAGCCCGCGGCCGCCGACGGCTCGCTGCGTGTCGGCTCCAAAGTGATCGCCGGCACCGTGCTGGCCCGCGTCGCCGCCGGCAGCGACGCCGTCGACCCGCACATCAACTTCTCGATTCGCCCGGCCGGCCGCGGCGCCCCGCGGATCGACCTGAAGCCGATCCTCGACGGCTGGAAGCTGCTCGAGGCCACGGCGATCTACCGGGCCAAGGGCAAGAACCCATTCACCGCCCGCCTCAGCGGCGCCGGGGTGCTGCTGCTCTCCAAGGAGGCTCTGCAGAAGCGGGTCCTCGCCGACACCGGCCTCTCGATCTACACCTGCGGTCGCGAAGACATCGCCACCGGGCAGATCGACCGGCGCGTCCTGGCGATGCTCGAGTTCCTGCGCTCCAAAGGCTTCGAACTGACGATCACCTCGCTCAAATGCGGCCACGGCTTCCTCACCACCTCCGGCAACGTCTCCGAGCACAGCAGCGGCGACGCCGTCGACATCGCCGCGATCAACGGCGTGGCGGTGACCGGTCACCAGGGGCCGGGCACGCTGAGCGACGAGCTGATCCGCGACCTGCTGCAGTTGCAGGGCACGATGCACCCGCATCAGGTGATCTCGCTCGAGGACCTGCCGGGCGAAACCAGCATGGCGCTGGCCGACCACTACGACCACGTCCACGTCGGCTACCACGCGATCGAAGGCGGCCCGCTCGAAGAACAGTTCTCAGCTCTGCTCAAACCGGACCAGTGGCAGCGCCTGATCGGCCGCCTCGGCCAGATCGAGAACCCCGAGGTCCCGATCAAGCCCTCGCGCTTCTCGCTGCCGGACAAGAAGCAGGCCGGCGGCACGGCCGCTGGCGACGACTGAGTTCTCTTCACTAGGCGTCCGGGGAGGGATGCCGACCCCCTCCCGTGAATTTGTCGCGCACCCTTCGGGTGCAGCTCCGGATGTTGGTGCGCGCCTATGGCGCGCAGGAATCAGATTGCATATCGCCGCTTTCGCGACATTCCCGGGGAGGGGGTCGGCATCCCTCTGCCAAAACGTCTCGCACCTCCAACTCCGCAAAGGAAGCAGCCTCCTTCGGACCAGAGGAAACCTTCCGTCCCTTCGGTCGCTGCCGGTAATGCGTGTTGCGGGGAGCCGGTTGCGGCTCTGGGCGAATGTGCCCGCAGGGCGCGAAATGCAATCTGTCTATTGCGCGCCATAGGCGCGCACCATGTTGCGGAGCCAGCACGCGAAGCGTGCGCGACAAATTCGCCCAGAGCCGCAACCGGCTCCCTCCCAGCACCGCCCAAAACCGGCTGAACCGGGAGAATCCCTGCTTCTGAGCAAGCTATTCGGATTCGCGCAGCTCGACTTCGCCGGCACCTTGCCGCTGGCCGACGGTCGCTACCTCTCCCGCGATGACGGCAGCGAGTGCGTGCTGGTGCTGCTGACGCTGGGGGCACCGCCGCCTCCGGCCAAGCGCCGGCGACGCCCCCGCAAGGCCGAGCCCGACGCCGAGCCCTCCCCCCTTCCCCTCGCCCGCGCGACCGCGGTGCGGGCCTTCGCCCCGTTCGCGAGCGAGGAAGAGGCCGCTCGCTGGCTCGACGGAGCGACCGAGGCCGAGGACGGCGCCGATGCGATCGTGGCCGACGCCATCGTCCTGATCAACCGGGCTCTGCACGTGAACGCGATCGCCAGCGCCGATCCCCACGACCGCGAATTGACGCCGGAGCGGGCGGTGGCGGTGCGCCTCGGCTATGGCAGCGGCGAGGAGATCGCCGAGAGCCGTTTCACCAGCGCCCGCGAGGTCGACGTCTGGGCCCGCGGCGCTTCGCGGCGCCGGCAGCGGCAGGAGGATCTGCGCCCGCAGGAGCGGGTCGCGGCGGTCCTCGGCGGCCGCGAGCAGATCGACACCTGCGAGACGCTGCTCCTGCGGGCCCGCGCCGATCTCGATGCGGGCCGCGGTCGCGAGGCGGCGCTGCAGCTGCGGGTTGGGCTCGAGGCGCTGCTCGCAGAGCTGCGGGGAGCGGAGGCGGACGCCGGTCACAGCGAAGACATGTCGACCCTGGCCAGCCGGCGCTCGGAGGCAGGCACGGCGGCCAACCTGGCGCTGAAGGGCGACCTCGGGCCCGAGCCGGCCGCCCAGGTGAAAGAACTGCTGGAGATCTGCGAGCGGGTGCTGAGAAGGCGCAGGATCCTGCGGGGGTAAAGCCTAACCCTGTACTTGAGGGTTAGTTTTAGAAGGCGAGTTGCCGGCCGACGACACCGTCCAGCAGCGACTCGGCCAGGTGATGGGCTTCCTCGAGCGCGACCCCGGCAATCGAGGGAACGCCGATCACCGTCAGTCCCGCCGCCCGCGCCGCGGCGACGCCGGTCGGCGAGTCCTCCAGGGCCACGACCGTGGGCCCGGCCTCGACCCCGAGCCGGCGGCAGGCCTCCAGGTAGGGGTCCGGCGCCGGCTTCGGCGCCGCCACTTCATGGGCGCTGAGCACGACGTCGAAGTGATCCTCGAAGCCGACCAGCTCGAGCGATCGGGTGACGAAGGCGAGGGGCGAGTTGGAGACGAGGCCGATCGGGGTGCCGCGCTGGCGCAGCGAGTGCAGCAGCTCGCGGGCGCCGAGCATCGCCTCGACGCCGTGCTCGAGCTCGGCGACCACCAACCCGTTCAGCTCCTCGATCAGGTCCCCGGCCCGGCCCGGCTCCCCGAGACGTCGTTCCAGCACCCGGCCGGCGATCTCGGCCGAGGTCCCGACCAGCTCGCGCTTGTCGGCGGCGGTGAAGGCGGTGCCGCGGCGCTCGAAGAGATCCTCCTCCGCCCTGGTCCAGACCGACTCGGTGTCGAGCAGCAGCCCGTCGTTGTCGAACAGAACCGCGTCTGGCAGCTGGACAGGCTTCATCGAGGCATCATCCCGAAACATGTGCTCACGGCGAGCGATCGAGGGCGGTCAGCAGGGCGCCGAGCTCCTCGACCACCTCGCCGTCCAGCTTCAGCTCGGCGTCGGCGTCGTAGGGGGTCTCCCCCTTGGTGACGATCGCCAGCCGCCCGCCCCGGCCAAGCGTCAGCTGCGGCAGCCCGGCGACCGGGTAGACGGCGAGCGAGGAGCCGATGCAGATCATCAGGTCGGCCCGTTCGGCGAGCGAGCTGGCCTTCGCCATCGCGTCCTCGGAGAGCATCTCGCCGAAGAGGACGACATCCGGTTTGACGGCACCGCCGCAACTGGAGCAGATGGCGACGCCGTCGCCGTCGAACAGCGCCTCGACCGCGTCGATCCCGAAGCTGGCGGCACAGCGAGTGCAGGACGAGGTCGCGATCGAGCCATGCACCTCGACCACGTTGCGGGAGCCGCCGGCGCGGTGCAGGCGGTCGATGTTCTGGGTGATCACGCCCTCGATCAGGCCGCGGGCCTCCAGGGTCGCCAGCGCCTCATGGGCGGCGTTGGGCCGTTTGTCGCCGAGCGACTGGAAGCGCGGCCGGTAGTAGGACCAGAAGCGGGCCGGATCGCGTTCGAAGACCTCGATGTGGGCGACCTCCATCGGGTCGACGTTGGCCCACAACCCGGTCTCCGGGGTGCGGAAGTCGGGGATCCCCGACGGCACCGAGACCCCGGCCCCGGTCAGCACGACCGTGGAGCGCGACTCGCGAATCAGCTCTGCAAGGGCCGATGGGCCGATATGTCGCTCTGGAGACGACATATCGGCCCGTCGGCGGGCTGTTTGAGTTACTTGCCGCTCCACTTCGGGGTGCGCTTAGCGAGGAAGGCGCCGATGCCCTCCTTGGCGTCGGCGCTGGCGAAGGCGGTCGCGAAGCCCTGCTTCTCGGCCTCGATGCCCTCGTCGAGTTCCCCCTTGTGGGAGACCGACTTGATCAGGCCGAGCGCGACCGGGGCCTGGCCGGCCAGCTTGCGGCCCCACATCAGCGCCGTCTCGAACAGCTCGTGGTCGGGGACGACGCGGTTGACGAGGCCCAGTTCCAGGGCCTCCTCGGAGAGCACGGCGTCGCCGACCAGGTTCATCTCCAGGGCTTTGTTGGGCCCGACCAGGCGGGCCAGGCGCTGGGTGCCGCCGAAGCCGGGGATGATCCCCAGCTTGATCTCGGGCTGCCCGAAGACGGCCGCCTCGGCGGCGATCCGCACGTCGCAGGCCATCGCCACCTCGCAGCCGCCGCC
>Ga0190274_10001623_pt1 | contig 13172 bp, 9 predicted proteins | sample Popmic531T_FD_133002 | JGI IMG/M metagenome (GOLD analysis project Ga0190274, IMG submission 133002) | Populus adjacent soil microbial communities from riparian zone of Yellowstone River, Montana, USA - 531 T | ecosystem: Environmental > Terrestrial > Soil > Riparian zone | place: USA: Montana...
ACGTGAGGCCCGTGTCGTTGTTCATCATGAAGTGCGTGTACTCGTGGAACAGCACGCCGGTCGGATCGGCTTGGCGACCGCTCGCCTGCACGAGCGCGTAGTTGGCGCGCTGACCGGGCATGAACCAACCCGCGCTGTAGCGCGGCCCGAACTGTCTGTAGGTGCTCGCCCGCAGCAGGACGATCGTGGTGGGGACGCGCGGCTGGAAATCCTGCCGGGTGGCCAGGAGCTTCAGAACGGACTGGAAGCGCTCCAGGTTCTGCGCCATCTCCACCGCCCGCTCCTCCTCCACCTGGCTCAGCAGGCGGAAGGTCTCGGTTCGCACCTCGATCCAGGGCTCCTGCTCGAGCGGCAGCGACTGGCAGCTGGCGACCAGCACGGCCAGCAGCGCAACCGGGACGAACCGGGCGAGCCGGCAGCGGACGCTCGACCGACCTCGACGCCTGTGACGGGTCATACGAGGAAGGACACCGGACCGCGGAGATCAGTCGCGCGCGCGAGCCTGCTGGATGCGCTGCTCGAGCTCGTCGATCCGCTCGAGGTCGGACCGACCGCGCGCACGGGCGCGGGCCAGCCCCACGTAGGCCTGCGCCTCTACCAGCCGACCCACGTCGAGCAGCGCGCGGGCGAGCAGGTAGTTGATCTCGACGTCCGAGCCGAGCAGGCGCTGGGCCTTCACGAGCGGCGGCAGCGCCTTGCTCCGGTCCTCACCCGGGAACGCGAGATAGCTGAGGCCGAGCTGGGCGTGCGCCTCGGGCAGGTTCGGGGCGAGCTCGATGGCTCGCCGCAGGTGCAGGCGCGCCTCGTCGAGCAGCTTCGCCCGCTCCGGCCGGGTGAGCGGGACGCGCGCGTGCGCGAGCACGTTGAGCGCGTAGTCGAGCTGGTTCAGGGCGTCGCCCGGCCCGAGCTCGAGGCCGCGCTTGCACAGCTCGTCCACCTCGTCCTCGCGCTCCTGCCCGCGCAGCGCCTCGGCCAAGCCGAAGTGCGCCCGCGCATCGCCCGGCCGACTGGCCAGCGCCGTTCGAAACAGCTGCTCGGCGCGCACGAGGTCGCCGCGCTGCAGCGCCAGCGCACCGAGCTCGCCGGCCACCTCACCCGGACCGAGCCGGCGCACCACGGGCTGTGCAGGCTCCGGGAAGTCGCCGCGCGGCAGGCGCTGCCCGACGAACATGCCCTTCTCGAAGTAGCGCACGAGCTCGGCCTGCAGCGTCGCGAAGTCCACGCCGAACGCCGCGCGGCAGGCCTCGGACTCGGGCGTGCCCGTGTTCACGAGCTCGAGGTAGCGCACGAGCTGCTGCGAGCGGTCGGGGAAGCCCGCCTTGGAGCCGAAGCGCAGGTAGTGCACGAACAGCCAGGCCTGCGCGTAGTACACCGCGGCGCGCTTCGGCCCGAGCCGCAGCGGCGTCTGCACGGTGAGGACCGCCTCGAGCGGCATCGCCGCGTTGTTCTGGAGCGTGCTCATGCGATCGGGCAGCACCACGCCGACCTCGATCTGATCGTCCGTCACGCGCGTGCCGCGCATCAGCTCCGCGAAGCCCTCGTCGTACCAGGTCGGGTAGGCGAACGGCGAGTTGTTCTGCACGACATAGTGCACGTACTCGTGCAGCAGCACCGAGGTCGGGTCGATCGCCTCCACGCCGGCGTTCACGGCCGCGAAGTTCGCGCGCTGCCGCGCCACGAAGACGCCGTAGGTGTCGGGCGGCCCGAAGGCCAGGTACGACTCCGCATCGCGGAAGATCAGGATGGCCGTGGGCACGCGGGCCTCCAGCCGCTCCGCAGTCGTGAGCTGCTTCACGACGGACTGGAACAGCTCGAGGTCGCGCGCCATGCGCGCGCTGCGCTCGGGCCCGATCTGGCTCACCACCCGGAAGCTGGTGCTGCGCACCTCGATCCAGGGCTGCTGCTCGATCGGAATCGTCGCGCAGCCGGCGGCGAGCAGCGCCACGCACAGCGCCAGCCCGCGCGTGCGGAGCCGGCCGCTGCCGGCTGTGGCGCCGCGCGGCGTCAGGGATTCGCACCCACCGCCGAGAGCAGCCGCGGGCGTGCCGGCATCAATGGTGTCCCCCACCGGCCAGTAACCTAGCCCGTAAAGGCCCCCTGTGTCAGGTCACTGGCCCTCGCCGCGCAGATCCGGCAGGCGGTAGCCGGCCGCGGCGAGCTGGGCGCGGATCGCCTTCTTGTCGAGCTTGCCGGTGCTCGTGAGCGGAAGGCTGCTGCGGAAGATCACGTCGTCGGGGAGCTGCCAGCGCGCGAACACGGCCGCGCAGTGGTCGCGGACCTGGTCCGCCGAGACCGGTGTCGTGCCGTCGCACACGACGAGCGCGACGGGGCGCTCGTCCCAGCGCGGGTGGGGCTGCGCGACCACGGCGGCCTGGGCGACACCGCGCAGACCCGCGATGCGGTTCTCGACGTCCACCGACGAGATCCACTCGCCGCCGGACTTGATCAGGTCCTTCGAGCGGTCGGCGATGATCAGGTACTCCTCGGCGTCGATGCGCGCCACGTCGCCGGTGAGCAGCCAGCCGTCGCGAAATTTGTCGGGCTGCGGGTCCTTGTAGTACTCCGCGCACACCCACGGTCCGCGCACCGCGAGCTCGCCCACCGCCACACCGTCGTGCGGCAGCGGGCGCTGCGCGTCGTCGAAGATCTCCATCTCGAGCCCGGGCATGAGCAGCCCGGCCTTCTCGACGTTGCGGAACTGCTCGTCCACGGAGAGCTGCAGGTGGGCGCGCTTGGCGACCTTGCGCGACATGGTGCCGAGCGGGTTCGTCTCGGTCATGCCCCAGCCCTGGACCATCTCGATGCCGAACGTGTCCCAGAACCAGCGCATCAGCGAGACCGGCGGCGCGGAGCCGCCGCACGTCAGACGCTGGAGCTTGCTCAGGTTCCAGCGCTCGGGCTCGGCCGTGAGCCGGGCGCGGACGCCCTGCCAGATCGTCGGCACGCCGGCCGAGATCGTCACCTCCTCGTCCGCGATCAGGTCGAGCAGGGTCACCGGGTCGAGGAAGCGGTGCGGCATGACCTGCTTGGCGCCGAGCATGGTCAGCGTGAACGGCAGCCCCCAGCTCATGGCGTGGAACATGGGCACGATCGCACACAGGCTGTCGCGCGCGGTCAGGCCCATGACGTCGGTCATCGCCTGCGTGAGCGTGTGCAGGTAGGTCGAGCGGTGCGTGTACATCACGCCCTTCGGGTTGCCGGTCGTGCCGCTCGTGTAGCAGAGGCCGAGCGGGGAGTTCTCGTCGATCTCGGGCCAGGCGTACGCGGTCGGCTGGCCGGCGATGAACTCCTCGTAGTCGACGGCGCCCGCGGGCCAGCTGCTGCCCGAGCCATCGGGGCACACCACGATCAGCTCCACGCTCGGGATCTGGCCGGCCAGCGCGTTCACGAGCGGCAGCAGGTCCTCGTCCACGAACAGCACGCGGTCCTCGGCGTGACCGATGATGTAGCAGAGCTCGCGCGGCGACAGGCGCAGATTCAGCGTGTGCAGCACGGCGCCCATCGAGGGCAGCGCCTGGTACAGCTCGAGGTGGCGGTGGTTGTTCCACATCAGCGTCGCCACGCGGTCGCCCACGCGGATACCGCGCGCGCGCAGTGCGTTCGCCGCCTGACAGGCGCGCGCGCGCGTCTCGGCGTACGTCTGGCGGTGCCTGCCCCACGGCATGCGCACCACGATCTCCTCGCGCGGCGCGATGCGCGCACCGCGGTCGAGCAGACGCCAGAGCAGGAGCGGAGTCTGTTGCATGGTCATGCGCTCGCCATCCTGGCCGAAGCTCGCCGGGAAAGGAAGTACGAGCTTGGCGGACGTGTCCTGCGCTGCTCAAGAATGTCCGTGCTCCGACCGATGAGGCAGCCAAGTGATGAGGGAGACGCATCTGACCTAGGAGAAACGCACATGCGAGCAGCAATCCTTGGACTTGCCGTCGCGATTCACCTCCTGTTCCCCGCGGTTGCACTCGCATGCCAGGCCGATCTGGACTGCAAAGCCGGCTCGACCTGCCAGAAGCCCCTGAAGGGAATCTTCGAGGGCTTCTTCGGGTTCTGTGTCGGGGGTCCGAACCCCGGAAACCAGAACGACCAGATGCCGATTCGCGACCCCCTCGACGTGACCGAGAAGAAGGGCGACACCTGCCAGTTCGACCTGGCCTGCGGCTGGGGCGGCGTGTGCGTCAAGACGCCCGGCAGCAGCTACGGCACCTGCATGTAGCGCGCGGGAAGAAGACCCCAGTCGAGCACGGTGACCCGACGCGGGAAGCGTCGTATCATCCGAGGCAACGCTCTTCTGCGTCGGTCGACGAGGGGAACCGCATGCGTCTGGTCGTTGGCGTTCTCGGCGTGCTGCTGAGTCTCGGCGCGGCCTCGGCGGTCCCCGCGCAGGACATCGAGCCCAACGACACCTGCCGGTCCTCGTCGCGGGTCTCCCTAGCGCGCATGCCCGAAGCGCTCACCGGGAGCCTGGACGTGCGGAATGCCTCGGCTTCGGGGGACATCGACTTCTTCGTCCTGTCATGGGCTCCCTGGGGGCGCGTGTTCGCGAGCAACACCAGCCCGGTGCGCGTGGCCGTGCTCGATCGCGACTGCCAGCAGATCGCGCTGAGCGAGCGCGGAAAGGGCGTCGCGTTCCAGATGCCCGCGGACGGCGTCGTGCTGATCGCCATCGACGATGCGCTCGATCCAGAGCTCGACAGCCGACCGCGCGCAGGCTCGGTGGCCTACCGACTCGGCCTGTTCTGGATGCCGCCGCCCGTCTGCTCGGGGCCCGGCAGCGACGGCTGTCGCCCGAGCCCCTGAGCCGAGGTCTGGCAACGTCCGCGCCTCTGGCAACGTCCGCGCGGTAGGAGCATGCTCGGCGCCATGACCGGACAGGGCGCCAGGGCTCAGGTCGTGCTGCCGTGCGAGCCCCTCGACGCGACGCTCGCCTTCTTCTGCGAGCGACTGGCGTTCCGCGTCGCCGCCGTGTTTCCCGCCGATGCGCCGCGCGTGGTGGAGCTCGTCGGCCACGGGCTCGAGCTGCGCCTCGAGCGCGGGGCCAGCGGATCCGCGGGCTCGCTGCGGCTCGTGTGCGCCGATCCGCACGCGCTCGGTCGGGGCGAGACCACGCTGGTCGCCCCGAACGGCACGCGCGTGGAGCTGGTGCCGGCGGATCCGCCGCTCGAGCTGCCGCGGCTCGCCGCCGAGCGCGTGCTCTGCCGTGCGGCGGACGCGGAATGGGGTACGGGACGCGCGGGCATGCTCTACCGCGACCTCATCCCGGGCCGCCAGGGCGGTCGCTTCATCGCGTCGCACATCCGCATCCCGCAGGGCGGCCCCGTGCCCGACTACGAGCACTACCACCGCGTGCGCTTCCAGCTGATCTACGCGCGCCGCGGCTGGGTGCGCGTCGTCTACGAGGACCAAGGGCCGCCGTTCGTGATGCACGCCGGCGACTGCGTGCTGCAGCCGCCGCAGATCCGCCACCGGGTGCTCGAGAGCTCGCCCGGGCTCGAGGTGGTCGAGCTCGGCTCCCCCGCGGAGCACGAGACGCGCGCGGATCTCGCGCTGGTGCTGCCGAACCCCGTCGTCGATCGCGAGCGCCTCTTCGGCGGCCAGCGCTTCGTGCACCACCGCGCCGCCGACGCGGCGTGGAAGCCCTGGCGCATCTCCGGCTTCGAGGCCCGCGACACGGGGATCGCCGCGGCGACGGGCGGGCTCGCGAGCGTTCAGGTCGCGCGCAGCGCGGGGCCAGCCGAGCCCGAGCCCTTCGAGCACGGCGCCGAGCTGCTGTTCTGGTTCGTGCTCGCGGGCCGGCTCGCGCTGCGCTGTGAGGACGAGCCGCGGCTCGAGCTCGCGGCGGACGACGCGCTCACGCTGCCCGCCGGCGCGCAGTACGCGCTGGTCGCGGCGTCCGACGATCTCGAGCTGCTCGAGGTCGCCCTGCCCCCGCTGTCTGCCCCGCTCAGAAGCCCCAGCTGACCTTCGCCAACACGCTGCGCTGCACGCCCGAGTCTTCCAGGTTCGTGGTGTAGAAGGCGTTCTGGAACAGATCGGAGCCCTCGGTGTGGTTGCGGTCGAGCAGGTTCTGGCCGACCACGGAGAGCTCGAGGCGCTCGACCGGCCGCCAGGCGAGCCGCAGGTCGAGGCGGTAGTAGCCGCTCATGCGCGAGCCGAGGAACGTGTTGAAGCGGTCGTAGAGGCGACCGTGGTAGTAGTAGCCGGCGTCGAGCTCGACGTTGCCCGGCAGGTCCAGGTACGAGAGCACGCTCCACGAGACCGGCGGCGAGCTCTTGCGGGCCGAGCGCGTGAACGCGCCGCGCGAGCTGTCGAGGTTGATGCGGCTCGCGCCGAAGGTGAGCTTCCAGCGCTCGACGGGCTGCCAGCGCACCGACGCCTCGGCGCCGACGTCGCGGCGCTCGCCGCTGTCGCGCAGCTCGTAGGTCGTGGCGAACGGACCGGGCGGCACGCCGATGTACACCTGGAAGTTCTGGGTACGCCGCGCGAAGCCCGTCAGGTCGAGGAACAGGGTCGAGCTGGCCTGCAGGCGGTAGCCGAGGTCGTACTCCGTGACGACCTCCGAGTCGAAGCTCTCGCTGCCGCGGAACTGCACCGGCAGGTTGAAGACGTACGCCGGAGCGATCACGTACTCGCCGCGGTCGAGCCGCGACGGCACGCGCACTGCGCGCGACACACCGCCCCAGACCTGCTGACCCTCACTGGCGTTCCAGAGAGCGCGCGCGGTCGGCTGCACCTCCCAGCCGGTGTACGTGTTCCACTCGACCTTCGAGCCGAACGTCAGCCGCACGCTGTCGCTCGCCTTGATCTCGTCCTGCGCGAAGAAATTGTAGAAGGCCTCGTCCTGCTTCTCGGGCGTGGCCATGAAGTTCAGCGTGTTGGCGAGGCGCTCCTTGACGTGGCGGTGGCCGAAGCCCCAGTTCACGAGCTGACGCTCACCCCACTGAAAGCGGTTGCGGAACTCGCCGTCGAAGTGCAGCCGACGGTCCTCGACGAGGACGTAGTCGAGGTAGCGGTAGTCCCAGAAGGCCTGCACCTCAGACACCGTGCTCTCGGAGTGGCGGCGCTCCCAGCGCATCATCGCGTTGCCGCCGTACGACGGCGACGTCTCGAAGGAGACCAGGCTGTTGCTGCCGGTCGTGTCGAAGTCGCGGCGGAACTGGCCGCCGCGCTCGCCGCTGTAGCGGTCGCCCTGGAGCGTCAGCAGGTCGCGCGGACCGAGCTCGATGTCGGTGCGCAGCGAGGTCACGAGCTGGCGGAAGTCGTCGTGCTGGTCGACCGTGTCGTTCCGCGCGCGGAAGGCGTCGCGATCCACCAGGCGGCCCGAGAACCGGTACTTGACCTTGTCGGTGCTGCCGGCGTAGCGCAGGCTCGTGGTCAGGCGCTCCTCGTTGCCGGCCAGCACCGAGACACCCGCGTTCTGTGTGTCCTCGGGCGCCTTGCGGATGATGTTGATGACGCCGTGGACCGCGTTCGCGCCCCATACCGACGCGCCCGTACCGCGGATGACCTCGATCCGGTCGATGTCCTCCGGCGCCATGTCGACGGTGTCCCAGAACGTGCCGTTGAACGACGTGGTGTAGGTGGCACGGCCGTCGACCAGCACGAGCAGGCCGCGCGAGAACTGGAACTCGTCGCCGCGGATGCCCACGTGCCACGAGTACGGGTTCGCCTGGCCCATGCTCAGGCCGGGAACCATGCGCAGCATGTCGGCGATGCTCGTGTGGCCGGAGCGCCGGATGTCCTCCTGCGTGATCACGAAGATCGCGGCGGGCGTGTCGATCAAACGCTGCGGGCGTTTCGACACCGACGTCACCTCGATCGCCATCAGCTCTTCGAGCGACAACGAGTTGACGTCCGAGGCGGAGTCTGCGCGCGCCTGTGCGCTGCAGAGCGTGGAGACAGCCAGAACGAGCCAGAGCCGGAGCGGTGCCTTCATGCTCCGTCTATCGTGCCGACGCAGCGCCTACGTGAGTGTCTCCCTTACTGACTCGGTCAGGTCAATGACGAGCGCGGCGGCCTCGAAGCAGACGCGCCCGGGGTCGTGCAGACCACCGGGCGCGTCCTTGCAGTCACGCCCCCGCCCTGGGGGCATGGAGGACTCTAGAGAGCGCCGAGGAAGGCGATCAGATCGGAGCGCTCCTGGTCGGTGAACCCGATGCCGAACTCCGCGTCGTAGAAGTCGACGACGCCGCCCAGGTCCGCGGCCAGGCCGTTGTGGAAGTACGGTGCGCGCGCGGCGAGGCCGCGCAGGGTCGCGACCTTGAACTTGCCGATGTCCGCCCAGAGGCCGGACGTGAGCGCGACGCCGGGGTCGCTCGTCTGGATCTTCTCGCCGGTCGCGAGATTGCGCAGCGTGTAGAGCGGCAGGTCCGGCGTGCGCAGCGCCGCATCGGCCGAGCCGATGTTGAAGGTGATGAAGTCGGACTGGCTGCCCTGGTTGCGCACGTTGTGGCAGCCCGAGCAGGTGCCCTGGCCGCTCGGCGTGGGCGCCGGGAACGTGCGGGTGTTGAAGATCGCCTGACCGCGCGCGATCTGCTCGCGCGCCTGCGTCTGCGGGCTGTTGCCCGGCAGGTCCCGCCAGGCGTCGAAGATGTCGAAGCCCGGCGGCCCCGTGAGCGGCGCGCGCGAGTGGATCTGGGCGCCGCCGCGCGCACCCTGCGCGTCGAGTCGACCCGCCCGGTTGTCCGTGATCTGGGCATGGGTGAGCGAGAGGATCAGCGCGGTGCCCTCGTCGATGTCGGCATCGTTCGGGCGAACCACGCCCTGGGCGTGCAGGCTCACGCCCGCCGGGAAGATCTCGCGGACGGCCAGCTCGGGAACCGGGTCGATGCCGTTGCCGCGGGCGTCCCAGAGCACGGTGGCGATCGCCCCGAGATTGGTGAGCGGCAGCGGGCGCCGGTACACGCGGACGCTGTTGGCCACCTCGACGTTGCAGTACACGTCGTCCGACTCCGCGGGCACGACCTCGAACTCGCTGTTCGGGGCCAACGGGAGGTCGAAGCGCACCAGGGCCTTCTCGATCATCAGGCTCGACGCCGTGCGGCGCGCCGCCGGGGTCGAGCGGTCATCCCCGATGCAGTTCTGGCCGTCGCCCGCGAAGAGCACGTCGAGGCCGCCGCTGCGCTGGAAGGCTGCGCGCGACGATCGCGAGGAGATGGTCCAGCCATCCTCTGGGAGATGGCAGGTGCCGCAGCTGCGGCCGTTCACGCCGAGCTTCGGGTCGAAGAAGCTGCCGCGCAGGTCGACCGCGCCGAGCCGGCTGAAGGACGAGGCCTGGCCGGTCGGGTTCGCGAACGGCTTGTTGTTGGGAACCGTGGTCGGAGGTCGCCCTCCACCACCGGGGGGGCCGTCGTGGCCCCCGCCATCAGCGTAGGCGTTCATCCCGAAAGGGACCGCCATCGCTGCGCAGAGAGCCCCCAGGGCCAGGGTCGCTGCTAGACGAGTCCGTTGCATCACTTCTCCTAGTGCATCTCAACTTGGTTTTTTGGGTCGGAACACACGCGCCAAGGTGTCGGAGAGAGGGGCGGGTGCGCCCGGTGGCCGAGCGGCCACCGGGCGTGCGTAGCAAGGCGTGGTAGCTAGAGAGCGCGGAGAAAGGCGACGAGGTCTTCTCGCTCCGCGAGCGTAAGGCCGATCTCGAACCGCTCGTCGTAGAAGTCGACGACCGATTCGAGATCCTCGGCCGTACCGTTGTGGAAGTAAGGAGCACGGGAAGCCAGTCCGCGGAGCATCGGCACCTTGAACTTGCCGATGTCCGCCCAGAGTCCGGTGGCCAGCGCAGCCCCTGCGTCGCTCGTCTGCCGGGTCTCGCCCGTCAGCTTGTTGCGCAGGGTGTAGAGCGGCAGGTCCGGCGTGCGCTGCATGGCATCCGACGTGCCGATGTCGAAGATCCCGAACGCCGCGCCATTGCCCTGGTTCGGCACGTTGTGGCAGGCGGCGCAGGTGCCCACGCCGCTCGGCGTCGGCGCCGCGAACTCGAGCGTGTTGAACAGCACCTGACCGCGCGCGATCTGCGCGCGCGCGCGCATGCGCTCGCTGTTCCCGACCAGGCCCAGCCAGGCGTCGAACAGATTGAAGCCCGGCGCGCCGACGAGCGGCTCCAGCGACAGGATCTCGGCGCCGCCGCGACCGCCGCGCGCATCCAGGCGCCCTGCCCGGTCGTCGAAGATCTGCGCGTTGTTGAGCGCGGCCATGAACGCCGCACCGTCTGCGACCTGCTCGGGCGTCGGCGGCACCATGGCCTGCGCGTGCAGCCGCGTCGCGTTCGTGAAGACGACGGCGGGGCCGCCCGCGGGCGTCGGTGCGAGCCCGGTGCCGCGGCCGTCCCAGAGCACCGAGCTGAGCGCGCCGAAGTTCACGACCGGCAGCGGCCGGCGGTAGACCACGTGGTTGCTGGCGTCGATCGGATTGCAGTACGTGCCCTCCGAGGCGACGATCTCGATCTCGCCGGCCGCCGGAAAGGTCTTGTCGAAGCGCACCAGCGCCTTGGCGAGCATCACGCTCGAGGCGATGCGCCGGTTCTGTACGGTCGACAGGTCCTGGTTCCGGCAGTTCTGCCCGTCGAACTGGAAGAGCGCGGCGAGGCCGCCCGTCTCGTTGAAGAGGCGCTTCGCCGACCGCGCAGAGATGGTCCAGCCGTCGCTCGCCAGGTGGCAGGTGTTGCAGGTGCGGTCGTTGGTTCCGAGCTTCTGGAAGAAGCTGCCCGTCTGGTTCACCTGACCCTGCTGGCTGAACGACGAGGACCGTCCGGCGGGGTTCTCGAACTGCGCATTGTTGGGGATCACGGGGGAATCGTTCGACGGGGCTCCGAAGAACGACTCCGTGCCCGGACCGTCCGCGCGCGCTGCAGTACCGGTGGCTAGCGTCGCGCACAGGGCGCCCGCGGCAATCGCGGTCGCTCGACGTGTCCGTCGCATGGCTTCTCCTGTCACTGACATCTCTGCGGTGTCGCTGCTGCAGGTTTGGGGGTCGCCGGTGCCCCGGCCGTCGAGCGAACCGCTCAGTAGCCCGGACTACAAAGTCCAGGCATCCTCCCGACGGTGCGAAGCGTGGCTATGTTAGGCACAGCCCGCGTGGCCGAACTTGGCTGCAACTTGGTGATTCGATGGTGGTGCGGGTCGCGCAGGGGCGCCGGACCCAGCGCTGCACCATTATCGAACCGCCCCGGAGCTGGTACGGTTCGCACGCATTCAGTCCGGGAGACGGGACGCACGGCATTGCAGGATAGGGCACCCCTCACGCGCTTCGGACCATTCGAGCTCGACACGCGAAAGCTGGAGCTCCGCTGCAACGGCACGATCGTCCATCTCGAGCCCCGGCCGCTGCGCGTGCTCCTGTATCTGCTGGAGCACCGCGATCGGATCGTCCCGAAGCAGGAGCTGTTCGAGGCGGTCTGGCCCGAGCAGATCGTGGGGGACGCCGCGCTGGCCGGAGCGCTGCGCAACGTGCGGCGCGCGCTCGACGACGACGGGAGCCGTCAGCGCTGGATCCGCACGCGTCGGCGCATGGGCTACCAGTTCGCCGGGGCGGTGGAGCCGGACGACGTCGCGGTGCCTGCGACCGCGCCGCGCAGGCGGATCTTCGGCTCGCCCCGCGGCCTCTCCATGTGCTTCGTGGGACGGGACGCCGAGGTCGCACAGCTCGAGTCGCTGCTCGAGCCGGCCGCCCACATGAGCGTCCAGGTCTGCGTCGAGGGGCTGGCCGGCATCGGCAAGACCGAGCTGGCGCTGCAGACCGCGCACCGGCTCGCCCGCGCAGGCAGGCTCGCCGGCGGGATCTTCTGGCTCGACGCGGCGGGTTCGGACCTGCGCGCCACCTGGGGAGGCGAGATCGCCGACCAGTACGGCGTGCGCTTCGGACCCGTCGAGGCGCGCTGCGCCCAGCTGCTGCGCGTGCTGGAGAACGAGCCCGAGCCCCTGCTCATCGTCCTCGACAACGTCGAGGACTGGCAGCCCGACGCCCGCCCCTCGCCCCTGCCGCGCGGTCCCCACATTTCCGTGCTGGTGACGACCCGCAGGCACAACCTGGCGGCCGCCCAGTTCAGGCACCTGGAGCTGGGCCTGCTGGCGACCCCTCACGACCGCGAGCTCTTGTGCGCGCTGGCCGGTGACGACCCCAGTCCCGGCGCGGCCGAGCTACTGGCGCACCTCGCCGGACATGCTCTGGCCCTCGAGCTCGCGGGCGCCTTCCTCGGCACGTTCCCCGCCGAGACCCCCCTCTCCTATCTCCGCGCCCTGCGCCGCGGCTCGGACAGCGTGGAGCGCGCGATCGCCGACCGCACCCACGACCGGCGCACGCTGGGCGAGGCCTTCCGCACGATCTGGGACCGCCTGCCCGACTCCGCGCGCGACGCCTGGTGGCTGGCGTCTTTCTTCGAGTCGGGACCCGTGTCCCAGGAGATCGCGCACGCCTCCGGCATCACGCGCGAGGCGCTGCACCAGCTCGAGAGCGCGCACGTGATCCAGTTCGACGGCGACGGCCACTGGACCATGCACCAGCTGGTGCGCGAGTTCGGCCAGCGCTCGGGACCCGAGCCGCTCGGTGCGCTGTCGATGCTGCTCGCGATGGGACCGCAGCTCGTGCACCGCTCACAGGGTGGCGGGGAGCTGCGCCGCGTCTACCAGCGCGCGGTCGAGCTCGCGTCGAACACGGCTCAGGTCGACGAGGTGCTGCGCGCCCTGGACGGCCTGTGGCACGCCCGCGTCTGGCAGGGGGCCTGGCACGACGCGGCCGAGATCGCACGCATGATCGACGAGCTCACCGCGAACGGCGCCTCGCCCCGACAGCGGCTGATGGCACACCGCGCCTGGGGCGGCGTCCACTTCTACACGGGCGACCTCGAGCGGGCGAGCGCCTGGCTCGAGCCCGGCGTGGCGCTGTGCCGCGCGGAGCTCGCGCTCACCCGCACCGTGACCGACGCCGGGGTCTTCGTGCTGAGCCACGCCGCGATGACGAGGGCCATGTGCGGCTTCCCGGACCAGGCGATGCGCCTGATCGACGAGGCGGAGACACTCGCGCGCAGGCTGGGCACCCCGCTGACGCTCGGCATGGCGCTGTTCGACCGCCTGGCGATCCTCACCACGCTGCGCGACGTCGCGCCGATCGCCGGCTGCCTGGCCGAGCTCGGCGAGCTCCACCGCGTCCACGAGCTGGCGGTCTTCGACCAGATCGCGGCGCCCACG
>Ga0190274_10001624_pt1 | contig 13172 bp, 9 predicted proteins | sample Popmic531T_FD_133002 | JGI IMG/M metagenome (GOLD analysis project Ga0190274, IMG submission 133002) | Populus adjacent soil microbial communities from riparian zone of Yellowstone River, Montana, USA - 531 T | ecosystem: Environmental > Terrestrial > Soil > Riparian zone | place: USA: Montana...
CAGGTGCTGGTGGCCAGCGCCGCCACCGAGAGCTACCGGTTCCGCCACGCCCTGCTCCAAGAGGCCGTCTACGGCGACCTGCTGCCGGGCGAGCGGACCCGCCTCCACGCCACCTACGCCCGCCTGCTGGCCGCCGCCGACCCCGACGACCAGACCGGCTCCGGGTCGGCGGCCGAGCTGGCCTGGCACTGCCTGGCCAGCCACGATCTCCCCGGCGGGCTGGCCGCCCTGGTCAAGGCGGCCGGCGAGGCGGCCAACGTGTTCGCCCCCAGCGAGGCCTACCGCCACCTCACCCAGGCGCTGGAGCTGTGGAGCCGGGTGCCGGCCGCCGAGGCCGTGGCCGGCATCGACCGGGTCGAGGCGCTGGCCCGGGCGGCCTCGGCGGCCAGCGACTCCGGCGAGTTCCGGCAGGCGGTCGGCCTGGCCAGGGAGGCCGTCGAGGCCATCGACGAGCGGGCCGAGCCGCTGCGGGCGGCCACGGTCTACGAGCGCCTCAGCGGCTACCTGCTCGACGCCGAGGTGGAGCTGTCGCGGATCGAGGAGCCGATGCTGGCCGCGGCCCGCAAGGCCGTCGACCTGGTCCCCGAGCGGCCCCCGACCCCGCTGCGGGCCAGGGTGGCGGCCGCCATGGCCCGCACCCTCCAGATCACCCGCGACTACGACGGGGCCCGGCGCTGGGGGGAGGAGGCCCTGGAGGTGGCCAGGGCCGCCGGCAGCGACGCCGACGAGGCCCGGGCGCTGATCATCCTCACCTTCCTGGAGCTGCGCTTCGGCGACGAGGCCACCGCCCGGGCGCTGCTGCGCGACGCCGACGTCCGGGCCGCGGCCGCCGGCAACCGGGCCCTGGAGCTGGTGGCCCGCCACGGCCTTGGCCTGTTCGAGCTCGACCTCGGCAACCTGGAGGCGGCCTGCGCCGCCTTCGACCAGGCCGTCGAGCTGGCCGATCGCAGCGGCCTGATCTGGAGCGGCTACGGCATCGACAGCCGGGTGCTGCGCTGCATCGCCCACTACACGGCCGGCAGCTGGGACCAGGCCGAGCGCATGGCGGCCGCGGCCGACGAGCGCCGGCCGGCGGTGTCGGCGGCCGCCCTCTATGTCGAGGTCGGCCGGGGCCTTCCCGCCGCCGCCGAGCGGCTGGCCCGCCTCGCCCCCTACCGGGAGGTCGACCCGTACGTCGCCTACCTGGCCGGGGGCTGCGAGGCCGACCTGGCCCGCTGGCAGGGCGACCTGGAGCGGTCCAGCGAGCTGGCCCGGGCCACCCTGGTCACCCAGGAGGAGGGCGGCGCGCCCTGGGTGCTCAGCGCCATCTGGCCGGCCGCCCTGGGCCTGGCCGCCGAGGCCGACCTGGCCGAGCGGGCCCGGGCCGGCGGCGACCAGGCCGCCGCCAAGGAGCACCAGGAGGTCGGCCGGGACCTGCTGGAGCGGGCCCGGGCGGCGCTGCAGCGGGCCCGCGACCTGGGCCGCCAGGTCGGCCCGGAGGCGCTGGCCTGGCTGGCCAGGGCCGAGGCCGAGTGGGCCCGGGCCGAGGGCCGGCCCGACCCGGACCGCTGGTCGGCCGCGGCCGACGCCTTCGGCTACGGCTACCTGTACGAGGAGGCCAGGTGCCGCTGGCGGCTGGCCGAGGCGCTGCTGACCGGGGGCGACCGCGACCGGGCCGCCGAGCAGGCCCTGGCCGCCCACGAGCTGGCCGAGCGGCTGGGCGCGGCCCCGCTGCTGGCCGCCCTGGAGGCGCTCGGCCGCCGCGGCCGCCTCGACCTCGGCGCCCCGGCCCAACGCCAGCCCGACGGGGGCCCCGCCCTCACCCCCCGCGAGCTGGAGGTGCTGCGGCTGGTGGCCGCCGGCCGCTCCAACGGCCAGATCGCCGAGGCCCTGTTCATCAGCCGCAAGACGGCCAGCGTCCACGTCAGCAACATCCTGGCCAAGCTGGGCGTCCACACGCGGACCGAGGCGGCCGCCGCAGCGCACCGCCTCGGTCTGGACGACGCCCCCGGTTAGGTCGCCGTGACCGTCACCTGGCGGGTGGTGCTGGCCGCCTTGCCCAGCCGTCGGTGACGGTGAGGATCACCGTCCAGGTCCCGGCCGCCGGGAAGGCGTGCGAGACGGCCGAGGCGGTGCTGGTCGGCGTGCCGTCACCGAAGCTCCACAGGTAGGCGAGGGTGTCGCCGGTGTTGGGGTCGGCCGACCCGACGCCGCTGAGGTTGCAGACCAGCCCGGCGCAGGCCGGCGGGTTGATCACCGGGGTCGGGGCGACGTTGCCGGCGGGCGCCGACACCGTCACGCGGGCCTCCCGCGGGACCGCCTGGACCTGGCCGTAGGCGTCGACCGCCCGCGCCCGCACCGTGTAGGCCCCCGAGGGGATCACCGGCGTGGTGTAGGAGAAGTTCGACCCCGGCGTGCCCGGGCTGTTCAGGAAGGCCGACCGCCAGCTCTGGTTGGTGCTGGTGAAGGCGCCGCTGGAGCTCATGTACTGGCCGGCGCTGTTGACGATGGCCACCTCGACCTCGCCCATGGCGGTGTCGTCCTCGGCCCGGCCGCTGACGAAGATCCGCGCGTCGGTGAAGGCGGTGCCCTCGGTGGGCGAGAACAGCGTGTCGCTGATGGTCGGGTCGAGGTCACCGGGGTAGACCAGGTACCTGGCGGTGGCCCCCGAGGTCGAGGTGTCCTGCTGGCCGGCGGTGTCGACGGCGAAGGCGGTGACCGCGAACTCGCCCTTGGTGGGCAGGTCGACCGCGAGCGTCCAGCTCGTGCTGGTGGCGTTGGGCGAGGCCAGGGTGGCGCTCAGGGTGGCGACGGCGGCCGCCATGGTGCCGTTGGGCTGCACGTAGCGGCCGGTGTCCTGGTCCTCGAGGGCGACCCGGACGCCGGCCACGCCCTTGTCGTCGGTGGCCGTGCCGGCCAGGTCGAGGTGCAGCACCTCGATGCTCGAGTCGGTGCCGGTGAAGCTCAGCCGGCCGTCGGGGAAGGCGTCCCCGGCCACCTGGGCATTGACGGTGAGGCGCCCCTGGTTGGTCGACGAGGTGGTCAGGCCGATCTCGTCGGTGGCCCGCACGCTGAACGAGTACTGGCCGGGGCTGAGGGTGAACGGGGTCTGGTAGCTCCAGCTGTAGCTGGTGTTGTTGATGCTGGCCGGGGAGACGCGGTACCAGCCCTGGATCACGTCGGTGCCCCAGGTGCCGTCGGAGGCCAGCTGCTCCCTGGTGGCGTTGTTGCGCAGGGAGATCTCGACGTTGGCCAGGTCGTCGGTGTCGTTGGCGGTGCCGCTGAAGGTCAACCGGCCGCCGGGGGCCACCGTGTAGGCGGGGGCCGCGGTCGGCGGGGTCATCGGCGCCGGGGCGTTGATCGCCACCGACGGGGCGACCCCGGTCGAGGTGATCAGCCAGTCGCGGGTCGAGCCCCGCAGGTCCGACTGGCCGTTGTTGTCGATGGCCGTGGCCGACATGCGCCACGCGCCCTCGTGCGGCAGGGTGACCTCGTACTGCCAGGTGGCCGAGGTCGCGCCGACCACGTCGGGCGTGCCCCGGAAGGTGTTGAAGTTGGAGGAGACCGACCCGTCCTCCTGCAGGTACTGGTTGCTCGCGTTCCGGAACCAGTAGGTCAGGGCGTTGACGCCCTTGTCGTCGCTGGCCGTGCCCGTGGCGATGAAGGTGGTGCTGGTCAGCACGCTGCCGCTGGGCCCGCTGATGCTGGTCGTCGGGGTCTGGTCTTCGATCCCGAACGACTCGATCTTCTTGATCGCCTTGGTGGGGTCGCTGCCCCCGGTGACGGCGAAGATCTTGGCCATCAGCTGCAGCTCGCGGTTGCCGATGATGGCGACCGGCAGCGACCAGGCCGTGGCCAGGGAGGCGTAGACGTTGTTGACCCGCCCCAGGTGGTCAGGTCGTCCTGGAGGTACTGCTTGGTGTTGCGGTCCTGGATCTCGACCTGGACCCGGCGGACCCGCCGGGCGCGGTGGCCTGGCCCTGGATGGTGAACTGGACGCCGGAGGCGACCACCCGGCCCTCGATCGGGGTGGTGATGGTCGTCTCCACCGGCGTCGGGGCGGGGACGGTGTTGAGGTCATAGAAGGCCACCCGGCCGGTCAGCTGCCGCCCTGGTACTGGCCGTCGCCGCCGACGAACAGGCCGCGGGCGGTGGCCTCCATGGCCTTGTTGCCCTCGAACGAGTTCGAGCCCGGGTTCCACGCCAGCGCCTTGCCGTCGGCCGGGTTGAGGGCGCCGATGTGGTCGCGCCGGACGACCGCGTCGCCGAGGCCGTAGCCGGCCAGGCCCTGGCCGGTGCCGTAGCCGACGTTGTCCAGGCCCGGCCAGGGGTCGGGGGCGGTGGGCGACTCCTGGAAGCCGAAGTGGCCGCCCACGTAGACCGCCCGCTCGGTGATGGCCACCGAGTAGACGCTGTCGAAGTGGCGCGAGACCCACAGCGGCTGGACGTTGTCGTTGCCGGCGACCGGGAAGGCGATGGCGGTGTCGTTGATCGGCGGGCGGTCGCCGCCGGAGCCGCTGCCGACCACGAAGTACTGGTCGTTGGGGGCGATGTCGCCGGCGTAGACGCGCTGGATGCCGCCGACGAACTGGAGGTTGTCGTCCCACAGGCGGGTCCGCCAGGGGAGCAGCTGGTTGGTCTCGGTGCTGATCAGGCCGACGCCGTAGCGGTCCTGGCCGGCGATGCGGCGGCCGGTGTGGACCACCAGCAGCTTGCTGTCGTCGTGGGTGAGCTTGAGCTGCTGGACGGTGAGGGCGCCGTTGACGCCGATGCCGCCGGAGATGTCGTTGACGAAGCCGGGGACCACCGCCCCGGTGGTGGGGCTGATGGAGGCGATCTTGCGCTTGGTCACGCCGTTGATGGTGTTGAACGAGCCGGTGACGTACAGCCTGGTGCCGTCCGGCGAGGCCTCCACGGCGGTGACCCCGCCCCCGCCGAAGGTGGGCCGGAAGCCGGTGTCGATCAGCCCCGTCTGGTAGTTGTAGGAGGCCAGGAAGCGCTGGTTCACCACCGCGGTGTTGCCGATGGTGTTCTGCAGCGAGGAGAAGGTGCCGGCGATGAACACCCGCTGGCCCACGACCTCGATGTCCCAGATCTCGCCGGTGGAGATGCGGGGCGTGTTGGTCCGGGGCGTGCTCGGCACCAGGCCGGTGTGCCCGGGAGCGGGTTGCGCGGCCCCGGCCGGCGGCGCCGCGGCCAACCCGATGGCCAGGGTGGCGAGGACGACCGCGAGGGCGGCGACGAGGCGAGGGGTCGGCTGCTGCGGAGGCTGGCGCTTGGCACGTGGTCTCCCGGGTGAACGGTCGCTCTGCTGGGACGGTCCACCGGAGGCTAAGGAGCCTGTCCCACGCGCAGACCATGCATCGACCGTAGCCGGGGTCGAGCATCGGAGCGGATCGCGCGGGCCACATTCGCTTTATTCCCTCCTTATACGGGTGATTGCAGGCTCAACCACGTTTGGGCCGATTGCGCCGTCGCGACCGGGGAGGGTCCGATGATCCGAAGGCTGACGTCCGTACGCCGCATGCTGGTCCTGCTGGTGGTGGCGGTGATCGCGGCCCTGCCGGCGACGGCCGGGGCGACCACCTTCCCCGACCTCATCCGCCTGCCCGACGGCTGGCAGCCCGAGGGCATCGCCGCCGGCCGCGGCACCTCCCTGTACGTCGGCTCGATCCCCACCGGGGCCGTCTGGAAGGGCGACGCCAGGACCGGCCAGGGCGACGTGCTCGTCCCCGGCCAGCCGGGCGTCCGCAGCGCCATCGGCATCAAGGTCGACCGGCGCAACCGCCTGTTCGTGGCCGGCGGGGCCACCGGCAAGGCGTTCGTCTACGACGCCCGCACCGGCGCCGACCTGGCCAGCTACCAGCTGGCGACCCCGGGCGCGGCGACCTTCGTCAACGACGTGGTCGTGACCCGCAAGGCCGCCTGGTTCACCGACTCGTCGGCCGCCCAGCTGTACGCCCTGCCGCTCGGCCGCCACGGCGGCCTGCCCGACCAGGACGAGGTCCGTGTCCTGCCCCTGAAGGGCGACTTCCAACTCGCGACCGGGGGCCCGAACCTCAACGGGATCGTCGCCGCCCGGGACGGCCGGGTGCTGCTGGCGGTCCAGAGCGTCACCGGCAAGCTGTTCAGGATCAACCCCCGCAGCGGCAGGACCCGCGAGGTCGACCTGGGCGGGGCCACCCTGGCCAACGGCGACGGCATGCTGCTGGCCGGGCGGGTCCTGTTCGTGGTCCAGAACCGGCTGAACCAGATCGCCGTGGTCAAGCTCTCCCGGTCGCTGGACCGGGGCCGGCTGGTGGCCACCATCACCGACCCCGACTTCGACGTGCCGACCACCATCGCCTTCCAGGCCGGCAGCCTGTACGCGGTCAACGCCCGCTTCGGCACCACCGACCCGCAGCCGGCCCGCTACGACGTCGTCAAGGTCGGCTGAGGCTCCTTGCAGGGAGGCGGGGCGACCCGGTCCGCCTCGAGCCGCTCGATCACGTCGCGGCACACCGCCACGAAGGCCCAGAACACCTGGTTGGTGGTGTGCTTGCGGCGTGAGCGGGTGAACTCGCCGAACATCGCCTCGCGCAGCGGGCGGCTGAGCTCCAGCTGGATGCCCGTTCCGAGCCGGGTGCGGTTGACGATGTTGCAGTGCTTGTTGCCGTCGAGCTCCCCATCCCCGGCGCCGGGGAGGATCGCCTTGAAGCCGGCGCCGTCGAGCGCGTCCCGCACATCCAGCCGCAGGGTCTCGTTGGCCGCCCCCCCGACGAGCACGTCGTGGTCTTCCCCGGGGCCGAGCTTGAAGCCGTGCAGGGACAGCGCGTGCAGCGCCCCCCCGCACAGCGACAGGGCGATCTCGTCGTCGCACCCGGTGGAGGTGACGTGGAGCACGTCGTTGTCGTCCGGCCGCAGTCCCTCGAACAGCCAGTAGTCGTAGATGACCCCGGCCGGCGGCGTCTCGGGAAGCATCGCCGGGTGGTAGCCGGCCACGGCCAGGCACAGCTCGGACGTGCCGGGCTCGATCCCGCCCCCGTGCGGGGCGATGATGGTGGTCCGGGTCACCTCGCCGGTGAAGGCGAGGCTGTCGTCGAAGAGCTCGTGGCGGCGGAACCGGCGCGCCCAGTCCACCCCCTCGGTGAGGTGGGGGTCCGCGTAGAGCGCGGTGTTCGAGGCGTAGGTCGTCATCGCTGGTGAACATACGACGATCGGGGGCCGCTGGGAACGAGCCAGCCGGTGGGAATCGCGCGGCGCCCAGGTGGATTCTCCGTCGGTGAGGTGAACCGCGAGCCTCGGCGGCAAAGGAGCGAACCGAACGTGACCGTCACCAGGTTGGAGGTGCAGCAGCAGCGGCGGCCACAGCGGCCCCGGGAGCCGCGGCGGCCCCGCGAGGAGGAGGTGGCGCCGGCCCGGCCGATGAGCCGGACGGCCCGGCGGGCGGCCGCCGAGGACGCCAAGCTGCTGGCCGCCATCCGGATGCTGCTGTCGAACCCGTCGCTGTTCCCCCGGGTCATCTACCTGGCCTTCGGGTTCGCGGCCATCACCTCGCTGGGGGTCGCGCTCACCGGGGCGGTGCCGCTGCCCTACGGGTTCCACTACGCCGTGATCCCGGCCTACGCGGTGATGACCCTGGTCGGCCTGCGCTACCCCGCCTGGGGCAAGCGGGCCCTGCTCGGCCTGGTGGCGGGCATGATCGCCACCGGCATCTACGACATCCTGCGGATCGGGCTGATGTTCGCGGGCCTGTGGGGCGACCCGATCCCCAGCATCGGCCAGCTCGCCCTGAACGACCCCGGCACCCCGTGGTACTGGGGCTACGTCTGGCGGTTCGTCGGCAACGGCGGCGGCATGGGTGTGGCCTTCGCCATGCTGCCCTGGCGTGGCGTCAAGCTCGGCATCGCCTACGGCTCGTACATCTCCCTCGGCCTGGTCGGCCTGCTCTACTTCTGGCCGGTCTCCCAGCAGCACTTCTTCGCCCTGACCCCGCTGACCGCGGCCGGCGGCATGGCCGGCCACTGGGTCTACGGGGCCGTGCTCGGCTACCTGACCGCCCGCTGGCTGCCGCCGGTGGGCAAGCGCCGCCGGCGCCCGGCCCGCGACCGCCGCGACCGCGACCACCGGGCCGAGCGCGAGCCCCGGGCGGCCACCGTGCTGGTGGCCGTGCCCGACCCGGTCGGCGGCCACGGCTCGGCCCTGCCCGCCGGTCCCGAGCTGTCCATGCCCGGCGGCCGGCTCTCCTCGGACGAGCTCTACGCCGTCAAGTGCGCCCTCCAGCAGCCGCCGCGGGCCCACGGGTTCGCCTCCGACCAGTGGACCATGCGCCGCGTGGCCCAGGTGGTGGAGCGGGCCACCGGCGTCCGCGGCTGGCAGCCGACCGAGCTCCAGGTCCTGCTCCAGACCCTCGAGCTGGACCTGCGCCTGCGCGACCAGCGCCGCGACCAGCCGACCCAGCGCGCCCGGCGCCCCGTCCGGTCGCTCGTCTCCTGATCCCGCGCCGCCTACGATGGCGGCATGGAGGCCCTGACCGCGGCCGGCCTGGCCAGGCTGGCGGGCGTGACCGACGCTGAGATCGGCCGCCTGGTCGACCTCGGCGTCCTGGTCCCGCGGGAGGGGGCGGCCCCGTTCCTGCCTGTCGACCTGCCCAAGGTCCGCCTGGCGGTGGCCTGCGAGCGGGCCGGGCTGCCGATGGACGCGATCGCCGCCGCCATTCGGGCCGGCCGGCTGTCGTTCGCGTTCATGGAGGCCGCCCCCTACCACCGCTTCGCCGCCCCCTCGGACCGGACCTGCCGGCAGGTGAGCGAGGACACCGGCATCCCCCTGGACGCGCTGCGGGAGTCGCTGGAGGCCATGGGGTTCGCCTGGACGTCGCCGGACGAGCCGATCCGCGAGGACGAGCTCCAGGTGGTCCCGCTCATCCAGCTGGCCATGGACAGCGGCATCATCGACGAGGCCTGGATGGCTCGGGTCGGCCGCGCCTATGCCGAGGGCCTGGGGCTGGCGGCCAGGGTCGAGAACGAGGCCTACCGGGCCCGCTTCGAGGAGCCGGTGCTGACCTCCGGGCTCGGCCAGCGCGAGGCCATGGAGCGGGCCTCACGACTCGCCGCCGAGTTCGTCCCCCTGGTCGACCGGGCCCTGACCGGCATCTACCGCCGCCAGCAGGAGCTGGTCTGGACCGAGCACCAGGTCGAGAACATCGAGGCCGCCCTGGAGGAGACGGGCGCCCTGGCCCGGCCGGAGCGGCTGCCGGCGATGAGCTTCCTCGACCTGACCGGCTACACCCAGCTCACCGAGGAGCGCGGCGACCAGGTGGCCGCCGAGCTGGCGGCCGTGCTGGCCGTGCTGGTCGACCGCTCCTCCCGGCCCCGCGGCGGCACCCCGGTGAAGTGGCTGGGCGACGGGGTGATGCTCCACTTCCGCGACCCGGCGGGGGCGGTGGCGGCGACCCTGGAGCTGGTCGACCGGGTCCCGGCGGCCGGGCTGCCCCCGGCCCATGTGGGCGTGGCCGCCGGCCCGGTGGTGGTCCAGGGCGGCGACTACTTCGGCCGCACCGTCAACCTGGCGGCCCGGGTCGCCGCCCGCGCCCAGGCCGGCCAGGTGCTGGTCACCGGGCCGGTGGCCGAGGCCCCCGCCCCCGCCGGGGTCAGCTTCGCCGAGCTGGGCGACCTGCGGCTGAAGGGGTTCGCGGCCCCGGTCCGGGTGCTGGAGGCCCGCCGGGGGTGAGGGTCAGCCGCAGACCCGCTTGAGGTAGGGGTAGGGGTTGACCGGGCCGCCGGAGAGGTGGACCTCGAAGTGGACGTGGGGGGCGGTGGCGGCGGCGTTGCCGGTCTGGCCGTTGTAGGCGATCAGCTGGCCGGCCCGGACCCGGGTGCCGGTGGAGACGGCGTAGCCGGAGAGGTGGGCGTAGAAGTACTCGACGCCGTTGTCGCCCTGGAGATAGAGCTGGATGCCGCCGTTGGCGCTGGACGACTCCCGGCTGACCACGCCGTTGACGAAGGCGAACACCCTGGCCCCGTGGGGGGCCATCACGTCGGTGCCCTGGTGGCTGCGCCCGCCGGAGCGGGCGGCGCCCCAGCTGTCCACGTAGGAGTAGGGGCGCTCGAGGATGCAGGCCGAGCCGGAGCCACCGCCGCTCCCGCCGCTCCCGCCGCCTCCGCCGCCGCCGGGGGGCGGGGTCGGGGTCACCTTGGCCGCCGCCTGGCGGCGCCGCTCCAGCCGGACCAGACGCGCCTCCAGGGCCTGGGCCTCCTCGAGGCCGGCCTCCAGCCGCCCGACCGCCGCCCGGGCCTGGTCGTGGATGGCCTTGGCCCGCTCGTAGCCCTTGGCCACCCGGCCCAGCACCGACCGGTAGGCGTCGCCGGTCACCTGGGCGTCCTCGACCAGCTGGGCGTTGCGCGACACCAGCACGGTGGCCATCTCGACCCGCCCGGGAACCTGCGCCGGGTCCTGGTCGAGCAGGGCGCCGGCGATGGCCAGGCCGCCCGAGCGGTACATGGCCGCGGCCTGGCCGGCCAGGGCCGCCCTGGCCCCGCGGTGCTGGCGGTTGGCCGCCTCCAGCTGACCCCGGTCGTAGGCCAGCTGGTCCTCGGCCCGGGCCAGGGCGGCCTCGGCCGCCTGCAGCTCGGCCGTGGCCGCCTGAAGCTCGCCCTTGAGGGCGCGCTGGCGGCGGCGGGCGTCCTCCAGCGGCGCCGCCTGGATGGCGGGAACGCCGGCCAGCAGCAACGCGAGCAGGACGAGGCCGAAGACGATTCGGCGCATCGGGTGCAACGTCCTTCCGTTGGGGGGAACGGATGGCGGTCTGCGACGATATTGGGGGGAGTGACAGCCTACTAAGGCCCAGCCGGCAACGCCAATCGACGGGCGCCGGGGACCTACTCCTGGTGGAAGAGGGCCAGGCGGTCGGCTTCGTCTTCCAGGGCGCGGCGGGTGGGGCGCGGCAGGGGGTCGAACGGCTCCAGCTCGATGCGGCCGTCCTGGTACCGCCAGGTCCCGGCCACGGACCCGTCGACCAGGAAGGTGGGGAACGACTGGGGGGCCCTGGTGTGGAAGATGCGGCCGCGGTGGCGCTCGGGCAGGAGCTGGGTGCGGCGGGCGTGCACCAGCAGGTTGGCGTCCCAGGTGGAGAGGAAGCGGGGCGGGGCCGGCGTCTCGGGGTCGGGCAGGGGGGCGCCGGGCAGATCGAACAGCTCGCCGCCCTCGGCGTCGCGGAAGCGGCGGGTCCCGACCCGCTCCAGCACCGGCCGCAGCGGGGTCAGGGCCATGCCCGCCCAGCTGCCCAGGTCGGCCAGGGTGGCCGGGCCGAACCCGGCCAGGTAGCGGCGGACCAGGTGCTCGAGGGCCTCGGCCGGGTCCACCCGCCAGGGGCCGAGCCAGTCGTCGGCCAGGCTGTACAGGTCGGCCCGGCGCCGCTCCCAGGTGCCCGAGGGCGGCACCCGGACCATGTCGACCCGGAGCCCGACCCCGATCCAGGCCTCCCTGGGGAACCCCTTGTCGGTGAGCAGCTCGCGCAGCTCGGTCTGGCGGGCCGGGCCGGCGGCCAGGCGCTCGCGGACCAGGTCCGCCGCGGCCTCCATGTCGACCCCCTTCAGCTGGCCCCGCACCGCCCGATCCCACCACTCCTGGCGGCTGGCCCGGACCGCCTCGGTGAAGGGCGAGTAGTCGGCGGCCGAGACCACGTGGATGGTCACCCGCAGGAGGGTGGCCTGCACCGCCCGCCGCTCCTCCAGCGCCCTGGTCAGGTCGTCGCGGCGGAAGTCGGCCAGCCGCGACCAGAGGCCGACATAGGGCGAGGGGGCGTACTGGGCCTGGAGGCCGGCGACCTGCTCGAGGGCGTCGACCAGGGGCAGGGTGGAGCGCTCGAGCAGGAGCTGGCGGGCCAGCAGGGCCCGGTTGAGCTCCCGGGTCGACAGCGCGCGCTCGCTCACGGCCGGCAAGTCTACCCGGCCGCCCCGGGGCCGCCGAAGGTGTCGAAGCCCAGCTTGACGGCCAGGCAGAGGCCGAGCACGGCGATGCCGACCCGCAGGCGCCCGCCGGGCAGCCGCCGGACCAGGCCGGGGCCGAGGACGCCGCCGAGCAGGAACCCGGCGGCCAGCGGGGCCGCCGCGGCCCAGCGGACGGGGCCGAACAGGGCGAAGCCGATCGCGGCCACGGCGTTGGCCAGCCCGAGGGCGACGTTGCGGGCCGCCACCAGCCGGGCCAGCGGCTCGGCCACCGACACCGTCAGCAGGGCCAGCAGCACCACCCCGGCGGCCGCCCCGAAGTAGCCGCCGTACACGCCGACGGCGAATACCCCGGCCAGCAGGACCGGGCTGCGCTCGTCGACCATGCCCCCGGCGAGCCGGGTGATGCCCGGCTGGAGCAGCAGCACCAGCGAGGCCCCGCCGATCAGCAGCGGCACCAGCAGCTCGAAGACCTCGGCCGGGGTCGAGAGCAGCAGGGCCGCCCCGGTGGCCCCGCCGAGGGCCGTGGTCAGGGCCAGGCGGCGCAGCCGTCGCGACTGGCCGGCCAGCTCCTGGCGCGAGAACAGCGCCGCCCCGACCGTGTACAGCACCAGCGCCACCGTGTTGGTGACGTTGGCGGTCAGGGCGGGCAGGCCCACGGCCAGCAGCGCCGGGTACGACACCAGCGAGGCCAGGCCGGCGACCGAGCCGGCGACGCCAGCCAGGACCCCGGCGACCAGGAGAAAGACCACATCGGCGCCGCCCACCGGCGCGATTCTACGGCCCTGGAATCAGCCCTGGGCTGGCGCCACCGCTCGGCGGCCTCGGCGGGGTCGGCGCAGCTCCGGTTGCGACCGCCCTCCTTGGCGGCGTACAGGGCCGGTCGGCCCGGGCGACCAGGGCGGTCGCCTCCTCCCGGCGGTCCCAGGTGGCGACCCCGATCGAGCAGGTGCCCTTGTCGGTCCGGGCCAGCCGCCCGACCTCCCGGTACAGGGAGCCGACCTGGGCCAGCAGCCACAGCAGGGCGCCGAGCAGCACGCTGACCCCGACCCCGGCGCCGAGCAGCAGCGACGCCGGGATGGTGCGCTCGGTCAGGATCGGGTTGCCAGCCAGGATCGGGTTGCCAGCCAGGGGCGCGTAGCGCAGCACGAAGGTCCGCTCCCCGGAGGTGAAGCGCGTCTCCCGTACGTCCGGGCCGCCGGCCCGGAAGCCCTCGGGCTCGCTGGCGACCAGGCTGCCCGGGCCCACCCGCTCGTCGTGCAGCTCGAC
>Ga0190274_10001625_pt1 | contig 13170 bp, 16 predicted proteins | sample Popmic531T_FD_133002 | JGI IMG/M metagenome (GOLD analysis project Ga0190274, IMG submission 133002) | Populus adjacent soil microbial communities from riparian zone of Yellowstone River, Montana, USA - 531 T | ecosystem: Environmental > Terrestrial > Soil > Riparian zone | place: USA: Montana...
GATCGATCCGAACCTCTCGACCGAGCAACTGGTCTACCGGCTATTTCATGAGCGCGGCGTGCGGGTATTCGACAATATCAATATCGCGGCGCAATGCTCGTGCTCGCGCGAGAATGTCGAAGCCATGCTCAAGAGCTTCTCGCAGGACGACCGCGACCACATGGTCGAAGACGGCAAGATCGCGGTGACTTGCGAGTTCTGCAATCGCGTCTACGATTTCGCGCCGGGCGAGGTCGATGCGAATGATGCCGGCAAGGCGGATTGACGCGATTTGTTTGTTCTCCGCCGCTGCCGATTTCGAGACAAATACAGGCGGGAACAATCCTTCACGTAGAATCGAGAGATTGAGATTTCCCGCCGCCGAGTTCGCAGCGAACAATCGGCTTCGACTTCAGCAAAAATAGAAATCCCATTTCATTGACTGACAAGTCCGCGAGCTTACCGTTGATCATCTTCAACGCGCATCGCGCTTGTCATCAACGGAGTGGAATATGTCCAAGGCCTCGCTGTTTGATATTCGCATCTCTCCCAACCCTCCGGTTTTCGATCTGCCCCTGTTGGTGGCGCGCGAATTCAAATTGTTCGAAAAGCACGGCATCAATCTGAGCTATGCAGCGAATTACAGTGACCGCGAGCAGATCGAAAGCCAGAATCATCCGCAGCCGCTGGTGCGCCTGAAGGAATCGCTCTACGAGTCCGGCAAGGCGGACGCGTATAACGTCTGCGAATGGGGCGGCGTCGACCGCATCGAACGCGGAGAAGTCGGCCGCGCGAAAATCGCCGCGCTTCGCCCGGCGGTCGCGGCGCAGGCGATCCTGACATTCGATCCGGCGTTGCAGACGCCGCGCGATCTCGCCGGTGTGACGATCGGAATCAATGATTTTACCGGTTCGCATTACACGACGCTGCAATTGCTCGATGGTGCGATCGGCCGCGAGCATGTGAAGACGGTGCATATCGGCGAGCCCGGTACGCGCTATGACCAGCTCAAAGGCGGAAAGATCCGCGTTGCCACGCTAATGGAGCCCTATATCTCGCTCGCTCTCAAGGAAGGCGCGCATATCGTGGCGCTGACTTTCTATCGCGGCGCCGAGGTGATCAGCCCGCGTTTCAGCGACGAGCAGCGGTCTGCCTATTTCGCGGCGCTCAACGAGGCTGTCGATCTGATCAACGGGGACTTCGGACGCTACGCTCATTACATCACGGCTATCACCAAAGGCCGGCTTGAGCCGAGCGAACTCGCCAAGTATTTCGTCCACTACACGCATGTCGAAACCTACGCTCAAGACAAGTTCGACAGCGCTTACAACTGGATGATCGATCGTGGGTTCTCTCAAGGCCGGAACACGCACGCCACGCTGATCGCAAACTGACTTCGGTGGCCTTCATGCAATCACGGCGCGATTTCATTGGCCGGGCTGCGCTCGCGCTTGCGGGCGTTGCCACCGGCGCATCCGCAAGTTTCCGAAGCGCTTTCGCGGCAGACATTACACCTGTGCGCTTCACCGACGGAGGGCCGGGGACGGCGGGAGCGATCTGGCGGCCGCTGATAGATGGCGGCACCGTCGGGCGGTCCAAGGCCCTTGCCTTCGATTGGGTGAAAGGCTCGCCCGGACAGGTACAATTGCAGCTCGCAACAGGTGCCGCGAATGTCGGAGTGTTCGGTGCGCTCGGTATTGCCGAGATCGCCCCGCGCGGCAGCGACATCGTGATTTTCGCGCCGGCACTGAACAATCACGGTCGCTGGATTGTGCGCGACAACTCGTCCTATCAATCGCCGCGCGATCTGATCGGCAAGACCATCGCGACCCAGCATGAGGGAAGCGATACCTTTCGCCATGCGCGCCTGGCAGCCTTGCTGCAAGGCATCGATCTGAAAAAGGACGTCAAGGTGGTGTACGGGCCGCCGACCGCCAATGTCGCGCTGTTCGAACGCGGCGATGTCGACGCCGTCATCACGATCGAACCGACCGCGACGCGGCTGGTCGCTCGCGGCGCGCGCGAGATTGCTCGGGTCGGCGATATGTGGCGGGAGGCGACCGGCGATAAGTCGCCGCTTTTCCTGAACGGGTTTGCCGCGCACCGCGAATGGGCGGAAAATAATGCGAAGGTCACATCCGCGGTCCGGCAGATATTCGCCGATCTGCATCGCGAACTGAAGGCAAGGCCCCAGCGGCTTTCGGAATTGCATCAGGATTTTGGCATTCCTGCGAACGAAAAGGCGGCGATCGAATTACTGCCGAAGCGTTTGATCGACATCTACGCGACCGATTGGAACAAGGATGTCTTCGCGAATATCGACCGTCAGATCGACGCGGCGCTGAAGGCGGGCATCCTCGCTGAGAAGCCGGCCAAGCTGGTTTACGATCCCCGTCACCCCGTGAGCGGGTGATCGCATGACGGCAACCGACGTACCGGCCGAGCGGGTTGCGCAGGACAGGCGACCCGGACGGTGGCGGCTGCTTCCGGTCCATCTTGCCGCCCGAATTTTTCCGGGCCTGTTGTTTTGCGTTCTTCTTGCTGCCGCTTGGGAATTGATGGCGCGGTTGCAGCAAAGCCCGCTCATTCCGGACCTCGCCGACATCTGGGTGGAATTGAGATCGATCGTCGTTAGCGGCGAAGCGCTGAAGGATATCGGGACGACGCTAGGACGTATTGTGCTTGGCTTTACGCTTGCCTTCGCGATTGCCCTCGTCGTCGGGCTGGCATCGGCACGCAACCGTTTTGCGCGCTTTTTCTTCGAGCCGGCCTTGCTGCTGGGCCTGACGGTGCCTGGGCTGGTCTGGGCGCTGTTGTGCGTGATCTGGTTTGGTCTCGGTATCAAGACCTCGGTCGTCGCGATTGCGCTCGGCATCGCGCCCGCGCTGGCGGTCAGCATCGCGCATGGTGTTGGCGCCGTCGACCCGCAATTGATCGAGACAGCTCACGTCTACCGGCTCCCGCTTTGGACGCGGCTGCGCTATCTCTGGCTGCCGGCAATTCTGCCGTTCCTGACCAGCGGAGCGCGGCTTGCTTTCTCGCTGGCCTGGAAGGTCGTCGTGCTAGTGGAGGTCTTCGGCCTTTCCACCGGCGTCGGCTATCGTCTCAACTCGGCGTTTATCTCGCAGAATGTCGCAGCCGTGCTGGCCTGGACCGTCGCTTTCGCTGTGGTGGTCGCGGTGATCGAATTTGGTCTGTTTCAGGTGATTGAGACGCGCCTGCGTCGCTGGAAGCGGGAGGCTCAGGTATGAGCGGCAACATTCGCTTTCATCGCGTTACCAAGAGATTTCATCGGCCGGGGGAGTCTGCGCCACGACCGGTGCTCGAGAATTTCTCGCTGGATGTCGCGCCGGGCGAACTCGTGGCGCTGGTTGGCGCCTCTGGCATCGGCAAAACAACGCTGCTGCATTTGGCCGCAGGCCTCGAGCATGCCGATGGCGGACGGGTTGAGCTTGGACCGAAGACGCCGCGCATCGGCATGTTGTTCCAGCAACCACGCTTGTTCGACTGGCTGACGGCCGCGCGCAATATCGAAATTGCGTCGGAAGCGGCGGGCGTCGATGCCCGCATCGGGCGGCAATTGCTCGCCGAGGTCGGGCTTGACGATTATGCCTCGGCCTACCCCGCGTCGTTGTCCGGCGGCCAGCGCCAGCGCGTCGCGCTTGCGCGCGCCTTTGGCGTCGAGCCCAATGTCGTGCTGCTGGACGAGCCATTCAGCGCGCTCGACGAACTGACCGCGCGCAAGCTGCGCATTCTGCTTTTGCGGTTGTGGCAGCAACACAAGCCGAGCGGCCTTCTGGTGACGCACAATACCTTGGAAGCCGCGTTGTTGGCGGATCGGATCGTGGTGCTGGCCGGTACGCCTGCGCGCATCGAAGCCACGATCGAGGTAGATCGGGCACGTCAGCGCGATGCGGAAGATCCGTTGGTGTTCCAGCGGCACCGTTCGATCGTCGAAACTCTGGAGCGCGCGGCGGCCTGACCGGGATTGCCATCGGCGCCGCAGGCCTAGAGCCTTTTCGGTTCTGATTGAATCAGAACCGAGGCTCCATGTTTTTGCCTTGACGCGGTTTCTTTACGCGAACCGGTATCCACTTCGCTCGAAAACGCTTTAGCGGATTTTCACGATCACGTTGCCGATCGTGCCGCGCTCGACTGCTTCATGCGCAGCTGCAATCTCCGCCAATGAGAAGGTCGGCCCGACCCGATTGATCAGCTTGCCCTGTTCGAGCGCACGCGTGATGCCGGTCACCGCGCGCTCGCGCTCTTTGGCATCGAGCTGATAGACCAGAAAGAATTGCAGCCGGATCGAATTCTGCAGGCAGAACATCGCCGGGATCGTCGCCTCCGGCGTCGTGCCGTAGATGATCACGCTGCCCTTCGGCCGCAGCGTCACCGGGATCAGTTTTGCGTTGGCGGCGAGATCCATTTCGATGATGGCGTCGACGCCGCGCTTGCCGGTGATCTCGGCGACCCGTGCGCCGACATTCTCGCGCTTGTAATCGATGCAATGATCGGCGCCGGCTTCGCGCGCAACCTTGGCTTTCTCCTCCGACGAGATCGTGGCGATGACGGTTGCACCGCGCGACTTGGCGAACTGGATGGCGTATTGGGCGACCGATCCGGCGCCACCTGAAACGAGCAGGGTGGTCGTTTCGTTTGCGTCGGCAAGCTCGATCGCGTGATAGGCGGTCAAGGCTGGAATTCCGAAACAGGCGCCTTCCTCGAAACTCACTTTGTCCGGCAAACGCACGGCCAGTGCGGCCGGCACCACGATGTATTCCGCCGCAGTGCCAAACGGGCGCTGCCATTGTCCGTTCCAGATCCAGACCCGCTCGCCGATGCGCGATGTCGCAACGCCGTCGCCGACCGCCTCGATCTCGCCGGCGCCATCGCTATGCGGGATCACGCGCGCGAAGGCGCTCTTGCGAAGCCCGCGACTTTTCACGTCGGACGGATTGACGCCCGACGTGTAAAGGCGCACCCGCACTTCGCCAGCGCCAGGCTTCGGCGTCTCGACTTCGCCCACGCGCAGCACGTCGCGGGCCGGCCCCATGGCTTCGTAATAGGCAGCGCGCATGTTCGGGTTCCTTGGTGACGGGTTCAATTGATCGTGCGCGAGGCGTGCGCGGAATCGAGCGAGAAGGCCGGGATTTCGATGTCGAAATGCTCGCCGCTGTTGCTCACCATGCCGTAGCTGCCGGCCATGAAACCGGACGGCGTCTGCAGCGGCACGCCGCTCGTATATTCGAAGCTCTCGCCCGGGGGGATCACCGGCTCCTCGCCGACCACGCCCGCGCCGCGCACTTCCTGCACGCGTCCCATGGCGTCGGTGATATGCCAATAGCGGGTCTTGAGCTGGACGGTCTCGCCGCCATTGTTGGAAATCTCGATGGTGTAGGCCCAGAAAAACTGTCCCTTGTCGGGCGCGGAACGATCCGACAGGAAGCGCGGCGAAACCGTCACTTCGATGTCGCGTGTAACCGCGCGATACATTTCCGAGCTTTCCGGCATCGAGGTCTCCGGCGACGATTTCGCCACAAATAACAGCTTCAATTCGCGCCTTGCAACCGGTCGCGCGCTCGGCGAAGGTCGGCGCAACACGAGCGGCTCCCGGAACTCGTCACCTATGGCCCCAGCGATCCCGACCGACCGCGACTTGCGGCTCGACCTGTTTCGCGGGATTGCGCTCTGGTTGATCTATCTCGATCATATTCCGTCCAACATCGTCGCGTGGATCACGATCCGCAATTACGGCTTCAGCGACGCGACCGAGATTTTCATCTTTATCTCCGGCTTCACCGCCGCCTTCGTCTATGGCCGCGCGATGACCGATTACGGATTTATCGTGGCGAGCGCGCGCATCGAAAAGCGCGCCTGGCAGATCTACGTCGCGCATATCTTCCTGTTCGTCATCTATATGGGACAGATCGCCTATGTGGCGCGCGGCTTTCAGAATCCGCTCTACGCCGAAGAGATGAACATCCTGGAGTTCCTGCAGCAACCGGACGTCACGCTGGTGCAGGCGCTGCTGCTCAAGTTCAAGCCCGTCAACATGGACGTGCTGCCGCTCTACATCGTGCTGATGGCCTTGTTTCCGCCGGCGCTTTGGCTGTTGCTGCGCAACGCGACGGTTGCCCTCGCGCTGTCGGTCGCGCTCTATGCGCTGACCTGGGAATTCGGCTGGAACCTGCCGGCCTATCCTAGCGGCACCTGGTTTTTCAATCCGTTCGCGTGGCAGCTGCTGTTCGTGTTCGGAGCGTGGTGCGCGCTCGGCGGCGCTGAAAAGCTCCACGGACTCATCCATTCCCGCGTCACGCTCGGCGTTGCGATCGCCTATCTTGTCTTCGCCTTCTTTATCACAATGACCTGGTATTTCCCGCGGCTGGCACCGCTGGTGCCGAAGGAGCTTGCCGACCATATCTATCCGATCGACAAGACCAATCTCGACGTGATGCGGTTTGCGCACTTTCTTGCGCTCGCGACCATCACTGTCTACTTCGTGCCGCGGGACTGGCCGCCGCTGAAATCCGCCTGGTTCAAGCCGGCGATCCTGTGCGGACAGCATTCTCTCGAAATCTTCTGTCTCGGGGTGTTCCTGGCATTTGCCGCCCATTTCGTGAAAGTCGAGATATCCCCCGGAATTCCAATGCAAATTGCGGTCAGCGTTTTCGGCATTTTGATAATGGTTGGCGTCGCATGGCTCCTGACATGGTACAAGGAGGCCACCGCGCGCCGCACCGCGAAGCGAGCGGCGGACCAAACGACCGCCCTCGCAGGAGGCGAGGAATGAAACGAGCGATGTTCGGGCTGTTGGCCGTGCTGTTGGCCGCAAGCCCGGTATCTGCGCAAACCGACCCTGTTCCGGCGCCGCCCGCGCCGGAGGCCGACCCATGCGAGGTGCCGGCCTACATCCTTTTTGGGGAAGCCAAGCTCGACCACGTCAAAAAAGCGGTCGATGAGCACAAGAAACTCAATATTTTGGTGCTCGGCTCCGGCTCCTCGATCTTGCCGGGAACGGACGGCGCCAATAAGTCCTATCCCGGCCGGCTCGAGCAACTGCTGCAAAAGCGCTTTCCCGCGGTCGAAATTAAGGTTGCTGCGGTTGCGAAGCCGCGGTTAACCGCAGCCGACATGAACGAAAGTTTGGAAAAGGTGCTGCTCGACCGCAAGCCCGATTTGGTGGTATGGCAGACCGGAACTGTAGACGCCATGCGGGGCATTGACCCGGAAAGTTTCCGGACTTCGCTCGACGAGGGCGTCGATCAGATCCTGGAGAGCGGTGCGGATGTCATCTTGATGAACATGCAATACAGCCCCCGCACCGAGACCATGATTTCGCTTTCGAACTACTCCGACATCATGCGGGTGGTGGCGCGCGACCGCGGCGTGCCGTTGTTCGACCGCCGCGAGATCATGCGGCATTGGAATGACAGCGGGAATTTCGATCTCAATCTCGCGACCAAGGATGTCACCACCGCCTTCAAGGTGCATGACTGTCTGGGCCAGGCGCTGTCGTCGCTCGTGATCGATGCTGCACATCTGAATGGCATGAAACCGAGGCCGACGCAGTGATGGTTTTCCAGCGCCCTTTTCCGGCCAAGGCTTTGCTTGTCGCCGCGGTCTGCCTGACCGCTGCATCCACTTTCTCGCGCGCCGAAGATAGCGCGCAGCTCGCGGCCGCCGCGCCTGCCTGTTCCGCACCGGACGACGTGACGCGGCTGATGAATCCGCTGGCGCGCACCGGCAAGCGCATCGCCAGCGGCGAGGCCGTGAAGATCGTCGCCATCGGTTCATCCTCGACGGCAGGCGCGGGCGCTTCCTCGCCCGACAAGTCCTATCCGAGCCGGCTTTCGGTCGAGCTGAAGGAAAGATTTTCGAGCCAGCAGGTCACCGTGATCAATCGCGGCGTCAACGGCGAGGAAGCCGCCGACATGCTGAAGCGCCTCGACGACGGCGTGCTCTCAGAGAAGCCCGATCTGATCCTCTGGCAAGTGGGCGCCAATGCGGTGCTGCGCGATGCCGAGATTGTTTCGGTACGCTCCGATATCCTCGAGGGTCTGCGCCGCATGAAGGCCTCGGGTGCCGACGTGATCCTGATCGATCCGCAATTCGCACCCAAGGTACTGGCGAAGAAAGATGCCGAGACGATGGTGGACCTGATCGCCACCACTGCCAAGGCGAACAATGTCGATCTGTTCCGCCGGTTCGCGGTGATGCGCCACTGGCGCAATGTCGCGCGCATTCCGTTCGAAACCTTCATCTCGCCCGACGAATTGCACATGAACGACTGGAGCTACGGCTGCGTTGCCAAGCTCCTGGCCGGCGCAATCGCCGAGGCTGCGACCCGCACCACGCTGACGGCCGGCGTTTCGGTTCGCTGAAGGCCGCTGCATAATTTCCCGGGATAATTGAGCGACAGCGAAGGATCGTGCCTTTGCGGCGCGCCGCCGGTCCTCTAAAGCGTCAAGGTCATACGAAGAAGCAGGCGGAGCGGGCGTGGCGCCAACACTTCCGGGCACTGGCAGCGGCATTCTGCCGGACCGCATGATCGCGGAACTGGCGGCGGCCGGGCATATCCGTATCGCAGCGCCGTTTGCCGACGGGCAGGTGCAGCCCGCAAGTCTCGATCTTCGCCTGGGCGCCACCGCCTATCGCGTGCGCGCGAGCTTCCTGCCCGGTCCGCAGACGACGGTCGCACAGCGCATCAAAGATCTCGAATTGCACCGGATCGATCTGCGTGAGGGCGCTGTGCTGGAAACCGGCTGCGTGCATATCGTGCCGTTGATGGAAAGCTTGTCGCTGCCGGCCGATATTTCCGCCACCGCCAATCCGAAAAGCTCGACCGGCCGGCTCGACGTGTTCACCCGCGTTATCGCCGATCGCTCGAACGGCTTCGATCAGGTCCCGGCGGGCTACGAAGGCCCGCTCTATGCCGAAATCTCGCCGCGCACTTTTCCGGTGCTGGTGCGGCAGGGCTCGCGGCTGTCGCAGGTCCGCTTTCGTCGCGGTGACGCGCTGCTCGACGCCACCGCTTTGCGTGCGTTGCATAATCGCGAGCGGCTGGTCGATGCCGACGATGCCAATCTCACCGACGGCATCGCGGTCGGTGTCGATCTGTCCGGCGAGTTTGCCGGCAACCGCATCGGCTATCGCGCCAAGCGTCATACCGGACTGATCTATGTCGATCGCCGCGACGGCTACGACGTCGGCGAGTTTTGGGAGCCGATGCAGGCGCGCGCCGACAGGAGTTTCGTGCTGGACCCGAACGAATTCTACATCCTTGCATCCAAGGAAGCGGTGCAGGTGCCGCCGGACTACGCCGCCGAGATGGTGCCGTTCGATCCGCTGGTCGGGGAATTCCGCGTGCATTATGCCGGCTTCTTCGATCCGGGTTTCGGATATGCCGGCGCCGGCGGACGCGGTTCTCGCGCGGTTCTGGAAGTGCGCTCGCGCGAGGTGCCTTTCATCCTCGAGCATGGTCAGATCGTCGGCCGCCTCGTTTATGAGGCGATGATGTCGCGGCCGGATACACTTTACGGCCAGGGGATCGGCTCGAATTATCAGGCGCAGAGCCTGAAGCTTTCGAAGCATTTTCGAAGCTGACGCGCTGCGCCGATGGAAGCACCGGCACTCGCGCTGTTTCTGGTCTCGGCATTTTTCGGTGGCATCACCACAGGGCTTGCGGGTTTCGCGATGGGCCTCGTGGTGTCCGGCGTCTGGCTGCATGTGCTGACGCCGGTCCAGACCGCAAGCCTGATCGTCGGTTACGGCCTGTTCGTGCAGGCTCATGGCGTGTGGAAGCTGCGGCACGCGGTGGACTATCGCAGGGTCACGCCGCTGGTCGCGGGCGGCGCCATCGGTGTGCCGCTCGGCATCGCGCTGCTCGCGTATCTCGAGCCGGCCTATGTGCGATTTGCGGTCGGAGTGCTGCTGGTGATTTACAGCCTTTACGGCATGGCGCGGCCAAAACTGGCACCGTTGCGCGTGAGCATTCCCGCCGACGCGGCGATCGGAGTTGTCAACGGCCTGCTCGGCGGTCTCACCGGACTCGCCGGACCGATTGTCGTGATCTGGTGTCAGCTCACCGGCGTGCCTTGGGCCGTCCAGCGTGCGATTTTCCAGCCGGTCATTCTGGCAGTGTTCGCGATGACCGCGGTGGGGCTCGGTGTCGGCGGCGCGATCACGGCAGAACTTGTGAAACTGTTTCTGCTGGGCTTGGTCCCGGTGCTGGGCGGAATATGGGTCGGACTGCACCTGTATGGCAGGCTCGAAGAAGCCGGCTTCCGGCGCTTGATTCTGGCGATGCTGCTGCTTTCGGGTCTTGTGCTGCTGGTGCCGACGTTGCGGTGATCATCACCCAGCAGCCGCAATGCGAGCCGGAGGCTTGCAGTGCGGCATCGAGCTTCGCTATGGTCAGAGCATGCGGGCGTAGTTCAATGGTAGAACGGCAGCTTCCCAAGCTGCATACGAGGGTTCGATTCCCTTCGCCCGCTCCAGCTAATCCGTATGTTTCCAGTCGCCGCACATCTGTTTGAACAGCATTGCCGGTATCGTGGAGATCAGAAAGAAACCTCCGACCATTGCGGCAAAGCGCAGCCCGAATTGCACGCTGTCGCGGAAGGAAATGGGAATTGACCGTGTTTTCATAACTAGTGCGAGCGCGTCGTAGATCAGCGCCGGCAAAAGGAACATCACGAAGGGCATCAGGAATGCCACGAGGGCGACACCGACCGAGGCGATCAGCCAGGTGCGGACGAAGCTCGGCCAGTCGCGCTGCTGCCAGCTGCCTTCAAGCAGATCGTCGGCATGCCCGATCAACCCGAATAAACCCGCCACCTTCGACATCATCGCATTCGCCGCCGCATTCGCCACGCAACCCTCCTTCGCAGCAATAAGTTTTGGAAGGATAGGTGGTTTTAGACGCGATTAGAAGCCTGCATTTCGGGCGCATTTCCAGCTTGCCGGAAGATGCGAACGAAGGGGTCCCGAAAGTTAATGCGCCGGGTTACCGTAAATGAGGACGGGGGTGGCAGGTTTGCAGTTCTGCTGCTCTTATGGTCCCGGAACTGGAGCCTGATGTCGAAAATGCCTGCCTCGGGGCTGATCCGGGTTGCAAAGCGGTATTCGGCAATTTGCTCTAACCATCAAAATCGAGGCTCGCATGTCCGACTGCATCCATTGCGACATCCACGACCTGCTGGAGCCCGAACTCGCGCGCGAGGGCGCCGATCTCGGTCAGATCGCGGCGAAGGTCACGGAAGTGCTCGCCGATCTGGTGCTGATCGCTTCGCCGGAGGACCGTGTTGCGCTGCTTGCCGATATCATCGCCAATCTCGGCCACATGGTGCTTGAGAAATCCGAGCATCCCGAGACCGGAAGCAGCGAGGCGAAGCCGAGGCGGCATTGAGTGGCAACGCTTTCATGTCTTCTTGCGCGCCCTCCTTGCCAGGATATTCAGCAACTCGATGAAGGCCGAGAACGCCATGGCGGCATAGATATAGCCTTTCGGCACCTTGGCGCCGAAGCCTTCCGCGATGAGCGCGGTTCCGATCATCAACAGGAAGCCGAGCGCCAGCATCACCACGGTCGGATTGCGTCCGATGAAATTCGAAAGCGGATTGGCGGCAAGCAGCATCGCCAGCACCGCGACGACCACAGCGATCACCATGATCGGGATATGGTCGGTCATACCGACCGCGGTGATGATGCTGTCGATCGAGAACACGATATCGAGCAGGATGATCTGTCCGATCGCCGACGCAAAGCCGAGCTGCACGGTTTTGCTGTCGAACATGTCGGGGCCGGGATCGTGATCGACATTGTGGTGGATTTCCTTGGTCGCCTTCCACACCAGGAACAAGCCGCCGGCGATCAGGATCAGGTCTCGCCACGAGAAGCCGTGACCGAACATGGTGAAAATCGGCGTGGTTAGCTGCACGATCCACGCGACCGTGCCGAGCAAGGCGAGCCGCATGATCAGCGCCAGCCCGATGCCGATCATGCGGGCGCGAGGCTGCTGCTCCGGCGGCAGCTTGTTGGTCAGGATGGCGATGAAGATCAGGTTGTCGATCCCGAGCACAATCTCCATCGCGATCAGGGTGAGGAGTGCGGCCCAGGCGGCGGGATCGGCGGCGAGAGTCAGGAGATTCTGCATGGTTCCGGGATGAAAATTGCGGGACGGCTTCGCCGGGAGGGCTTCGCCTATGTAAGCGAAAGCGCGGCCTGCGTCATCGCCTTGTCGGGCTGACCGGGTTCCCCAGGTGCCCCTATCACGCCGATCTGTGTTGATCCGGACGCCTTCCGGCCCTATCTGCAAGGGATGTCACAAGACATGTCTCATGGGTTGTCACAGGACGCCGCCGAAATTGCCGCCGTTGCGGCACGACGCGGCCCGGTCTGGCCGCTGATCGCCGCAGCCACGATCTTCGGTGCGCTGGTGGCGCTCGCCGGTGGGCTCTGGATCCATTATGGCACGACGGTATTTTTCGAGATCGTGCGCGCCGGCGTCGCGGCCTGTTTCTGACTTGAAGCCACGATCTGAAAGCCTGCGAAAACCTTAAATGACACCCGCCACCACCCGCATCGTGACCGTGATCGCGGCCTTCATCGCTGGGCTCGGCGCGTTCTCGATTGCGATCTTCCTGATTGCCGGGCGCGGGCCATTGCCGATAACAGCGCCTTCCGCAATTGGCGGGCCGTTCCGGCTTGTGGATCAGAACGGTGCCGTGGTGACCGAGGATGCGCTGAAGGGCAAACCTTCGATCGTGTTTTTCGGGTTCACGCATTGCCCGGATATTTGTCCGACCACCCTGTTTGATGTGTCCGAGGTCTATAAGGCGCTGGGCCGCGATGGCGACAAGGTTGGTGCGTATTTCGTTTCGGTCGATCCCGAGCGCGACACACCTGACGTCCTGAAGGAATATCTGTCGAGCTTCGATCCGCGTTTGCGCGGGTTGACCGGCGATCCAAAGGCGGTGGCGGCGATCGAGAAGGCTTATCGTGTCTATTCCAAGAAAGTGCCGCTCGACGCCGGCGGCTATACGATGGACCACACCGCGCTGGTATATCTCTTGGACAAGGACGGCCGTTTCGTCGCGCCGTTCAATCTCAAGCGCAAGCCGGAAGACTCGGCGGCAGACTTGAAGCGCTATTTCTGAACCCGCGCGCCGCGGCGCGAGGTGCGCGCAA
>Ga0190274_10001626_pt1 | contig 13170 bp, 13 predicted proteins | sample Popmic531T_FD_133002 | JGI IMG/M metagenome (GOLD analysis project Ga0190274, IMG submission 133002) | Populus adjacent soil microbial communities from riparian zone of Yellowstone River, Montana, USA - 531 T | ecosystem: Environmental > Terrestrial > Soil > Riparian zone | place: USA: Montana...
CCCACGTCGCCGACCAGCAGAGGTTCGCAGCCAACGCCTCGCACGAGTTGCGCACCCCGCTGGCGATCACGAAGGCACTTCTCGACGTGGCGCGCACCGATCCGAACCGTGACGCCGACGAGGTCCTCGACCGCCTCCACGTCGTCAACGCCCGAGCGATCGACCTGACCGAGGCGTTGCTCCTGGTCAGCCGGGCCGAGCAGCGGTCGTTCACCCGGGAACGCGTTGACCTGTCCCTCCTGGCGGAGGAAGCCACCGAAACGCTCCTCCCGCTCGCGGAGAAGCATGGCGTCACCGTCGAGACCCGCGGTGACATCGCCCCCACGAGCGGATCGCACGCGCTCCTGCTGCAGCTGACCATGAACCTCCTGCACAACGCGATCGTCCACAACGTGCCCGAACAGGGCACCGTGTGGGTGAACACCGGCGTCCGTCCCGAGACGGTGGTGCTCACCGTCGAGAACACCGGCGAGAGGCTCGCCCCGGAGCGCGTCTCGACCCTCACCGAACCGTTCCAGCGCGGCACCGAGCGCATCCATACCGACCACGCAGGCGTCGGCCTCGGCCTGGCCATCGTCAAGACCATCACCCGCGCACACGACGGGACACTCACCCTCACCCCGCGCCCTGCCGGCGGGATTCGCGTCACCGTGGAACTACCGCGACTGCCCAGCACACCGACCGGATGAGGAATCGGGGAACTCAGGCTCGGTCGGCGCCGTCTCGACAACGGCCGAGGACGTGGGTTGCTGGGGCGCTGAGCTCTCCGATTCCTCGCCGCACCCGGCCAGGACGAGAGCAAGGACAGCCAGAAGGGCTGCAAGAGGTCGGTGGAACACGTTTCTCCTTCCGCGAGGACAACGGATCTGGGGCGAGAGGCAGGTCTTCTGACTCGGGGCTCCCTCTTCCGCCGCCTTCCCGGCCGTGGCCAGTGGCGTTTGGCGGAGGAGCGTCTCCCCTCACAGCGGCGGGACCGTGCCGGACTTGCACCGGCTTCCCTTGACCGCTCGCCTTCTGTGGCGGGAGCATACTCCTCCCGGCGGGCAAGACGGGCGTCTGGCTACGCTGGCGCGCGTGACTGCGGCTCGGCTCAACCTCTGGCTTCCGGTCGTGCTCTGGGCCGGGCTGATCTTCGCGCTCTCGTCGATCCCGAGCCTCGGTACCGGCCTCGGGACGTGGGACCTCGTCCTGCGCAAGGTCGCGCACATGGCCGAGTACGCGGTGCTGGGTGGCCTGCTCCAGCGCGCCGTCGGCCGCGAGCCGCTTGCGATCCTGCTGGGCTCGGCCTACGCGGTCACCGACGAGCTTCACCAGTCCTTCGTGTCCGGGCGGCAGGGTGCGCCGCTCGACTGGCTCATCGACACGATCGGCGTCGTCGCCGGCGTCCTGCTCTTCGCCCGCTGGGCGGATTCGCGCTCGTGAACGCGGTCGCCGTCGATCTCGACGCTCTCGGGGACACGCGCCCGCTCTGGCGCGACTTCCTGGCCGACGCGGCGCGCCGCTTCGCGTCGATCGCACCCCTGGATCCGGATGCGCTGCCCGAGGACCGCGGCGCGGCCGCCCGCGAGCTCGATCGCTGGGCGGAGGCCGGGATCGGCGACTGGCGCGGCGCGCTCGAGCGCTTCGCCGAGGACCGCGCGCCCGTCTACCTGCGCCCGAGCGCCGAGGCGAGCGCCGCGCTCCGCGCCCTCGGCCGCGCCGGGGTCCGCATCGGGGTCTTCACCGACGCTCCCGAGCCGCTGGCCCGCGTCGCGCTCGCCCACCTGGGCGCGGCGAGACACGTCCAGCTGGTCGAGGCCGGCGAGGGAGCGCGCGACCGGCTCGTGGCCGACCTCGGCGGGCAGGTTGACGTCGCGGAGACATTGGCCGCCCTGGCTAAGATCAGTGGCAATGCAGCCTGATCGCAGCCGCCTCGACGACCGCCAGCTCGACGCGATCCTCGCGCGCCTCGACCGCCTCTGCGACGAGGTTCACGCGCTCAACAGGCGACTGGACTCGGGCGACCAGCTCCAGCGCATCGCGCACGAGCTCTCCAGCCTCAACGAGTCGCTCCAGGCGCTCGCCTACGCGGCGCTCGGCTCGCAAGGCCCGCAGGTACGCCGCCGCCGCTCCGCCTAAGAGGCGGACACCACGGCCTAGCCGTGGATCGAGGCGATGATCGGGATGATCAGAATGGCGACGATGTTGGCGATCTTGATCATCGGGTTGATCGCCGGGCCGGCGGTGTCCTTGTAGGGATCGCCGACGGTGTCGCCGGTGACGGCCGCGGCGTGGGCTTCCGAGCCCTTGCCGCCGTAGGCGCCGTCCTCGATGAGCTTCTTCGCGTTGTCCCAGGCGCCGCCGCCGGAGGTCATGGCGATGGCGAGGAAGATGCCTGTCACGATCGTGCCGATCAGCAGGCCGCCGAGTGCCTCCGGGCTGATGATCCCGACGATGATCGGGATCGCGACCGGGATCAGCGCCGGGAGGAGCATCTTCTTGATGGCCGAGTTCGTGACGATGTCGACCGCGCGGCTGTAGTCCGGACGCCCGGTGCCCTCGAGGATGCCCGGGATCTCGCGGAACTGGCGCCGCACCTCGTCGACCACGAGCCCGCCGACTCGGCCCACCGCCTGCATGGCGAGGGACGCGAAGAGGAACGGCATGAGGCCGCCGATGAAGAGCCCGGCGATCACCCACGGGTCGTTGAGGGCGAAGACGCTCGCGACGTCCTCCTCGGTGAGCCCTCTCGCGTACTCGTCGAAGAGGATCAGAGCCGCGAGGCCGGCCGAGCCGATCGCGTAACCCTTCGTGACCGCCTTGGTGGTGTTCCCGACCGCGTCGAGCGGATCGGTGATGCCGCGCACGGACTCATCAAGGTCGGCCATCTCGGCGATGCCGCCGGCGTTGTCGGTCACCGGCCCGTACGCGTCGAGCGCGACGATGAGGCCGGTCATGGACAGCTGCGCCATGACGGCGACGCCGATGCCGTAGAGGCTGTCCGTGACCTCGTAGGCGGCCACGATCCCGACCGCGATGACGATCACGGGCAGCGCAGTCGCCTGCATGCCGACGGCGAGGCCCTCGATGATGTTCGTCGCGTGGCCGGTCTGGGACGAGCTCGCAATCGACTTCACCGGCCCCCAGCGCGTGCCGGTGTAGTACTCGGTGATGGCGACGAGCGCAAAAGTGATGATCAGGCCGATGAGCGCGGCGACGTAGAGCTCCCCGAAGCTGAAGCGGCCCGCGTCGAAGGCCATCGTCACGGGTATGAAGCCGATCGCCGACAGGACCGTGGCGACGGCGACCGCCTTGTAGAGGGCGTTCATGATCGACCCGCCGCGGCCGACTCGCGCGAACCAGATGCCGATCACCGATGCGATGATCGAGATGCCGCCGAGGGCCAGCGGGAAGAGCGGCAGCCCGCCGGCGGGGAAGGCCGTGCCCAGGAGCATGACCGCGACCGCCGTGACCGCGTAGGTCTCGAAGAGGTCGGCCGCCATCCCGGCGCAGTCGCCGACGTTGTCGCCGACGTTGTCGGCGATCACGGCCGGGTTGCGCGGGTCGTCCTCGGGGATGCCGGCCTCGATCTTCCCGACGAGGTCGGCGCCGACGTCGGCGGCCTTCGTGTAGATGCCGCCGCCCAGACGAGCGAAGACCGAGATGAGCGAGCCGCCGAAGGCGAGCCCGATCAGGTCGTCGATCGCATCGTCCTGCGCGACGTCGAACCAGCTGGTCAAGACCCCGTAGTAGCCGGCGACGCCGAACAGGCCGAGGCCGACGACGAGCAGGCCGGTGACCGAACCGGCGCGGAACGCGACGTTGAGCGCGGGCGTCAGGCCGTGCTTCGCCGCCTCCGCCGTGCGGACGTTCGCCCGCACCGCGACGTTCATGCCGATAAAGCCGGCGGCCGCCGAGAAGATGGCGCCGACGAGGAACCCGATCGCCGTGCCCCAGCCGAGCTGGTTGTAGAAGCCGATGATGAGGAACGGGACGATGGCGACGAGCCCGATCGTCGTGTACTGACGCTTGAGGTACGCGGCTGCGCCCTCCTGCACGGCGCGCGCGATCTCGCGCATGCGGTCCGTGCCGGCAGGCTGCTTGAGGATCCACCAGGTCAGGTAGAGCCCGACGGCGATCCCGAAGAGCGCGCATAGAAGCGCGAACAGGATGGTGTGGTTCTGGAAGAAGTCGGTCAAGGCTCTACGCGGGCATGCTTCGGAGTGTTGGAGGCATCGCTTGACCCCACCACCCCAGGCCGGAAGCGGCCGCGCGGAGTTTTATCACACGGGCTGGAACGACGACGCGAGCACTAGAAGCGGGCGCCCTCGAGGGCGGTCGCGCAGAGGTGGTCGGCCGGCTGCGGCGGAATCCTCGGGATGACGGCGAACAGCAGCTCGCGGAGGCGAGCGTTGTTCTCGTTGAAGACGGTCACGACCTGCTCGTGGGAGACGGGAACCGTGCCCTCCACGCCGACGTCGTGGTCGGTCACCATGGAGATGTTCGCGTAGCAGAGCTCCAGCTCTCGCGCCAAATAGCCTTCCGGGAACGCCGTCATGTTGATCGTGTCGAAGCCGGCCGCCTGGAACCACTTCGACTCGGCGCGGGTGGAGAAGCGCGGGCCCTGGATGACGACGACCGTGCCGCCGTCGCGGACCGTGATGCCGAGCTCCTCGGCCTTGTCGACGAGCAGCCGGCGCAGATCGGGGCAGTAGGGGTCGGCCGCGGAGACGTGCGTCGTCTCCGGCCCGTCGTAGAACGTGTCCTTGCGGCCGCTCGTACGGTCGACGAACTGGTCGCAGACGACGAACTCGCCCAGCTCGAGCTCGGCCTTGAGCGCGCCCGAGGCGTTGGGGCCGATGATACGCCGCACGCCGAGCTCCCTCATCGCCCAGACGTTCGCCCGGTAGGGGATCGCGTGCGGGGGCAGCTCGTGGTTGCGCCCGTGGCGCGGGAGGAACGCCACGCGCTTCCCGCCGACCTCGCCGATCGTGAACGGCGCGGACGGCTTCCCGTACGGCGTGTCGATCTCGACTTCCTCGACGTCCTCGAGGAAGGAGTAGAAGCCGGAGCCTCCGAAGACGCCGATCTCAGCTTCCATCGGTCTCCTTTGCAGCCTTGACGTAGGCGAGCTGAAGGTTGGCGACCTGCTCGGAGAAGCCGCTGACGACATCCTCCGGAAGGAACCCCTCGAGCACCGGGACGAGCGCCTGCATCGTCTGGATGGCCAGGCGGCTCTGGTCGAGGTCGCGCTCGTCGACGGAGTCCTCGGTCAGCCCGAGGCGCCGGTAGCCGATCGTCGAGACGTGGACGAGCGTGTTCACGAGCACGTCCTCGACGCGCAGCTTCCGCAGCTCCTCGGCCAGCTCGCGGGCGAGCTGCTCCTGCTCCAGCTCGTCGTCGTGCTCAGACATGCACGGGCTCCAGGACCTCCCGCGCGTAGATCTCCTCGAGCGTCTCCCCCGCTTCGTGGCGCGCGATCTGCCGCTCCGCCGCGCTGACGGCCGGGACGGTGAGGTACGAGGTCAGGCCGAGCTCGTCGGCGACCGGCAGCGTCCACTCGATCAGCCGCTCGATCTCCGCCCGGGCAGGGCGCACGTCGCCGGTGTCGAGGTCGATGAAGTGCCCGGAGAGCCCGTGGCGGATCGCCCGCCAGAGGTTCTCCTCGAGGAGGCGATGCGGATGGTCGGGCAGCGGCTCGCCCTCGTCGATCGCGCGCGCGATGCGTGCGGTCAGCGCGAACATGAGCGCCGCGAGGCTCTGCGCCTCGGCCAGGTCGGGTTGGCCGTCGGCGATCCGGATCTCCACGGTCGGGAAGGCCAGGTGCGGGCGGACGCTCCACCAGAGCTGGGTGTGCTCGGTGATCGAGCCCGTCTCGTAGAGGAAGCGGACGTAGCGCTCGTACGTGTCCCAGTCGCCGAAGGAATCGGGGATCCCGCAGCGCGGGAACATGCGGGTGAAGATCTGCGTGCGGGCCGAGTGGAGGTAGGTGAAGACGCCCTCCACGAACGGCGAGCTGCCCGAGTACGCGAGCAGATGCGGCAGGAACGTGCGCAGGCCGTCCGTCACGGCGATCGCGCGGTCGGCGCCCTTGATCCCGACGTGGACGTGGAGCCCGAAGCTGTTGTTGCGCCACACGACGTAGCGCAGGATCTCGTCGTTGCGCCGGTAGTGCAGCGTGTCGATGATCCGCTGCTCCTGCCAGGGGCTCCAGGGATGAGTGCCCGTCGCGCCGAGGACGACCTCGAAGCGCGCGGCGAGCTCGAGGAGCTGCCGGCGCCGCTCCGCCATGGCGGCCGTCGCCTCGGCGAACGTCTCGCAGCGCCCCGTGCGCACCTCGATTTCGGACGCGATCAGCTCACCGACGAGATGGGGCTCGAGCGGCGTGCCGACGGCACCGGCCGCGACCTCCTCGAAGCGGTTGACGAGACCGAGCGTCTGGGGGTCGAGGATCGCGAACTCCTCCTCCACCGCGACCGTGAAGTCGCGGCCCGAATCGAACCCCTCCCGCGCGCTCCTGATCTGCTCGTCAGGCGTCAGTTTTTGGGCGTCACCCACGGCGCGAAAGTATCAGAGTCGCTATGCGTTTCCAGCTCCAGAGCGACTCTGCTGCGCGCCTCGCGGCGGCCCCCAGAAGACGACGTTCGTCGGCCGGCAGAGCGAGGATGGCCGAGAGCTTGGCGGCCAGGTCGTCGACGTCCCCGTTCGCGAACGAGGCGAGCTCGCGATGCACGGCCGGGTACTCGGCCTCGAGCCCTTCGGCGATCTCGGCGAGGCCCGAATGGCGCGCGACGAGCGGCGGCGAGCCGCAGGCGGCCGCCTCCGCCGCCACCATCCCGAAGGCCTCCGGGAAGATCGACGGGGTGACGCTCACGTCCGCCAGCGCCCACAGATGCGCCAGATGGCGGTGCTCGAGGGGCCCAGTGAAAAGGACGGGACGGCCGGCCGCGGCAGCTTCGAGATCCGCGCGCTCCGGCCCGAAGCCGACGACGACTGCACGGGCCTCCACGCGCTCGAGCGCCTCGAGCAGCAGCGCGACACCCTTCTCGTCGCTCAGCTTCCCGACGTAGACGACGGTCGGCCCGTCACCGGCGAGGAACGCTTCGAGCCGCTCCGCGTTGCCGGGATCGGGATAGCGCTCCCCCACGCGCGGCGGGTCACGTCGGGCCTCCTCGACGAGCCCTGCGAGCGCCTGGGCGCGCGGCTCCGGCCGGAGCGCGTCGACGTCGACTCCCGGCGGGACGACTCGCACCCGGTCCAGATACCCGTCCGGGCCGACGACCTCCTCGAGCACGCGGCGGATGTGCTCCGAGCCGGCAAGAACGTCGTCGGCGCCGGCGAGGCTCTTCCGCGCCCACGCCGCCAGCTCCTCGTTCCCGCGGATGGCGAACTCGAGCTCGGACCCGTGCGCCTTGACCGTGAACGGGGCGCCCGTGGCGGCGCCGACCGGCGCACCGAGGAGGACGTGGTTGACGAGCAGGAGGTCGGCCGGCAGGTGCTCCCGCACGGCGGCGGCGTTCCGCTCGACCCACTCGTCGCGCTCGGCTGCCGTGAGCTCGGGCAGGAGCCGCGGCTCGAGGCCCTCGTAGCGGTCGAGGACGAAGACCGGGAGCATGCGGCCCGCATCCGGCCGGACGAAGGCGGCGCCGCCCAGGTCGAACCGCTCCGGATGCGGCTCCTGGGCGAAGACGACGACCTCGTGCCCGAGGCGGCTCCAGGCCCGTGCGAGCGAGCTCGTGTACACGTTCGAGCCGGTCCCGCCGAGGAGGTAGCCGTGCCAGATGAGAATCTTCACCGGGATGGATCCTGACGAAGAGCTCGTACGTCGCGCGCAGAAGGGCGACCGCTTCGCCTTCGAGCGGCTGGTCGAGCAGCACGAGCAGCGCCTCTACACTCTCGCCGCGCGCGTGCTGGGCTCGCGCGAGGACGCCGCCGACGCCGTCCAGGAGGCCCTCGTGCGGGCGTGGCTCGCCCTCCCGAAGTTCCGCGGCGACGCCCGCTTTTCGACCTGGCTCTACCGGATCGTGGTCAACGCCGCGCACGACATGCGGCCCAAGCGGCGCGAGATGCCGACCGACGAGCTCCCGGAGCCCGCCGACCCGCGCGACCGCTTCGCCGAGCAGGAGCTCTCCGGCGAGCTCCAGCGCGCGCTCGACGCGCTCGACGAGAGCTACCGCGTCGCCGTCGTCCTCTACGACGTGCTCGGCTGCTCGTACGCGGAGATCGCCGAGATGACCGGGGTCGCGGTGGGTACGGTGAAGTCGAGGATCTTCCGCGGGCGCAGCGAGCTCGCCGCGCGCCTGGGAACCGCAGTGCAGGAAACGGAGTCGAACCAGTGATGGCCGAGAAGCACCCGGACGAATTCGAGCTGCTCTCCTACGTCGAGGAGGAGCTCGCGACCGATGCCCGGCAGGAGGTTGCCGAGCATCTCGTTGCATGCCGTTCGTGCGCCGAGCAGCTGCGCCGGCTGGAGGCCGGCCGCACCGCTTTGCGGGCTGCTCCGCCCCTCGAGCTCTCCGACGAGCGGCGGGCGCGCATGCTCGCCGCGCTACCCGAGCGGCGCGAGCCGTGGAGCTTCAAGGGTCCGCTGAAACGCGTCCTCGTCATCGCAGCGCCGGTCGCAGCCGCCGCAGCGTTGATCGGCGTCGTTGTGGTGAACGGGCCGTACGGAGGCGACGATGCCGGCGACGCCGGGGGAGAGGCCGCGGAGGATGTGAGCCAACTCGAGATGGGGCAAGCCGAGGAGGAGTCGGCCGGAGAGGGCGAAGAAGGCGGCGGCGCCGACGCAACAGTCCCGGCCGGCACGCTCGTCCGCAACGTCGCGGGGCCTGCGAGCGCGGTCGTCGACCTGCTCGCCGCCGAGGGCATCTCGGCCGAGGCCAACCAGGACGGCTCGGTGACCGCCCAGGGGACGGCGGCCGACGTGCGCGCGGCTCTCGAGGGACGTCCCGACGGGACCGTCGCCGTCTACGTCAAGTAGAAGTAGAGCGCGTAGAGGAGCTCGACGGCCGGGCTCGTCGTGTGCACCGTGACGTCCGGCGGGACGTCGAGGAGCGCCTCGGTGTAGTTGAAGATGATCTTGACCCCGGCATCGACGACCTCGTCCGCGACGTGCTGGGCGGCGTCGGGCGGGACGGCGAGCACGGCGACGATGATGTTCTTCTCGCGGATGATGTCCCGGAGGTCCGAGTAGGCGGAGATCGTGGTCTTGCCGATCGGCTCGCCGACCTTGGTCGAATCGGTGTCGAAGGCACCCGCGATGTTGAAGCCGTGGTCGGCGAAGATCGTCGAGCTCGCGATCGCCTGGCCGAGGCGACCGGCTCCGAAGAGCGCGATGTTGTGCTGGCCCTGCGTCCGGAGGATCTTGCGGATCTCCGCGATCAGGCTGTCGATGTTGTAGCCGACGCCCCGCTTGCCGAACTTGCCGAACGCCGAGAGATCGCGGCGGATCTGGGTCGCGTTGATGTTCGTGTACTCGCTGATCTCCTGCGAGGAGATGCGGTCCTTGCCCATCTTGCGCGCCTGGATGAGCACGCGGAGGTACTGGGACAGGCGCGCTGCGACGCCCACCGTCAGCCGCTCGCCGGTCCTCACGCCCCCCTCGCTGGCGATCCTCAAGGCCATTCGCAGGACAGAATAACGACGCGATTCGAGCGGGGATGCAGTACCCGTCCCTCGATCATGGGTCGAGGCGGCGGCGGAGCCCGTCCGGGTGGACGAAGTAGGTGAAAGCCTCCTCCCCGTCGATCTCGACGACGGGGATCCGCTCGCGGTATGCGCGCTCGAGCTCGGGGTCTCCGGTGATGTCGACCTCCTCGAGCTCGAACCCCACGTCGGAGCGGACCGCGTCGATGACGCGCGCCGCGCTCTCGCACAGGTGGCAGCCCTGCGCCCGGTAGAAGGTCACCCGGCGCCCGGGCGGCGTCACCGCGTGATCGTGAAGACGGCTTCGGCGGTGGACGGCTGCGTGCCGTCATCGCCGTCGACCGGGTGCGCGCGCAGGCGGAGGACGTATGAGCCCTCGGCCAGCAACCGTCCACTCGGGCCGCGTCCAGTGAGGCCGTATGCGTAACGGCCCGGCAGCACATCGCGGAGCCGGGCAAGGACGCCGAGCCGCCGTCCGTCGGCGGTCCAGAGCTCGAGCTCGAGCACGCCGACGGGCTCGATCATCTCGCCGTCCGAAACACGATCGACGCGCCCGGCGCGGAAGGCCAGGACGACCGGCGCGCGATTGGACGGCGCGAACGTGTGGTGCGACAGCTGGACGTCGCCGACCAGCGGAGCCTTGCGGGCCTCGCGACGGGCAACGGCCCACGGGACGCGCACCGGCTGCGCGCCGTTGGCGGACACGACCAGGACGCCTCCAGCGCCCGTGGGCGTCTCGTCTCCGGCGGAGACGCCGATCGCCACCTCGGCCGAGGCGCCCGGCTTCAGCTCGAGCTGCGCCGGCTGGGCCGTGAACGAGAGCTGCGGCCCGGCGGGATCGTCGGGGAGCAGCCCGAGGCCGACGCTGAGCGGCCGGCTGGAGATGTTGCGAATGGTGAGGGTGCGGGTCTGGCTCCACTTCGCGCCGTCTGCACGCCCGAAGGCGAGCGTGGCGGGCTCGACGGCGAGCTCCGAGGTGACGGCGTGGATGGGATCGACCAGGCCTCCGCCCTGCGAGGTGACCGCGAGCGGGTCGTCGCCGCGCCGCAGACGGCCGCCGCTGCCGACGAGCGTGCTCTTCAGCTCGAGGGCGCCGAGACCCGGGCGTGCCTCGACGACGAGTGCCGCCGCGCCTGCGGCGACGGCCGCGGCCGCGCTGGAACCGGTCACGGTGGCATAGCCCTCCGCGCCCGCGTCCGACGTGGCGAGGCCGACGCCCGGAGCGACGAGATCGGGCTTGACGCGCCCGTCGAAGGCGACACCCCCCGAGGAGAAGGGCGCGATGTCCATGAGGGACTCGTTCGGCAGCTTCTCGGCGGCCGAGAGCTCCAGCGTGGCGGCCGTGCCCTCGGCGGCAGCCTCGATGGCCTCGCGGCCTGCGTCGGCGGGAACGGCCACGACGGGCACCGCGATGCCGTCCTCGAGGTCGAGCGCGCCGGCGGGGAGGCTCGTCCCGGAGACGACGATGACGCTCGCGCCCGCGGCGGCGGCGTTGCGGACGCGGCGCTCGATGCTCCCGCCCTCCGGGCTCACCAGGGCTGCCTTGCCGGCGACGAGGCTGACCCCGTCTGTACCGAAGAAGTCGCCGAGCTGGTCTCCGCTCGCCGTGGTCGTCTCGTCACGGTTCGCATCGGAGAGGGTCGGCCCGACGGAAGGAGCGAGCTCATAGCGGACGGACGAGTCGAGCCCGAGCGAGCCGAGGACGCGGACCGTCTCGTCCAGAACCTCGTCCGAGCCGACGTCGAGCGTCGCTTCGGCCTGGAGCACCTCGCGGCGAGCGTCGAGCGTTCCGACAGCAAGCGCCTCGGAGGCGGCCGCCGGCGCCGCGACGCTGCCGAAGCCCGGCCCCGGACGGCCGTCATTCCCGACGGGCGCGACGACGAGCGTCCCGAGCCGTGCGGCCCCTGCGACCGCGCGCGCCTCGGGGCTGTCCGCGAAAGCGGCGTACGGCTGGACTCCGCCAACGAGCGCGACGGCCGCGCCGTCCTCGACATCGCCGTCACCGTCGGGGTCGACGGCGCGCTCGAGACCGGCAAGCAGGTGGTCGCCCCGCCCCAGCACCGCCCAGCCTCCGTCGACGGTCTGGCGCCAGCCCATCACGCGGATCGGAAGCAGCCGTGCGCCCGGCGCAACGCCCTGGAGGCCTCCGGGGCCGTCGCGGCCGACGACGATGCCGGCCATGCGCGTGCCGTGTGCCTCGACGACGCCGGGGTCGCCGGGCTTCGCGGACGGGTCGACCGCGCGGTCGCCGTCAACGACGTCGAAGCCGCGCATGACCCGGCCACGCAGGAAGGGGTGCCGGCGGTCGACGCCGGTGTCGAGCAGCGCGACCGTGACCCCGTTCCCGGTGAAGCCGGGCAGCGTGATCTGGGAGCCGCGTCCGTCGGCGGGCTGAAGATTGCGGCCGACGAGCGCCTCGGCACTCGGCGACGCTGGGTAGACGGTGCGCACCGGGTAGACGCCGGCGACTCCGTGGGCGCGCTCGAGCTCGGCCAGGGCGCGTGGCGTGACCAGCGCAGAGAAGCCGTTGAACGTGCGCGTGAAGACCTGGTCGCGACGGATCGCGATCTCGCGCCCGCGGAGACCGGCGAGCAGGAGCTGCTGGGCGCCCTCGGCGTCCGCGGTCCACCGCTGCTGCTCCTCGGGCGACGGAGTGCCCTCCACAGCGGCCAGGCGGTCGGCGAGCGACGGGTCGGAGAGGACGACGAGGACCCGCTGGCGCTGCTCCGCAGCCGCCTGCGGGCGGTCGCCGAAGACGCCCTGCCAGGCCCGCGCGGCGGTGCGGGCGACCGAATCGCCGGCGCCCTGGACCGTGCCCGCGAGGGCGAGGGCGATCGCCAGCAGAGCGAGCGCGGCAAGCACCGCGGACCGTGCCGCGTCAGGCCGCCGTGGCATACGCATCCAACGCAAGATACTCGGGAAACGGGATGGCCCGCGTGTAACGCGCCGCCGAAGCGATCATTGCAGCGTTGTCGGTACAGAGCGGCAGCGGCGCAAGAGCGGCCTGGGGAAGGGCCGCACGCAGCTCGGAGTTCGCCGCCACGCCCCCGACGACGGCGATCTGCTCGGCGCCGAGCTCCTCGGCGGCGGCCTCCGTGCGCTCGACCAGAGCCGTCACGATCGCGCGCTGGTAGGAGGCCGCGAGGTCGGCCCGGCGGCGCTCGAGCTCGCCGGCGGGCAGGTCGCGGACGGCATAGAGGAGCGCGGTCTTCACGCCGGAGAAGGAGAAGTCGTGCCCGGGCACGCGGGCGACCGGGAACGCGTAGGCCTCGGGGTCGCCGGTGGCCGCCGCGCGGTCGAGCGCGGCGCCGCCTGGGTAGCCCAGGCCGAGCAGGCGCGCCCCCTTGTCGAAGGCCTCGCCGGCGGCGTCGTCGAGGGTCGTCCCCACGACCCGGTATCCCGAACGGTCCCGCACGTCCAGGAGCATGGTATGCCCACCGCTCGCGAGCAGGCAGAGGAAGGGCGCCTCAGGGGCGTCGGGCGCCAGGTAGAGCGAGGCGACGTGCCCGTGCAGGTGGTCGACGGGCACGAGCGGGAGGCGGCGCG
>Ga0190274_10001627_pt1 | contig 13169 bp, 8 predicted proteins | sample Popmic531T_FD_133002 | JGI IMG/M metagenome (GOLD analysis project Ga0190274, IMG submission 133002) | Populus adjacent soil microbial communities from riparian zone of Yellowstone River, Montana, USA - 531 T | ecosystem: Environmental > Terrestrial > Soil > Riparian zone | place: USA: Montana...
GACGTCCGGATCGCGAGTGACCTGGCCGGCATCGCACGCGTGCTCGTCGCCCGGCGGCGCCTATAATCCGGCCATGGCCTGCATCTTCTGCCGCATTGTGGCGGGTGACATTCCGGCGTCCAAGGTGCACGAGGACGAACGCCTGGTCGCATTCAAGGACCTGAACCCTCAAGCACCGATGCACGTGCTGATCGTCCCGCGGGAACACGTCACGACCTTGAACGATCTCGACCCTGCCCATGACGCACTCGTCGGCGAGATGGTTCGCGTGGCCGCCGCACTGGCGAAAGTGCAGGGCTACGACGCGAGCGGGTTCCGCACAGTGTTCAACTGCAATGCAGATGCGGGGCAGACGGTCTTTCACATCCACTTGCACGTGCTGGGCGGACGGAAGCTCACCTGGCCGCCTGGGTGAGCTTTGACAAGTTCGAACTTAGAAGTGAGAAGTCAGAAGCAACAAGCGCGGGCTCGAGCAAGCGCCCAGTTGCTTCTAACTTCTGACTTCTAACTTCGAACTTGTCACGATCCTCCCAGGTAGTTCCCGAAGCGTTCGAATGACGTCGATCTCGTCGATGCCGACCGGAGCGCGTCCGCGCGCCAAAAGGATTCCCCGCATGCCGGCACGCCGGGCTCCCTCGACGTCATGACTGAGGCTGTCGCCGACCATCACGGCCTGGTCGGGCTCGACGCGCATCAGGCCCATCGCCGCACGGAAGATGTTGGGGTGCGGCTTCATGTATCCGTGTTCCGAAGACGACACCGCCACGGCGATCAGGCCGTCGAGCTCGAAGTGTGACTGGAACGAGGCGAGACAGCGGTGCGAATTCGAGATCAGGCCTGCGCGCACGCCGCGCGCCCTGAGGCCCTCCAGCGTCTCGAGCACGTCGTCGTAGAGCGAAAAGTGGTGATGTTCCGCCCATTCGTCATAGAGCTCGCGCGCCACAGCCTCGACGGCGGGCGAGGAGCCGCCCATCAGCTCGATGATGCGCTGGGTGTATTTGACGTACAGATCGGCGTCGTAGATGACATCCGCCGATTCGAGCACCGAGGCGGCGCCGACGACGGCCTCGTCAAATCGTGACTTGTCGACTCGGACACCGTGCCGCGCGCAGCAGGCCTCGTAGCCCGTGCCCTGGAACCTCGGTCCTGGATGAATCAGGGTGAAATCGACGTCGAAGAAGACGGCCGCGGTGTTGGCCACCACCAGCGATTATAGAATGACGGTTTCGGCCAACACATGCGCGACTGGAAAGACACGCTCAATCTGCCCCGGACGGACTTCCCCATGAAGGCCAACCTGCCGGCCGCCGAGCCCGTCACGCTCGAGCGGTGGCAGGCGATGGACCTCTACGGGAAGATTCGCGAGCGCCGTCAGGGCGCGCCGCGCTTCGTGCTCCACGACGGGCCGCCGTACGCCAACGGCAACATCCATCTCGGCACGGCGCTCAACAAGATTCTCAAGGACATCGTCGTCAAGTCCCGGACGATGGCCGGCTTCGATGCGCCGTTCGTGGTGGGGTACGACTGCCATGGCCTGCCGATCGAGCTGAAGGTCGATCGCGAGCTCGGCCCGAAGAAGCGCGAGATGTCGGCCGCCGAGTTCTGCCAGGCGTGCCGCGCCTACGCGGAGCGGTTCATCGGGACGATGACCTCGCAGTTTCAGCGTCTCGGGATTCTTGCGACGTGGGATCAGCCCTATCGGACGATGGACTTCGCCTACCAGGCGGCCATCGCGCGCGCGTTCGGGCGTTTCGTCGAACGCAGGCTCGTGTACAAGGGCAAGAAGCCCGTGCACTGGTGCATCCATTGCCGTACCGCGCTGGCTGAAGCCGAAGTCGAGTACCGCGACCACACCTCGCCGTCGATCTACGTCGAGTTCCAGCTGAACGAGGAGGACGCCCCGGAGATCGCGCGGCGCGTGCCCGCGCTCGCCGGTCAGCATGTCTCCGTGCTGATCTGGACAACGACGCCGTGGACGATCCCGTCGAATCTTGCCGTCGCGTTCCACCCGGAGTTCGACTACGGCGCCTACGAAGTCGACGGCCGCGCGGTGATCGTGGCCGAGGGACTGGCCGACAGGGTTGCGGCGGCCGTGGGGCGAGAGTTCGGCACTCCAGTCGCGCGCATGAAGGGCGCCGACCTCGAAGGCATCCGCTTCCGGCATCCGCTCTATCCGCGCGACTCGGTCGCCGTGCTGGGTGACTACGTTACCCTCGAGGCGGGGACGGGTGCCGTCCACACGGCGCCGGGCCACGGCGCCGACGACTTCCGGACCGGACAGAAATACGGCCTCGACATCTACGCACCGATCGGCCCGGCGGGTCACTTTCTCGACCATGTCGATCTGTTTGCGGGTCTCCGCGTCTTCGACGCGAACCCGAAGGTGGAGGCCCTGCTCCACGAACGCGCGAGGTTGTGGCACCGCGAATCGCTGTCGCACCAATACCCCCACTGCTGGCGCTGCCACGACCCGGTCATCTTCCTGGCAACGGGCCAGTGGTTCATCCGCATGGACGGCGCGCTGGCCGGCGCGACGGGGCAGGGTACGGCCACCTTGCGCGAGGCGGCTATGGACGCGATCGATCGACGCGTCACGTGGATTCCACAGTGGGGCCACGACCGGATTTACAACATGGTGGCCAACCGGCCGGATTGGTGCGTGTCGCGGCAGCGCGTGTGGGGTGTGCCGATCCCCGCGTTCGACTGCACGGCCTGCGGCGAAGCCATCATCACGACCGAAATCGTCGAGCAGGCGGCGCGGATGTTCGAGCAGCACGGCGCCGATGCCTGGTACAGCCGCCCGGCTGAGGACTTCATTCCGAGTGGACTGACGTGCCCAAGCTGCCAGGGCACGACCTTCGAACGCGAAATGAACATCCTCGACGTGTGGTTCGACTCCGGGTCGAGCCACGAAGCCGTGCTCTCCGTCCGGCCGGAGCTCAACTGGCCGGCGGACATGTATCTCGAAGGTAGCGATCAGCACCGTGGATGGTTCCAGAGCTCGCTGCTCGTCGGCCTCGGCACGCGCGGTCACGCCCCATTCCGCGAGGTCCTCACGCACGGGTTCCTGATCGATCTCGAAGGCCGCAAGATGTCGAAGTCGGTCGGCAACTCGATCGCGCCCCAGGACGTCATCAAAGAGAGCGGCGCTGACATCCTGCGTTTGTGGGTCTCGATGAGCGACTACAGCGGCGAGATCCGGATCAGCAAGGAGATCCTCGCGCGGGTCGTCGAGGCGTACCGAAAAATTCGCAACACGTTCCGGTATCTGCTGTCGAACCTGTTCGACTTCGACCCGGCCGCTGACGCGCTGCCCGTCGCGAGCCTGCAGCCAGTGGACCGGTTCATGGTCGCGCGCTTCTCGCGGCTGAGCGAGGACGTGCTCCGCCACTACGCGGCCTACGACTTTCAGGCGATCTTCACTGCGATCAACGAGTTCGTGACCGTCGACCTGAGCTCGTTCTACCTCGACGTGTCGAAGGATCGGCTCTACACGTTCCGCGCGAACTCGACCGATCGCCGGTCGGCCCAGACCGCGCAGTATCTGATTGCCGACGGGTTGACCCGGCTCATCGCCCCGATCATCTGCCTGACGGCCGACGAGATCTGGCGGCAACTGCCGGGCTCACGGGAGCCGTCGGTCCACCTCGCCGACTTCCCGCGGGGCGTTGAGAGCTGGCGAGACGAGGCGCTCGAGACCGAGTGGCAGAAGCTCCTGGATGTGCGCGCTCTGGTCAACCCGGCACTCGAGGTCGCCCGGCAACAGAAGGAAATCGGGAGCGCGCTCGCGGCGCACCTGGAGGTGCGGGCGTCCGGCGCCCTTGCGGATCTGCTGCTTCGCCATCGATCCGATCTGCCGATGCTGTTCATCACCTCGTCGGTCGACGTCACTCGCATGACCGAGGGCGACTTCTCGGTGCACGTCGCGCGCGCGCAGGGCGACAAGTGCCCGCGCTGCTGGCGCTACGTCACCGATGCGGCGACGGACGGCGAGATGGTCGGCCTCTGCGGACGCTGTGTGGACGCGATGGGAGGCCAGCTTGTTGCCGGGCGGTGACGAAAGTCAGGTCGCCGTCGCGACCGCGGGGGCGCCGGAGGTGGTCCCGGTCGCGGCGGTGCGGCCTCGCTTTTTCGGGGTGCTCTGGTGGGTCTCGCTTCTGACGATCGCGCTGGACCAAGCCACCAAGCTCCTCGTCGACGCGACATTGCCGGTGTACAGCAGCAGGACCATCATCCCGAACTTCATCGATCTGGTGCACGTGCACAACGCCGGCGTCGCGTTCGGGCTGCTGAACGGCGCCGACCATCCACAGCGGAGTCTGCTCACGACGGGCCTCGCGCTCGTCGCGCTCGTGGGCATCGCGTACTACGCGCGCCACGTTCGTTCCGAGGAACGGATCGCGCGGCTCGGTTTGTCGTTGATTCTCGGCGGCGCGGTGGGCAACCTCATCGACCGCATGCGTCAGGGCTACGTCATCGATTTCGTGGACGTGTACTCGGGCGATTGGCACTTCTGGGCCTTCAATGTCGCGGACGCGGCCATTTCGGTCGGCGCCACGCTCGTTTTCATCGACGTCATTTTCTTCAACCGACATGCATCCCATCCTGTTTCAGATCGGTGACTGGCCGGTCTACTCGTACGGCGTCCTCCTGGCCGCCGCATACCTCGTGGCCCTGCAACTGGCCGTGGTCCGCGCCCGTCACCGTGGCCTCGACGGCACGAAGGTCATGGACCTCGGCATCTACCTCATCATCGCGGCGCTCGTCGGCGCCAAGCTGATGCTGGTTCTCGTGGACTTCCAGTACTTCCGGAGCCAGCCACGGGAACTTCTATCGCTCGTCCGGGCCGGGGGCGTGTTCTACGGTGGCCTGCTTGCCGCACTGGGTGTCGCGATCTTCCTCGTGCGCCGCTACCAGTTACGGCTCTGGACCACGGCCGACCTGTTCGCGCCCGGCATCGCGCTCGGTCACGTCGTGGGCCGGCTCGGGTGCCTCATGGCTGGTTGCTGCTACGGGACGCCAACGACGATGCCGTGGGCGACAACGTTCACGAACCCATTGGCCGCCTCCAACGTGGGGACGCCGCTGGGGATCCCGCTCCACCCGACTCAGCTCTACGATGCCGGCGCCGAGCTTCTGATTCTCATCGTCCTTCTGGTCACCGAACGACGAGGCAAGCTCTTCGAAGGCCGAACGTTCTGGCTGTACATGCTGCTCTACGGCGTTTCGCGCTTCGTCGTCGAGTTCTATCGCGGTGACGACCGGGGCACCGTGATGGGCGTCTCGACGTCGCAGTTCGTGTCGCTCCTCGTCGTGCCGCTGGCGCTCGTGATGCTGGCGCGCCTCCGGGGCCGCGCCAGGCCGTGAGCGACGCGGACCGCGCGGAGCGCCTCGTCGCCGCCGCCGACGAGGCCGGCCTGCGCATCGACGTGTTTCTCGCGCGCCGGCTCCCGTCGCTCTCACGCTCTCAGATCCAGCGCCTCATCAAGACGGGCCACGTCACGGCCGCTGACCATCCGATCAAAACCAGCGCACCTGTGACCGCAGGCCTCGTCGTGCGCGTCACCGTGCCGGCCCCGGAACCGGCAGATCCGATTGCCGAATCGCTGCCGATCGAAATTCTTCACGACGATGCGGACCTCGTGGTCATCAACAAGCCGGCCGGCATGGTCGTCCATCCCGCACCCGGCCATGCGAGCGGCACGCTCGTGAATGCGCTGCTGCATCACGTCAGCGGACTCAGCGGCGTCGGCGGGAAGGAACGGCCGGGTATCGTGCACCGGCTCGACCGCGGCACGTCGGGGGTGATGGTCATCGCAAAACACGACCGGTCGCATCGAGATCTGTCGCGGCAGTTTCGCGACCGGACGGTGGTGAAGGAGTACGCCGCGCTCGTGTGGGGCCGTGTCGAGGCCGGCCGCACCATGGACCAGCCGATCGGCCGCGATCCCCGAGACCGGCGGAAGATGTCCAGCCGCGCGCGGAACAGCCGGAACGCTCTGACGACGGTCGTCGCGGTCGAAACGTTCGGCGGGCTGTCTCTGCTGCGGCTCGCGATTGGCACCGGGCGCACGCACCAGATCCGCGTGCACCTCAGCGAGAGCGGACACCCGATCGTGGGCGACGCGCTCTACGGTGGCGTGCGCCGTCGGCTTCCCGCGTCGCTCGCACCGGTGGCACGCCTCGAGCGGCCGTTCCTGCACGCGGCACGGATCGAGTTCGACCATCCGACCGACGGACGCCGCCTGTCGTTCGCAGCGCCGTTGCCCGACGATATCGCGGACGCGCTCGCCGCCCTCCGGCGTGCGCACGCGGCACCAAGGACGCCATGACTGCCCTTCGCCTGAGACCCAAACGACGCCGAATCATCTACGAGGGACGCGTGTTCCGCATCGAACGCGACGTCGTCGAGCTGCCGCACGGACGGTCCGTGGCGATGGAGGTCGTTCGCCATCGAGGATCGGTCGTGCTCGTTCCGCAGCCGTCGGCCGGCAAGGTCATCCTGATCCGGCAATACCGGTACGTCATCGGGCGGTGGATCTGGGAACTGCCAGCCGGCTCGCTCGAGCCAGGGGAAGCGCCGGCGCGCGCGGCGCGTCGCGAGTGCCACGAGGAAATCGGCTGGCGTCCGACGCGCATCCGGAAGCTCGGCGCCTACTACCCGTCCCCGGGGTTCTGCGACGAGCGAATGATTTTCTATGCGTGCACGGGGCTGGTCCGGCCGTCGAAGCCCGCCGCGATCGACCCCGATGAGCAGATCGAGCCCCGGACGTTCTCGGTGCGGGAGGTCTGGCGTCTCATTGAAAAGGGGGAGGTCGTGGACATGAAGACCGTGCTCGGCCTGGTTCTCCTCCGTCAGGCGTCCCAGGGCCGGTAAGCTCCCATCCCGATCTGGCGGTATTGGCGTAACATCTAGGCTGGTGCGGCGGGTCTTGTCGCGCCCGCCAACCGTCGTTTTGAGATGCCAATGCCCGACGCCCGACCTGCAAGTGTTCCCCTGTCTCGTTTGACCTGGCTGGTCGCGGCGATCGTGCCCGTCGTCCTCCTGTCCGCATGTTCTGGCGACGCCGCAAGCGACGCCTCGCCAGCCGCAGGAGCCGCCGGTGCCGGGCGTGGCCGCGGTCCCGCGGCGGCCATCATGGTCACCACGGCGTCGGCCGTCGAAAAGGCGATGCCCGTGCAGGTGCGCGTGGTTGGCAACGTCGAAGCGTCATCCTCCGTCGATATCCGGTCGCAAGTCTCCGGTGAACTGGTGAGCGTCGGCTTCGAGGAAGGCGACGACGTGACGGCGGGCCAGGTGCTCTTCACGCTCGATCCGCGGCCATTCGACGTGGCGCTGAAACAGGCCGAGGCCGCGCTCGCGCGGGCCACGGCCGAGGCCAAGGGCGCTCGCGCGATCTTCAACCGGTCGGAGGAGCTGTTCAAGAAGGGACTCCTTCCGCGCTCCGAGCGCGAGGAAAAGAACACCGACGTCGCGGTGGCTGACGCCGCGGTGTCAGCCGCGGCAGCCGAGCTGGAGAACGCCAAGCTTCAGCTTACGTACGCGAAGATCCTGGCGCCGGTTGCCGGTCGAACCGGCGCACTTCTCGTGCACCCGGGATCGCTCGTGCGTGCCAACGACACGGCGGCGCTCGTCGTCATCAATCAGGTCGCGCCGGCCTACGTGACGTTCGCGATTCCGGCCCGCCTGTTGCCTCAGATCGGGGGAGGCCGCGCGCGCGCGTTGAAGGTGCAGGCCGTACCGGCCGGCAGCGCCGACACGCCGGTCACCGGCACCGTCAGTTTCGTGGACAACACGGTCGACCAGGCCACGGACTCCGTGCGAGTAAAGGCGATGTTCACCAATCGCGACCGACGGCTGTGGGCCGGTGCGTTTGTGGACGTCACGCTTCAGCTGGCGGTCGAGCGACACGCGGTCGTGGTACCGAATGCGTCGGTGCAGGCAAGCCAGCAAGGCCAGTTCGTGTACGTCGTGAAGGCGGACAACACCGTCGAGGCACGCCCGGTCAAGGTCGGATGGATCGACCGCGACGAGGCGGTCGTCGAGAGTGGCGTGAAAGCCGGGGAGACCGTCGTGACTGACGGCCAGCTGCGGCTCACGCCCGGTGCAAAGGTGTCGGCCAAACCTGCTGAGGGACAGTCGAGGACCACGTCATGAACCTTTCTGCCCTGTTCATCAACCGCCCCGTCACCACGACACTCCTTCAGCTATCGATCGTCATCTTCGGTGTCATTGGATACCGGGCGCTGCCTGTCAGCGACCTGCCGGCCATCGACTTCCCGACGATTTCGGTGCAGGCGAGCCTGCCGGGCGCCAACCCCGAGACGATGGCGTCGGCCCTCGCGACACCGCTCGAGAAGCAGTTCTCTGCGATTGCCGGCATCTCGTCGATCAGCTCGACGAGCTCGACGGGACAGACGTCGATCACGCTCCAGTTCGATCTCGAGCGCGACATCGATGCCGCCGCGCAGGACGTGCAGCTGGCGATTTCGCGCACGCGCAACCTGCCACCGGACATGCCGCAGCCGCCGTCGTTCCAGAAAGTGAATCCGGCGGATTTCCCGATTCTCTTCCTGACGCTCAGCTCCGAGACCCTGCCGCTCTCGCAGATCAACGAGTACGCCGAAATCAACGTCGCGCAGCGTCTGTCCATGGTGAAGGGCGTCGCGCAGGTGAACGTCTTCGGCTCACAGAAGTTCGCGGTCCAGATCGACGTCGATCCGCGCCAGCTCGCAGCGCGGGGGCTCGCGATGGAGGATGTCGCTGGCGCAGTCGCGCGAAACAGCGTCAACCGACCCACTGGCACGCTGTACGGCCCGGATCGCACGTTTGCCGTGAAAACCGACGGCCAGCTCATGAACGCCGAAGCGTTCCGGCCGCTGATCGTGAGCTACCGGGACGGCCGTCCGGTCAGGCTCCACGAAGTCGCGAACGTGTACGACGGCGTCGAGAACGACAAGCAGGCGAGCTGGTTCAACGGCGCCCGCACCATCTACCTGGCGATCAACAAGCAGCCCGGGACGAACACGGTCGAGATCGTCGACTCGATTCGTTCTCTTCTGCCCCAGATTCAGACGCAGCTTCCCGCCGCGCTCGGTCTGCAGGTCCGGATGGATCGGTCGCAGGCGATTCGCGAATCGATCCACGACATCACTCTCACCCTGCTGTTGACGGTCGTCCTCGTCGTACTGGTCATCTTCCTCTTCCTGCGTAATCTCTCGGCGACCGTCATTCCGAGTCTTGCGCTGCCGGCGTCGATCGTCGGCACATTCGCCGCGATGTATCTGCTGGGCTACAGCCTCGACAACCTGTCGCTCATGGCCTTGACGCTCGCCGTCGGCTTCGTCGTGGACGACGCGATCGTCATGCTCGAGAACATCGTGCGCCACATGGAAGAAGGCATGAATCCGATGACCGCGGCCCTGCAGGGTTCGAAGGAAATCGGGTTCACCATCATCTCCATCACGCTCTCGCTCGTCGCGGTCTTCATTCCGGTGCTGTTCATGGGTGGCGTCGTCGGGCGCCTGCTCCACGAGTTCGCCGTGACGATGGGCGTGGCGATTCTGATTTCGGGCTTCGTCTCGCTGACGCTGACGCCCATGTTGGCCGCTCGTTTTCTTCGCCCGCCGGCGACGCTCCATCACGGCCGGATCTACATGGCGATCGAGCGCGGGTTCGATGCGACGCGCGATGCGTACGGCTGGCTGCTCCACCGCACGATGGTCCATCATGGCGCCACGATGCTGGCGTCGCTTCTCCTCGTCGCGGCGACGGTGTACTGCTTCCGAATCATCCCGATGGGCTTCATCCCGAGCCAGGACACCGGACAGGTCAACGGACAGACCGAGATGGCGCAGGGGTTGGGCTACCAGGCGATGGTGGATCACCAGCTCGAGGTCATGAAAATCGTTCAGGCCGACCCGAACGTGAAGTCGGTCACCTCGTCCATCGGCCTCGTGACGGGCGGTGGCGGGTCGGCGGCCAACGGCGGCCGGCTGCAGATCGAGTTGGTGCCGCGGGCGGAACGCACGCTGACGGCCGATCAGGTCATCGAATCGCTGCGACCGAAGATCTCCGGCGTGCCCGGCGTTCGCGTGTTTCTCTCGAACCCGCCCGCGATCAACATCGGGGGGCGGCCGACGCGCGCCCAGTACCAGTTCACGCTGACGAGCGGCGACACGGAAACGCTCTACGCGTCGGCAACGAAGTTCGAGACGGCGCTCCACGACCTGCCCGGCCTGCAGGACGTCGGCAGCGACCTCCTACTCGGAAACCCGCAGCTCAACGTCGCGCTCGATCGCGATCGCATCGCCGCCCTGGGGCTCAACGCCGACCAGGTCGAAACCGCGATGTTCAGCGCGTTCGGTTCCCGGCAGATCGCCCAGATCTACGCCCCGAACAACGCCTACCAGGTCCTTATGCGCGTGGCGCCGAAATATCAGGAAGACGCCTCGGCGCTGAACCTGTTGCACCTGAAAACTCCGAACGGCGAACGCATTCCGCTGTCGAGCCTGACCCGTGTCGAAACCGGCGTCGGCCCGCTGTCCGTGAACCACACCGGTCAGCTTCCGTCGGTGACCGTGTCCTTCAATCTGAGGCCGGGCGTGGCGCTCGGCGACGCGGTGGCGCAGGTCGAGCAGGCCGCGTTCGCCGAGTTGCCCGCGTCCATCGCGACGTCCTTCCAGGGCACCGCGCAGGCGTTCCAGGACTCCACGCGCGGCCTCGGCATCATCCTGTTGATGGCGATCTTCGTCATCTACGTCGTGCTTGGCATCCTCTACGAGAGCTTCATTCACCCGCTCACGATTCTCTCGGGACTCCCCGCGGCCGGCCTCGGCGCGCTCCTCACGCTCCTCGTCTTCGGCATCGACCTGAATCTGTATGCCTTCGTCGGCATCATCATGCTGGTCGGCCTCGTGAAGAAGAACGGCATCATGATGATCGACTTCGCGGTCGAAGCGCAGCGCACGCAGGGCAAGACACCGGCTGAGGCGATGTACGAAGCGTGCATGGTTCGTTTCCGGCCGATCATGATGACGACGATGGCGGCACTGGTCGGCACGCTGCCGATCGCGCTGGGTGTCGGCGCCGGTGCAGAGGCGCGTCAGCCGCTTGGCCTGGCGGTGGTCGGCGGCCTCGTCGTGTCGCAGACGCTCACCCTGTTCATCACTCCGGTCTTCTACCTCTACGCCGAAGCATTGTCAGGCTGGCTGCGCGGCGAGCGTCCGGCGGTTTCGGTGCGGCCCAGCCGTCGTGCCCTGCCGATGAACGGCCGCTCGACCATCGACTGAAGAAACCGGGTTTCCTGGGCAAGAAACCCGGTTTCCTTTCTAGGACATCGAGTACCGCGGACGCGGATCGTCGAGTCTCGGCGAGTCCGTCTTCCGCGATGCGGGCACCAGCGCCAGCTTCAGCACCTCGTCCATGTTCTTGACGTAGTGGAACTTGAGGTCGCTGCGCTGCGCCTCGGTCAGATCCTCAACCACGTTCTTCTCGTTCTGCGCGGGCAGGATGACGTCACGGATGCCCAGGCGCCGCGCCGCAAGGACCTTCTCCTTGATGCCCCCGACCGGCAGAACCTTGCCCGCCAGCGTAATCTCGCCAGTCATCGCGAGACTCGGTTTGACCGCCCTACCGGACAGCGCCGACGCGAGCGCGGTGACCATCGTCACCCCGGCTGACGGACCGTCCTTCGGTATCGCACCGGCCGGCACATGGATGTGCAGTTCCGCATCCCGATAGAAGGCCGGGTCGACGCCGTACTTCGATGCGTGCGCGCGGAACCAGGAGAGCGCAATGCGCGCTGACTCCTTCATCACGTCGCCGAGCTGGCCAGTGATCGTCAACTGGCTGGAGCCGGGCATGCGTTGCGCTTCGATGAAGAGAACGTCGCCGCCGACCGGCGTCCACGCCAGCCCGACCGAAACGCCGGGTTCGCGGGTGCGATCCTTCATCTCCTCGTCGAGATGCCGCGGCGCGCCAAGGTAGTCCGGCACCGTTTCGGCCGTGATCGCCACCGAACCCGCCTGGCCCTCCGCGCGCCGCCGCGCGATCTTCCGGCAGATCGATCCGATCTCCCGCTCGAGGTTGCGCACGCCGGCCTCTCGCGTGTAGCCGCGGACGATGGCCGAGATGGCGGCATCGGTAAAGGTCACATCCCCCGCCGGCAGGCCGTGATTGATGACCTGGCGCGCGACGAGATGGTCCTGGGCGATCCGCAGCTTCTCTTCCTCGGTGTAGCCCGACAGCTCGAGCACTTCCATGCGGTCACGAAGCGGCCCCGGCACGGTGTCGAGCACGTTCGCCGTGGTGATGAAGAGCACCTCGGACAAGTCGAACGGCACGTCCAGGTAGTGATCGCGGAACGTGTTGTTCTGCTCCGGATCGAGCACCTCGAGCAGGGCCGAGGCCGGATCGCCCCGGAAATCGGAGCCCAGCTTGTCGACTTCGTCGAGGATGAACACCGGGTTGCGCGATTCCACCCGCCTCAGCCCCTGGATGATCTGCCCAGGGAGCGCTCCGATGTAGGTGCGTCGATGGCCGCGAATCTCGGCCTCGTCACGCATGCCGCCGAGCGACACCCGAACGAACTTCCGGCCGAGCGCGTGGGCGATCGACTTCGCGAGTGAGGTCTTGCCCACTCCGGGAGGGCCGACGAAGCACAGGATCGGCCCCTTCATGTCCGCCTTCAGTTTGCGGACGGCAAGGTACTCGAGAATCCGGTCCTTCAGACGATCGAGCCCCGAGTGATCCGCGTCGAGCACGGCCTTCGTATGGGGAAGGTCGATGACCTCGTCGGTCCGTTTCGCCCACGGCACCGCCACGAGCCAATCGATATACGTGCGCGCGACGGTGTACTCGGCGGCGGCCGCCGGCATCTTGGAGAGCCGCTCGAGCTCGCGAAGCGCTTCCTTCTTGACCTCATCGGGCATCCCGGCAGCATCGATTTTTTCGCGGAGCTCTTCCAGCTCGCGCATCTGATCGTCGCCCTCGCCGAGCTCCTTCTGAATCGCCTTCATCTGCTCGCGCAGGAAATACTCGCGCTGGCCCTTGCCGACTTCCGACTGCACCTGGGACTGAATCTTCGACCCGAGCTCCAGAACTTCAAGCTCCTTCGTCAGGATCCGGTTGAGCTGATCCATCCGGGCGCGCAGATCCGATTGCTCCA
>Ga0190274_10001628_pt1 | contig 13164 bp, 10 predicted proteins | sample Popmic531T_FD_133002 | JGI IMG/M metagenome (GOLD analysis project Ga0190274, IMG submission 133002) | Populus adjacent soil microbial communities from riparian zone of Yellowstone River, Montana, USA - 531 T | ecosystem: Environmental > Terrestrial > Soil > Riparian zone | place: USA: Montana...
GGACCTGCGGTCTCGTGGTGTGCTTTGCGATCGACGAGGTGAGCGAGGTCGGTCGCCTGCCGCGCACGTTCCGCAGCGGGCTTCAGGGACCCGGGCCGGCCGTGCTGCACCTGCACGGGCGCACCAGTCCGATCGCCGATCTGTCGGGCCTGCTCGGCCTGGCGCCGCGCGCCGGCGTACCCCAGTGGTTCGTGGCCGGCCGCGGAACTCCACCGCTGTGTGTGACGCTCGAGAGCGTGGACGGTGTGCGCGGGGCTCGCGAGCACCGTGTCGCGGTGGCCGGGCAGCCCGCGCTCGGCGTGGTCGAGCTCGACGGGCGCTCGGTGCCCGTGATCCCACTGGCGGCTCTCGCGCGCGGCGAACGGCCGTGATGCGCGACCCGACGCTGCGAGGCGAGCGGCTCGGCCGCCAGCTGCGCGAGCTGCGCGAGAGCTACGAGCGGGCGCTCGCCGCACCGCGTGTGCACGAGCGCGCGCTCGGCGATCCGCACGTGTTGTTCGAGGTGGCGGGCAGCACGTTCGCGCTGCGCGCGGCCGAGCTCGGCGAGCTGCGCAACGCCACCGACCTGGTGCGCGTGCCGGCGGGAGGGCCGCTGATCGCGGGTGCGATCGCCCACCGCCAGGAGATCGTCCAGGTGATCGATCTGCGCGCGCTGTTCGAGCTGCCCGAGCGCGGCGGACCCGCGGGATTCGTGCTCGTGCTGCGGCCGCTCGCGCTGCGCACGGGCGTGTTGTGTGAGCGTTTGCTCGGCCTGCACCGCGTGGCACCCGACGCGCTCTCGCGGCTCGACCGCGTGTACGCATCGGGCCACTTCATGCACGGGGCGCGCTCGGTCGCCGTGCTGCGCAGCGAGGCCCTGGTCCAGGATCCCGAGCCAGGTTGAGGAGGGGAGTGTGCTACGGCGCATGAGCATCCGCAGGCAGGTGGCGTTCGCACTGGCGATCGTGGGCGGCATCCTCGCCGTCGCGATCGGCGCCAGTCTCTACCAGGTGCGCGAGACCCAGCGCCTGACGGGGCACAATCTCGAGGTCCGCGCGCCCGCGCTGCTCGCTGCGAGCAAGCTGCTGGCCGGTGTCGATCGCTCGCAGGCCGAGCTCGCCGGGGGGCTCCTGCACCCGGACCATGCACGCACGCACGCGCGCGCGGCCGCCTGGCTCGAGGAGGTCGAGCCCGCGCTCGCGCGCCTCGAGGTGCTGGCCGCCGGCGGCGACGGCGCGCACGTCCAGGAGCTGCGCTCGCTCGCCACCGGACTGCGCACCGCGCAGGAGGCGATCGAGCAGCGGGGTCCGGCCGCCCAGCAGTCGGGGCTCGAGCTCGAGCGCAGTGCCCAGCAGGCGGAGCGCATCCGGGCGCTCGTGCTGGGCCTGGTCGCGGGCGAGGCCGAGCTGCTCGAGCGCGACGCCGCGCTGGCGCGCGAGCAGGTGGCCGAGCTGCTGCTGCTGCACTGGCTGCTGCTCGGCTCGGGCGTCGTCGCGGCAGGTCTCGCGGGCAGCTACATCGGCCGCACCGTGCGCCGGCGCATCAGCGCCGAGTCGGGCGAGCTGATGGGCTCGGTGGCGGAGCTGCGCACGTCGTCGCACGAGCTCTCGAGCGGTGCGACGGCGCAGGTCACCTGCATGAGCGAGTTCTCGAACACGATCCGCGAGCTGGCCAGCGCCTCCGTGCAGATCGTCGAGCGCTGCCGCCAGGTCGCGCGCCAGTCCGAGGCCGCCGTGCTGCGCTGCCAGGACGGCGGTCACGCCGTCGCGCAGGCACAGGAGGTCGTCGACGCGATCAAGGCGCAGATCGAGAAGGTCGTGCACCACATGCTCGAGCTCGGCAGCAAGAGCCAGGAGATCAACCTGGCGGCGGACGTGATCACCGAGCTCGCGGAGCAGACGACGATCCTGAGCTACAACGCCGCGATCGAGGCGGCCGCCGCCGGCGAGGCGGGGCGCTCGTTCGCGGTCGTCGCCGACCAGGTCGGGCGCCTGTCCGACCGCGCGAAGGAGGCCGTGCGCGACGTGCGCGCGCTGATCGCCGACATCCAGCGCTCGAGCAACACCACCATCATGGCGACCGAGGACGGCCTCAAGGCGGCCGAGCGCGGCCGCGAGGTGCAGGCCGACGCGGGCGAGAAGATGGAGCAGATCATCGACGTGATCCAGAACGCGCTCGATTCGATCCGCGAGATCGAGATGTCGGCGACGCAGCAGTCCACCGCCGCGCTGCACGTGAACGTCGGCATCGAGAGCGCGGCGGCCGCGGCCAAGCGCTTCGAGACGAGCGCGCGCCAGTGTCTGCAGCTCGCCGGTGCGCTCACGCGCTCGGCCGAGAATCTGAACGACATCTAGGACCAGGAGCCAGGACCCAGGACCCGATGGCCGAATCCGACGTCGAGCTGCTCGACTATTTCAGGCTCGAGGCCGCCGAGCTGCTGGCCGCGCTGCGCCGCGGGCTGCGCGGCGAGGACGGCGCGCGACCGGAGGCGGAGCGCATCCACGAGCTGAACCGCGCCGCGCACTCGCTCAAGGGCGCGGCGCGGCTGGTCGAGTGCTTCGCGATCGGCGACGTGGCCCACGCCATGGAGGACACGCTGGTGCTGGCGCGCGACGCGGCGCGCCCGCTCGCGCGCGCGGAGATCGAGCGACTGCTCGAGCAGACCGACGCGATCGAGGCCCTGCTCGAGCTCGGCCCCGACGCCGGCGAGCTGCACGATCTGGCGCGCGCGGACGGGGCGCGCGACGAGGTGAGCTCGGTGCGCGTGAGCGCCGAGACGCTCGACGAGATCGGGCGCTGCGCGGGTGAGGTCGTGGAGCTCGGCAACCGCGCGGAGCTCTGGCTGCGCCGCACGCAGGAGCTGCGGCGCTCGCTCAAGCGACTCGAGCGCGACCTGCCCGAGGCCGAGGCGCGCGCGATCCGGGCGCGCCTGGCCGCGTTCCTCGACTCCGTGCCGTCGGCGCTCGCTGCCATCCGGCCGCTCGGCCGGCGTCTGCGCACCGCGAGCCTGGACGCGCGCATGATCGGCCTCGACGAGGTGCTCTACCGCTGCGAGAAGACCGTGCGCGACACCGCGGCGGAGCTCGGCAAGCAGGCGCGGCTGGAGCTCGTGTGCGAGCCGCGCCGCATCGACCGGCTGGTGCTGCAGAAGATCGCGGAGCCGATCGCCCATCTGCTGCGCAATGCCGTGGCGCACGGCATCGAGCTGCCCGCCGAGCGCCAGCGCCTGCGCAAGCCGAGCGTCGGGCGCATCCGGCTCGAGCTCGGCAGCGCGCCCGACGCGCTGCACGTGGTCGTCGAGGACGACGGTGGCGGCCTCGACCGCGCGCGCATCCGCCGCGCTGCGGGCGTCGGTGCGGACGAGGCGCTCGGCGAGGCCGAGCTCGCCGAGCTGATCTTCCGGCCCGGCTTCTCCACGCTCGCGCAGACCACGCGCATCGCGGGTCGCGGCGTGGGGCTCGACGCGGTGCGCCGCGCCGTCCAGGAGCTGTGCGGCGAGGTCGCGGTGCACAGCGAGCCCGGCGCGGGCTGCCGCTTCGAGCTGCGCCTGCCCGCGAACCTCGACATCCTCGACGTGTTCTGCCTGGTCGCGGAGGGACAGGAGCTGCTCGTGCCGACGCGGCACATGGTGCGCGTCGTGCTCGCGACACGCGAGGAGCTCGTCGACCACCTCGGCGGCCCCGCGCTGCTGCTCGACGGGCGACCGGTTCCGGTGTGTCCGCTGGCCGAGCTCCTGTCGCTCGGCACGCCGCGGCTGGCCGACGGCCCGCTGCAGCTCGCGGTCGTGCGCGCGGGCGCGCGCCACTGCGCACTGCTCGTCGAGGCCATGCGCGGTCGGCACCAGGTCGTGAGCAAGCGCCTGCCGGCGCGTCTGGCGGCGAATCCGCTGCTGCTCGGGGCCGCCACCATGGCCGACGGCCGCCCCGGCCTGCTGCTCAGCGTCGAGAACGTGCTCGCGCGTGCGGAGCTGGGCCCGCGCGCGCTGCCCGCGGTCGGCGCGAGCCGGCCGGCGCGGCGGCGCGTGCTGGTGGTCGACGACTCGCTCACGTCGCGCACGCTCGAGAAGTCGCTGCTGCGCGCCGCGGGCTACGAGACGCGCGTCGCTCGGCGCGGCGGCGAGGCGCTCGAGCTGCTCGAGCGCTGGCCCTGCGACCTGGCCGTGCTCGATTTCGACATGCCGGACATGAACGGGCTCGAGCTGTCGCGGCGCATCCGCCAGCGCGCGCGCTTCGCCAGCCTGCCGATGGTGATGCTGAGCTCGCACGGCCAGCCCGACGCGATCCGTCAGGGGCTCGACGCGGGTATGAGCGCCTACCTGGTGAAGGGCCAGTTCGACCAGGCGACGTTCCTGGCGACGATCGGCCAGCTGCTGCAGGGCGCGGAGGCCGAGCCTTGACCGCGTTGCGCTCCTATCTGATCGTCGACGACAGCCTGACGGCGCGCATGAAACTGCGCAACCTGCTCGCCAGCGACGATGTGCACGTCGACCTCGCCGACAGCGCGCGCTCGGCCACCGAGCGCGCGCACGCCACGCGCCCCGACGTGGCACTCGTCGACGTCGTGCTGCCGGACGCCGACGGCGTGAACCTGTGCAAGAGCTGGCAGGACCATCCCGAGCTCTGCTCGATCCCGGTGCTGCTGATGTCGGGCGAGCGCTCGGGGCGCAACGATCGGCTCGCGGGTCTGCGCTCGGGCGCCATGGGCTACCTGGTCAAGCCCTTCGACGACCAGGAAGTGCTCGCCATGGTGGAGACGCTCTACCGGCTGCGCGCGGCCGTGAAGGTGCAGAAGGTCCTGAACGAGGAGCTCAGCCGCCGCAACGCCGAGCTGCGCGACTTCGCGCACGTCGTGGCCCACGATCTCAAGGCGCCCGTGCGCGCGATCGCGTCGCTCGTCGACTGCATCGAGCTCGACCACGGCGCGAGCTTCGGCGGCGCGGTGCGCGGGCAGCTCTCGGTGCTGCGCGGACGCGCGGCCCGCCTGCACGAGCTGATCGGGGGCATCCTGCGCTACTCGGAGGCGGGCGCCGCGCGCGGGCGGCGCGAGCTGCTCGACGCCGGAGCGCTGGTCCGGCAGCTGCTCGAATCCGTCGAGATCCCGGCGCACGTCGACGTCCAGGTCGCGCCCGACCTGCCGTACGTGATGTACGACCGCGCCGAGCTGCGCGAGATCCTGGCCCAGCTCGTGGGCAACGCCGTGCGCTTCATGGACAAGCCGCAGGGCCGCGTCTACATCGCGTGCGAGGACGCCGGCGACGCCTGGCGCTTCTCCATCACCGACAACGGTCCCGGCGTTCCGGAGCACCTGTGCGAGCGCGTGTTCCAGATCTTCCAGACGCTCGTGCCGCGCGATGAGCGCGAGTGCACGGGCGTGGGCCTGGCGATCGTGAAGAAGCTGGTGTCGCAGAACGGCGGCTCGGCGTGGGCGGTCCCGCTGCCGCGCGAGGGCAGCCGTTTCCTGTTCACGGTGCCGAAGGAGCCGGCGTCGTGAGCCGCGGCTACCTGATCGTCGAGGACGACCGCGCCGCGGGCGACGAGATCGCCACGCAGCTCGTTGCGGACGGGCTGCCGATCTGGTTCGCGCGCAGCGGCGAGGATGCGACCGCGCTCGCGCTGGCCCAGCCGCTGGTGGCTGCGCTCGTGAAGCTGCGCCTGCCCGACACCGATGCGCTGTCGCTGATCGAGGGCTGGCAGCGCCGGCCCGAGCTGCGCGAGGTGCCCGTGCTGCTGCTCGGCGAGCCCGGCGTGCCGTGTCCGGTCGGGTCGCGCATGCCCGGCGCTGCGCTCGGCTACCTGGCGCGGCCCTGCGAGTCGGCCGAGCTCTGGGCGCAGCTCGGGCTGCTCGACCGGCTGCGCCGCGAGCGCGCGACGGTCGAGGACCTGCGCCTGCGCAACGAGGCGCTCGGCCAGTTCGCCCACGTCGTCTCGCACGATCTCAAGGCCCCGCTGCGCGCGATCTGCGCGCTCGTCGACTGTCTCGCCGAGGACCACGCGTCCCAGCTCGACCCCGACGGCGCGCGCCTGCTCGAGCTGGTGAAGAGCCGCGCGCAGCGCATGGACGGGCTGATCCGCGGCATTCTGCTGTACTCCGCGGTCGGACGGCTGCGGGCCAATGCCGAGAACGTGCCCGTCGAGCCGCTGGTGCGCGGCGTGATCGAGGCGCTGGGTCCGCCGCAGCACATCGAGGTCCAGGTGGCGGGCGATCTGCCGGTCGTGCGCTACGACCGGGTGCAGCTCGAGCAGGTGTTCCAGAACCTGATCGGCAACGCGATCTCGCACATGGACAAGGAGCAGGGGCGGGTGCGCGTCGCCTGTCAGTCGACCGAGCGCGCCTGGCGCTTCGAGGTCGCCGACAACGGGCCGGGCATTCCCGAGAACCAGCGCGAGCGCATCTTCGAGATCTTCCAGACGCTCGCACCGCGCGACGTGCGCGAGTCGACCGGCGTAGGCCTGGCGATCGCCAAGCGCCTGGTCGAGCAGAACGGCGGGGCGCTCTGGGTCGAGTCGGACGAGGGCAGCCGCTTCTACTTCACGGTGCCGCGGGTCGCGCTGGACGAGTGAGGTCCGAGCATGCCCTCGGGCTGCGCCAGCCGATCGAACTGCTCCGCCGGCACGCCGAGGGCCAGCGCGGCCTCGCGCAGCGTACAGCCTTCCGTGTGGGCTCGGCGCGCGATCGCGCTGGCGCGGTCGTAGCCGAGCTCGGGGACGAGCGCGGTGACCAGCATCAGCGAGCGCTCGAGCAGGCGCGCGATCACCGCGTGCTCCGGCTCCACGCCGTCGATGCAGAGCTCGCGGAAGCTCTCGGACGCCTGCGCCAGCCAGCGGATCGAGCACAGCAGGTCGAAGGCGAGCAGCGGCTTGTAGGCGTTGAGCTGGAGCTGGCCACCGCTGGCGGCGATGGCGACCGCCGTGTCGTTGCCGAGCACCTGGGCGCAGACCATCAGCACGGCCTCGCACTGCGTCGGGTTCACCTTGCCCGGCATGATCGAGCTGCCCGGCTCGTTGGTGGGCAGCACGAGCTCGCCGAGCCCGCTGCGCGGACCCGAGGCGAGCAGCCGCACGTCGCCCGCGATCTTGGCGAGCGCCACCGCGACGCCGCGCAGGGCCGCGTGCAGGGCCGCGACGGCGTCGTGCGACGCGATTGCCTGGAACTTGTGCGGCGCCGTGCGGAAGGCCAGGCCGCACTGCTCGGCGAGCCGGCGCACGGCCTCGCGGTCGAAGCCCGGCGCCGCGTTGAGACCCGTGCCGAGCGCCGTGCCGCCGAGCGGCAGCTCGAGCAGCTCGTCCTGTGCGACCTCGACGCGCGCGCGCGCGGCCGCGAGCTGGCGCGCGAACGTGCGCCACTCGTCGCCCATGCGCAGCGGCACCGCGTCCATCAGGTGCGTGCGCCCCACCTTGACGATCGAATCGAACTCGCTGGCCCTGCGCTCGAGCGAGCGCTCGAGCGCGGACAGCGCCGGCAGGAGCGCGCCCGCGACCTCCTCCGCCGCCGAGACGTGGATCGCCGTCGGGATCACGTCGTTCGACGACTGGCTGCAGTTCACGTCGTCGTTCGGGTGGATCGGCCGCTTGGAGCCGAGCACGCCGCCGAGCTGCTCGATCGCGCGGTTCGCGATCACCTCGTTGGCGTTCATGTTGGTCTGGGTGCCCGAGCCCGTCTGCCAGATCACGAGCGGGAAGTGGTCGTCGAGCGCGCCGTCGCGCACCTCGGCCGCTGCTGCGGCGATGGCGTCGGCCTTGGCCGCGTCGAGCGCGCCGAGCGCTGCGTTGGCCAGCGCCGCGGCGTGCTTGATGCGCCCGAGCGCGCGGATGAACTCGCGCGGGAAGCGCTCGCCGCCGATCCGGAAGTTGCGCCGGCTGCGCTCCGTCTGGGCACCCCAGTAGCGGTCGGCCGGCACGTCGATCGATCCCAGCATGTCGGTCTCGGTGCGCGTCGCCATCGATTCGTCTCCCTGTCGGTCGCTACCGCTCGCGCGCTGTCGCCCTCTGATACGATGCCTCGCACCGCGCAGGCGGCAAGCACGAGGACACCAGGATGACACTCAGGATGCGATCGCGACTGCCCGCCCTCGGACTGCTCGGGCTCGCGCTGCTCGGCGCCGGCCCCTGCGGTCCCTTTCCGGGCGGCCGCCTCTCGGGCAGCGAGGTCGCGCTGCCGGGCGACTGGTCCTTCGTCGGAAGCGGCTCGGCCTGCGCAGTCGAGGTCCGCCCCGCCGAGCCCCACTCCGTGCGCGCCACCTGCTTCGCGAACGAGGGCACGCTCTACGTGGGTGCGCTGTTCGCTCCGCGCAAGCGCTGGCCGACGTTCGTGGCGGCCGATGCCGACGTGCGCGTGCAGATCGGCGACGACGTCTATCCCCTGCGCGCCGTGCGCATCGAGGACGCCGCCGAGCGCGCGCGCGTGCTCGGCCCCGAGCCCTCGGACTCGCACTGGCTCTACCGCCTCGAGCCGCGCGCGGTGGCCGCGGAGTAGACGCGCGGCCGGCTGCTAGAGCGTGCCCAGGAAGAACAGCAGCTGGTCGCGCTCGCTGCGCTGCAGCGCGGTGTAGGCGCGGCGCGCCGGCTCGGCCTCGCCGCCGTGCCAGAGGATCGCCTCCTCGAGGTTGCGCGCGCGGCCGTCGTGCAGGAAGCGGGTGTGGCGGCTCACGGCGTGCACCAGGCCGATGCCCCAGAGCGGCGGCGTGCGCCACTCGCGGCCGTCGGCGGCGAACTCGGGGCGCCCGTCGGCCAGCCCCTCGCCCATGTCGTGCAGCAGCAGATCGCTGTACGGATGGATCTCCTGATCGGCGAGCAGCGACAGCGCCGTCTGGGCGTCGGGGGCGGGCCCGGTGACGAAGCGCTCGACGTGGCAGCCGGCGCAGCCGAGCGCGCGGAAGAGCGCCTCGCCCGGTCGGGCCGTGCTCGGGTTGCGGCGCGCGGGCACGCCGAGCGTCTGCGCATAGAAGGTCACGAGGTCGAGCACCTCGTCCGCCAGCTCCGGCGCTCCGCCGCTCGGCGCCTGCGCGCACGCGCTCTGGACGGGCGTGCAGGGCTGCTCGGGGAACAGGCTCGAGGTGATGCCGAGGTCGCCGCGGAACGCGGCGGCCACCTGCTGGCGCAGCGTGGGCTGGCCCGCCTTCCAGCCGAACCGGCCGAGCGCGCTCGCGGCGCGCGCCGCGTCCCAGACTTGGTTCGTGCGTCCCGAGATGCCGTTGCCGTCGCGGTCGTCGGGGTCCGCCAGCGCCGCGATCGCGGCCTCCGGGATGCGCTCGAGCAGACCCATGCCGACCAGCGGTGGCGCCACGCGCGCGGAGAGCCGCAGCTCGGGGTCGAGCGGGCCGTAGGCGAGCGCGGCGAGCTGCACGGACGGACGCTGCAGCGTGTAGCTCGTGCCGTCGCCGAAGCGGCCGGGCACGTCCTGCCAGGTGAGCGCGGCGTGTGCCTCGGGCGGCACGCCCTCGACCGCGCGGTTCTGGATCTGGTCGCCGTAGCGCGGGTCGGGCACGGCGCCCGCGGTCCGTTCGAGCGCGCGCTCGGCGGCCGTGCGCGCCGGCACGCTCGCGCGCACGAGCATCGAGACCAGCTCGGCGCCCGGCGCGGGCGGCTGGCCGCGGCCGTCCTTCAGGTGGCAGGACTGACACGAGTTCGTGTTGAAGAGCGGGCCCAGGCCGTCGCGCGCCGACGCCGAGGCGGGCGCGCGCACCCAGGCGTTGGTGAAGAACGAGTTGCCTGCGAAGAAGTCGGCGAGCCGGGTCATCGGCAGGTTTGCCGCCGGCAGCGAGAACGCGCTGGCGTCGACGATGTGCACGGTCGTGGCGCCACCCGAGTCCGGGGGCTCGGCCGCAGCGTGTGCGGGCGCGAGCCCGAGCGCCCCCAGGGCCGCAAGCCCGAGCGCCCAAGAGGCTGCGAGCCGCGTCACGGCCCGACCAGGCGCGCGGCGACTGCCGCGAACGACTCCGTCTGCGCAGCGAGCGCGTCGATCATGGCCTGCACGCGCTGCGTGCCCGTGGCGTTCTCGGCGGCGATCTGGCGGTCGAACGGCTCTCCGCTCTCCGCGGCGTTCACGATCGCGGTGGCCCGCGCCTGCGTCGCCTCGAGCCGGGCGCGCAGCGCGCGGTCGAGCTCCGGGTCGACGCTGTGCACGAGCTCCGAGAGGGCAGGGCCCTCGACGAGCGTGCCATCGCGCCGCGTGTAGCGTCCGAGGTAGAGGTCCTGGATCCCGAGCGCGTTGTAGAAGAGGTCGAGGTGCGTCGTGTCGCTGAAGCACGACTGCTCGTCCTCCTGCGAGTGCGCGAGCAGCGCGGCGCGCATGCGCTCGCCGGCCAGCTCGCCGCCGCCCATGCTGCCGAGCCCGACGAGCATGCGCCCGAGCCGCTCGCGCGCGTCCAGACCGCGGAACTCGGTCCAGTACTCGCCCTGCTGCTCGCGCCAGTCGGCGTGCATCTCGCGCAGATCGTCGACGAGCAGGCGCACGGTCAGCAGCAGGTAGCGGGCGCGACGCGCACAGCTGCCGTGCGTGCAGCCCGGCCCGTCGATGTAGTCCGTGGATGGCCGCTCGCCTGCGCTGGCCGGCGTGCGGTTCAGGTCCTGGCCCCAGAGCAGGAACTCGATGGCGTGGTAGCCGGTCGCCACGTTCGGCTCGAGGCCGGCCATCTCGTGGCTGACGCGCAGAGCGCGCGGGCTCAGGTCGTGCTGCGAGCCGACGAGGTTCTCGCGCGCGTGCGGATTGCCGACGTCGTACGCGTATTCGCCGGTGACGTAGTCGAGGAAGCCCTCGTCGATCGGCCAGGCGTTGACGTTGCCCTCCCAGAGGTCGACGTTGCTGTTGCCGAAGCGCAGGGCCTCGGTCTGCGAGTAGCTGCGCCGCGCGTCGATCCAGGCGCGGCGCGCCGCCTGCAGGGTGTCCGGGCTCGGCGCGGCCAGCAGGCGCTCGACCGCCGCCTGCAGCGCGAGCGCCCCGCGCAGCGCGTCGTCGTACATCGCGTGGGCCAGCCGCGCGTAGTGCAGGGTCACGCGCTCGCGCAGCTCGGGCGAGCCGCCGGGCGCGACCTGGACAGGGGCCGGTGCCGCTCCCAGGGCCGCACACAGCATCCACACGGCTCCCGCACCGCGCCAGCGCAGCGTTCCGGTCGATCGCATGTCGAGACTATGAGGCGGGGGCGCGCTCCGATCGTGTGAGGCTCCCGTGAAGAAACGGTGACGGATCGGGCCGTTCGGTGAGGAGTTCGAGCGTCACCGAGATGACACCGGGGTGTGATGGCGGCGTTGCACACGAACGGCACTCTGCTCGCCGGCACCTACTGCCATACACAGGGGAGACGCGGGTCATGAGGAAGCTCTTCGCGGGAGCCGGGGTTGTGCTCGGAGTCCTGCTCGCATCGCCGCTAGCCAATGCCACGGGGTCGAGCGCGCCGGACTTCGGCAAGCTCGTCGAAGGCCTGCTCAACGTGTTCTCGATCCAGCAGTTCGGCTTCGTGAAGCCGCTGGAGTCGTCCTCGCTGGCCGACCTGCCGCGCCGGCCCCAGCAGCCGGTGAGCGAGCTGCTCGACGTGGCCAAGGGCCTCAGGGCCGACATCTTCTCGCGCGAGATCGCGCAGAACGCCGACCAGTTCGCGTTCTGGCCGAGCGACGCCGCCGCCACGCACATCATCGCCTGCATCGAGGTCTTCGCTCCGCAGGTGATCGGCGCCTTCCCGAACGGCACGACCAAGCTCACGCCGGGCGTGCAGCGCATCGACCTCGAGACGCGCCAGGTGGAGACGATCATCCGCGGCACGGCGGGCTGCGACGGCATCCGCCTGACGCCGTGGGGCACGATCCTGTTCACCGAGGAGGACGGCAGCCCGACCGGCGACGGCCACCTGGGCAATGCCTTCGAGATCCTCGACCCGCTCGCCACCACCAACGTCACGATCGGCCGCGGCCCCACGCGCGGTCAGTTCTTCGACTCGACCGGCCGCACGCTCACGGGTGCGGAGGCCGCGGCGCCCGTCGCGGCCGGCGGCTTCGGCGTGGCGATCCGCCAGGCGCTGATGGAGATGGCCTGGGAGGGCATCGCGATCACGCCGCAGGGCGTGCTGATCGCGGGCGACGAGCTGCGCCCCGGCACGCGCACCTCGGCCACCGTCGGCGGTCCGGACGCGGACGGCGGCGCGCTGTTCAAGTTCGTGCCCGACGTGCCGGCCGTGCCCGGTGTCGTGCTCGCGGACCTGACGCAGTCGCCCTTCGCGGCAGGCCGATCGTTCGCGATGCGCGTCACCTGCAGCGCCGGCAACAGCCAGTACGGCCAGGGCTGCCAGAAGGGCAACGCCGTGTGGGTCCAGATCGATCCGCTGAATGCCCGCGGCGAGGCCGACCGCGTGGGCGCGACCGGCTTCTACCGCCCCGAGGATCTGGTCGCGGATCCGAACTACACCGGTCCGGGCCTGCGCTTCTGCTTCACCAACACGGGTGACGCGGGTGCGCTGAACTTCGGCGAGGTGCTTTGCGCTGTGGACACCGACCCGCTGCTCGTTACGACCACACTCGTGGCCGACCTCTCGGGCTCGATGGTGACCGCCGACGCGCTCGTCGACATGCAGGTGTTCCTGGAGGGCGACGACACGCTGACGCAGCCCGACAACATCGACATCCAGGCCCGCACCGGCAACGTCTACGTGATCGAGGACAACCCGAACGGCGACATCTTCGCGTGTCTGCCCGACGGCGCGGACCGCAACGTGACGACCGACGGCTGCGTGCTGCTCGCGACGCTCAAGGACCGCACGGCCGAGCCCACCGGCTTCGGCTTCAACGCGCGCGGCGACACGGCGTACTTCTTCATCCAGCACAGCGCGGACGACAACAACCCGCTGACGCGCAGCAACGCCTGCCCGAATCCCGCCGCGCTGCCCGAGTTCGTGCGCGACGACTTCTGCACGGACGACATGATCCGCATCACCGGCTTCAAGCTTCCGGGCAAGGCTCGCCAGTAGGCAAGGTTTCCTCCTCCGACTACCCACCTCTGAATCTGAAGGGTCGCCCCGTGCAACGCGGGGCGGCCTCTTCTCCTCTCCTCAACGGCCTAACGGCGAGCTGCCGCTCGCCTTGCCGCACGGCGCGCCTTTGGCGCGCCTCGGGTTGCTGTTTCATTTGCGGCGCCATGAGCTCGCGCTCTTCCTTCCTTCAGTCGGGGGTTGCAAAGGGGGTCTGGGTTGGGCGAATGTGA
>Ga0190274_10001629_pt1 | contig 13164 bp, 8 predicted proteins | sample Popmic531T_FD_133002 | JGI IMG/M metagenome (GOLD analysis project Ga0190274, IMG submission 133002) | Populus adjacent soil microbial communities from riparian zone of Yellowstone River, Montana, USA - 531 T | ecosystem: Environmental > Terrestrial > Soil > Riparian zone | place: USA: Montana...
GCTTGGTGTACGCGCCCGCTGACGCCGCATCGGCCAGCGCGGCCAGCACGTCGATTGCGGCGACGGCACGCGCGGTATCGAGGATCCGCGGTGATTCCACCGCAATGGCCGCGCGGAGCGCTTCGAAGATCGCCACCTCGCGCACCGCGATGCGATCGTCGGCGCCCACAACCTTGTCCTCGTACTCCTTGAGGCCGGGCGTGACAAAACGCTCACCGCCGGCGATCGTCTGCTTGCGGTGGTAGTCGGCCGGGACACTCGCCAGGTTCGACTTGGAGATCTCGATGTAATAGCCGAAGACCCTGTTGTACCTGATTTTGAGCGATGCGATGCCCGTGCGCTCGCGTTCGGCCTCTTCCATGGCGGCGATTGCGGCTTTGCCGCCGCGGCTGATGCCACGCATCTCATCGAGTTCTGCGTCCACGCCATCCCGGATGACGCCACCATCGCGCGCCTGCAGGGGCGGTTCATCAACGAGCGTCCGATCGATCGACGCGCGAAGGTCGGCGAGTACGTCGATTTCAGCCATCAGGCTGGCGAGAAGCGGCGCCTGCAGGCCGTCCGCGAGCGTATGCAGGCGGGGAAGCAGGGCCAGCGAGCGTCCCAGAGCCACCACATCGCGCGGACCCGCAGTGCCGAGCGAGATGCGCGCCACCAGGCGCTCCATGTCGTGCATGCTCTTCAGCAGCTCGCGCAGCTTGCCGCGCTCCGTGGTGCGAAATGCGAGATCCTCCACAGCGTCGAGCCGATCCTGAATGCGCGCCAGCGCGACGAGCGGGCGCATCAGCCACTGCCGAAGCATCCGGCCGCCCATCGCAGTGGCCGTGCGGTCGAGCACATTCAGGAGCGAGCCCTCATGACCGCCTTCCACGCCCTGCACCACGTTCAGATGACGCAAGGTCACCGGGTCGATCAGGAGCGCGTCTGCAGCGATACGGCGCGAGATGTCGCGCACGTGCGCGATGTCGCCCTTCTGCGTTTCCCGCAGGTACAAGACGATGGCGCCGGCAGCGGCGACCGCCGCAGGTGCGTCGTCGAGGCCGTGCGCCACTAGCGACGCCACCCGCAGCTGTTCGCACAGCCGCTCGCGCGCCTGCGCCGGCTCGAACGACCACTCCGCCACGCGGGTGACCATGGGAGACGCGAGCAGACTCACGGCGTCGTCGATCGCGGCCCCGTCTGCGGCAAGGATTTCGCGGGGCCGCAACATCGCCAGCTCGGCGGCGAGGCTCGCGGCGCCGCCCGGACCGGCGAATTCGGCTGCCGCGAACTCCCCTGTGGAGACATCGAGGTACGCGAGTCCCCAGGGGCGGCCGTCGCCGCGCGGGCATGTCACCGCGGCGAGAAACGCCGGCTCGCGCGCGTCCAGATATGACGCGTCGGTGAACGTGCCTGGAGAGACCACGCGCGTGACTTCGCGCTTGACGATGCCTTTCGCCTTGCGCGGGTCCTCGACCTGATCGCAAATCGCGACGCGGTAACCCTTGCGAACAAGACGCGCCACGTAGGCATCTGCGGCATGGAAGGGCAGTCCGCACATCGGGATGGCGCCGCCGCTGGCGTCCTTCGCACGCGACGTGAGGGTCAGCTCGAGCACGCGAGATGCCGCCAGCGCGTCCTCGTAGAACATCTCGTAGAAATCGCCCATCCGGAAAAACACAATCGCGTCGCGATACTGCCTCTTCACGTCGAGGTACTGACGCATCGCGGGCGTCGCGGTCGACTGGGACGGTGGAACGGGCGCTGTTGTCACTGGCGGGACTGTGTTGACGCGCGTAGCGAAAGCGGGATCAAAGCGGGAGTATAACATTGCCGCAGTGGTGATTCTGGCGCTCGAAACCGTGACGCGCACCGGCAGCGTGGCGCTGTTTGACCGCGGCCGCGTGCTTGCGGCAATTGGTTCTGCGCGTGAGCCCCATGGCACGCGGCTGCCAGGCGAAATGCTCGCATTCCTCACCGGGCATGGACGGACCATCGCCGACCTCGACTTTCTTTCAGTCGTCACGGGCCCCGGATCGTTTACGGGCCTCAGAATCGGACTCGCCTCTGTGCAAGGCATCGCGATGCCTGCAGGAAGACAAGTGATCCCGGTGCCGTCACTGGAGGCCATGGCGGAGGCGTGGCGCCTGGCGCATCCACAGGATCGCGCGCGAGTGATCACCTGTCTGGATGGCGCGCGCGCGGACGTGTTTGCCGCTGCCTTTGAGATTCAGCAGCCAGACTCCGCAGAGGACGCCCGCGTGCTCCTCCCGCCGTTTGTGGCCACGCCGGAAGAAGCCGCCAGACGACTGGCCGCGCTGCCGGGCGATCTGCCGCTCGTCATCGCCGGCGACGGCGGACTCCGGTACCGGCACGTGTGGGAACGTGATCTGCCGCAAGCGGCACTCGACACAGCCGCGCTCAATCTTGCTCACGGTGCCGTTTCGATTGCGGCGAGGCATACGACGCTGGCCGTCGCTCCACATGCGCTTCGACCTTTGTACGTCCGCCGGCCCGATGCAGAGCTTGCACGGGCTAGAGCGCACGCAGGCCGTCTCGCTCCTGCGCTCACAGACATTCGCATCAATCGCTCGTCGTCTCCAGCCGACCTCGCGGAAGTCGCGACGCTCCAACGGCGCAGTTTTACGCACGGCTGGGGCGCCGAGGCGATCCAGTGGGAGCTCGAGAACACGAACGTGGCGCGGATCTACGTGGCGCGCACCGCCACGGGTGAACTGGTGGCCTACTGCGCGTGCTGGATCGTCTTCGACGAGTTGCACATCAACAGCCTCGCCGTGGACGAACGTGTGCGCCGGCAGGGTATTGCCCGCCGGCTCCTCGACGAGGTCGTGCGCGATGCCATCGCCGAGGGCGCACGCATGGCCACACTCGAGGTGCGCCAGTCGAACGCGGCGGCGCGGGCCCTGTATGAGGGCCTGGGGTTTAAAATTGAGGGTGTGCGGCGAAACTACTATCAGGATCCGCGCGAAGATGGCCTGATCTTGTGGCATCGCACGCTCACCGGCGTCCCGGCCGCCGGACACTGAGCCCGGTGTATTGCCGGGGCCGGAAGCTTGTGGTAGGTTCGCGTTCGTGGCAGCCGGGTTGTCGTGCCGGAGCCACTCGCTCACGTCAAGGCGAGGCCCGGTGGCTCGCTGATAGCCTAGAACAGGAGGCGGAGCATGGCAGACTCGCAGCTCCGGCTGGAAGACGACGGAAGAAATGTAGCGCTTCGAGGCTCGCAGGAATTACAGCAACTGGTCTCGGAGCATCACGAACTGGACGAACGGATTCGCTACCTGACACTTCAGACCTACCTGACCGATCAGCAACAGTACGAAGAAACCGAACTCAAAAAACGCAAACTTGCACTGAAGGACCGCATCGAGGGCCTGCTGCGACTGCCGTCTTGAGCGGTCGGGGCTCCTTCCCCGGCCGGTCCAAGGCCAGGGAAGTGAGCCCCGGCCCGCACGTTTTTCCGAAAGCCGCGTCACCGTGAAAATTGATACCGCTGGTCTCCCGTTCATCGGCATCGCAGCGGCGCCGGCGGCCGTGTGCTTCGGCACGGGACCGTTGTGGCTGGCGGCGGTGCTGCTGATCCTGCCCGTCGCGATCGCCCTCTTCTTTCGCGATCCGGATCGCGATTCGCCGGCCGATCCGGCGCTTGTGCTGTCTCCCGCCGATGGAAAAGTCATGCACGCGGGCCCTGCGCGGCCGGGGGAGGCGCCGCCGGGGCAGTGGCAACAGGTCACGATCTTCTTGTCAGTCCTCGATGTGCATATCAACCGCACACCGGTCGCCGGCGTCGTCACCGACGTGAAGTACATCCCCGGCGCGTTCCTGCCCGCCTATCGGCATGACGCCCATCAGAACGAGCGGTCGGAGATCTGGATCGACCACAACGGCACGCCGATCGTGTTCCGGCAGGTGGTGGGCCTGCTGGCACGCCGGGTGGTGTGCCGCGTGAAACCCGGTGAACGCCTGGCCGCCGGTGCCAGAATAGGGCTGATGAAATTTGGGTCGCGCATGGATGTGTTCGTTCCCGAAAGCGCGGTGGTTCGCGTCCGCACCGGTGACAGCGTACGTTCGGGCGTCACGGTGATCGCCGAGCTCAGGCGGCCGCCTCAGTGATGGCCACTCTGTTCGATCGGCTGCCGGGCCGCGACCCGCGCCGCCGGCCCCGTGGCGTGTTCCTGCTGCCGAGTCTGTTTACGGTAGGGAATCTCTTTTGCGGGTACGCGTGCATCGTTCACTCAATGACCGGCCAGCTCGAAACGGCGGCGCCGTTCATCGGGATTGCGATCATTCTCGACATGCTCGACGGCCGGATCGCCAGGCTGACGAACACCACCAGCGCCTTCGGCGTGGAATTCGATTCGCTTGCGGACGTGATCTCCTTCGGCGCGGCGCCGGCCATCCTGGCGTTCTCCTGGGGCCTGAAGGACCTGGGACAGATCGGCTGGGCAGCCGGTTTCATCTTCTTGAGCGCCGCCGCGATGCGCCTGGCGCGGTTCAACATCCAGACGTCGGCTCAGGTGGACAAGCGCTACTTCATCGGCATGCCGACGCCGGCGGCGGCCGGAGTCGCTGCGGCCACCGTGTATGCCTGGCCGGTGCTGCCGGACGTGCATCAAACCGCGGCGGCGGTCACGCTGATGCTGGTGCCGGCAGGTCTGATGGTCAGCACGATCAGATTCCGCAGCTTCAAGACGATCAATTTCGGATGGGGACCGTCGTACCTGCCGTTGCTCGCCTTCGTCCTGCTCGTGTCATTCATCGCCACACGGCCCAAGATCACGCTGCTGATACTCGCCTACAGCTACCTGGCGTCGGGTTTTGTGGAACTGGCGATCACGAAGATGCGGGCGCGGCGTGAGGAGCGGCAGTCAGTGCAATCCTGACGGTGGTGCCGGCACCGGCGCGGCTCGACAGCGACACCGTTCCGCCGCAGAGTTCGATGTTGCGTTTCGCGTTCGCCAGTCCCAATCCGGAGCCGCCGGTCTTGGTCGAGAAGTAAGGCTCGAACGCGCGGCGGGTCCCCTCGGCATCCATCCCCACCCCGGTATCCTCGATCTCGAGCACAACCAGGCCCTCACTCGCTGTCGCTCGCACGCGCAGCGTTCCGCCGGACGGCATGGCCTGCAGGGCGTTTTCAACCAGATTCGTGAATGCGCGCGTGAACAGCGTGCGATCGGCGATCACGGCCGGCAGCTGGCCCAGCGGCGCCACCTCGAGCGTCACCCTGGACGGAAGACCCGGACGATAGGAGCCCAGCACGCTCTCGACGAGATCGGCCAGCACCACGGGTTCCAGCCTGGGAGTGGGATGTGTGGCGAACGTCGAGAACTCCGACGCGATCTGCCGAAGTAACCGCACCTGTTTGAGGATGGTCGTCACGCACTGATCGAACGTCGCGCCCAGCGGCCGGTGCTGATCCTCGTGCACGCGCTGAAGGTGTTCTGCCGCGAGCTGGATAGGCGTCAGCGGATTCTTGACCTCGTGCGCGACCTGTCGGGACATCTCCGCCCAGGCTTTCAGCTGGTTCGCGCGCGCCAGCTCCGCGCGCTGGGCCACGAGCGTCTCGGCCATGGTGTTGAAATCTTCGACAAGCCGGCCCAGCTCGTCGGGGCTGTCGGCGATCAGGCGCTCATCAAGGCGGCCGGCGGCGATCTGCCGCGTGGCGCGTGTCAGCCGCGCGACCGGATCGGAGACTCGCGCGGCGACGGACGCGCCGAGCATGGCGGCGAACAACACCAGCACCACGGTACCGGCGAGGACGCCACGCGTCAGATCGTCGATCTCGCGTTCGATCTCGCGCTGGCGGAGCGCGAGCGGCACCGTCAGGATCGCCTCACGTCCAAGGACGGGGACCGGAGCCGCGGCCACAAGATACTTGAACGAGCCGATGCGGTCTTCGGTGACGGAGACCGGACTGCGTCCGAGCACCACCTCGCGGTAGACGGATGCCGGGGTTCGCGCGGGCAGCAGTCCGGACTGGAACAGGTCGCGCTGGCTGGTCGCCGTGAGCTGGGGCCCTTCGTAGAAGTTGACGTCCTGATCCACGACCTGCCGGATCCAGACCATCACGTCGTCACTCGGGCCCAGCCGTCCCTGTCCCGGCCGCGCCTGTGCGGCGGACAACTCGTCGAACACGCGCCGTGCCACGACTGCCACGTTGCCCGCTTCTGATACCACGTCGGCGCGGAGCTTGTCGGTCATGTACGCGCCGAACGCGATCGCGAACAGGAGCACCGGCCCGACGGCCGCCAGCACGAAGAACAGAAACAGTTTGCGATAGAAGCTGGCCCTGATTTCGCGGAACAGCTTCGGGAAGGCACTGGATTGGCTGCGCGCGAAAGGCGCCAGGGCAGTCACGCCCAGGAGGTACGCGACGAAGAGGCCCACGAGCACCGTGGCGGCCTCGGCCAGGCGCATCACGTGTTGCAACGGCGTCGGCGAAGGGTAGCCCAGTGCGTACACGCCGGCGCGGTCATTGAGGAAGTACACGTGATACGCGCGATCGGCGGCTTCGCGGTCGCGCCAGAAGGGCTGCCGTGATTGCGAGAGCGACCGATCGATCTCCTTGTCGATCGGCCATGAGATGCGTCCCGACGTGAAGATCGGTTGCAGGCTCCAGCCGTACACGACCAGTTGCAGATCGGCAATGGCCGACCGGCGCTGCTGCGTATCGAGACTCAGCACGTCGTAGTACGGATTCGCCGAGGACACGAAAGGCAGTGCGCGATAGTCGGGAACGATATGCACCACCACGGCGCCCTGAAACACCCCGTCCACGCAGATCCCGCGTTCGGCGTGAAGCATGCTTCGTTCGTCGGCGCCGAAGCGCTGGACTTCCGAGAACGCCGCCCAGTCGCATCCCCGGCCCTGCCACGTTTGTTCGCCCATCTGATACAGGGAAGTGAACTCGGGCACGTTCAGCGCAAACCGGCTCGTCAGGCGGCGATCCGCGTCGTACAGCTCGATTTCCGACGTCACGCGATCTTTCGACAGCACTGTCTGGTTCCAGGCGATGAACGCCGACTGGCTGGACGCCTCAGCATCCGCCGCCGGGCGCGCCAGCCGTTCCAGATGTGGGACCCGATCGAGTTCGGCCTGCGCGAGCTCCAGCGTGCGCATGAGCGCATCGAGCTGACGAGCAGCTACGGTTGCCGGGCCGTAGTCGCGTTCGATGAGCGTGCGCGTGGTGATTTCGGCAAGCGCCGATGCCAGTGGATACGCCACCAGAATAGGAACGAGCAGAGACGCGAATCTCAGAACCAGGCGCCGCGCTTCGCTCGTCGATCGATACTGCCGTCGCAGCCGTGTGGCGGTCAGGCCGAACAGCGCCGTGCTGGCGCCGACAACCACAATGCCGACGACGGGCACAGGCGTGGCACTGAGGACCGGAATCAACGCCAGCGGTGCCATCCACAGCAGCACGGCCAGCCATCCCCATCCGCTGCGCCAATACACGCGCCAGCGTGCCGCCAGCGTGCCGATCACACCGGCGATGGCCCAGCCGATGGCGACCTGCGCGAGCAGCACCGCGGCGATCGCCGCGACAGACTCCACGTCGGACGCGAGCACCGGCAACTGCCACTTCTCGAGGGCTGTCGGATTGATGCGATCGCTCCAGAGCCACGCCATCAGTCCCAGGCCTGCAGCGATAACGGTGCCGCCCGCGAGTTGTTCGATCGCCCAGCGGACGCGCGACTCCCGGAGCGCAGGACGGCGAAGCCGGAGCCACCAGGCACTTCCCGGAATCGCCGCGACGATGGCAAGCGCGGCCAGCGAATGTGCAAGATCGACCCAGACGTCTGGCAAGCCAACGCGCTTTGCGAGCCAGACGCCCGTGGCCGCGACAAGACCAATCAGACCGGCGCCAAGCACCGACTTCATCAGCCAGACGCCGAGACCGGCGCGCGGCATTCGACCTCGAAGCGTGGCGGCGGCAACGATGGCGACCCAGACGAGCCACGGCAGCAGCGCCAGCGAGGCCGCGCGCCAGTGCGCCACACGCTGGGCCTCCGCCAGTTGTGCGCGCGGCACCGTGACCTGAAGCAGCATCGACCCGGTTCTGTCGGCGATCGCGAAGTCGAAGGCGCGCGCAGAAGACGCGGGCGCGTTCGTGGCCGGGGCCGGAGTGACCGGCAGGGGACCCACCACCGAGTCAACGTTGTAAATTGCCGGGATCGTTGATGACGCCAGCGGCGTTGAGATCACCGTCTCGGATGCCGCCACGGCCACGCGGCTTTCGCCCACCACGACGGGATGCGCATAGATGAGGCGCAGGCCGCCGACGCCCGGCACCACCGCGAACACCGGGGCCCGGTTCAGCAATTCGGCGGAGACGTTTTCCGCCGGTCCACGGCTCCAGGCCAGCACCTTGAACGCACGCGCCGGCCCGCGCGGAGTCCACACCGTCGTGGCGATGGTGTCCGACGTGTCCGCCCCGTTCTCGAGGCGGGAGAACAGATCGAGCAGCGGCTCACCTTCCTCGGTGACGGCCGAAACGATGTTGGGCATCCTCGCCACGCGCTGCGCGCTGGCTTCGAGAGCGCGTTCGCGCTCGTTGACATGACGTGTGACTTCGCGCTGCAGGTAGGCGAGACCAGACGCCTCGCTCCAGCCGAGGCGGATCGACTCGCGTCCCGCGCCCGCAGCGGCGAGCAGGATCGATGCGCCGGCAGTCACGGCGAGGGCGCGCAAGCGAATCACGGCAAGATTATGGATGAAGGCGAGGCATCAACCCGAGAATACCAAACGGGCGCGATGCTATACTCGGCCTCGCGCGCGACGCCCTCTGGCGCACCGCATTCCATGCCTGCCGTGCTCCCGCTTCGTGCGGCCATTACGCGGGGAGCGTTGATCACTCTCGCCAACTGGCCAACGGTCCTGATCGACTTCATCGCGGAATCCATCTACAAGCTGGCGCTCGCTGTCCCCGTGATCGGCGGCGCGTTCATGGTGGCTCTGCTCACGGGCGCCGACATCCAGACCCTGCTGGCGGATGGAGTCACGGTGGCGGCCGATCGGATGCTCGTGCCGCTCGGTCAGGCGCCGATCGCGTTGCTCGCGTTCTGGGGGGCGATCGGTGCGGTGGCGTTCGGCGGCGCGATCGTGATGTACATCGTCAAATCGGGCACGCTCGCCGTCCTCATCGAGGGCGAGCGGATGGCCGGCGAGATCCAGCGGGCGCCGATCCGGCTGTCGGCACTCCGGACCGCCACGGCGTACAGTGTCGCCGCCGTGCTGAGGGAAGCGAGAAGGTACCAGCGGCGGGCCGTGCTGCTGGCGGCGTGGCTGGGCGGCGTGTACGTGCTCGTCGGATCGGCGTACATCATGGCGGTGACGTACGGATTTCAGTGGGCCGCCGCCTCGCGATGGGCGTCCGTCTGGCCTTTGCTCGTGGTGCTGGCGACCAGTGTCTTCGTCGTCAGCCTGACGGCGGCCAATCTGATCTTTGACCTCATGCGAGTCGTGATCATCACCGATGACTGCCGCGTCAGCGAGGCGGCCCGCCGGGTTCGCACGTTTCTGCTGGTTGACGCCCGGCAAGTCCTGGGAATCTTCGGCGCGATGGCGATCCTGCTGCTGGTCGCCACTCTCGCCTCGATCGTGGCGACGGCTGGTGTCACGGTGGTGGCGTGGGCGCCGCTCGCCGGCCTGATCGTGCTGCCGTTGCAACTCGCGTTCTGGATCGTGAGAGGCTTGTTCTTTCAGTACGCCGGGCTGGCGACGCTCTCGGCCTACCAGACGCAGTACCGCCGTTTTGCGGCGCTGAAGCCCGTCGCCGTCCCGGCGCAAGGTGCATGAAGCATGACGAACTACGAGCAGTTCCTGTCCCACGCGGCCGGCCTGATGAAGGAGTCTGCCATCCGGCAGATGGGCAGCGTGTTGTCCCAGTCGAAGGACATGATCTCCTTCGCGCCCGGATACCCCGCTGAAGATCAGTTCCCCTGGGTCGATTTCAGTGACATCTGCCGTGAGTTGCTCACGGGGACCGACGGCAGCGTGTTGCAGTACGGCCCCACCCGCGGGTTCACGCCGTTGCGCGAGACCACGATTGAATTGATGAAGGCGCGCGGCATCACGAGCGCGCTCGACCAGGTGCTCATCACCACCGGCTCGCAACAGGGGCTCGACCTGATCGGACGCGTCCTGATCGATCCCGGCGACGTGATCCTGATGGAGCTGCCGTCCTACACCGGCGCCATCTCGGCATTTCGGAACGTCGGCGCCGCGATGGTCGGCGTGCGCCAGCATGAAGACGGCATCGATCTCGATCACCTGGATGACACGTACCTGCAGCTCGTGAAGCAGGGACGCCGGGTCAAGATGCTGTACGTCGTGCCGAATTTTCAGAATCCCACCGGTCTGCTGATGGGCCTGCGCAAGCGGCCGGCGATCGTGGACTGGGCCGAACGTCGCAACGTGCTGATCGTGGAAGACGATCCGTACCGCGATTTGTACTTCCCGGACGTGTCGTCCGAAGCGGAGACTCGTCCCATCGCGGCCGATGATCGCTTCGGACGCGTCATCTATCTCTCCAGCTTCTCCAAGACGCTGGCGCCCGCATTCCGCGTCGCGTGGATCAGCGCGCCGCCCGTTATTGCAGCCAAGCTCGAGGTGGCCAAGCAGGCCGGCGATCTGTGCACCGGCGGCTTCGACCAGCGCGTGGTGCATGAGGCGTGCAGGCGGGGGCTTCTCGCACGGCACATTCCGGAGCTCCGGGCGCACTACCAGCAGAAGCGCGACACGATGGTTGGTGCGATCGAGCAGTACATGTCGGACCAGGTTACGTGGACGCTGCCTCGCGGAGGATTCTTCCTGTGGGTCGCGCTCTCGAACCAGTTGCGGAGCCGCGATGTGATGCCGCTCGCGCAGTCGCGCGGCGTGATTTACGTGGATGGCAGTGCGTTCTTCGTGGACGGCACCGGCACGGAGTTCATGCGGCTGTCGTTTTCGGCGCCGTCGCCGTCGCGCATCGAAGAGGGCGTCAGGCGGCTGGCCGCGGCTGTCACGGACGCTGCGGCAATTTCGCCGGCGCCGCCGGTCGCCATGCCGTAAGCACCTGCGTCCGCGCCGACGTCGTCATGGTGAACACCACCCCGTCGGCATCCATCTGAAACGCCTGAAGGCGGGCATTACTTTCGAGCTTCATCTCGGCAAACGGCGCCTTGGCGCCCTTGACCGGCGACAACCGCACCACCTCGCCCGTAATCAGCGGGACGAACAGAAAGCCGCCGGATTCGATCAGGCCCGGCGCGGGGCGCGAGGGAAGCGGCTGGCGCCATCGCACGGCCCCGCTGCCCCGATCGAATGCCTGCAGCGTGTTGTCGAGCGCCGTGACAAACACGAACTCCTCGCCGACGACGGGTGCGCCCACCAGTCCTGATAGCCCCCGCTTGGGCTTCCACTGCCACGAGGGCTTCGTGTCACCACTGCGATAGAGCGCCAGGACGGGCGCCGGTCCGGCGACATAGGCCTCTCCCGGCACTGTGACGATGGCCTGCGGCGGCGCTGACATGGGAGTGTGGCTGAGGACGCTGCCATGGGAAATATCGAGGCGGGCGATTGACGGCGCCTGAGTCCCCACCCAGGCGACTCCGTCGCGCTCTACGGCCGGTGTGGAAGCGGCCGCAGGGATCGACGCCGACCAGGCAACCGTGCCGTCGCGACGGTACGCGCGGATGGTGCTCCCTGAGGCGACTGTCACGCCACCGCCCTGAAATGCCGAGAGGTACGTCCGATCCGCGGGCCCGGCCAGCTTGGCTGTCCAGCGCAGGTCGCCGGTCGCCGGGTCGAGCGCCACGAGATCTGAACCGCTGACGCAGGCGAGCGGCGCATCGCCGAGCGCGGACCCCAGGAGCTGCGTGATGCCGGAGCGCGCCTGCGTCCAGAGCGACTTGCCGTCCGCCTTCGCGTACGCACCAACGCCGGTTTCGTGCGCCAGAAAGACGGCGTTCTGGCCGACGGCAAGCGAGAACGGGACGCTGTTGTCGACCGCCACCACCCAGGCCTCGGCGTAGCCGGGCACGCTTGGTGCGGGCGATGCCGGCGCGGACTGATCCGCGGCGAGTGTGGCGGACAGCACGAGTGCGATCGCCGCGCGCGTGATCGTCAGCGACATGGCTCCGCGAGTCGGCACGCGCTTATAATAACGACTTCCCAGGACGCGTCGTCGCGCCGGACTCACTCATCAGTGGCACATCAAACTATTCTCGTCATCGATTTCGGGTCGCAATACACCCAACTCATCGCGCGCCGTCTGCGCGAACTCTCGGTGTACTCCGAGATTCTTCCGCCGACGACTCCTGCGGCCGACCTCGCGGCACGAAAGCCGGTCGGCATCATTCTGTCCGGCGGCCCGCGGAGTGTCTCCGATCCCGGCGCGCCAAAGGTCGATCAGAAGCTGTTCGATCTGGGCCTCCCAACGCTGGGGATCTGCTACGGCATGCAGTTGATGACCGACGCGCTCGGTGGCCGCGTCGAGCCGGCGACCAGCCGTGAATACGGACATGCCGTGGTTTCAACCAAACCCGAGGGCGTGCTGTTCAAGAACGTCCGCGAGACGCTGAAGGTCTGGGCCAGTCACGGCGACTTTGTGGCTGCCGCGCCGCCCGGCTTTGCGGTGGTCGCGACGTCGGCCAATGCGCCGGTCTCCGCGATTCAACGCCCTGAGCGGCTGCAGTTCGGGCTGCTGTTCCATCCCGAAGTCGTTCATACCGAGCAGGGCGAGCAGATTCTTCGAAATTTTGCGTACGACGTCTGCGGCTGTCGCGGCGACTGGACGATGGCGTCGTTCGTGGACGAGAGCGTGGCCCGGATCCGGGAAAAGGTGGGACCCACCGGGCGTGTGGTGTGCGGCCTGTCGGGCGGCGTCGATTCGACGGTGGCGGCGTTGCTCCTGCACAAAGCGATTGGCGATCGGCTGACGTGCATCTTCGTGGACAACGGCCTGCTCCGGCAGGATGAAGCCGAGCAGGTACGGATACGGTTCGAACGGCTGAACCTGCCACTGGAGTTCGTGGACGCGAGCACGCTGTTCCTGGACCGCCTGGCAGACGTCACGGATCCCGAAAGGAAACGCAAGATCATCGGCGCCGCGTTCATCGACGTCTTCGAAGCGCGCGCGCGCGAGATCGGCGACTTCGATTTCCTGGCGCAAGGCACGCTGTACCC
>Ga0190274_10001630_pt1 | contig 13161 bp, 4 predicted proteins | sample Popmic531T_FD_133002 | JGI IMG/M metagenome (GOLD analysis project Ga0190274, IMG submission 133002) | Populus adjacent soil microbial communities from riparian zone of Yellowstone River, Montana, USA - 531 T | ecosystem: Environmental > Terrestrial > Soil > Riparian zone | place: USA: Montana...
AAAGCCAAACCACAGATTACCGTAGCCATCTTCGCTAAAAGACGAAACCGATCTGCCCGGAGGAAATCCCTCCTTTTCCGAGAAAGTGTAAAAAGTTTCTTCGCCGCGTTTGAGCCGGGCCAATCTCGGATTCTCTTTCTTTGATGGTTGCATGCTCAACCAGATATCGCCCCTCGAGTCTTCAAAGAGCTGAAACATTCCGTTGGCTTTCAAACTGCCTTCCTGATCGTAGATTGCCATTGGCTTTTGCGTCGCCAGCTGCGCGAAACTTTTCACCGGGGCAAACCGGTAGAGTTTCTGGCTTGTCAGAATCCACCACTCGCCCGCAGAAGTGAGCACACCGGAACGCGATGTCCACAAGCTTTGAGCATCAAGTGGAATCTGCGGACGCACGGATTGAAATCGCTGGCCATCAAACCGGCTGAGGTAAAAATCGCCATCAGCAAAGTAATGCGCCGCGTCCGCGCCCTGGGTAATGGCTCGAACGTTGTTCAGGTGCGGGTCGTCAGTCTCGTCGAAGGTCGTCAAACCGTGACGATCAAGTCTCACCAAACCCGATCGTCCTGAGATCCACAAATTGCCGGCAGGGTCCTCGGCCAGGTGGGCCAGAGCTGAAGGAAGGCCGTGGGCGTCGTTGTAAAGATGAAAAACTCGACCGTCAAACTCGATCAATTCTCTGTCGGTTGTAAGCCAGACATGCTTATCGCTGGTTTGGCGAAGTCGATGGGTGAGGTGTTTCCGGAGAAAATCCGCCGGCAAAAACCGAAGGATCTCGCCGGATTTCTCAGGCAATTGAACCGGTTGGTCTGTTTCAGCAGGTAAGATAAAAGTGGGATTCAACGACCGGATCTCGACGGATTTCGCATTCGATAACGTTTCAACCGGCTCAGGCTTGATCACCCACAATTCATGGGCCCTCGACAACCACACCCGGCCTTGCTCATCAACCAGCAAAGACATATAGCCCTGGGTGGTAGGCGATTCGCTGAGGTAAAAAATTGCTCGACCATCGACCAGCCGGCGGATCAGGCCCCAACTCGAATTAATCCAAAGACTCCCATCCGCGGCTTCTGCCATGTTGGCGATGCTGAAACTACGGTTCGGGGTAGACGGTAGATCCAAATCGATTTTTTTCAGGGTGACCTTGCCGTCCAGCTCTTCCATTTGATAAAGCGCGCCGGCGCCATACCACATATTGCCGGCCCGGTCTTCGAGCAAAGATCCACGCCATTCACCCAGGAATTCGGTGGTCAGTGTTGGCCGGTCTCTACTGGTAGAGTCTGGGCGAGAAAGCGCGTCGGGTCTGAAACGGTAAAGCCCGGCCGTGGTTGTGACCCAGTAGGTTCCGTTACGGGTTTCTGTGATCCATTCAATACCGGGCGCCGCATTTTTATCTCCGATTCGATAAGTAACGAAGCGAGATCCGTCAAAGCGGCTCAAGCCGTCGCGCGTGCAGAACCACATAAAGCCGCGCGAATCTCGCATCAGGTAATTGACAAAGCTGCTGCCCAGACCGTCGGCTGAAGTGTAAATCTTGATTGGCAAACGTTCCGAGCGAACATTCACGGTGAAGGCAAGACAAGTCAGCCAGGAGAGTATTAGCCAGGGGATGAGTTTTGGTCTCATGAAAGTGAGTTAGAAAGGATAAGCTCGACCGGGTGAGGCGGCAAGAGTAATTGTCCGACACACTTTAGTTTGTCGATCGTTGGCACCAAGCCTGTTGAGTCAAGCATTGCGCCTACCAACGACATCGACAAACTAAAGTGTGTCGGACATAACGCTATTGGCCGAAGCGTTGACGATATTCCGGCGCCAGGATGAATGACCGCACCATTTCCGCCACGAAGGGATCGCCGTTGTAGGTGTTCAACTTCCCAAGCCAGAAGACGAAGCCCGCCGGGTCCGGATTACGTCTCAAATAGCCGAGGTATTCCATGAACACAAACACACGCCGGTTCTCCTGATTGACGAACGCCTGTCCATACGAAGTCGTAAACTGCACGTTGCCTTCACTAATCACAACCGTGCCGTCCACAACTTTTCGCAGCACGCTGGCTTTCGTCTCTGTTCCACCGGTCAAGCCATTAACCAGCGCTTGTTTCTCCGCCGGTGTGGCCGAAATTCCGGTGGTATTGAAGAGCTCCTGTACGTAGAGCGTGTTGTTCAATCCGCCATACTTCGCGATGAACTCAGGACGCTGTACAAACTCCGCTGCCAGCCGGTTACGGTTTGCCTCGACCACTACGCCCGAGATCTGGTTGTTCACCACGATGCCTTCCGAAACTGTAGCCAGGTCGCGCAGAAACTCCAGCGACGTCGGAAAGCGTCCTGGTGATCCGCCGTCGTAGTTTGGCGAACCCGTTAAGCTGCCCTTGTAGAGGTGGTAGACAAACCCACCGGTGATCTGAAACTCCGGCGCCATGAAGAAGGCCACCGCCGTCGACTCCCTTTGCTTGTCGATACACTGTGCTACTGTCTGACCTGGAGGTCTTCTAGATGCGTCGTTACACTTCTCGATGTTGTCGGTCCAGAACGACAGGCCCGGTGCATCAGGCTCGCGATTCAGGAAGTCGTGATACTGCGAACGCACAAACTCGCTCGAGACATCGACCTGATTGGTGGCCGGCTCGGTCACATCGTCGGTGATGCTCAGGATAGCCGTCTGCGGTACACCAAACACCGCGCCCCCAGTCAGATTCGACAGTGTCAACTCCAGTGTTTCCGGTCCTTCCACGTAGTTGTCCTGACTGATCAGGACGTTGAAGGTCTTCGTCGTTTCGCCTGCCGCAAATCGCAATGTGCCTATTGCCGTTGTGAAGTCACAACGTGATGAGGCGAACCCAGCGCCGGGCGAAGTGCAGGGAAGGAAGTCGGCCGGGTTGCTGTGATCGCTACTGGCGTAGTCCACTGTCACCGCCTGTGACGTGTCTCCGCTGCGCTCCACAGTTATCGTCTTCGAGCCTGCGCCTTCGGTAACGCTGTAGTTGCCTGAGTTGAACCTGATAACGGTCGCGTCGTCATTGAGAATGGTGGCGATACCTTGTGGTTTGGAAAGCGTGGCATTGCTTTGACCGCTAAGTTGCACGAAGAAGGTTTCGTTTGGTTCGTCCTGAGTGTCGCCATTAACCAACAACGATACTGGCTTCGAGATTTCACCGGGAGCAAATGTCACCGTATTCCCGTTGGGCTGATAGTCGTTGCCTGCCGTTGCGGAGCCGCCGGCGACTGTTGCGTAGTTGACGCTAACCGTTTGACCGCTCGCGGCCGACAGCGTCACCTCAAAGTTAAGACTGGTTGATCCGCTGTTGCCTTCCCATAGGCTCACATCAGAAATCGACACCGCTACCGGCGGATCATTGTCGGTGATAGTGACCGTGGTCGTTGTTGGACCGCCGAGTGTGGCGCCGCCGGTTGGATTGCTCAGTGTCACAGTGAAGGTCTCGTTGGTTTCGTCGAGCGTGTCGTTGAACACAGAGACCGGCAATACCTTGCTGATTTCGCCGGCAGCGAAATTCAGCGTTCCCGAGTTAGCAGTGTAGTCGGCCGGAGCAGTCGCCGTGCCGTTGCTGGTCGCAAAGGTGACGGAGACCGGACCCGCGCTGCCGCCCGTTCGCTTAACTTCCGTGAGAACGGAACCATTCATCTCGTCAGAGGAGTAAGTGGCAGCGCCGAATGCGAAGGTGCCTGGACTCAAGGAAGTAACCACCTGGCAGGCAGAGAACTCCGAAGTGTTTCCACTCGGATCGGTGGCGGTGGCCGAGACGAACTCTCCGGCCGGCGGCAGGGCCATCGCGACCGAGGCAATGATGGTTGCGTTGCCGCTTCCGTTCGTGACGAGTGAAGGAATCGCGCCAAGATAAAATTGGCCTTCGCCATTTCCGGAGGGGTCGCACGTTTGGTTGTGAAAAAACTCGACTCTGTATTCGGTGTTTGCTTTGGCGTTGAGCGTACCGTTGAAGATGGTGCCGTTCAGGTCGCGTGTGGCCGCAGTGAGGACGGGGAAGTTTTGAGAATTGTTTGCGCCGGTATCCCCATCGCCGGCGTCGTTCGGCGTGACCCCCGGGACGTCCGCTAGATCAATCCCGATAGACTGATTGGAGAAGATTCTGTTTCTGCGGATCGCGTTTCCCTGGCCGATACCCTGAACCAAAATTCCGACGCCCTGATTAAAGGCGATTGTGTTTCCCTCACCATTGAGGAATCCACCTATTTGGTTCTGATCTGCCTGACCGCCAATCTTAATGCCTGGACCTGCATTGGGCACGGGAGAGGTACCACTCTTGTCAGTGCCGATAAAGTTGCCCTTGAATTGATTGTTCGATGCGGAAGCTATTTCGATCAGGACGCCTGGGCCGTTCAACGTACCTGAAATGACGTTGCCGGCGCCCGCAACCGCCCCGCCGATGGTGTTGTTAGCGGCGCCGTAGATTAGAAGACCGACAAGAGTATTGCCCAGAGCTTGATCGCCGTTGGCGTTGGTGCCGATATAGTTACCCTGCACCGTGTTACCGCTGGCGGTCTCTGACAGCGCTACCCCATAGGCTGCATTACCCGAAACCACATTGCCCGCTCCGGCCGCGGTCCCGCCAATAGTATTTCCTGTTGTACCTATGGCTATCCCGTTAAGAGCATTTGGCAGCGCCGCGGTCCCGGCGGCGTTTGTGCCGATGTAATTACCGCGCACTAAATTGCCTATCGAACCGCTGTATATAGTGAGCCCTATATGACCGTTGGCAGAGATGACATTACGAGACGCTTGGGTCGTTCCGCCAATGATATTGTTGGACGCGCTCGAGATGTCAATCCCGGTGGTACCATTCCCCCGAGGTGTATTGCCCGACGGGCCGACACCAATGTAGTTGCCAATGATAGTATTCCCACCGACTGGCCCTTCTATTTTGATTCCCACCCAAAAGCGATTGATGCACAGCCCTTTGATGGTGCTGTTCCCGGTTCCATTTATCCTGAAGCCAGGAGTGTTTAATACAATGATAGAGTTTCCGTCCAATTCAATAATCGGAGTACTGCTGTAGCCGGGCTGGGTTGTGCCGTCAATGGTCATCTGAGTCGCAATAGTCGGCAATGGCGTCAGCAAATTGATGGTGTGGACTCCAAGGACTGGAGTATTGAAGACTATGGTGTCAGCTCCGACTCCGTTGGCGTTGGCGCTGATCATTGCCTGTCGTAGCGAGCCGGCCCCGCTATCATTGATATTCGTCACGGTAAAGGTTGCTGCCTGAGCCGCGGGCGCCAACCAGAGCAGGAATGCCAGGAACGCCAATCTCATGAGGCGGCTGCCGTATGTACTTAAGTTTTTCATCGTCATCTCCTTCTGGGTGCTCAACTTTGAGACGCCCGGCAATTGTGGTCTCGGCAGCCGTCAGCCGCTTCGAATTTGACCGGCGTGTGAGCAAGCCTCCGGCCCGGGAATGAGCATGCTGCTCGTCCCAATCCTCTTTTCAGCGAACCCTGGTTGGAGCTGGTGAGGGCGAGGCGTGACTCGCCAATCCCACCAGTCGCCGCGTTCGGCGACTGGCTGTAAAGCAAACTGTTAGTTTGCCTGGTTATCGCAGTTGACCCTTTTTGAAACTACAGGTCCCGTATGAGTCGCATCGCAAACTAACCGTTTGCGTTACGACTAGACCCCGAGCCGACTAGGGCTGAGGCAAACGACAATCTCCCGGACAGCTTCCCGAGTTCTCGCCCAGGTCGCAGACTCCATTGCCGCAGGTTGGGCCGCAATCGGTCGGAGCGTTACCGAAGTTTTCGCCGCGACTAACTTCGCAAACTCCGTCGCCGGGATAGGGTTCAGGCAACGGCGGTGAGTTGGGCCAAAGCGAAGGCTGACCCAGGTCGCCCAGAACAAAGGGGAACCATACGGTCAAGACATACTGAGTGCGGTCGAAGGTCTTGGTCCATCCCGATTGGTTGTTGAAAATGGATCCAAGCGGGGTGGCGAATTCAAGCGCCTTGAGGCTGGCGTCCGGCTCGTTCGGGTCGGGTGGGACCTTGTCCGCGAAATAGACGATCTGCGCGAGTTGCTCTTCCTTGTTGTAGGTCAACCACACCCCAGTTAGTCCGCGCTGAACAGCCGTGGCTAAAAGCTGTGACCACTTTTCCTTAAGGAAGTGCTTCTGATTGGCAACCGGAACACTCCAGCGTTCGGTACGCATGATGGCTTGCCGGTTTAAGTCCTGAAGGTTTTGTGCGCCAATGACCGCCCAGGCGTGGCATTCGGGGTTGATGAAGTAGGGCCGTTGGAGGAACACAGTGCCGTCGAGTATGAAGTCATTCTCGACCCATGCTTTGTAGCGTACGGCATCGCTCTTGGTATCGAAGAGGTATCGTCCGCCGCTAAGAAAGGTTTGGGTCGGGTAGTCGAAACGAATCGGGAGCTGCTTGCGCTGCATGCCACGACGCTCAGCCATGTACATGCGGTCGCGTTCGATAACCCCGGCAATTAGGTTGCCGGGAAAGTCGCCGGGGAGACCGAAGTCGCAGGTGAAACACCCCTTGGCGCTAACGTTACCCATTGAGTTCTCTTCATCGTCGTCGTCGGGCGTAGCCGCGTAGACGGATGCGATGGGGAAGCAGACTAACTGGATGATCAGCAAGGCGATGGCGAGACGCATTCTCTTGCTAAAGTTGGTATGGTTTTTGGTTTGAGTATTGTGAGTCATGATCGTTTTCCTTTCTCCTTCGTGAGTTCGTGTGAATGAACACTTAACTTTCAAATCAACTGCCAGATAAGAGCGAGAACCAAAGTTTTTTCTTCTCTGGTTGCGGGCGCTGGCTGCACCCTCAGTTGAACTGCTCGAAAGTTGATGTGCGTTCAACGTGGAGATAAAATAGTCTTGAGGTGTTGGGCCGTCACTACGCATATGTGTAGCTTCGTTTGGAGTGCGGTAACCTGTTACCGCTTTGGTATTCGGCGACCTGTCGCCGCAGTCCTCCGCTTGTTCGTACAGACGTGGTAATCCCGTGACGGCGGCGACAGGTCGCCGAATACCAAAGCGCTGACAGGTCACCGCACTCCAAAATAGGTACTTTGATGGCAGCTTAGTTAGACCAGGCGGTTTTGCAGGGCCTTGGCGACCGCCTCAGACTTGGTGTGAACCTGCAACTTCTCGTAGATGCTGCGGAGATGGAACGAGACGGTGTGGACGGTAACGTTTAATTCCAGCGCCGCCGTCTTGTAATTGTGACCTTTGACCAGCAGTTTTAGAAGGCGGGTTTCATGTGGGGTTAATTCGTAGTCAGCGCGCTCCGGCGGGCGAATCTCGCGGAAGAGCGACATGACTCGCCGCGCTACTTCCGGCGACATCGGTGCGCCTCCCGTGACTGCTTCCTTGAGACTTTCAAGCAGGCGCAACGGCGGGGTTTTTTTCAGGAGATAACCACAGGCTCCGGCGCAGATTGCGTCGAAGATACGCTCGTCATCATCGTAGATGGTGAGCATAAGGATCAGTAGATCCGGATATAACTCTTTAAGGATGCGGATACCTTCAATGCCGGACATCCCGGGTAAGCCAATGTCGCAAAGCACCACGTGTGGCTGGTGATGTTTGAGTTTTGCGAGGGCCTCTTCCATCGAGCGATAACCGCCGGTGCAAGAGAATCCGTCCGTGCCGCCGATCAGCATGGCCAAACTCTCGCGTATTTCGCGCCGGTCCTCGACAATCGCCACTTCAATTACAGCTGGTTGCGGTATCTTTTCCATTCCCGGTATTTCCTGTAAGTCGGTCAAGATAAGCCCTCCCGCGCGCTCTCTTTTGCTCGAGCGTCCAGAGCTTATGCCGAGATCACTGATTGACTACTACGTAAATTCGTAGGCGTGGTCGTCTTCGACGCGTAGCGGCGATATGAGTTTAGCCCGGCCTTTCAAGGCCGGGAACGGCAGACGACAGTGTCCGCGTCGCGTAGCGACGGAAGCGCATGCTGCTTGCCAGTTTACCCATGAAGCCTGAAACCAACTTGATTGAATCCAGGTTCGAGCGTCGCAACGCGACGCGGTCGCTTTTCTAAATATTCCCGGCCTTGAAAGGCCGGGCTAACGTCATACCGACGCTACGCGTCGAAGACACTTAGCTCATTTACATCATGCCTGGTCCGTCATCGGGATCGTCATCGTTATAGTCGTGCCGGACCCCGCCTGGGACGTCATGTCGAGCGTACCACCCATCTCGCGAATCCGCTCGCGCATACTGACCAGCCCGTGCCCGTCGCTCTCCTCCGAGAGATCGAAGCCGCGTCCGTTATCGCTCACACTCAGGAAGAGCGAATTTGGGGCAACGCGGAATTCAATATCAACCTCAGTACCGCCGGAGTGCTTGACGATGTTGTTGAGGCTCTCTTTGAAGACCAGAAAGACCTCTCGCCGCAGGTTAGCGCCGAGCCGGATATTTTCCTCGGTGTCGGGCGCTCGGAAACGCAGCTTCATATTGGAGTTGGTCAGGTTGTCGCTGGCCAGACCGCGCATTCGCTGCACCAGATCGCTCAGCTGATCTTTCTGCGGATTGATCGCCCAAACGATGTCACTCATCGAGTCCACCAGTTCACGTGAAGCAGTGGCAATGGTCGTCAGTGGTTGGGTGATTAGCGAATCATCCCGGTTAAGGCGTTGACTGACTACCTCGCTCAACAGTGAAATCTGGGTCAGGCTTGATCCGATATCGTCGTGCAAATCCCTGGCGATACGCTTGCGCACGAGTTCAAGTTCGATCAGACGTTCTTCGCGCGTGCGGCGCAACGCTTCTTCGGCGCGCTTGCGTTCGCTGATGTCGCGGATAATCCCGGTAAAGTATCGCCGGCCGTCTTTGGTGAACTCGCCGAAAGAGAGTTCCAACGGAATCTCCCGGCCTGACTGATGGAGGCCGGGCAGTTCAACGGCCTCCCAGGCGATGTGTTTGTGACCCGTCTCGACGTAACGACCAAGTCCGGCGTGGTGCAAATGGCGCAGGTACTCCGGCATCAGCATCGTCAAATCAGCACCCATCATCTGCGCGATTGAGTAGCCGAAGATGTTCTCCGTGGCATCGTTGACGTAGATGATAATGCTCCGCTCGTCGATCGTGATAATGGCATCCGAAGCTGTTTCAGCCAGGGTTCGAAACCGGTTTTCGCTCTCACGCAGCGCCTTTAGCCGCGTGATTCGATTACGGATGAGAGCGAAAACTGCCAAAGCAATCAGCAGCACCGCGAGGGTCACGAACCACCAGCGCCGCCACACGGGAGACCAGATGGTGAAAGCGACCGAAGCAGGTTGCACGCTGCTTTGCCCATCTGAATTGACGGAACGCACCAGGAAGCGGTAACCGCCAGGCGCCAGGCTGGCGTAGTTGACTGTGCGCTGAAGGCTGGGCGCGCTCCAGTCTGAGTTAGAGCCCTCGAGTTTATATTGATAGCGCAGTGACTCCCCGGAACCGAAGCCAAGTCCAACGAACTCAATCTGAATCTGGTTTTGATTGGAGTTGAGTTCAAGCTTCGCCATTTCGGTTTCGCCCAAATCCGAGATGGGCTGCGGCTCGCTGTTGACTCCGACGGCTATGATTCTAATTGGCGGTGATGGCAGCCCGGCGCGGTCAGCCTGAGGAGAGAGCCGCGATAATCCTCGCAAGGTGGCGAACCATAGGTTGCCATCGCGGTCCCTGTGAGCTGCATGGACGGCCGGCCCAATGAGCCCGTCGGCCATGGTGTAATGCCTGATGTGTCCGGTCGGCACCTCAAGACGATCCACTCCCCGGCCGGTCCCGATGTAAATGCTTCCCCACTGATCTTCGACTACGGCCCCAGCCTGGTTACTGGAAAGCCCCTGAGCGGTAGTGTACTTGGTGAAGCGCGGTTGATCTGTCTCGGCGCCGTCAATGCGGGTCACCCCTCCCAGGTAGTAAGAGATCCAGAGTCGACCAGAGCTATCTCGGTAGATGCCATAGACGTCCCCTTCACCCTGCCCGTCCCGGTCAGAAAAATCGGTGAAGCGTCCTTCTCGATAGCGCAGCAAGTATGAGTCTGAAAATCCGATCCAAAGATTCCCGGCATTGTCTTCTCCAAAAGCGTTGGGAGCCGATTGAGGAACGCCGTTCGCCGGTGTGTATTGGTGAAAAGTGTCACTGGCGCGCTCCCACCTGGTCAGCATGTTGGTGCCTTGTGGAATCGTGCTGTCAACCTTATTGAGGTCTCGATCAGGCGTGATTGCGCTGATCCAGACGTCCTTACGTGAGTCTTCAAACACCCGGTAAATGTGATCGTTGGTCAACCCGTCTTTACTGGTGTAGCGAGCAATCGGACGCATGCGCGCGAGTTGCGACGAGTCCTGGGTTTTAGGGAAACGAAACAAGCCCTCGCCCGTGGCCAGCCACCACTCGCCGGAGTGATCCTGAAAGGCAGCTTGATACCAGCTCTGGCCCATAAACCTGGTGGGGCCGAGGTTCGGCCGGATCGCGGTGAAGTTCTTGCCGTCGAAGTGGTTGAGATAACGTTGATCGGTCGTACCTCCATCGCTGGAACCGCTGATGACCTGAATGTCACCGTCAAGGTTTTCAAAAATTGAGAGAATTCTGATATGACCGAGACCGTCCGCGACGCGGTAGGAAACGAACCCATCACGGGTAATTCGCATTGCTCCAATGCTCTCGGAGCCGAGCCAGACATTACCGACACTATCTTCACGAATGGTTTTTACCTTGATATCGCTTAGGCCATCTGCGGTAGTGTAATTCCGGACGCTCGCGGCCTTTCCCTCGGTAGCTAACGTGAGCACACTCAGCCCATATCGGGTGCCTACCCACAGCCTGCCGTCTGCAGACTGAAACAATGCAACGATGCTGTCGTGAATCAGTCCATTTCGAGCGTTGTAAACGTGAGCGACGATGCTTTGATTGTGGTCCGGACTGTCGAGAAGTTGGCAGAGACCTGCAGGAGTTCCGGCCCACAGACCGCCTGCGCTATCGCGCATCAGCGAATAGATTTTGTCTGAAGGCAATCCTTGCCTGGTGGTGTAGCGTTGGGCATGGCCATCAGATTCATTCAACCGGTAAAGTCCGCTTTCAGTGCCAACCCACAACGTCCGGTCCGTGCCCTCAGTGATTGATCTTACCGCCCTGCCCGCCAGGGGCTCTGCCGCCAAACCGATTTCGACGGGTTTGATTTGCCAGCGGTCACTAATCTTTTCAATTCGGAAGAGTCCGTCATTGGTGCCGCACCAAATGTTCCCACCCCGGTCTCTGAAGAGCGTCGTTACCTTTTTCGATCTCTCGTTGTTACCCGGAAAGTAAATCTCAAATTTTTGTCCGGAATGCGCTGCCCTCGCGGTCAGGCCCGTCCCGTTTTGTCCTGCGCTCACTGCCGTAGTTTCCGGCGGCGCCGCAGCCGCTGGATCATACTTTGCCAATCCGCCGGAGGTCGCAATCCAATACTCACCACTGGAGGTTTCGACAATGTCGGTGACAATTCGGTGGGGCAGTCCCTGAGCGCTGCCGTAATTAGTAAAGTTGTAGCCGTCAAAGCGGGAGAGTCCTTCGCTGGTGCAAAACCACAGGAACCCGTGCGAATCCTGAAAGATGCGAAAGACGTCGTCACCAGCCAGCCCGTCAGCGGTCGTATAGGTCTTGACGGGCAATTGTTCGGAGTGAACATTCAGCGTGAAGGCAAAACAAGTCAGCCAGCAGAGGAATAGCCAGGGGATGAGTTTTGGTTTCATGAAACTGAGTTGGGAAAGGATATGCCCGACCGGGTGAGGCGGCAAGGATAACTCGAATTGTCCGACACACTTTAGTTTGTCGATCGTTGGCACCAAGCCTGTTGAGTCAAGCATTGCGCCTACCAACGACATCGACAAACTAAAGTGTGTCGGACATCAGACGCGGCGACAGTCGCCGATCACTACAGGAGTATAGAGTTCAACCTTCAGGTTGGTCCATGGCGACCACTCACCCACCTTCTTTAGGACAGCGGCTGTCGTAAAAACCTGGCTAAGTGGCGGCCAACGCGGCAACCTAAAGGTTGTACTCTGAACGCCTGTTACTGTCCGAAGCGCTGGCGATACTCGGGCGCGAGGATAAACGAACGCACCATCTCGGCCTGGAACGGGTCGCCGTTGTAGAAGTTCAGCTTGCCCAACCAGAAGACGTAGCCGGCCTGATCCGGATTACGTCGCAGATAGCCGATGTATTCCATGAACACAAACACGCGACTATTCTCCTGGTTGATGAAGGCGTGTCCATAGGTAGTCGTAAACTGCACGTTGCTCTCGTTGATTACGACCGTCCCGTCCACAACCTTTCGCAGTACGCTGGCTTTGGTCTCCGTCCCACCAGTCAATCCGTCAACCAGCGCCTGTTTCTCAGCCGGTGTAGGTGTGATTCCGGTGGTATTGAACAGCTCCTGCACGTAGAGCGTGTTGTTCAAGCCGCCATACTTGGCGATGAACTCTGGTCGCAGCACAAACTCCGCTGCCAAGCGGTTGCGGTTTGCCTCAACCACTGCGCCCGAGATCGCGTCGTTGACTACGATGCCTTCCGAAACTGTGGCCAGGTCGCGCAAAAACTCCAGCGATGTCGGGAAGCGCCCAATTGATCCGCCGTCGTAGTTTGGCGAGCCGGTCAAGCTGCCCTTGTACAAGTGGTAGACAAACCCACCGGTGATCTGAAACTCCGGCGCCATGAAGAAAGCTACGGCCGTCGACTCTCTTTGCTTATCGATACACTGCGCTGCCGTCTGACCTGCCGGTCGTCGGGCCGGGTCGTTACACTTCTCGATGTTGTCGGTCCAGAAGGCCAGGCCCGGTGCGTCAGGCTCACGATTGAGGAAGTCGTGATACTGCGAGCGCACAAACTCACTCGAAACATCAACCTGGTTGGTGGCCGGCTCCGTAGCATCGTCGGTGATGCTCAGTGTAGCTGTCTGCGGTACGCCAAACACTGCGCCTCCGGTTGGATTCGAAAGCGTCAGTGAGAGCGTCTCCGGCCCTTCGACATAGTTGTCCTGACTGATTAGCACATTGAAGGTCTTGGTGGTCTCGCCCGCAGCAAACCGCAGCGTGCCGACGGCCGTCGTAAAGTCACAACGCGATGAAGCAAACCCGGCGCCCGGCGAAGTGCAGGGAATGAAGTCGGCCGGATTGCTGTGATCGCTGCTGATGTAATCCACCGTCACCGCCAGCGA
>Ga0190274_10001631_pt1 | contig 13156 bp, 23 predicted proteins | sample Popmic531T_FD_133002 | JGI IMG/M metagenome (GOLD analysis project Ga0190274, IMG submission 133002) | Populus adjacent soil microbial communities from riparian zone of Yellowstone River, Montana, USA - 531 T | ecosystem: Environmental > Terrestrial > Soil > Riparian zone | place: USA: Montana...
ACTTCGACCGCGTTCACCACGGCCGCCTCACCGCTGGCCAGATCCCCGCGGAGATCGTCTACGGTGCTCGCAAGATGGAGGTCAGATGAGCCGTGGGTGTCGGCACATCTTGGAGTCCGTGCAACCTAAAGGTCGCGCAGGAATCGGATTGCATTTCCGCCGCTTCGCGACATTCACGGGGAGGGGTACCGACCTCCCTCAGCGCAACGTGTTCCGGCAGACGCTGAAGGTCCGGAATCTCTAGGCGAAGTGCGGCCGAGAGACCTTCTTGGCTGAGAGGTTCTGAACCTTGAGCCGTCCCGGCGATATGGGTTGTCGGAGGGGTCTGGTTGCCCTCCATTCGAATGTCGCGAAGCGGCGACATGCAATCTGTCCATTGCGCCACCTTTAGGTGGCGCTCCAACCCCTGGAGCGACGCGCCCATAGGGCGCGGAGCGACTCAATTCGAATGGAGGGCAACCAGACCCCTCCCTCGCCAGCCCCTGTCGACGCCGTCCCTCGGCCACAGGCACGCCTGGCCCCTTCTATAGAGTCCCGCCCATGAGCCCTCTGGTCCCAATGGTTGTCGAGCAAACCTCGCGCGGCGAGCGTGCGTACGACATCTACTCGCGCCTGCTCAGCGAGCGGATCATCTTTCTCGGGACGCCGGTTACGGATGACATCGCCAACCTGATCGTGGCTCAGTTGCTGCATCTGGAGTCGGAGGACCCGGACAAGGACGTCAGCATCTACATCAACTCCCCCGGCGGCTCCGTCTATGCCGGTCTGGCGATCTACGACACGATGCAGTTCATCAAGCCCGACGTGCAGACGATCTGCTCCGGGGTGGCGATGAGCATGGGGGCGTTGCTGCTCAGCGGTGGTGCCGCCGGCAAGCGGATGGCGCTGCCGAACTCGAAGATCCTGATCCACCAGGTCTCGGCCGGGTTTCAGGGCCAGGCGACCGATATCGAGATTCACGCCAAAGAGATCATCGACGTTCGCCGCCGCCTCGACGAGATCATCGCCCACCACACCGGCCAGCCCTTCGAGAAAGTCACCAAAGACACCGATCGCGATTACTTCATGAGCGCCGAGGAGGCGGTCGAGTACAACATCGTCGACCGCGTCATCGAGCACCACTGAAGCGCCCGGCCCTTCTCGCCCTAGTTCTTCTTGCTGTTCTCGCGCCCGTCGCGGCGGCGCGTGTCTCCGGTCCCGCCGGCGGTGTGCCCTATTACGGCCACGTCTTCCCGGTCCAGGGGGCACACGGGACTCGCGGCTTCATCGGCGAATTCGGCGCTCCTCGCAGCGGCGGCCGCACTCACGAGGGTTTCGACATCGTCGCCGCCTGCGGCACCGAGCTGGTCGCCGTCGCCAACGGCCGCGTCCTCCGCACTGGCTACGACCCCGTCCTAAGAGGGGCACATTTGTTTCCCGCTTTGACAAGCGGTTCGCGGCGCAGCACCGGGCGGTACGTCTCATCGAATCCTTCGATGGCGTGAGCGCTCGGCAGCGGCTCGATCCAGCGTTCCTCGCCTTCTGCGGTCTCCGGTAGCCACACATCAAGGCCGTCCGTGGGTGAGGTCTCGCCGCGGTGCAGGACGAAGCCGTCGAACTGCCGCAGCAGCACCGCCCGCACGGCATCGACGCTGGCCGCGTCTTTCACCTCGCCCGTGATCGCGCGGCGCAGCTCGGCAAGTTCCTCGACTACCTCGGCCTTGGTGCTGAGAAAGGCGGCGTTGGCCTCTACCTCGGCGTACTGCTTGCGGAGCCGGTCCTGTTCGGCGGTGGCGGCCTCAAGTTCGGGAGCAAGGCGGCCGCCGATCCGCTTCCACTCGTCAACGTCGAGCTTGCCGCGGCTGTAGTCGTGGTCGATGCGGTCAACGGCTGCGGCGGCCTCGGCGGCATCGCGTTCGGCGGCGGCGAGCAGGGCGCCGACCTCGGCCAGCTTCTTGTCGCGGGCCTCCTGCAACTGCACGCGGGTCGCCTCAAGGTCTAGGCCCACCTGCGAGAAGTAGGCGAAGACGCTTTCGTCAACGAGGGCGCGGGGGATGCCGGGCATCGAGCAAAGGGCGGGATCGCGCCAGCGCTCGTAGCAGCGGTAGACCTCGACGCCCTTTCGTTTTTCGGTGCGCGGGATCATCGCCCCGCCGCAGTCGCAGCGCAGGTGCCCGCGTCGGAACAGGTGCGGGCCTGCCGTGCGCCGCCCGCGGTTCGAGGTGCTGGCCTTCGCCTCGATGAGCGCTTGCACTTCTTCCCATTTGCCGCGCTCGATGATCCGCTCGTGGTCGGCCTCGGCGTACTCGGTGCCCTTGCGGCCGCCGAGGCGAATCAGGCCCGTGTAGACCGGGTTCATGAGAATGCGCCGGATGGTTGACGGGTGCCACTCGCCGCCGCTCGCGGTCGGCACCTTCTCGCGGGCAAGCTCGCGGCCGATCCTCATCTGTGCGCGGCCCGCCAGGAACTCGTCGTAGATGCGCTTGACGATCGCGGCCTCGGCAGGGACCACGACCGGGAAGCGCTCGTCGTCGTCGAGCGAGAGCCGCCGCAACTCGTAGCCGAGCGAGCGGTGCCCGCCGACCTTGCCCTTGGCCCGGCTGCGGGCGTGGCCGTCTTTGACTGATTCGCTCTTGCGGCGGCTGTCCTCGGTGTTGCGCTCGCCCATCACGACCGCCATGACGCGGTTCTCGAAGGTCTGATCGTCTTCAACGCTGCGCAGGGTGACGCCGTTCCGGGTGGCTTCAAACAAAAGCTCTACGAGGTGCCGCGCCTGCACGCCGTCACCGCGGGCGAGCCGGTCGCTGTGCAGCACCCACAGGTGCGCGCCGAGCGTTTGGGCTTCGGCAAGGGCGGCGGCGAGACCGGGGCCGCGGTTGCCCTTCCAGGCGCTCATGTTCTCGTCTTCGTGGTCTTCTACGACCACCTGCCCCTGCGCCTCGGCTGCGGCGCGGGCCTTGCGAATCTGATCGGGGATCGAACCCTTCTCATCCGGCGACGATTTCGCCGCGTAGATGACGGCCTTGATCGGCTCGTCGCTCATCGGCGGCCGCCTTTTCGGTCGGCTTCCCGGCGCCGCAACTCGGCGAGGGTGACGCCGAGGTGGTCGGCCTCGTCGCGTTCGTGGGCTTCGGTCGCTGCGGCGGCGTCTGCCTCTGCCTCGGTTGCAACCCAGGCTTGCTCGCGCTCGCCCTCAAGGGCGCTACGGTTGTGCTGCATCAGGGGCCTGCCTCCTGTTGCCGTGCCGGGAGCGTTGCTGCGCTGCCCGGCTCTTTTTGTCAATGAGCGCCGACGATAGGGCTCATCGGCGGCGGCATCGAGGGGTGGCGGGAATCGCCTCGGCGGCGGGGCAGCGGGACGAAGTGCGGTGCCGCAGGGGGTCATGGCGTGACCTCGGCCCGCTGTCCGCTGCGCTCGCCGCCTGAGCCGGCTCGGTGCGGGTGATCGCCTACGCCCTGAGAGGCGCCCGGCAGATCGGCTGCGGCTTCGGGTACTTCGTCGCCGTCAGGGTCGCCGCGGCTCGCGGTGGCGGCGCGGCGTGATCCGCGGCGGCGGCGGTTGCCTGCCGGACGGGCGGCGCGGCCCTGCGGCCCGGTCGGTGCAGGTGCAGAGGGAGCGCCGCGGCGGCGGTTGCGGCGGGCGAGGTGCGCGGCCTGCGCGAGCCGCTCGCGGAGCCAGGACGGGCGCCCGGCCCCGGTCGGCACCGGATCGAGGGAAGCGGGCATCACCCGCCGCCCTCGGGGTCCGGTGCGTTGGCTACCCGCCGCTCTGCGGCAGCGAGGGCACGGTCAAGATCGGCGAGCAGCTCGGCGAGGACCGGATCGGCGGCGGCGGCCGCTTCGGCCTCGGCAAGAAGCTGTGCCCGGTGCTGCTCAGAGGGCGGGGCGGTCATAACGGAAGGTGGGTCGATGCATCAGCGGTTTCCTGATTCGGTGGCCCCGTTGAGCGTCGGGCCTGTACGCCTTCCGTTGGTCCCGAGAGTAGCAATCCGCCCCCGTGCCCTGAACGAGAAACGCCCCTCGGGAGGGGCGCCGCTCGCAAACCAGGTGGGTCCGCTGAGACCCTTCCGTTGTGAAGCGAGAGTACAGGAGCAGCCCCGTCCCGCTGGGGCTAGGAGGGCTGCTCGGCTTTGGCGGTTACGCGGTCGCTGTAGAGGCGTTTCTCGATGCTGTCGAGGCGCCGTTGGATCGCGGCCGTGTGGGTCGAAACGTCCACGCCCTTTGCCTCTGCCATGCGCTCTACGAGGTCGAGCCGCTGCGCAAGATCCATGCCTCCGAAGGTAGCGATCCGGCCCCGTGGTTCCAGGGCAGCCCGACGATGCCGCGGGGGGCCGCGGTCGAAGGGCAGGGCCAGCGGGCCACCGCTCCGATGCCTGGCAGGGCGACCCGCCAGCCGTGCCGGTTCAGGGCCTAGCTACTAGGCGTGCTTCATCACCATCCAGCTTCCGACAGTGATCGGCGCGATCTTTTTGATCGTCATGGGGCCTCACCCCCTCTCCCTAAGTGCCCCAGCCCCCTCGGCCAGGGGTTCGGGGGCACGTTAAGGAAAACCTGAACGTCAGCCGAAAGCTGAACGCTTAGGTGACGCTGAACGCGGCAAAACGCTTAAGCTCGACCACAACTGAGTATTGGACAAATCGAATACGCGGGAGGCGGCAGATGGGAGGCGCAGTCGAAGTTGAAGCCCGGCTCGTAGAGGGCGGCAGGCGTATCGAGGAAGTGACGACCCGGAGCATCGGGCACCGCTTCCGCATCGAAATCCTGGCCGCTCTGCACGAGGGACCGGCGAGCGCGACCCAGCTAGCCCGCATCCTGCGGCAGCCCGACAGCAAAGTCTGGAACCACATCCAAGAGCTGCTGAAAGACGGCGCCATCGAAGAAGCGTTCACCGAGGAGGTGCGCAACCACACGGTCGTCTTCTACCGGCAGGTGGAATTGCCGTTCTTCTCGGACGAGGCAATCGCCGCGATGAAGCCCGAGGAACGGCAGATCACCGCCGCGCTGATCTTGCAGGCGGCAGCCGCCGAGTCCCTAGCTGCCCTGTGGGCCGGGAAGATGCACAGCGACCCGCGGGTGTGGTTGGCCTGGCAGCCCATCGTGCTGGATCACGAAGGCCGCGAAGAACTCGCCGACGAGCAGCAGCGCAACTGGGACGCGATGCAGGAAATCGCCGCGAAGGCCACCAACCGCAGGGCCGAGAGCGGGGAGGACGGCACCACCTACATCATCGCCACCTTCGGTTACGAGCGATACCGCAAGACCCCGAACGATCCCCTCGACGGCATCCTTGAACGAGGCACCCAGGGATAGCTGAGGGTTCAGGAATACCTGTTTGAGTTTTAGGGTAGGAAACCCCGGAGTGTTCTGTAAGGGTTAAAACTGTTCAATAAGGACAGATCGCCGGGGTCATACTGGTACCTCGGCGGTTACTCCGGACGGATTGCCAGGGGGCGTGGATGGGCTTACTCCCCGCATTACACACAGCATGTCTCGCCCCCTGGCCTTTACTCGCATGAACCACCTCACTTCCTCCAAAGCCACCCCCACGCCCCTTGCCGTCCCGGCTCGGTTAGTCGATCAGACTGCCTCCCGCGCCTGGCCGAGACCGCGGGGGGCAGCTACATGACGACATGCGGGGGCGGCGGCTTCAGTTGGGAGGCCGTCGTCCCCCGCATCGTCAACCCCACGAAGGTGCGGATCATCGAGTTACTGCTCATCGAGCAGCGCCCGCTCTCGGCAACTCGCATGGAGCGCCTGATCGGCGACCCCGAAACAACGGTCGGCCGCCTGCACTACCACTGTGAAACGCTCGTCAAAGCCGAGGTGTTGAAGCCGGTCCCGGCGCCGGTAGATGCCGCCCACAACGAGCGCTTTTACTGCCTTGCCGTCGCGTCCTGATCGCCAGCACCGCGAGCCGGTAGAAGCTGCCGCCCGCAAGGGGATGGGCGCGGCGATTACGAAGCTGCGGGAGCGCCGGGGCATGTCGGTGCCCGCCCTCGCCGAAAGCGTCGGCCTTAGCTCGCGCTGGCTTGAACAGATCGAGTACGGATCGGTTGAGGCGCGCTGGGGATCGCTGCGCGACCTCGCCCGAGAGTTGGGCGTCACGCTGGCCGCGCTGATCGAGGAAGGCGAACGGATGGAACCGACCCCGGCCGCAGGAGAGCCGGGGCCGGTCGGGTAGGGGGCCTACTCGCCCTGCCCCAACTCGGCGCGCAGGGCGTCGAGCAACTGCTGCACGTTGGCCGTGAGCGGCGAGCGGGCGCGCTTGCCCTGGTGCGCCGGGATGAACGAGGGTTCCCGACCGACGAGGCTGTCGGGGTGCAGCGCGCGCCGGAAGAACTGCACCTCGCGGGTGCGGATCAACGCGCCTTCGATGGCGTCGAGGTGAGCGGCGGTCCCGTCGCCAACCGTCGCAAGCTCGGCGTCGGCGGTCTCGACCAGCACCGGCAGCGAGTCGCGGACCACGGCGACGTACTCCAACGCGGCGCGGTGTACGACCTCGGCGTGGGCGGCTACGGTGCGCTCGGCATCGGCGAGCCGTTCCTCGGCCTTCGGGGCGGTCGGCTTCGGCGCCGCCTTGCCCGCGGCGGCGGCATCGACGGCGGCGCCCTGATCGGCGGCGCGCGCACCGTCTACGCCCTCGCGGGCAGCGCGGACGGCGGCCCGCGCCTCGGCGGCCTTCCCCTGCGCGTCGGCAAGCGCTCGGCTGCGCTCGGCAACGGCGGGCGGGACCAGGCCCTCTAGTGAGGGCGGCAGCGGCTCGGCGCTGACAGCGCGCACCGCCTTGGTGCGGGTGGGGGTCTCGGTCTCGGGCATGTGCTCCGTCTCCTTCTCGTCAGCCTCTCGGCGTGTGGGCGTTCGGGCCGTCCGGCTCAAACGCGGCGGGTTCGTGGTGCAGGTGGCCGCGCCCGGCGTCGGCGCTGCCGGGGGGGCGTCGGCCGGCTCGCCTTGCCGCCTCGCGCTCGGCGCGGCGGTCTTCGACGTCCATCCGGGCGGCCTGCGCTCGGCGGGTCGCCATGCGATCTAGGAGCGGGTGACGCACACCTACCGCCCCGCGGGGTCGGCGCCCCTCATGCGGTCGAAGTGTTCGCCCGGCGACATTTCCTCCAGCGGTTTTCCGCCGCCCTCGCGCTGCTCGGCTTCGTCGGCCTCGTCGGTCAGGCCGCCTTCTCGCAGCACGTCGCGGCGGTGCTGCCGGTACTCGGCAGTCTCAAACTTCGGCATGTCCTCGCCGCGGTGCCGGGCCTGTACCTGCGCGAGCAGCTCGTCGCCGTCAAGCTCGTCCTGCTCCTTGTATCGCCTCGGGGCTTCGTCGCTCATGTTGCTCCTGTCGGTCGGTTGGGGGGCCGCTACCAGCCCCGCGGGCGCTCGTCGGGGTGGGCGGCGAGGTAGGGATCGAGGACGGCACGCAGCGGCGACCGGAAGCCGGGCGCGAAGCTCTGCGAGGCGCGCTCGTTGGAGAGGACGCGGACGGGATCGGGCAACCCCCGGTCCTGCCAGCGCTGCTGTCGTTCGCGCTCCTGTTGGATCACGCCGGGCACATCGCACCTCCTTGCGTTGAAGGGAGGCGGCGACCCCGGAGAGGATCAGGAACCGGGGCCGCCACCGAACAGGACACGGGCGGCGCGCTGCGAACCCGCAGACGCGCGCAGCCTGCCCGCGCTCGACGCATCGCGCCCGCTGCCGAGCAGACCCGCGCGCAGTCAGAGGAAACGCGCAGGCCCGGCAGGGCAGCCACGATTGGACGCGGCGCCAAGTGGAAGGCGGCCCGGTTCATCCGGCAACCGCCCGCAGTTGTGCGGCGGGGATCTTCACCGGCCGCTGCACCCCGACGCGCTCAAGCTCGGCAATTGCCCACTCCCGCGCCGCGGCTTGTGCCGAAACGTCGGCCGCAGCATCGAGCCGCGCGGCGAGCTCGACCCAGACCGCTTCCTCGTCGGCGGTGACGACGGCGCCCGCCTCGGCGTGCCGGGCGCGGAAGTCCATCAGCGCGTGCCGGGCCTTGCGGTCGCGCTCGGTCGCCCGCTCGGAGGGCGTCGGTGCCGGTGGGGTGATCCGCCTAGCCACCGGCGACCCCCTGGCGGCTGCGGTGCTGGTCCCAGCGGGCATCTGCGGCACGCTGCGCCCTGCGGCTCGCGGCCGTCTGCGGCTTCTCGTCGGACTCGACCGGGATGCTCAGTTCCCCGAGCAGCCGAGACAGGACGATGCGGGCCTGCCGCGCCTCGGGGATCGCGGGGTTGACGGTGAGCTGCCCCTTGCTGCCGGTCGCCGTCGCGCCGTCGCGCTTGATCGCCTTCTCCAACAGCGCCAGATCGTCGGCCTGCCGACAGGCCGCGGCGAGGATCGCAAGCTCGCGCTCGTCGTAGGCCCAGCCGGGCGGCAGGGCATCGCGCATCTTGCGCCACAGGCTCTTGCCAGCGGGGCCGAGGCCGGAAGGCTGGCGCATCAGATGCCCCCCGAGAAAACGGCCGGGGGGCAATGCGCGGAGGGCTTCGCGCAGCCATCTCCGGTGCCTGCGAGATTCGCTTTTGGGTTCCCCCCCTGGGGTCGGTAGGGGAGGGGCGGCGACGATACCGGCGACGAGCGGCGCTGTCCGGCGTTCTCGCGGGCGCTCATGCGCTACCCCTTGCCTTGCAGCTTGCGGGCGTTGCGGTTGCCGACGATCGCGCGGCAGTTCTTGCACACCTTGCCGGGCAGCACCTTCGCCCCGTCGATGCAGGCCGCGCCGTCACCGGGGCCGGGGCAGCGCACAAGGCCGCCGCGGTGGGTGTGCCGGTCTCGCTCTGCCGAGCGGGTCGCTACCGGGGCACCGTCGCGGCGCTCGGTGTCGTGCTGCGGTGCCCGGCCGTTGCCGTTGCTCTGCTCGGGCTGGCGGTGCTGGGTCTGCTCGGTCGGCATCGTCACCGCCTCGGCTTCGGGAGGTTGTCGGCATCGGCGAGCGGGCCGAAGAAGGAAGCACCCGCCCGCCGACACCGGGCCGCGGGTCCGGTGGAACCAGCACGGGGATCAAGCGGAGCCGTCACGCTCGGACCTCGGCGTCGTGGTTGTGGAGTGCCTGCCGCGCTGCACGGCGCAGCAACGCGCTCACCGTTCGGTCCTGCTCCTTTGCCACCGTCCGCAAGCGGGCGGCGAGTTCGGGCGGGACGCTGACGCTGAGAACCTCACGCTGCTCGGGCATCGGGGTTGTGCTGCCTGTCTCCCTCCCCTCCGAGGGGTAGGAGGGGGGGTCGGTGTCCGAGGCCCTGCGGCCCGCTCATGTTGGGCCACGCCGGAAAGCGCGGGGCAGCCGTGCGGCTCGCCTGCGGCTCGGTCGGGGCCTAGACCCGAGGGCGCCGCTGCACCCAGCGTAAGCCGATGTAGGAGCCGGTAGGGCCACCCGCCCCGCAAGTCCCGCGGTTCAGTTCCGCGGCGCTCCGCAACGGCCGTACTTCTTCGACCGGGGCCGGTCAGGTCAGGGGCAAGCCGCGGCGTCCTGCCGCGCCCGGCGTGCCCGCCGAGACTCGGTGGCGTCGGCGGCTACGCCCTGCTCCTGCGCGCAGCGTGGGCACAGGGCGCTGCGGCTCATCGGCTCGTAACAGATGCGCCGGTTCCTGAGCGGGGTGCAGCACCGGTCACAAACCGAGCCGGACCCAACCGTCCACCACCACGTAACCGGGCGGGCGTCCATCGTGAGCCGAACTCTAGGCGGGGTCGTGCTGCTCGGCGAGGGCCTACCGCGAGTAGAAGCGGGCGACGGTGAGCGCGGCGGTTGCGGCGGGGCGCTTGCCGCAGGTGAGGCAGCGCCGCCCGATGTCTGCGTCATCGTCCTGGCGGGCGAACCGCGGGCGCTCGCAGCGGCACGGCGGCGGGGCCTTCGGGAGCATCGGCAGCATCCCCGGAGCTTCCACGCGGCGAAGGCTAGCGGCGGTTCGGGAAGCCCTCGATTCCTCAACGTGACGGTGCTAGAGCTTCCGACGCTCAAGAGGTACTAACGGAAGGAGCATCACATGGCAGCGACGGCAGCGACGAAGGCGAAGCGCCCGAAGTACACCGAGGGCGAGATCTCGATCAGGGACGCCGCGCGCAAGCTCGCCGCGGGCAAGGCCCTGGCGAACCCGATCCGGGCAGCACAGGTGCGCGTCTACCTGCGGGCGGCGAAAGGCTGCACCGCGGACCCGTTCGCGGAGGGCGGCCCGCTCGCGGGGATGAAGGTGGGCGATGCCCGGAAGGTCGCCCGCGACGGCGGCAAGGGCATCAGCACCCGGAGCGTGGGCGAGTGGCGCAAAGGCAAGCGCAGCACCATCGGCAACTCGGCGCTCGACAACAACCGCGTCGTCGTCGCCCTCGCCCTCGCGGTGCAGGAGACCGAGAGCGGCAAGGGCGCGAAGGCCGAGCCGGTCGCTGCTGCGGCATAGGCTGCCGGACCAGCCCCCCGAGACAGGGCCTCTCGCTCGTTGAGCGGGGGGCCTTTTCTCTTTGTCCATAGGTGCCCCTTTCCCTGGCATACCCCTACGGGCAGCGGGAAGGCGACGCGACCTATCTCCAACCCTGAGAGAGCAACGAAACCCGAGAACGCCGGTTTCGCGCCTGCTGATCGACGGTGGACTCCTGGCAACCTTCCCCTCGACGCGGGGTGCCGGGTATCGCGCTGCTCGCGGGCTGTGACGCCTCCGCAAGTCCCGTCCGAATCCGTGCCGCGCTCCGGGTATGCCATGAGGCCGGGGCTAGTCCCCGTCGCCTCTCGCGGGCGGTTGTCGCCGCGGCTATCCTTCGCCGCACCTCCTTGCCTGGCTGGCGTGGGGTTGCAGCGAAGCCGCCCGGCGAGGGGCGGCTTTCGCGTCGAAGGGGGCGGGCCTACGCATCGGCCGCGACCCCCAGCAAGATCGGCGGGAACAAAAGTGCGCCGGGCTTTACCGGCGCGCAATTCTCGGCGTCGCCGCCCTCGGCCGCAAACTTTTGTGCCCCGTTCCTCTACGGCAACTACCTGCTGATCCACGGCGAAGGCGAGCGGTATAGCTACTTCTACGCCCACATGCCGCGACCGGCGCTCGTCCGCAAGGGCGAACGGGTGTGGGAGGGAGAGCGGGTCGGCGCCGTCGGCGAGACCGGTAACGCGATCGGCGTCGGCTGCCATCTCCATTTCGAGATCCACGTCCACGGCGTCCCGGTCGACCCCGAGCCCGACCTGCGGCGCTGGGACCGCTACAGCTGATCATCGGCCAGGGTGGCGCGGATGAAGTCGCCCTTGGCCTCGGTGTAGGCCTCGCGGTCGTCGCCGAAGCGGTCGGCCAGTCTTCTCTTCAGGGCTGCGTATCCGGCGGCGAGATCGGGATCGGCGCGGAGGCGGTCGCGAAAGGCGAGCTCATCGGCGTAGCGATCGCTGGCCCACGGGACCAGGTGGAGGTGATGGGTGCGCCTCGCCGGGTGCGGCTTGCAGAACCAGTGCATCTCCTCGCGGCGGTAGGGCGCGTAGAGGTAGCCGATCTGCGCCAGCGGCTCGAAGCAACCCTGCGAGGCCCTCAGGCTCTCGACCCCGACGAGGATGTCGACGATCGGCTTCGCGTCGAGGCCCGGCACCGCCGTGCTGCCGACGTGGTGGATGCCGCCACTGGCCCAGCGGCCGATTGCCCCCTCGAGCGTCGCGCGCTCGCTCTCGAAGAGCGCCGGCCAGCGCGGGTCATACGACGCGATCCGGACCGGTTCCTCCATGAGAGAGCGTTCGAACCAGAGGCTCGCCTTGGGATTGCCGTTGTAGTCCGGGACCTCGAGGTAGCCGGCCGCCCGGTAGAGGCCGATCGCCTCGGTCAGATAGTCGGAGGTGTCGAGGCGCGTCGCTTTGCAGCCGTGACGGCGGGCGATCTCCTCCAGCTCGCCGAGCAGCACCCGCGCCAGGCCGCGGCCACGGAAGGCGGGAGCCACGTACATGCTCTTGACCTCCGCGACCTCGGTGTCGAGATGGCGCACGCCGCCGAGTGCCGCCGCCGCGCCGTCGACGCGGGCGAGAAGCAAGGCGCCCGTCGGCGGCGTCAGGTCCGCCGGTGGCCCCGCCGCGATCTCGGCCTCGAGGTCGATCTCCAATGGCCCGTCCGCCTCACGGATAAATGCGGCGTAGAGCGCCTGCACCTCGACGTCCCCCGGTCGGCTCACTTCCAGCTCCACGCCGCACGAGGAGTGCATTTCCCGTCTATATGACGTCAAATGCACTCCTCGTGCATCAGGGCTTCAGCTCGTACTGGACCCATTCCGAGCGCTCGGCGCCGGTGCTGTCGTAGAGGCGCTGGGCGGTCAGGTTGTCGGGGGCCGTCGCCCATTCGAGCTGGGCGGAGCCGCGCTCGCGGGCGATCGCGGCGCTGGCCTCGATCAGGGCACGACCGACGCCCTGCCCGCGCGCCACCTCGCTGACGAAGAGGTCGTTCATCAGCACCGTCTCGACCGCCTGGGTCGAGGAGAAGTGCCAGTAGAGGCAGGCATAGCCGACGAGCTCGCCAGCTGCCCGGGCGCCGAGCAGCATCCCGTCCTCGCTGGGGGCGAGGAAGCGGCGGAAGAAGGCGCGGTTACGCTCCGTGTCGACGTCCTCGACCTCGTAGAAGCGCTGGTAGGCGGCGATCAGCGGCAGCAGCGCCTCGAACTCGGTCGCGGCGATCGGGGCGATGTCGAGCTCGGCTGGCACGCGATCTCACCGTAGCGCGACCGCGCAAGGCCCGAGTCACGAGCAGGGACAGCCGCCCCCACGCAGTAAACGACCCCTCGTACCGGCTTCTGGCCCCGTCTAAGCTGTTGGGGCCGCCGGAGCTAAAGATCGTCCCGTTAGGAGGGGATTCCGCTGGCACGTCCCACAGACTCGAACGAGCAGCTCCTCTGCAGCTTTTGCGGCAAGTCGCAGCGTCAGGTCAAGAAGTTGATCGCCGGGCCGGGCGTCTACATCTGCGACGAGTGCATCGACCTCTGCAACGAGATCATCGACGAGGAGCTGACGGCACCGCCTGCCTTCGAGCTGGAGAACCTGCCGAAACCGCAGGAAATCCACGACGTGCTGGAGGAGTACGTGGTCGGCCAGGAGGCCGCCAAGCGCTCGCTCTCCGTCGCCGTCTACAACCACTACAAGCGGGTCCAGATCGCCCAGTCCGAGGAGACCGAGGTCGAGCTGCAGAAGTCGAACATCATGATGCTGGGCCCGACCGGGTGCGGCAAGACGCTCT
>Ga0190274_10001632_pt1 | contig 13150 bp, 13 predicted proteins | sample Popmic531T_FD_133002 | JGI IMG/M metagenome (GOLD analysis project Ga0190274, IMG submission 133002) | Populus adjacent soil microbial communities from riparian zone of Yellowstone River, Montana, USA - 531 T | ecosystem: Environmental > Terrestrial > Soil > Riparian zone | place: USA: Montana...
CACCATGACGTTGGCGCCGGAGACGCCGCCAGTGCTCTCCGACCACACGCCCGGCACGAGTCTCAAAAGGTCCGCGGTGCTCTGCGGCGCGAACTCCGTGATGGCCGTGTCGTCCAGGGTGGTGATCGCAAAGCTCGCCTCGAGCTTGCGGACCTCGGCACCGGCCGCAGTGCCGGTGACGACGACTTCTTCCAGTCGGGTTTCGTCTCCGGCCGCCGCCTGCTGAGCCGACGCCGGAGCGGCTACCAGGACGATGCCACCGATCGCGTGCGCTGCAAAAAGTCGCATTTTGATTGTCATCTGGAGGCTCCTTTCCTCAATTGCCAGCACGGCATCCATGCCTGCGCTCCTCCTAACACCTTGCCTATAATCTGTCAAACGCGTCGCTTAGGTGCGCTGCAAGATGGCTCTGCCATTTCCATTTTCCCGGCCCGCAGGCGCCGTCCTGCTGCTCTTGTTGCTGCCGGGTCCGACGTCCGCGTCGGAGGCGGGGGCGCCACTGCAGTTCCGGATCACGGAAGGCGAGATCCTCAATGCCTTCCACCAGGAAAACGAGGTTGCCGCACACCTGTTGCTGAGTTCGGGCGCGGCACCGCGCGTGCTGGTGGCGTTTCCGGCCGGCAACAGCGGCGTCGGTGTCTGGTTTGAGAGGGCGGAGAAGCCGGTCGCTTGGGCGCTCGGCGAGGTGAAGGCGTCGGTGCAGGCCGATGCGCAGGCTCGGCCGATGCGCGGAATCATTGCCGAGGCCAGCGTTACCGCGAACCGCCTCACGGTCCGCGAAGGCGTGGTCGGCAGCGTGCGCGTGCTGCGCGATTTCCAGCTGGGCACCGCCATTCCCGCCGCCGTCTCCACCACGCCGCAGGTGAGCGACCATGCCGTCACCTGGGCGCGGCCGCGCATCGATGGCGCCGCGGGCTACCGAATCTCGCTCGAGGTGCTCAACGGGCGCATCGAGAGCGCCGCGGAGCCGAAGTCACTGACGCTCGTCGCCGATCGCGGCACCGTGCCGCTGCGCCTGCGCATCACCGCGCTGACCGGCGAACCGCCGCTCACGCCATTCGCCGCCGATACCTTGCTCGACACGCGGGCAAGCGACGATTCACGCGCGCGTCAGGTGCTGCGCTTCCTGAGCTACCAGGAGAAGTTCCTGGCCGGGTCGTGGCGGTTCAACACCTACTTCGGCCGCGACACGCTGATGTCGCTGCGCCTGCTCATGCCGGCATTGCGGGCCGAAGCGGTCGAGGCCGGGCTGGTTTCGGTGCTCGAGCGGCTGAATGCGGGCGGGGAAGTCGCGCACGAGGAGGACATCGGCGAGTTTGCCGTGCTGCGCCATCGCAGCGGGCGGGGGCCCGCGGGAGGGGCGCAGGACGCGCCGATCCACGACTACAAGATGATCGACGACGATTTCATGCTCGCACCGGTCGCCGCTGCATGGCTGCTCGATCACGAGGAAGGCCGCGGGCGAGCGCAGGCGTTCTTCGCGCGCAAGCTCGCATCCGGCGAAAGCGTCGGCTCAGCCCTGGCGCGCAACGCCGCTTTCGTGCTCGAGGCCGCGCGCGCCTTCGCGCAGGAGCCAGTGCCGCAGAACCTCGCCGCGCTCAAGCGGGGGGTCCCGGTCGGTCAGTGGCGCGACAGCGAGCATGGGCTCGCGGGCGGGCGCTATCCCTACGATGTCAATGCGGTCTGGATTCCCGCCGCGCTGTCGGCGATCGCGCGCATCCAGGCACGGGGTTTGTTCGCAGCACATGCTGGCGACGACCAGCAGCAGGCTTTTGCTGCCGCCGCGGACTGGGCGAAAACCTGGTCGGCCCACGCACCCGGCTTGTTCGAGGTGCGCCTCACCCGCGAACAGGCAGCCGAAAAGGTCCGCGCCCACGCCGCGAAGGCAGGCGTGGACCCGGCGCCTGCCCTGGCGAGCCTTCCGCCGGATTCGCTGCATTTCGCCGCGGTGTCGCTGGACGCGGGCCGACGTCCGATTCCCGTGTTGCATTCGGACGTGGGCTTCGCGCTGCTGTTCAGCGATCCGCCCGCCGCCTCGGTCGATGCGATGGTCGCCACGGCGCTGCGCCCGTTCCCTGCCGGCCTGCTGACCGACGTCGGCATGGTGTCCGCCAATCCCGTCTACGCCGATCCGTCGGTACAGGGCCTGTTCGGCCGCAATGCGTACCATGGGACAGGCGTGTGGTCGTGGCAGCAAGCACTGATGGCAGCCGGCCTGGCCCGGCAACTGCAGCGCGGCGACCTGCCGGCCACGGTGCGGGCGCGGGTGAAAGACGCCGAGGCGCGGCTGTGGCGCGCGATCGACGCTTCGTCCGCGATGCGCACTTCCGAACTATGGTCGTGGGCCGTCGTGGACGGACGCTATCGGATCGTCCCGTTCGGCCAGGGCAAGGACGACGCCGACGAGTCGAACGCCGCGCAGCTGTGGAGCACCGTCTACCTGGCGATTCCGCCGCCACACTGAATCGCGATGCCCGCAACCCGGCGGTGGAGCGCCATGCTCCTCACGCTACCGTGAGACGCGCCGCAGTACTTCTGTCGCGAGGCGCCTGCTGACCGGCAGCATCGCGCCGCCACGGAGCCGCACGGACTGGTGGCCGTCGTCGTCGCGCTCGATGCCCTCGATGTGCGCGACCGCGACCAGTGAATTCCGGTGCACCCGCACGAACCGCTCCGCGAACTCTTCCTCCAGGGACCTGAGCGATTCCTCGATCAGTTCCTCGCCTGCGAGGTGGCGCAGCGTCGTGTACTTCTGCTCGGCGATGAAGCACACGATGTCCTCGACCGGGATCAGCCGCAACTCGTCGCGCGCGCGCACGGCGATGCGCGTGCGCGCTTCGCCCGTGCCCTCGGCGATGCGCGCGAGCTGAGCGCGCGTGGGACGACGCGCGCGCTCGAGCGCTTCCTGCAGCTTGTCCTGCCGCACCGGCTTCAGGAGGTAACCCGCGGCCTGGGCGTCGAAAGCGGCGAGGGCGTGCTGGTCGAAGGCCGTGGTGAAGATGACCGCGGGCGGTTCGGGCATTCGCGCGAGGTGATGAGCGGTCTCGAGGCCGTCCATGCCGGGCATGCGGATGTCGAGCAGGACGACCTCGGGACGCAGGCGGCCGGCCAGAAGCAGGGCTTCTTCGCCGCTCGCGGCGACGCCGGCGAGCTCCACGGCCGGGAGCTCCTCGACGAGGTGCGACAGCCGCTCGCGCGCGAGCGGCTCGTCGTCGACCACGAGGACGCGCAGGTTCACTTGCCTGCCCCGGCGGCGGGGAAGCGCAACGTCACGACGAAGCGCTCGGGCGCCTCGATCACCTCGACCTCCGCTTCGCCCGGGAACATGAGTTCGAGCCGCTGGCGCACGTTGTCGAGCCCGATCCGGTGGCCGGGCCGGCGGCCGACGACCCGCGGCGTAACCGGATTGTCGATCGTGAGGAAGGCGCTCCTGCCGTCCTGCCGGCCGGACACGCGGATGACGCCGCCTTTGTCGAGTGGCTCGATGCCGTGGTAGACAGCGTTCTCGAGCAGGGGCTGCAGGATCAGTGCCGGGACCGTCGCATCCATCGGTAACCCGTCGAGGTGCCAGTCCACCCGCAGGCGATCCCCGAGGCGCAGCCGCTCCATGCGCTCGTAGGCGCGCGCGATCTCGACCTCGTGCGCCAGCGGGATCCGCTCGCGGTGCTCGCGCAGCGACGCCCGGAACAGGTCGGAGAGGTCGGCGATCGCCTGTTCCGCCACCCTGGGATTGCTGCGCGTGAGCGAGGCGATGGTGTTCATGCTGTTGAACAGGAAGTGCGGGCGGATACGGGCCTGCAGTGCGCGCACGCGGCTTTGCGCCTCGGCCTCGACGTTGGCCTGCCATTGGTGCGAGACGTAGAAATAGCGCAGCGCGAGCCCGACGGCGATCGCGCACACCGCCAGGTTCTGCAGCTGCAGGCGCAGGTGATCCGTGCCGCTCCCGGCGTACGCCACGCCGACGGCGCGGTTGGCGTAGTACGCGAGCCACCACGAGCCCTCGGTCACGAGCGCGGTCACGGCGAGCGCGACGGCGAGCGCGAGCGCGGAGCCCGAGCGCACGTCCTGTCTCGACAGGAGGCCGCGGACGGCGCACCACGCGGCCGCAGTGCCGAGTGCGGCCCACAGCAGGAACATCGAGACCTGGGCGAGGTCGGTCCAGAAGCCGGGCGCGATGCCGTGGCGCGCGAGCGTCAGGAGGATGGCGGTGAGCGCCGCGATCAGGATCACCGCGAGCACGCTCTGCGCGCGGCAGAAATCGGGAAGGTAGAAGGCTGGCCGCTCAGCCATCGGACGCGGGCCCGCCGAACAGCGGGACCTTGAGCCGGAAGATCGTCGAGATGTCCTCCTCGCCATGGCCGGCGGCGAGGAGCTTCGCGTAGTCCGCGAGCGTCGCCTCGATGACGGGCAGCGTCGCGCCGTGGCGTGCGGCCATTTCGCGGCAGATGCGCAGGTCCTTATCGTGCAGGCGCACGCGGAATCCCGCCGGGTACTCGCCTCGCGCCATGAACGGTGCGCGGTGGACGAAATACCAGGACGCGCCGGCGCCCTTGCCGAGGATCTCGATCACGCGCTCGAGCGGCAAGCCCTCGGCCTGCGCGAACGCCATGGCCTCGGCCGCGACCTGGATCGCCCCCGCGCACAGGATCTGGTTGGTCGCCTTGGTGGCCTGGCCGGCTCCGTTCGGTCCCATCAGCACGATGGTCTTGCCGAGCGCCTCGAGCACGGGCCTTGCCCGCTCGAAGGTCGCCGCATCGCCGCCGCACATGATGGCAAGCGTGGCGTTCCGCGCTCCCTCGACGCCGCCGCTCACCGGGCAATCGAGGAAGCCGGCGCCGATGCAGGCGATACGGCTGGCCGCTGTGCGCGCGGTATCGGCCGCAACCGTCGAACAGTCGATCACGATGGCGCCCGGCTTCAGCGCCGGGCGCATTGCTTCGACCACGGAGAGCAGGTCGGCATCGGCGGAGACGCAGGTCACGATTACGTCGCAGGCGGCTGCCAGCTCGGTCGGGCTGCCGAAGGCGCGGCATCCGGTTTCAGCGGCGAGTTCGGAAGCCTTCGCTGCCGTGCGATTCCAGGCCCCGGCGAGCAGCCCGGCGCGATGGAGGTTGCGGGCCATGTGCTGGCCCATGGCTCCGAGACCGATGAATCCGGCTTTCATGGCGGGCTCCATTTTGCCCGCTGCGCGGGATCAGCTGCAGTAGTCGTCGACCGCCTGCCTGGCGCGGGCTCGGGCCTCGGTGAGTTCCTTGTCGGTCAGGTACTCGCGCTTGCCGTCCGCCGTTTCACGGTACAGGCGGCGCGACTCGAGGTAGCGCTGGTAGCGATCCTGGGCGGACTTGCACTGCTCGACCTTGGCCTTGGCCGCATCGGCCTCGGCGGCGGCCATCGCCGATTCCGAAACCGGCGGCTCGGCCGTGCGCGGAGATTCGTTCGAAGCGTCGGGCGAGCCACCGGCGTCGTCATCCTCGGTGTAGTCGTCCCCGGCCTCCTCGTCGATCTCGCCGGATTCCTGATGGTAGACGCCGAGGATCCGGGCGTCGGCCTGGCGCGGCGGCAGGTCGGTGTAATGCACCTGGCCTGCGCCATCGACCCATTTATAGACGGTCTCGGCCGCGGCGACCGCGCCGATGCCCGCCATCAAGAGCGCTGCGAGAACCCTGGAAATCCGCGACATAAGTAACACCCCCGGTCGGCAGCACAGTGTGGCGGCTCGGGCCTGGAAAACACTTGAACTCCGTCACACTGGGAATCGGCCCGGCCCGAGTGTAGCCAAAACAGGGGTTAGTGGTTATAGGCGCGCTCGTCGTGCAGCGCGAGGTCGAGCCCCTCGACTTCCTGTTCGCGGCTGACCCGGATGCCGACCGTCGCGTCGATGAGTTTCAGGATCAGGCAGGTGCCGATCCCGCTCCAGGCGGCCGTGAAAAGCACGCTCTTTGCCTGGATCCACACCTGGCCCGCGATCGAGACGCCCTCGGGCAGGCCGGTGCCGCCGAGGCTGCCGGCCGTCACGCCCGTAAGCACGGCACCGACGATGCCGCCGACCGCGTGGACGCCGAACACGTCGAGCGAATCGTCGTAGCCGAGGATGCGCTTGAGCCGCGTCGCGGCAACGAAGCAGGCGCCGCCTGCAACCAACCCGATCAGCAACGCACCCGCGGGGCCGGCGGTGCCGGACGCCGGCGTGATCGCGACGAGGCCCGCGATCGCGCCCGTCGCCACGCCGAGCGCGCTCGGCTTGCGGTGCGCTGCCCACTCGAGTCCCATCCACGACAGCGCCGCCGCGGCCGTCGCCGCCTGTGTCACCAGCAGCGCCATGCCGGCCGTGCCATTCGCCGCCAGCGCGCTGCCCGCATTGAAGCCGAACCAGCCGACCCACAGGAGTGCCGCGCCGACCAGCGCGAACGGCACGTTGTGCGGCGGGATCGCGGTGTCGGGGTAGCCGTGGCGGCGGCCGATCACGAGCGCCGCGGTCAGGCCCGCGATCCCGGCATTGACGTGCACGACGGTGCCGCCCGCGAAGTCGAGGACGCCCCAGTCCCACATGAGCGCGCCGGCACCGCCCCATACCATGTGCGCGAGCGGAACGTAGACGAGAGTGAACCAGGCGACGACGAAGACGACGAGGGCACCGAATTTCATGCGCTCGACGAACGCGCCCACCGTGAGGGCCGGCGTGATGATCGCGAACGTCATCTGGAACGTCACGAACACGGACTCGGGGATCGTGCCGACGGCCGACTCCGGCCTGAGCCCCGCGAGGAAAGCCTTGCCGAGCCCGCCGACGAAGGTGCCGGTCCCGTCGAACGTGAGGCTGTAGCCGTAGGCGATCCACAGCACGGTGACGAGTGCCGCGATCGCGAAGCACTGCATCAGCACGGACAGGGTGTTCTTGACGCGCACCATGCCGGCATAGAGGAGGGCGAGGCCGGGCAGGGTCATGAGCAGCACGAGCGCAGTCGCGGCCATCATCCAGGCGGTGTCGCCGCTGTCGATCGGGGCCACGACGTTCTGCAAGGCTCGCCTCCGTTGACGGCGAAATGGCCGGCATGCGCCAGATTGCGTGCAGTCGCGCGCGACCGCCGCCGGCTACTGTCCCGTACGTCAATGCAGCATCCGTGCCACTGACGGTCATGTCGCAAATCAAACACTTAGGCCGACGCCGACGCGATCTCCGGCTGCGGGCGCACTGCGGCGGTGCAAGTCTTGACGGGACTGCACCGCGCCGGGATGCTGGGGCCGTCACGGAGCGGACCTTTGGCCTTCGACCCGAAATCAATCGACGAGCTCGCGCGCAAGCTGGCGGAGGCCGTGCCTCCCGGGCTGGTCGCGCTCGGCAACGACCTCGAGCAGAACTTCAAGGCCGTACTCCAGGGCGGACTCGCGAAGCTCGACCTGGTGACGCGCCAGGAATTCGACATCCAGGCCGCGGTGCTGCGCCGCAGCCGCGAGCGGCTCGAAGAGCTCGAAAGGCGCATCGCCGCGCTCGAGAAGGCGCCCGCCCCGAAATAGCGGCCGCGGGCCCAGGCCCGTGACGCTGGCGACCGCCCTGACCCGCGCGCAGTTCGGTCTCGATGCACCGCTCGTCCAGGTCGAGGTGCATTGCGGGACCGGACTCCCGCAGTTCTCGATCGTCGGCCTCGCGGAAACTGCCGTGCGCGAGAGCCGGGAACGCGTGCGTGCCGCGCTCGCGCAGGGCGGATTCAGGTTCCCGGACGGCCGGGTGACCGTCAACCTCGCCCCCGCGGACCTGCCGAAGGAGGGAGGGCGTTACGACCTCGCGGTCGCGCTCGGCATCCTCGCCGCCTCTGGCCAGTTGCACGAACGCGGGCTCGAGGGCACCGAATTCTTCGGGGAATTGTCGCTGTCCGGAGAGCTCCGGCCCGTGCGCGGGTTGCTCGCGGCCGCCGCGCACGCCGTGCGCGCGGGCCGGCGGCTCGTCGTGCCGCTCGCCAATGCCGAGGAAGCGCGGGTCGCGCGCGGCGCGCGCGTCGCCGGCGCAGGGACGCTCACTGACGTGCGCAACGCTTTCAGCGGCGGGGCAGGGCTCGAGTTCATCGCCAGCAGCGGTTTGCCGGGGTGCACCGCGGCGGCACCCGACCTCGCCGACGTGCGCGGCCAGGCGGCCGCGCGGCGCGCGCTCGAGATCGCGGCATCGGGTTCGCACAGCCTGCTCTTCGTCGGGCCGCCCGGCGCCGGCAAGAGCATGCTGGCGCAGCGCCTGCCGGGGCTACTGCCGCCGCTCGGCGAGGACGAGGCGCTGGAGTCCGCGATGCTGCATTCGCTGGTGCGTCCGCTGGCGCCGGTGGCCGAGTGGCGGCGGCCGCCGTTTCGCGCGCCGCATCACGGCGCATCGGCGACCGCCGTCATCGGCGGCGGCGCGCGCCTGCGCCCGGGCGAGATCACGCTCGCGCATCGCGGCGTGCTGTTCCTCGACGAGTTGCCGGAGTACCGCCGCGACGTGCTGGAGGCCTTGCGCGAGCCGCTCGAGACCGGGACCGTCAGCATCGTGCGGGCCGCCTGGCATGGCCAGTTTCCCGCGCGATTCCAGCTCGTCGCGGCCATGAATCCCTGTCCCTGCGGCTACGCGGGCGACACCAACGGCCGCTGCCGATGTGCGCCCTCGTCCGTGCGTCGCTACGTGGCGCGCATCTCGGGGCCGCTGCTCGATCGCATCGACCTGCACGTCGACGTGCCGCGCCTCGAGTACGCGGCGCTGTCACCCGCTGGCGCGGGCACGGAATCGAGCGCGACCGTCGCGGCACGCGTGCAGGAAGCGCGCGCCCGCCAGGCGCCGCGCGGCGCATTGAACGCATTCCTGGACGCGCGGCGCCTCGGCGACGCCTGCAGCCTGGGGCTGCGCGAGCACAGCCTCCTCGATGCGGCGACGCGCCGGCTCGGGCTGTCGGCGCGGGCCTGCCACCGGATCCTGCGCGTCGCGCGCACGATTGCGGACCTCGCAGGCCTCGAACGGGTCGGAGTCGGGGAACTGTCGGAGGCGATCGGCTACCGGCGGCTCGATCGCGAGCCGCAGGCTGCGGCGGGCTAGCTTCCCTGCGCGGCGAGGTACTCGACGGCCGCGCGGACGGCGTCGTCCGACAGGTCGGTGCGGCCGCCTTTCGCGGGCATCATCCCCGCCTGGCCCTGGTAGCCCTCGATCGCGTGCTTCTCGAGCGTGGACATGCCCTGCGCGATGCGCGGGGCCCAGGCCGCCTTGTCGCCGAGGCGCGGCGCGCCCGCGATGCCGGTCCCGTGACAGGCGCTGCAGGCGACATCGAATACCGACTTGCCGTCGGTCGGCATCGACGCTGCATCCCCGGCAGGAGCGCCGCCGGCAACCGGTACGGAAGTGGCCGGGATCGCGAGGCCACTGTTGTCCGCGCCGGCCACCGCCACCTGGCCGAACGGCTTGATGCGCTCGTGCGCGGACGCCTGCATCAGCGGGTCCCCGGTGTCCCGGGCGCCCTTCGGGCCACTGTCCACGAGGCGGGAAATCCCGATCAGGACCAGTGCGATGGCGACGAGGATGCCGATCACCGCGCTGAAAACGTTGATGAAATGACGATCCGGCTTGGCCATGCGCGAATTATAGCGTCTGGGCGGCCGGACCACTAAAATCGGTGGTCCACAACGCGCCCGTAGCTCAGCTGGATAGAGTGACGGTCTCCGAAGCCGTAGGTCGTGGGTTCGACTCCCGCCGGGCGCGCCAGTTTTTTCCGCAGGATCGCGCCACCCTGAATGAACAAGACACGGCTCGAGGCGTTCAGCGACGGCGTGATCGCGATCATCATCACCATCATGGTGCTGGAACTGAAGGTGCCGCACGGCACCGACCTCGCGACCCTCGAGCCACTGGTGCCGGTGTTCCTGAGCTACGTGCTGAGCTTCATCTACCTCGCGATCTACTGGAACAACCACCATCACATGCTGCACACCTCCCGCAACGTGACGGGGCGCATGTTGTGGGCGAATCTTCACCTCCTTTTCTGGCTTTCACTGATCCCGTTCGCGACCGGCTGGATGGGCGAGAACCATTTCGCCGAGACGCCGACTGCGCTCTACGGGTTCGTGCTGCTGATGGCGGCCGTCGCCTATTACTGGCTGGAGCAGACGATCATCGCCTCGCAGGGGCGTGACTCGGTGCTCAGGAAGGCCGTCGGCCGCGACTGGAAGGGGATCGCCTCGACGATCCTTTACGTGTCGGCGATCCTGGTCGCGTTTACCTCGCACTGGATGTCGAAAGCGATCTATGTGCTTGTCGCATTGATGTGGCTCGTGCCCGACCAGCGCATCGAGAAGACGCTGGCGCGCCGCGAGGCTTGATGGACAGGCCATCCATTGCCGCGGCGGCGATGGCTGATTGCGACGCCCGACATGACGCGGGCGGAGTGAGGGCGCCGCCATGATCGTCCGCATGTGGCACGGCCGCGTTCCGACCTCGAAGGCCGACGCCTACCGCGCCTTCACCACCGAACGGGCAATCCCGGACTACCGCTCGGTCCCGGGCAACATCAGCGTCCACATCCTGGAGCGCCGCGAGGGCGACGTGACGCACTTCGTCACGCTCACGTTCTGGGAGAGCCTCGAGGCGATCCGTGCATTCGCCGGCGACGACGTCGAGAAGGCGAAGTACTACCCCGAGGACGACGGCTTCCTGCTGGAGTTCGAGCCGCGCGTCGTTCACTACGACGTGGTCGGCAAGTCTTGACGCAGTCGCACAGGGTCCTGCTGATCGTTGGGACGGCTGTTGCGGCCATCGGCGGGATGCTGCTGCTCGATCCGATCGCCCAGGATGCGGACTACCACCGCTTCGCCGACCGCCGCACGCTCCTCGGCATCCCGAACTTCTGGAACGTGGCCAGCAACCTGCCGTTCCTGCTTGCGGGCGGACTGGGGCTCCTGCAGGGACGCCGGATTGCGTCGGCGGACCTCGCGACGCACTACCGCATCTTTTCGCTCGCAATCGCGCTGGTCGGCGTCGGCTCGGCGTGGTTTCACCTGGCACCGTCGACGCCCACGCTGGTGTGGGACCGGCTGCCGATGACCGTTGCCTTCATGACGCTGCTGTCGGCCGTGATCGCGGACCGGATTTCATGGGTAGCGGGAAGGGCGCTGCTGTGGCCGCTGGTCGCGGCCGGCCTCGCCAGCATCGCCTGGTGGCTGCGAACGGAAACCGCGGGCGCAGGCGACCTGCGTCCCTACGGGATGGTGCAGTTCCTGCCCATGCTGCTGATTCCCCTCATGCTCCTGTTGTGGCGCGGCGAGGGGCTGTCGTCACGGCTGCTGTGGATGGCTTTCGGCGCCTATGTGCTCGCAAAGCTCGCGGAGTATTTCGACGCCGCGATGTTCGCCGCGACCGGGATGGGCGGCCACGCGCTGAAGCACCTGTTCGCCGCGCTTGCCGCGTGGTGGATCGTGCGCGCCTTTCAGGGAGCACCGGCGAGGGCCTTGTAGAGCGCGGCGAGGGCCGTCGCGCGGCGGGTCTCGGCCTGGACGTGCTGGTCCTCGAAATCGAGCTTCTGGCGATCAGCCACCAGGACGGCGAGGTAGTCGCCGGCTCCGACCTCATACCGGCGACGTGCCAGCCGCGATGCCTCCGTGGCGGCCTCGAGTCCGAGGCGGAGCTCGGCCTCGGACTGGTTCGCGGCCCGGAAGCCGGCCAGCGAGTTCTCCGTCTCCTCGAGCGCTTCGAGCACGGTCTCCTGGTAGATGGCGATTGCGCCGTCGCGCCGCGCTTCCGCGGCCTTCACGCGCTGGCGGACGCGGCCGAAGTCCAGGAAGCTCCAGGTTATCGAAGGCCCGTAGAACCAGCGTTCGGCCTCCGGCTCGCCGATGCCCTCCCGGTCGCTGCTCGTCCAGCCGAAGCTGCCGAGGAGCGTGACTTTCGGGAAGTACTCGGCGACCTCGTCGCCGACGTCGGCATACGTCGCGGCGAGCTCGCGCTCGGCGGAACGGATGTCCGGCCGGCGCCTCATCCATTCCTCGGGCGTGCCGGTTGCCACGAGCTCCGGCAGCTCGGGAATCGTGGTCGCGGGCGACGTATTGGCGCGCAGCGTCTCGATCGGCCATGCGGTCAGGACCGCGAGCCGCTGCTCCTCGCGGACCAGGTCGGCCTCGGCGAGCGGCAGCGAGGCGGCCACGCCGCGGCGCTGCGCCTCGGCCTGCGCAAGGTCGAGGCCGCTCGAATTGCCGGCATTCACGCGTGCCGTGAGGATGCGCACGTTGTCCTCCTGGTTTGCGAGCTGCTGGCGGCGCAGCGCGAGGCGCTCGCGCGCGCCGATCATCGCGAACCAGGCCTGAGCCGTCTCCGCGACGATCGAGAGCTGCGCGTCGCCGAGAGCGGCCGCGTCCGCCTCCGTGCGCCGGTCGATCGCATGGAATTCGTTGCGCAGCGAACCGAACAGGTCGATTTCCCACAGCGCGTCGAATCCCGCGCGCCAGGTGTCGGTGCGGATGCCGCCCGGCGCGAACGGGTCGTCGGTGCTGTACTGGGCCTTCTGCCGGTCGCCCGCCGCGGTGACGGTCGGGAACCAGGAATAGATCGAGAGGCCCGACAATGCCCGGGTCTCGGCCAGCCGGGCCGACGCCTGCGCGATGGTGGTGTTGGCGGCCAGCGCGCGGGTGATCATCCGGTCGAGTTCCGGGCTGCCGAATCCCCGCCAGAGATCCGACTTCGCGGGGTCGGCGGTCGCCTCGGCCGTTGCCTGGTCGAAGCGCGCTGGCGTCGCCATGTCCGGGGGCTCTTCGTATCGCGGCCCGACGGTGCAGGCCGCCAGGAGGGCGGGCAGCAGGAATGCGGGTGCGCGCTTAAGCATGGCCGCCGTCCCGGGCTGCGAGGCGAGCGGCACGCCTTGCCTGCTGCCGCACGACCATCTTGCGCAACACGACGTAGAACACCGGCGTGAAGAAGAGGCCGAAGAAGGTGACGCCGAGCATGCCCGACACCACCGTGATGCCCATGACATAGCGCACCTCGGCACCCGCGCCTGACGCGAACACGAGCGGCAGTACGCCCGCGATGAAGGCGAAGCTCGTCATCAGGATCGGGCGGAGGCGCAACCGGGCGGCCTCGATCGCCGCTTGGGTCGCGGAGACGCCCGGGTCGTGCTCGCGCTGCTGCTTGGCGAACTCGACGATCAGCACCGCG
>Ga0190274_10001634_pt1 | contig 13147 bp, 11 predicted proteins | sample Popmic531T_FD_133002 | JGI IMG/M metagenome (GOLD analysis project Ga0190274, IMG submission 133002) | Populus adjacent soil microbial communities from riparian zone of Yellowstone River, Montana, USA - 531 T | ecosystem: Environmental > Terrestrial > Soil > Riparian zone | place: USA: Montana...
CCGATCTTCAGTGCATAATTATAGCAAGTCTTTTGATTTCCACCGTAGCCATAATTGCGGTCATGTCTTAAAATATGGTTGATACCTATTCGTTTTGCTACTTCAACTGTATCGTCTTTGCTGTTATCATCAACAAGGATCACATCATCTACAACATTAAAATCAATTTCTTTATAAGTTTTCTCGAGGGTTTTTGCTGCATTATACGCAGGCAGCACGACTATAACTTTCTTCCCATGGATCATATATCTAATTATTTTTTGGAAAAATATAAAACGTTATTCAAAACATCAAACTAGCCGGTTTCTTATGGATGATGGCAGAATTTTATCAGCCTACTCAATTTTTATATACTTAGATAAGTCAACTTTAGCAGGATCAACCTTCTGTACAAGGTAAATAAAATATCTTTCATCCGCGACAATTCCCGGGCTAAACTTTCCTAACAAATCCACCTGAAGATCATTACGTAAAATTGCTTTTTCCATATCCTGTTGATTTGTTCCATCCATCAATACCTGCGGCGCACTGTCTTTTATCCAAAGAACTCTTTGCTTGCCTTTATCCATAAAAGCGCCTAAAAAACCTACGGCCTCCCGGAAACTCATTTGATCTTTTCTTTTTTTGCTCCAAATAATAAAACTACCCATGTCATTCATTTGCGGATAAAATATTTTCGTATCCAAATAGGTGGCAAGGGGCGATATCGTAAAATCAGTAATACCCACAACTGGTAAACTGTCCAGTTTATTTTCCTTGATATATGTTGCTACTTCTTTGCTTGAAGAAAATTTGTATTGTATTTCCATGGTATATGCCACAATAGCTCCAATAACACTGAATGACAAAATTGTTGTGAAAAAAGGTTTGCATATTCTCTTACCTAAACTTGCCAGGCTACTATAATATTTTTTTTCAGGATAATATTCGCTAAGCCAATAGCAAACGACTAATGCAATAAGTAAATAACCACAATACCTTGAATGCAGCAAGGCAGTATAATAATAAACTGAAAAAAGCCCAAAAGTCATGCCCAGGTAAAGCAGTAGCATTAATGGCTTTCTTAAAAAAATAAAAATGCCAGCAGCAAAAATTATTATTGATAAAAGTACCCATCCTCCGGAAAGACCGTCTTTAAAATAAACATTAGTGTTCCAAAAATGTTCCTCGATCTGCGGAATATATAGATAGGTTGTAAATAGTTTTGATGACACCTCTCTCCATCTCGGAAAATCAAATAAACTTGTCGCATAAGGAGCGGGGAAAGAATTGTCTTTGTCCGGCCAGATCTGATAAAGTGAAATTGCAACGCCAAGAACAAAAATGATCATTCCCATTGCCAATTGCATTGTCGCCTTTCCATTTTTCTGCTGGTAAAGAAAATAGTCCAATATGAGAATGCCTGCAATGCAACAGGCAATGACAACAGCATAGATGGTGACGTTTGCTAATAAGGCCAGCAATAAACCGATCAAAATATATTTTGTGACCCTGCTTTTGTATAATGCACATACTCCAAAAATGAGCAATATGCCCAGCGCATAGCTTCTGCTTATTAAGGCATACTCATACAATGGGAAATAGCCAAATGAAAATAAAATTTTATGAAGATTGCTTAGGAGCGCATAACGATTAAAAACAAAAATAAAAGATGTAGCGACCAGCAAATGAAAAACCTGCATATAAATGGGATCATGAGTTACCCTTGTTATCCAATAAAGAAAAAAATGCCAGAGTGCAGGATTCCCTTCATAATTCATGTTGTCAAGCAACTGTGACAATGAATTAGCATCTCTTGCTACCAGCCAGGCCTGGTGTTCGTCACGCCACATTTCATGTGATAACATGCCAAGTAAAGCGATCGCAAAAAAACCGGCAGTAACCATCAAGGCAAAGCGAACAGGAGTAGTGGCTAACTTAATTTCCTTACGTGGTTGAGGTTGCACCGGCGATGGGGCAGTAGTTTTTGGTTGCTGGTAAAATTTCTTTTTCTTTTTTGATGCCATAATTGTGGCTATAAATTTCGAAAAAAAGTCATGCATTTTTTACGGTTTCTGCACTTCTGGCTCTTTTTTTATTTTCTGAGAATAAAAGTATCAACGAAATAACTCCAAATACAACTACAAGGAGCAACTGAAGTGTATGCAATAAAGTAGCAAAAGTAAGCCCATCCTGTTGAGACAATCCATACAACATTAGTCCTTGTGACACCAGCAGATGATAAGCGCCTATTCCTCCTTGTACTGGTGCAGACATGCCCAACCCACTCGCAACGAGTAGAAATAAAGCTGCGCCAGCTCCAAGTCCAGCGGTGAAAGGAAAGGCAAAAAAAGCAACATATGTGCCGAGGTAGTATAAAAACCAAATGAGTATTGAATGAAAAATAAATCTTCCTGGTTTTTTCAGTTTTGCTACTGAACGAAGCCCGTCAATAAAGCCCTTTATCAATTTTGAAATTGCCGATTCAGTTCCTTTGATCTTATTTTTCCTTCTAAAATAAATAACCACTGCAGTCAAAACCATTAACACAACTAATATTCCAGTTAAGATCAAAGGAGATTTTGTCAGTTGTTCAAATTTATTAATAATGGGGTTAAAAATATTTTCGCTGAAGAAACTACCGAGTCTTTTGAATTCAATTACTGCGGCAAAAAGCATACACAGCAAAAGACTGATCACATCAATGGCTCTTTCTATTATCACTGTTCCCAGTAATTTATTAAATGGTATTGATTCTGCTTTACTCAATGCTCCGCAACGGGAAACTTCGCCCAGTCGGGGAATTGCAAGATTGGCAAAATACCCAACCATCAACGAGTAAGTAGTATTTTTAAGAGAAGGGGAATAGCCCATTGGCTCAATAAGCAAATTCCATCTATAAGCACGAACGACAAAAGCAATAACAGAAATTAGCCCGGATACAACAACCCAAAACATATTTGCATGAAGTATCTGCTGTCCTATTTTTTTTAGATCCATGCCTTTAAAGGCAAAGAAAAGCAAGACCGCTGCGATGATGAGTAGGATTAAATATTTAAGGAAAGAAAATAATTTTGACTTCATGAATTTAATGTTGACAAATCTTTGGTCACCTGGCCTAGTAATTTAAAAATAGAAAAAAGCCTATTTTTTTCCAAGATACAGGAAATCAGAAGAAAAATTATATCTTGAATTATCTATTGTAGTTGAACACAATCAATCATTCACAGTGAAATATTTTAACCATGATCAAAAGGGCTTTAAAAGCTTTTTATAAAATGCTCCCGAAAAGTTTTCAGCAAGCGATTTTAAAATACAGTATAAAAGGTGATAGCAAGATTAAACAATATACTATCGGGGAATTTCAAAAAAAATACGGCTATAATGTTTTAATTGAAACCGGAACATTTTTAGGAGACATGGTTGAAGCACAGCGAAACAATTTTAAAAGAATATTTTCTATTGAACTCCAGAATGAGCTTGCTGAGAAAGCCGGAGAACGTTTTAAAGATGCTGGCCATATCAAAATATTACAAGGAGATAGCGGCAAGCTCTTAAGAACAATTTTAAAGGATGTTAATGAGCCTGCAATTTTCTGGCTTGATGCACATTATTCTGGAGGATTAACTGCTAAGGGAGATAAGGAATGCCCAATATATCAGGAAATCGATGCAATTTTTGCAACAAAGGAAAATCATCTTTTGCTTATAGACGATGCAAGATTATTTAATGGTCAAGGGGATTATCCTACGATCGATCAATTAACAAAATATATTCAGGATAAGGATCCGAGATACAAGGTATCGGTGGATAATGATATAATTAAATATGTAATATGATTGGCTGCTTTCAATTCAAATTATTTATAGGTAAAAAGTTGGTTATTTTGACTTGTACTTTTTTTTGATATCAGAAGGGATAAAGACCTGTTTAAATCTGTAAAAAAGGGTATTGATTATGTACGTAAACGGGTGTTTTGCTTTATAAAATTTTAAAATATCATGAAGCCCTTTCATGTTATTGTATATATTTTGTAAGCTTGAATTGCTTACACCTCCACTTCTCATTTTCACCATTATACCTGGTAAATATAGCGTTTGAAGACTTAGTTTTTCAAAGAAGCGGTATTGCAATTCATAATCGGAGATTTCAAATTGAAGATTAAATAGACCGTGTTTTTCAAAAACATTACGTCGAATAAACAAGGAATGGTTTTGAGGAAGCCAACCCTTTTTAAATAATCCCGGTTTGAAAGGGGAAGATCTCCAATACCGTGTAATTTTTGAAATGTCATTTCTATCTACAAATATCATATCTCCGTAAACAATGTCAATTTCAGGATTAGCCTCAAAAGTGTCAGCAATTTTCTGAAGTATATGGGGCTCCGCATACATGTCATCGCTGCCAAGAAAACAAATAATTTCACCCGTTGACATATTTATTCCTTTATTAAGTGCGTCATATATCCCACTGTCCGTTTCCGATATCCATTTTAGTGGATACTCTTTCAAAATCTCAATGGTTTTATCAGTTGAGGCTCCATCCACAATTAGATGTTCCTTGAAAGGGAAACTTTGATCAGACACACTTTCAATGCAGGAACGAATTGTTTCCTGGCCATTGTAGACGGGGGTAATGACTGTAATTTTCATTCAATAATTTTAGTGAAGGCGATAAATTTTAGGGTTATTTGGTTTATTAATTTTTTTTGATAATTTGTTATTGTGAAAATAACTTATTCAGGCCTGTATGATCACTATAAACCTAACAAACTTAGCTTGTAATTTGTATATTTACAAGCTACATTTAAATCCAATAAAAATGGATTTAAAACAGGCCAACTAAAGAATCACTGCATCTTTTTGGAATACAAAGAAAAAATATTAGTAGTAATCCCTGCCTTTAATGAGGAATTAACCATTGGTAAAGTGGTTACTGATTTTGTAAATTATTTGCCTGATGCTAATATCTGTGTTATTGATAATAACTCAACAGATAATACGGCCAACATCATTTTGAAAACTTTTGATGAACTAGGAATTAGAAACAGTAGAGGCATCTACATAAAGGAATACAAAAAAGGGAAAGCCTACGCAGTAAAAAAAGCCATCTATAATATAGAAGCTGATATATATATTATGATCGATGCGGATTCAACATATGATGTATCCATTATTCATTCTTTAATTATGCCTGTAATTTCTGGTGAAGCAGATATGGTTGTAGCAGACAGGCATACAGATGGCTCTTATGTCTCAGCGAATAAAAGACCTTTTCATAATTTCGGTAATAACTTAATAAAAAAATTAATTAATTTTTTATACAGAACCAATTTAAAGGATATTCTCAGTGGGTATAGGGTTTTTAATAAAGATTTTATTGATAATTATCCGATCCTTAGCAAGGGATTTGAATTGGAGACTGAGATCACATTGTATGCCCTGGAAAACGGATATACTATTAAAGAGATCCCTTCTAAATATGTTGATAGGCCTGAAAACAGCGTCTCAAAATTAAACACATTCAAAGATGGGTATAAGGTACTTGGTACAATTTTCACTATTCTTAAAGATTATAAACCATTGTTTTTTTTTGGTTCTTTATTTTTTATTTTCATCGGTGTTTGCCTTGTTTTAGGTATTCCAATTATTATTGAATATATCAGAACAGGTTATGTGAACAGATTTCCAACTGCATTTTTATCGATGGGATTTGGGATATTGGCGTTCATTTTTATAACCGTAGCATTGATCTTAGACACGTTTGTAAATTTTGATAGGAAAGCCAACGAAATGGGACGGAAAAAGAATAAACGAAGGATCAAATAAATGAATTAAGAAGCTATGCGATTTTTGAAATTACAGGAAAGAGTAAGAAAACCTTTGTTGGGGTTTGTTAAGTTAATGTATTTTCTAAGGCTGATCAAACCCTGGTATACAGTAACAAACCCGCTTAAAAGATACATTATCTGGCAATCACCATTTTTTAGAAACATGAAACCAGATGTGGTATTAGATATCGGGGCCAATACCGGGGAATTCATTATTAATGCTAAAAAGATATTTCCTTCTGCAAGAATTATTGCTTTTGAACCCGTTAAAAGTTGTTTTACCGAATTAAAAGATCGGTTTGGAAATAAACCAAACATTACGTTGTATAATGTTGCATTAGGAAGTGAGAATAAAAAGGGAGAAATATTTGTATCTGATTTTAGCCCTTCGAGTTCAATAGTTAGACCTGAGGGAAAATTTAACACTGAAGAAATTGATATTAAGAAATTGGATGAATATTGTGAACTAATAAAAGAAAAAAATAAGGTATTTATCAAGATTGATGTCGAGGGATTTGAATTAGAAGTTTTAAAAGGAGCTGAATCATTACTAGAACGTGCTGATTGGATATATGTAGAGTCAAGAATACTTGATGCGATCGGCTGCAATTTTACCGAACTATATAATTATTTAACTGCGAGAAATTGGTCTTTCCTTGGCAGTTATGATAATGTATTTAATAGTGAAGGCTATATGATTTATTTTGATGCAATGTTTTTAAATATGAATAGAAACAGCTTGCCAAAGCCTTAAGAGAGTGTTGGAATCCGGGAAATAGACCTCGGTAATTTGAAATTATTCTCTTATCTTATAAATAGAGATACCTGCAGTATCTTTTATAGGTATCATACATCGTATCTCGGCATCTTTTGGTTTCTTATCAAAAACAAAATATTTTACTCCCAGCTGCTTAAGCTTTGGCGAACAAGGATCCATATGAATGGTGTAACCGTCATTATAGGTTTGCATGAAAATAACCGTGTCTGTACCATCGATATAGCTACTCATAGTAACCCAAGAATACCTGTTGTAAATACTGTCATAGATCCTTGATCTGTCAAGTTTGCGCATATCTTCCAGAGCTGGTACATATTTGACTCCATTAAAAATATTAATACCATTCGCTTTTAATAAATTGGTCAATCTCATGTCACCAAATAATGCCCACCTGGCTTCAGGATCGCTTTTATAAATTCTTTTGCTGGCCTGTGTAAGTGGATTTTCTAATACGGCTCCTAAGCCTTTTGTTAACGGATTAGTGGTTATTTGGTTAATTGTCATAATAAGCAACACTATATATAAAGTGGGTTTGACAAATTTGAAGTTTTTATACCTGACGAGTAAATAAGAAACAAGTACAAGGGCTGTAACAATATTTACTTCATTTGAAGTAAAGAAATTTTCTGTCGCTTTATTAATATTCGAACACACTATTCGAATAAAAATAAAAATTATTGCGGCTAGTATGCCTAGTTCAATCCATGAGATCTTTTCATTTTTAAACACTGTTTGATTACTGGCAAGATAGCAAATCAGTAAAACACTATTGCCAACTGCAAATACCGGCAGGCTTCGGAAAGAAGGGGTCATTGAAAACAGAGTAATCCTACTAAGAAATGGAGGGAATCCTATTAAAACATATATCAAACCAATAACCACGAAAATTGTTAATGAAATAAGCAGCGGATCGGTTTTTTTTGTTTTAAAAAAGTAATATCCAAGGGCATAAAAAACGATTGGGAAAAACATGACCGCACCACTTGCTTCGCAGATGTTTTGCCATTTTGCAGGTGTATGGGTATCATCCATAAACATTCCAAAAAAATTTGCAAATAGCTTTCCATCAATTAAACCCCCACCTGTAGAAAATCTTCTACCTGGATATACCGTATTTATCATTATTGAATAGGTATCTTTTGCAATCTGGTAATAATGAAATCCAATAATTCCCAGAATGATCAATGCTGTTGACAAAACTCCTGCTTTTATTAACCACCTCTCCTTAACTAATTGAAATTGTTTTTTCGTGATAAGAAAACCTATGAATAAAAAAAAGTATAAATAAACTAGTGGGACCTGCCAGGGAGGATATAAATAAGCCAGGAAACTAAAAATGCAAACAATAAGGATTGAAGAGAAAATTATCCAGTGCCAAAGTTTTTTTGAATAGAGTAAATAGATAAAAGCTACAAACATTCCGTTCAAATACATCATATATGTTCCGATCAAATAGGACCACCATTGAATTCCCGATGATAAAAAAATAAATAGCATTGCAAAAACAGAAAGCCAGAAATTGTTTCGGGTAATTAGCATGAACAGCAGGAAAGTACTGATGAAAAAAAAGAAAATATTGAAATTCCAGGAAAAAGCAAATGCATGTTCAATGTCAAAAATGAAGTATGACCATACAGCTGGTCTTAGTACTGAGCTTATGTCTTTTACAGGCAATCCCCAAACGATAGGGGTATTTTTATCACCATTAGCTTTGTTTTCTAGTGGTAAGCCACGTTCAAATTGCCCCATTAGTGCGGGGGTGGCTACCATCCACTCATCCATCCTTATGAATCGGGGCTTGCCTGCGATCACAGATTCTGATTTAGGCAGTCCAAAAAATGTGTCCCAATTACCAACCTGCGAAGTATGGATCTTTAAGGAGCTAAGAATAATATAACAAAGAAATAGAACAAGCAGAAATAATTTGGTTTTCCTGTCAAAGAGAATAAGACCTAAACCGCTGCCAGTATTTAGCTTTGCGGGGCTCGGTACAGATGCATGCTTGATTTCAGAAGATCTCTCAAGTACGGTGGTCTTCTTTTTTATTTTATGCTTTTTCGACATCCTTCCTTCAAATTTTAATGGAGTATTTCATGGATAGGATGTTTGATTTTGAGGCGGTAAAATATAAAAGATTCAGCAAAGCTGCAAATGAAGCTAGGTTAGGGGGTGGACTAGTTAGCGGCTTAACACTAAAGCAATTATGTTAGTCCATCATATTTATTTAATTTGGGATTTCAGAGAATGATCCTTTTATTCAACAGTTATCGAAAGCAAAAAGTTACTAAAGTCGAAAAGAGTGACCCCGCACTCTGCTGTGCCGAATAAGAAGTTAAAAGAAAAAAGAGATTATTCTTTGTTTCCATAGTTTTGTTTAGTGACCGTACTTACTGCGGGTTGCTTATGGCCCATGTAAAAAAATGAATTTACAAATTGGGATGATGAATCTTGTGTGTTAAATAACCCGCTTGTTGAACCGCGATGGTCTAGTGACGATTGGAAGCAGGTTGGCAAGGGATGCACGGTCTAATAGGTTTATCCGTGAAGTAAAAATCAGCAATGGAATACTACCAGAAGTGGGGATCGTAAAAAGAGGAACTAAAATATTGGCTATGTTAGATCAGGTGTACTGGTAGATTTTTTTAAATACCTTATGATAAAATGAATCATCTGCAATTACAGGGAAAATTAAGAACCAAGATTTTGAAGATGCACTTTTCAGCTAACTCTGGCCATATCGGATGCTCGCTGAGTTGTGTTGATTTATTGTTATCAGTACTCAAATATAAAAATGAAGAAGACTCATTCATATTATCAAAAGGACATGCTGCATCAGCCTTGTATGTTGTTTTAAATGAGCTGGGAAAAATTCCCGATGAAGACATGAATACTTTTTACAAGGACGCTACGAAATTATCTGCGCATCCTGCACCATTGAAATACCCCGATATAACATTCGCAACCGGTTCGCTCGGTCATGGCTTGCCATTGGCAGTGGGAGTTGCGAAAGCAATGAAATTAAAAAAATCGACCGCCTATAGCTATGTGTTGATGAGTGACGGCGAAACAAATGAGGGAACCACGTGGGAAGCGGCTCATTTTGCTATTAATAATAAACTAGATAATCTCGTAGTATTCATAGATAAAAATGGCTTACAGGGTTTTGCCAAAACACAAGAGGTTTTGGGAGATACAGCAAATATGAACTTATGGCGAATGGCTGGATTTGATGTACTGGAAATTGATGGACATAATATCGAACAGGTGCTTAATGCAAAAAAGGAACTAATTGAAAAAAAGAATCAGCGACCTAAGCTTATCATTGCAAATACAGTTAAGGGAAAGGGTGTTAGTTTTATGGAAGATAAATTAGAATGGCACTATCATCCAATGAATGAAAAGCAATTTGATGAAGCATTAGCTCAAATCAAAAGTGATTACCAACTTTAAATGATAAAAATTTTCAGCTTGATATTTTTAACATTATGAGAAAGCATTTTTCCGCACATATTGAAAACCTGGTTGACGCTAATGATGACATTGTTTTTATAACAGGCGACCTTGGCTTTAATGCATTGGAGAGTCTTCAGCGTAAATTGGGCGACAGGTTTATCAATGCAGGCGTTGCTGAACAAAACATGGTAAGTATGGCTGCGGGTATCGCATCAAGAGGCTTCCGTGTTATTTGTTATAGTATTGCTCCGTTTGCTGTCTATCGTTGTCTTGAACAAACACGTAACGATGTTTGTTTTCACAATTTGCCGGTATTTATAGTAGGGAATGGTGGCGGATATGGTTATGGCATCATGGGCTCTTCACATCATGCTATTGAAGATATAGCCTGTCTTAGCGGTTTACCCAATATGCATTGCTATGCTCCATCATTTATTGATGATATGCATGTTTGCATTGATGAGATGTTTGTCCAAAAAAGGCCTGCTTATCTCCGCCTTGGTCTAGGAAAAAAAATGCCGGAGAGTTTGAAGATGAAATCGTATGGTGCCTCTTCTGAAAACGAAAGCCCTAAATTGACAGTAATTCTGCAGGGGCCTATTGCCAACAATTTTTTTGATGCTTTAAAAAATGAAGATGCTAAAGATAAAGTTCAGGTATTCGTCTTGAATAGAACCCCCCTTGTGCTGCCGGAGGAGCTTGAAAATAGTATCCGCATTAGCAAAAACGTATTAACTATCGAAGAACATGTAGTAACCGGTGGATTAGGAAGCAGTATTTCTCTTCTGTTGAATGAGAGATCCGTGCCCATGGAAAAATTTGTTAGTCTGCACGCAAAAGGATATCCCAGTGGTTTGTATGGAAGTCAATCTTTTCATCAGCAGGAAAGTGGTCTGGATGAAAAAAATATAGCAACAGTTATAAGATCTTATTTTTAAACGATATGATAAATCATTCAGAACTACAAGAGAAAATAAAAAAAATTGAGGGCCCTATTTTCGTATTCGGGGCCAGCGGTTTTATCGGTATAAATGTTTTTCATGAAATTTTTTCAGTGAGGAATGATTGTTATGCCATTACTCATGATGCAATAAATGCATGGCGGCTAAAGTTGCTGAATGTTCCCAATAAAAATGTTGTTCATTGTGATATCACATCACTGATCTCTGTTAAAAATATTGTTGAACGTTACAAACCTAAAACAATATTTAATCTCGCTGCATATGGTGCATACAGTAAGCAAAAAGATGTAAGATTGATCTATGAAACAAATGTGAATGGTACGGTGAATATACTTGAGAACTGTGAGTATGTAAAGGCATATGTTCACGCCGGAAGCAGTTCAGAGTATGGAAGTAATTCAGCTGCTCCAAAGGAGATAGATCCGTTGAAACCCAATAGTCATTATGCTGCATCAAAAGTTTCTGCTTCGTATATTATTCAATACTATGCACAGTTTAAAAATATAAATGCCATTAACCTTCGCCTGTATTCCATTTATGGTTTTTGGGAAGAGCCTGACAGGCTAATACCAATGCTGATTGAAAAAGCAAGACAAAAATCATTGCCAAATCTTGTAGAAAAGGAAATAAGCAGGGATTTTGTTTTTATTTATGATACGGTGGAAGCATTTGTCGATGCTGCGTTAAATATGAATTCGGAAATAAGAGGTAAGTCATTTAATATTTGCACTGGAAAAAAAACGACCCTTGGTGAACTTGTTGAGGAGGTGAGAAATGAATTTGGAATAGAGCAAAAGCCTGTTTGGGGCGGAATGGAGAACCGGGCATGGGATCTTAAAGATTGGTATGGTGATCCCGAGAGTGCAAATAAGGAATTGAAATGGGTAGCAAAAACTTCTCTTTCAGATGGATTACGGGAGACCATGAGATGGCATGAAAAAATTATTTATACGGAAACGATCATGCCTGCTTTTCAAAACCCAAAACTCAATGCGAAGATCACTGCCATCATTGCTTGTTATAAAGATGCGCAGGCAATACCTATCATGTATGAACGGTTGGTAAAAATGTTCAATGAAACGAAACTTCGCTATGAAATAATTTTTGTCAATGATTCTTCGCCGGATAACTCTGAGGCCGTAATAGCAGGAATAGTTGCCAATGATTACAATGTCATCGGCATTTCGCACTCCAGAAACTTTGGTTCTCAATCGGCCTTTTTAAGTGGTATGGAAATAGCAACCGGTGATGCTGTGGTGTTAATGGATGGTGACTTGCAAGATCCTCCAGAAATAATTCCAGCCATGTATGAGAAATGGAAAGAAGGTTATGATGTCGCATATGGAAAGAGAGTGAAACGGGAAATGTCATTTTTTATGAACTGGGTATATAAAGGCTTTTACAGAATATTTAGCAAGCTATCATATATAAAAATTCCGGTTGATGCAGGTGATTTTTCTTTAATGGATAAAAAGGTGGTGAATGAACTGAATAAACTTCCTGAAAAGGAGGTTTTTCTCCGTGGATTAAGAGCATGGGTAGGGTTTAATCAAACCGGGGTAGATTATGTAAGACCTGAAAGAATGTTTGGTAAAAGCACAAACAATTTTAGAAAAAATATTCAATGGGCTAAGAAGGCTATTTTTTCATTCAGCTTTGTACCTCTTGAAATACTCAGCTATGTTGGTTTGATCCTTACCGGTGTTTCATTTTTGGGAATACTTATCCAGGTTACATTACGCTTTATTTATCCGAATGTACCACAGGGATTTTCAACTGTTATTGTATTGATATTGTTTTTCGGTGGAGTCCAATTGCTGGCTATATCTGTATTGGGTGAATACCTGTCCAAGATCTTTGAAGAAGGTAAGGCAAGACCCAAATTTATACGAAGATCTATTTTGTATAAAGGAAAAAAACTTGATTCGGCTACCGAGATAGAAAATTTTACAAACAGTGTAAATAAATAGGAATAGCGAAAAGTAAGAACGAAGAATATCATGACAGAAAGATTTAAACCCTTATCAAATACACCGCCGGACAGTTTATCAGGCAAGATCAAATTTTACGGAAGAACGATACTTGATCTGCAGATACTGACAATTTACCGGCATATAAAAAAAGAATTACCTACTTACATTGGTA
>Ga0190274_10001635_pt1 | contig 13147 bp, 10 predicted proteins | sample Popmic531T_FD_133002 | JGI IMG/M metagenome (GOLD analysis project Ga0190274, IMG submission 133002) | Populus adjacent soil microbial communities from riparian zone of Yellowstone River, Montana, USA - 531 T | ecosystem: Environmental > Terrestrial > Soil > Riparian zone | place: USA: Montana...
CAACCGATGACAAATATTAAAAATCGTGTCACGATTTTTATCATTCAACTCAAAGGATGGTTGAATAGCTTTTGCGCGTTGGATAAATAATTCTATTGCAGGTGGAATGGTTTCACCTTCTGTATCGTTATTGTCAGTCCAGGTGTCTCCTAAAGAAGGCACCGAATACACATGTTCAAAAGATAAAGCCAGGCGTTCGCGGCTGGTCACAATAATTTTCAATCCGGGTGCAGCCGAAAGCAACGCTTCGACAACAGATGCAGCTTCAATAATCTGTTCGAAATTGTCCAGCACCAACAGAAATTTCTTGTCTTGTAGAAATAATTTGATGCTTTCAGTATTGTTACCTCCTGATACTTTGATTCCTAATGCATAGCAAATAGTTTCTGCCACCAGGGTATGATCTCTTACCGGGGCAAGAGCAACATAAGCTGTGCCGTCAGGATAAACATCTTTTAATTCCCTTGCAATTTCCATGGCCAGGCGGGACTTTCCGATTCCACCGGGGCCAGTCAGAGTTACCAATCGTTTGGATGGTGATTGCAGCAAGGTTACTACCTCTGCTACATTTTGATCGCGACCAATCAATGCATTGGGAACCGCTGGAATAGAATGAAAAGGAGCATATTCTGCTTCCGTCATTTTATTTTGAATCGTCCGGTTGAAGCGCTCAGTCAGCAATATGGCGAGATCATTCACAATAAGGTTGCCCAATTCATCAACCGACGAGAACATCTTATAAGAAACCTTATCATCCTTTTGAATGCGCTCCAGCAATTGCGTCAATTTGTCCTCGCGTTGTCCTGCACTTTCCTTGATGTAGATCAGCTTTGGCATGTTTCCGGAAAGGTTGTATTCATCTTCGAGCCCTGATATATTTTCTTCAGGAGCTACCCATCCATATCGATCCCAATAAATCCCGATGAAGATCTGGCTCTGGGCCAGGTATTCACGGTAAAGTTGACGTGGTGCATGGGGACGGGCTCCCATTTCAAACATGACCGGAGTCAGGTGAATATTCTGGATAGCTTGCTTTACGGCCATTCTCTCTTCAGCCAATTCCTGTAAGGTGGAGCTGACAAAAACGCGAAGGCGCTGGTCCGGGGTAAGAATAGGGGCCGTGGTAGTCATAACAAATTCGGTTTGGAGAAAATAAGGATGCATGGTTAACTAAAATTTTTAACGGGTGATCATTTAAGGATAAGTTACGTACACGTCCAAAGGACCCAGTTTCAGTGCATGGAAGATGCTTTTGTAATCATTGGTCTTCGACGAATAATAAAGGGAAGGGCTCTTGTATTCCACTAAGTTTGGTTGCACAGGGCTTACTTTTTCCCGACACGAGGTTACTACAAGAAGGACAGCAGTAATAAAGATTAATTTTTTCATGGCGTATTGTTTGATGGCACAAAGGTGCACTGTAGCGTTCCAGGATGAAAGAGTGAAGTGTATGAGTTGCTAAAAATTTAGTATGAATTGCACTATGGGACCAAAGTGAAATGAAAAAGGGAAGGCACGTTGATCACAACGTGCCTTCCCTTTTTCATTTCTCGTTAAAAAAACTATTTCCCCATCCAATTCTTGAATTCCGAAACCTTCTCCCTACTCACCAGCGCTTCCTTATCAATATTCGGTTTGAGATTCAACTTCAATCGATTGCCGAAATAGTCATGAATCTGATCAATGCATTTAATGGAAACAAGGAATGCCCGGTTGATGCGGAAGAATTGATCCGGATCCACCATGTTTTCTATTTCATCGATGGTATAGTCGAGGACATACTTCTTATCATCCATGGTTTTGAAAAAACTAAGTCGGTCGTCGCTATAGAAATAAGCTATGGTACCAACTTCCACAGAAACCATTTTTTGAAGATGTTTCACCAGGAAACGTTTGCGGTATTCCTTGGTCTTAAGCGTTTGCTGCAATTCCCTGACAAGAGCATTGATTTGTGAATCGTCCTGTTTATGGTTAGAAAAGGATTGCCTTAGATTTTTAAACTTGGAAATAGCCACCTCTAAATCCTCCTTCTGAATAGGCTTCAGGAGGTAGTCAACACTATTGACTTTGAAAGCTTTGAGGGCGTATTCATCATAACTGGTAGTGAAAATGACCGGGCTCTTTACTTCGGTCAGGTTGAATATCTCGAAGCTCTGGCCATCTGCTAACTCAATGTCCATCAGGATCAATTCCGGGGCAGGATTGGACTGCAGCCATTCCACTGTTGAAGCAATACTATCAGTAGTGCCGACAATGTCGATATCTTCTCCAATAGCCAGCAGTGTCTTTTGCAATTTCTTTACCGCTAATTCTTCGTCTTCTACGATTAGGATTTTCATAAGTACTGTTTGGATGGGGGTTTTAAATCCAATTCCGATGTAAAAGTCAGCCCATTTACCCTCTGTTACAAGGCCTACTTGACTCAATTGTCAGGTCAGTCGACCGAATTGTAAGAAATAAGGTTTCAGCTGTAGATTCGAATTGTTGGTCCCTGAGCTTGCCGAAGGGTAGAAAAAAAACTACTGTTTTCCCCGAATATGCTCGGGCCTGTGGCCCGAGCATATTCGGGGAAAACTAACTCATTTCCATACCCTTCGGCAAGCTCAGGGACCAACATCTCGCTGTCTCTCGCTCTCACCTTCTCACACTCACACTATGGCATCAGCGGTAGAGTGACGACAAACTGGTCAGCCGTCTCTTCTATCTTCACATCAGGACGATTGAGCAGCCGGTACTTCTCCCGAATATTGGACAAACCGATGCCGGTAGATTCCATTATCCCTCGTGCTTTCTTGTTGAGGTTGTTCACTACCCGCAGGTAGCCATCCCCTGTTGAGCGAATTTCCACCCTGACTGGCTGGCTTTTACTGAGGATATTATGCTTTACAGCATTCTCCACCAGGAGTTGAAGGCTCAGCGATGGGATCTCTTTGTCTTTGATAGCGGGATCAATCTTCATATCCAGTTTAAATCCATCACCATATCGAGTCGTCAAGAGTGCGGCATAGGATTGAATAAATTTCGCTTCCTGTTCCACCGTGCTCATTCCACTTTCATTATTGCGCAGCAGGTAACGATACACCTTGCTCAATTCATCGAGAAATTTTTCGGCGCGATCCTTATCCTCAATAATGAGTGAAGACAACGTATTGAAACTATTGAAGAGGAAATGTGGATTTACTTTACGCTTAAGGTGGTCAAATTCCTGGCGCATCTGCATCTGCTCCATCATTTCCTTTTCCGCTGCAGCTTCTTTTGATTTCCCTATGATGAACATGACTTCCCATAGTGATTCAAAAATGATATTGACAGACAAGCCAACCAGGTATCCGTAAGTCAGGTCCGGAGATTGAATGCGATAACCATTAATGTGAAACCATTCGAAGACAAAAAAAATCAGCAACACCGAGGGTGTCATGACCAGCACATTGACCGGGATGGTATATAAAACACGTTTACGTGTTTCCTGGACGGTTGGAAACTTGGTTTGAATAAAATGATCATACACGTAATGGGACCGCCAGGAAATATATCCCAGCAAATAAATAACTGGAAAGCCAAGCAGCCAGATACAGATTTCATGCCAGACCCGGTGCTCATACATGATGAAGAGCAAGCTGAATGTGATAAAGGGCATCGATGCGAAAAAGCCGATCCATTGATACCGTGGCGGAACTGGAATTTTCATGCGATGGCTTTCATTTGATCAAATAAAGGCAGTATAATCTCGCGTTGCGCCTTGGTTTCATTGACTTTTACCGCTTCGGCGTGAAGTAATTTGTATTTATTCACGAGGTTGTCGAGCCCTTCATCCTGGTTGAAATTTTGCACTATAGTTTTTTCGTGTATGGAATGCGAGATCACCAGGTTGCCCTCGTCATTCTGGCCAATTCTAATTTGAAGCGGCTCTTTTTTACTGAGCGCATTCGTGTAAATGATATTTTCCAGGATAACATGCAAACTGAGTGGTGGAATCCATTTTTGCAAAACATCAGGTTGCAAATGCATTTCAGATTTAACCGCATCACCAAATCTCGCTTTGGTCAGGTTGAGATACGCTGTTGCAAATTTAATTTCATCCTGTAAACTCACCAGGTATTCATCATCACTGCGCAAAAGATAGCGATGGACCTTGATCATTTCATCCAGGAGTTGTTCCGCTTTTTCTTCATCTTCCTGGATCAGCCCGGACAACGAATTGAAACAATTAAAGAGGAAGTGCGGATTGATCTGGCCTTTCAAACCCAACAGCTTGCTTCGCTGGTAGGCGTTTGTCAATTTTTCATTTTCCGATAAAGAATCTTTCCATCTCTCCCAATTGGCCATGCCTTCATTGATGAAAGTGATCACAGTGCTCATCATACAGGCGTAGAGTATCGTCCACCAGCGCATATGAAGTTGCGTTTCACAGTGTACCCATTGGACTGCTTCAAAGAATGCGAAGACACCATAAATCGCCCCTATATTCAAAAGGTAAAAGATTGGCAACATGCGGGTGATGCGCTTAAACAAATCACCGGCGCCAGGATACTTGTTTTTAATCGTCACTGCAACTGTTCCAAACAACCCATACACCAGGAAGAAGTATGCCGCGCAGAGACCAAAGCTTTTGAAAAAATTACTCCAGGAATGCAGTAAACAGGTACCGAAGATCAGCAGGTTCATAAAGCCGATATAGGGAAATACCACATAGAGGAAGACTAGTGGTTCCTTATTGCTATAGCGCTTTACCGGCATTGGGCGAAGGTACCAAAAGGGGTCGTCTGGCCCGGTGAAGAAGGGCTGGATTGAGGAAATGGGGGATGAATCGTAGTGAAGAAGTAATGAGCTGTGTCCTGAAACTCGATTGTTAGGGGCGGTTTCAAGGTTTATCTTACCTTGCGCCCCTTCTGAAAGGCTTTCTCAAAGCGAATATGAAGCTCCACCATTGCATAAATCCATTTTCTAAACAACTATACAAAACGATGAAACAATTTTTTTATCCCCTTGTGGTCATTTTATTCGTGACCTCATTGTCATGCAAACAGGCAGAAGTTCCTGTAGTTATCCCAACTTCTTTATTCAAAGCCGCAGTGGTTAAGCACACGGTTCAGGACTATGCCAAGTTCAAAACGGTCGTCGCAGCGTCAGATTCCATGGTATTGGCCAATGGATTCCACCCTATTGGTGTTGCTCGCGGTATCCAGGACACCAATACAGTAGTGGTGATCGGTAAATTAGATGACGTGGCCAAAGCCAAAGCATTTTTTACATCTCCTGAAATTAAAATGGCCATGGATTCTGCCGGGGTGAATGGTCCTGTGACCATCGATTACATTGATGTCCTGCGCAATGATGATTCCGATATTCCTCAAATGGAGAGAATGTCGATCAAACATCACGTGAAAGATTTCGCTGCGTGGTTGAAAGTCTATGACCAGCAAGGCAAAGAAACTCGTGCCAGCCATGGAATGATAGATCGTGCCATGGGTCGCGGTGTCGATGACTCCAACATGGTATACCTGGTTTTTGCTATCACAGACATGACGAAAGCCATGGAACATGGACAATCACCAGAATTGAAGAAATTGCTGGAAGAATCCGGTGTGGATAGCGAGCCTGAAATGTTCGCATACAAATTTGATTTCTACAAGGAGAAGTAGTCTTTCTCTTTTTTAAATAAAAAAGCCATTGTCGGGAATCTCCAACAATGGCTTTTTTATTTTGAATAATAGAAATTTTTATTCCGGTTTCAATTTTACCAGCATCGCCTTTGCATTAGCATTACGCGGATCTTTCTGCAGCGATTTTTCATAATTCTTAATCGCCTCTTTATTATTTCCCGATACCATATACGCTTCTCCGAGACTGTCCCATGTATTTCCTGAATCAGGATAAGCTTTTGTATTCAATTGGAAAGCAGCAATGGCCAGTTCTATTTTTCGTTCTCCCAGGAACTGGTATCCTTTATCATTCATCGCACTTTCGCTGAATACTTTCCAGCCCGGATAAGCCGATATCGCATTTTCATATTGCCTGTTCGCTTCTTCAATTTTTCCAATATCCATGATTTTCATAAAACCAGCTTCATCAATAGGCGCGGGTTTTCCTAATTGTACATAGGCTATCCTGAGCTGATTGTAAAGAGCAGCAGAATTCGGATACCATTTAATTCCTTTTTCAGCCCAGTCTGCCGCGAATTGAAATTTTCCATTTTCATTCAATCGAGTAACAGAATTCGTCAATTCACCTTCGTAAGGGATATTCTCCTTCATCTCGCTCATAGACATGGACGAGGATGCATATGAGTTATTCATCTGCTTTTCCATTTCCTGGAGCACAGGATTGAGCGTTGCAATTTTCCCTTCTTCGGGATGCCATTTTTCATACTCCATGTATCGAGCTGTTGACTTTGCCACATCCAGTCCTTTTATTCTCGCCACCATGTGCAATGCACCATCAATACCGGCAGACACACCTGCTGTAGTGATGATATGATCATTATCAACAAATCTTGTACTTGGTAGAACGGTTGCTCCCGGTAACAATTCCTGCAAACTTTCTAAAGAAGCATGATGCGTAGTGATTTGGAGTTCATCCAGCAGTCCGGCTCCCGCTAAAATAAATGCACCCGTACAAACCGACATCACGGCCCTGTCATTCTCCACGGCGGTACGGGCCCAGTTCAATACTTTTTCATTTTTCGAAGAGGTACGGCTATTGCCACCGGGGAACACAATGATATCAGGTACAGGTGCATTGTCGATGGAAAATTCAGGCTTCACCTTCACCAGGCCTTGTGACAATATATCCAGTCCATCGACCGAAACGGTATACACTTTAAATCCAGGGGTGGATGCAAATACTTCGGTCGGGCCGGCAAAGTCAAGCAACTCGACACCCTGGTACAAAAATATTGCAACGTTATAGACACTCTTTTGAGCTTGTGCAACAAAAGCCGAAAAGACAAAGATTGGAATGAGAAAAGTAAGGGACCAAAGAGGAAGTTTAGATTTCATGGCAGGAAGTTTGGATGAATAAATACATATTCAAATTTCAACTCTTCTACTTTCCTCTAGTTGTCAAAAACTGCCAATATTGCCCGGGGAGCGATAGAAGGGCCTAATCGATATACAGGCAACTGCTCTGTTTGAGTTTCAATCGATAACCACACGGCAAATCCGATCAACTTTTCAGCAATTGCTAAGATTAGCAGGAGCTCAGTATTAATACCAGGTTGTCCAATTCTATTCATCCAAATGAATAAAACGAAAACCCGATTTTTTTCAATTTTTAAACCTTTTTGCCATGAAAAATTTATTGTTTTTAGCGCTAACAGTTTTTTTTCTTTCTTCCAATGTTTACGCGCAAAATTGCCAGGATTCCAATATTCCAAACCGGCCGGTACCAGGCCTCATCTCCACTATGCATACCTATTTCGGAGACGAAGCCATAGGACAGACCTATGATTTCAATTTAAAGCCCTTCAGCAAAGTACCCGGACATCACGTCATTTTGAAATTTGACCTGGCGTACACTTACTTTCCAGGCCGCTATGATTCACTGTTAATCATGGTATCCTCCAATTGCGGAAAGAGTTGGGAAACTCTTTTATATAGTGGTGGCGAAGAATTAAGCACCACCTCTCCCACTACTGAATACTATCTCCCTACTCGCAGCGAATGGGAATCTTATCAATTTGATTTGTTTCGCTTCAGTGGACCCGTACTCGTCCGTTTCAGGTTTATTAATGGTAATGGAAACAACCTCTACCTCGATAACCTCGGCTTCCAGGATGGATTAGCTGCTAATGAAGTTCCTACTGAAGTAAAGACCAGTCTATCCCCTAACCCGGTAAAAAATTCTGGTGTAATCCAATTTGATCAATCCGTCAATAATGCCACCATGCTCATCATGGATTTCAATGGACGTGAAATACAACGCGTGGAAAAACTGGATGGAAATCAAATCCAAATTGAAGCTCAAAATTTAAATCCTGGTTTCTATTACTACTTTCTGCAGATGGAAGGTAGAACGAAAAGCTACGGGCAGTTTGCCGTAGTGAATTAATAATCAAAATTTTGGCTGAAAGTGATCCTTATGTGATTTTGAAGGAACAACATCATGAAAAGGATTTAAAAGAATAGCTCTATCGCGGGGCTATTCTTTTTTTTGAAATAATATGGTTAAGTGAATGGTTTGCTTAACCTAGCAATTCTTTCCTCACGGCATCTAAAGTTGTCCTGGCAGTAGCCCTATCTGCCGCTTCACAATAAACCCGCAATACAGGTTCTGTTCCCGAAGGCCGGATCATGATCCAGGTGTTATTGTTGAGATAATATTTGAAACCATCCAGCTTTTCGGTGCGATCAATTTTGTATGGACCGAAAGTGGTGTATTTATCTCCATGACATTTTTGTAAAACATCTTCTTTGACAGCCTGGGTGATATGCAGATCGTCGCGATCAAAAGCAAATGTGCCCACTTCATCATACACGAGCTGAATGAGTTCACGAAGCGTCTTATTGGTCTTCGCCATGAATTCCAAAATCATGAGGCCGATCCATACCCCATCACGTTCAGGGATATGACCTTTAACTGCCAATCCACCGGATTCTTCACCGCCGACCAATACATCTTCGCGCGTCATAATCTCGGCGATGTATTTAAACCCAATTTTGGTGACTTCAACTTCAAGCCCGAATTTCTTCGCCATCTGCACCATCTTGTCAGTTACTGAAAAAGTCACAACGACTTTGCCGGTCAAGTTTTTGTACTTATGCAAATACAATAACAGTAATAACAGGATGTGATGAGAATCCACAAAATTTCCTTCCCCATCAAACATGCCAATACGGTCAGCATCACCGTCATTGGCAATACCAATCTGCATATTGGGATCACCTTTAATTAAATCAGCGAAGGGCTGCAAATTCCGTTCGATCGGCTCAGGTGCTTGCCCGTAAAATGAAGGATTGTAATCACAATGCAGGCAAATCGCTTTAGGCAGTATCCGTGGGAAAATCAAATATCCCGCGCCATACATAGCATCATAGCCGATACTGAATTTGGAATTGCGAATGGATTCAATATCGAAGGAAGCCATGACATGTTCAAAATACATGTCTTCCAGGTTCATGTAGGTGATCAATCCTTTTTTCGTCATCCCTTCGATGGACATGATATCCTTCATGGCTTTCTCCGGAATATGATTCTCTACCTCTGCAATATCATCCGGAACGGAAGGGCCTCCATACGAGGATTTGAGTTTGAAACCATTATAAGAAGGTGGGTTGTGGCTGGCTGTAATGACCACTCCGAGGTCAGCACCCAATTTCCTGACTGCCAGTGATACCATAGGAGTAGAGGCAACATGATCACACATGATCACCTCGATCTGGTGTTCTCCAAAGACGCGAGCGGCAGTTTCGGCAAACATTTTTCCTCCAAAGCGACAATCATAGCCGATTACGACTTTTTGCATCGCCCTTGATTCCATGAAGAAGGCGGTAGCCTGTGCTACACGGATTACATTTTTAACCGTGTAATCATCCGCAATGATAGCGCGCCAACCATCCGTACCGAATTTAATATCGCTCATATATTATGATTTTTTATAATATAAAAAATGTAGTTTTAGGCCCCGGATCGGATTGACGAAAAGATAGTGTTTTCCACCTGACCTGTCTGGACATTCCGTAACTTCTGGGTAAATTAGAAAAACTTGCGTAGAGATACATTCCGGCACCAGGGGCTCCGCCAACATCTCATTGATGAACTGCGTCGACAAGGCATCAAAGATGAGAAAGTGCTGGAAGCAATGTTGAAACTTCCCCGGCATATGTTCCTGGAGAAAGCTTTTGAAGAATGGGCCTATAAGAATGTGGCATTCCCTATCGGCTGTGAACAGACCATTTCACAACCGCAAACCGTGGCTATTCAGACTTCATTATTAGAAATTAAAAAAAGTGACAAAATCCTCGAAGTAGGTACCGGCTCCGGATACCAAGCCTGCATCCTGAACCTGCTTGGAGCCAAAGTTTATACCATCGAAAGGCAAAGCGCCCTGTATGAAAAAACAGAAAAGTTTTTGCGCGAAATGGGTTTTATCGCCATCCGTACTTTTTTAGGTGATGGATATGCCGGTCTTCCCATGTTTGCACCTTTCGAAAAGATCCTGGTAACCGCAGGTGCTTCCTCCCTTCCTGAAATCCTGCTTTCACAGTTGGCAGTTGGAGGTTATCTCGTTGTTCCCATCGGGGACGATCAAACCCAAACCATGTGGCGGTATACGAAGCTACCAGATGGATCCACAAAAAGTGAGGCTTTCGGAAAATTCAAATTTGTTCCCTTCCTGAAAGGAACTGAGTAACTCATTTGTTATTAACAGTTCGTCCTGAAGCCTGGTGAGTTTGATATTCATCCTTTCCGGTTTTCTTCAAATCCACCATCAGGCTCGCATCCGCACTTGCCGCATCTACAGAATACAATTTTCCTTTATAGTGAATATTGCCATAATCTTCTTCCCATTCCTGGGCCAATAGTGCATACCGGTATTCGATCTTGGGATTCGGTCCAAACATCAGGTAGGCATTGTCATCCTCTTCAAAGCTGATTCCAAATCGATCTTCCTTCGGCATCAATACCAATACACCTGGTGTGCCCGATTTAATCACGACCTCTTCCACTTGCTGACCATCTTTAATAATAATCTTCCCTTCTTTTATTTTGGTTTCACCTGCAGACAAAGCGCGAGACAGCGTAATATCTTTTGACAGGTAAAACTGAATACGTTGGATGTCATCCTGTGTCCAATTTTGTTGCCGATAGAGATCATCTGTGAAATACGAATAGGTAGGACTGCAGGATGTAACAGAAAAGATGCAGAGGAAAAAGAAAAGGTAGCGGAAACTCATGAGACGTCTTGATTGGTTATGCGATGAAAATTATGGCTAAGTGAGGATCTCCAGTACTGGGGAAGGTAGGTTTAACGTGGATTTAGTATTGGCGTGATGGAAGTGTTAAGGAACTACATCGACCCATCGGCAGAGGTGGCAGACCTAGGTGTGCCACACTTAGATGTGCCACACCTAGGTGTGGCACGAGAGAGGCAAAAACCCGGTTTTGCTCAACTACAATTCCAATTTGCGTTTTGCGGCAAAAAAGGATTTTAACAGCAAGGAGCTTTCTTCCATCATAATACCCATCTCCAGTTGGGTACGGGGATGAAGCAATTCCTTTCCATAGCGCATAAAACCGCCCTTATCGTCTGGTGTTGCATAAAGAACCCTCCCGATTTGGGACCACCGGAGAGCACCGGCACACATGACGCAGGGTTCGAGCGTAACATATAATGTGCAATCCAGAAGGTATTTGCTGCCGAGGAATTGTGAAGCTGCGGTGATTGCCAGGATTTCGGCATGGGCAGTCACGTCCTGTAGCAATTCAGTGCTATTGTGGCACCTCGCTATCAGCTGATCACCGGACGCCAGGATAGCTCCCACCGGCACTTCACCGGCATCAGCGGCTTTTTGCGCTTCCTGCAGGGCCAATCGCATGAAATATTCATCTCCGTACAAAGCCATGGCTGCCAAAGGTAAAATATCCACACACTAATATCAAAATGAGCGAGTTATCTATTTGTAAATGAAGGTTTAAAAAAATTATTGCCTCCCTTTTGATCGGGTAATTATCTTTGCACATGGAATTCAATCTTAAAAGCAAGAAGGATCTATTCGCAGATGCGCTGACCTTCGATGACGTATTGCTTGTTCCCGGTTACTCCAACGTCCTACCCCGGGAAGTAGATATCACCACCCAACTCAGCCGGAATATCCGAATCAACGCACCCATGGTGTCTGCTGCTATGGATACGGTGACCGAGAAGGACACCGCCATTGCCATCGCCCGTGAAGGCGGTATCGGGATCATCCACAAAAACATGTCTATTCAGCACCAGGCTGACCAGGTCCGTTCGGTCAAACGATCAGAAAGCGGCATGATCCAGGATCCTGTGACATTGACCATTGATGCTACTGTTGGGGAAGCTCAAGAACTCATGCGGAAATATAAGATTGGAGGAATCCCGATCACTAATGCAGCCGGTACATTATTGGGAATCCTGACCAATCGCGACTTGCGTTTTGAAGCCCATGGCGAGCGCAAAGTTTCCGAATTGATGACACCAGCACCACTCATCACGGCGCCGATGGGTACAACCCTGGAGCAGGCGAAAAAGATTTTACAAAAACATAAAATTGAAAAACTTCCGGTTGTTGATAAAAACAACAAACTGACAGGCCTCCTCACTTACAAGGACCTGATGAAGCTTGAAGATTTTCCTAACAGTACTAAAGATCACCTTGGCCGTTTGCGTGTAGGAGCTGCTGTTGGAATTGCTGCAGATACGCATGATCGTGTTGATGCCTTGATGCAAGTGGAAGTAGACGTAATCATTGTCGATACGGCACATGGCCATTCAGAAGGTGTATTGAATATGGTCCGTGAAATTCGTAAGCGTTATAAAGGAATCGAACTTATCGGTGGCAATGTGGCGACCGGTGCTGGTGCAAAAGCATTGATGGAAGCTGGCGTTGATGGAGTGAAGGTTGGTGTTGGTCCTGGAAGCATTTGCACTACCAGGATTGTAGCCGGAGTTGGTGTTCCACAGTTGAGTGCAATTTATGGTGCAGCCTATGCATTAAAAGGAACAGGAATTCCGATCATCGCTGATGGCGGTATTCGATATACAGGTGACATCGTCAAAGCTATTGCTGCAGGCGCTCATACCGTAATGGCGGGAGGATTATTTGCAGGATGCGAAGAATCACCGGGAGAAACGATTATCCTGGATGGCCGGAAATTTAAAGTATACCGTGGCATGGGTTCCTTGAGCGCCATGGCTATGGGATCGAAGGATCGATATTTCCAGGATGTAGAAGATGATATTCGCAAGCTAGTACCCGAAGGCATAGAAGGTAGAATGCCTTACACCGGCTCCATTCATGAGGTGATGTTGCAATACATTGGAGGCCTTCGTGCCGGCATGGGCTATTGTGGCGCAAAAGATATTGTTGCGCTGCATGATGCTAATTTTGTAAAAATCACTTCTGCCGGTATCCAGGAAAGTCATCCACATGATGTCACCATCACTAAAGAGTCCCCGAAC
>Ga0190274_10001636_pt1 | contig 13138 bp, 5 predicted proteins | sample Popmic531T_FD_133002 | JGI IMG/M metagenome (GOLD analysis project Ga0190274, IMG submission 133002) | Populus adjacent soil microbial communities from riparian zone of Yellowstone River, Montana, USA - 531 T | ecosystem: Environmental > Terrestrial > Soil > Riparian zone | place: USA: Montana...
CCACTCGCACGCCAGCGTCATCTTGGTGCCGTCGACCGAGCTGTTGGCACCCATCGCCGCCGACATACCACCGAGGTCGGTGGCCGGGAAGTAGGTGTGGATCAGCGTCCAGCCGAACGGAGCCACCGTGCGGTTGATGTGCAGGCGGCCACCAGCGGTGTCCCATATCAGCACCGGAGGCACACCGGTCAACGGGTAGAGACCGCTCGCCATATCGGCGTAGTCGACCTCCCAGTCCGGTGGTGCATCGATGATGTCGGCGTAATCGGTGTAGGCGATCGGCAGCTGTCCGTAGGTCGGTGCATCGAACGTCGACCACGCACCGGGCGGCTGGTCGTTCAACGAGAAGTCGGAGTTGAGGGCGAGGTTGGTGCGCATAGGGTAGACGTTGACCTTCACCTCCCTCGGCTCCTCGTAGTAGTCCCGGTGCACGAACGTGCCGAGATCGCCAGCGTTGGTCGATGACAGCGGCACGTTGCTGGCCAGTGAGGGGATCCCCTCCGGCCGCCAGGCGAGGTCTACGAACATCGGCTTGGCGATGCTGAACGTGGCGTTGATCACCATCGTGGTCGAGGGGACGACCCACACCTTGACGTACTTCGCCTGGTTCGACGGGCTCCCCGGAGCGTTCATCAGAGCGGTAATCGCTCGCACCCAGGTCGTACTCACACTCGTCGCCAACGCCACCACCACCGACGATCCGATCTGTACGGCGTTGCCGTCGAACCAATCGACCTGGACGTTGAAGTTGGTCGACACCGATGCCTTGATCAGTGTCGAGAACTTGTACTGGTGGCCGGGAATGACCGGGATGAAGACGTGCGGTGCGTAGCCACCGTGGCCGTACGCCAAAGCCATCTGTGATCCAGCCCCGGTGTTGTTGGTGAGCCGGAGGTAGAACGATCCGTCAGGGAGACCGACCGACGTACCCTCGCCCGACGCCGCCGTCTGACGGGAGAGCTGGCCATAGACGGTGACGCCGTACTTCGACGTCCACCCGGGGTGGTTGTCGGTGGTCGGGTCGGCCGAGCCGTCCTGAGCGGTGAAGCTGTTCGTCCACTCGACGTGCTGGCGCCGGAGGAACAGGTTGAGCCCCTCGTAGGTACGGGTCGGGTAGCCGGTGAGCGCACCGACGTACCCCTCGACGCCGTCCCTCGTGCCCTTCTGCTTGCGCAGCGCCATGAGATTGCCGACGAGTGTGCGCAGCCGCCGGTCGCCGTTGGCCGACTCAGCTGGCAGCCCGAGCGCACCACCGGCCTCGGGCAGCAGCTTGGCCGACAGCTTGTCGAAGTCCCACACGTCGCCGACCGTGCCCGCCCAGGTGCGGTGCATGTCGAACTCGTAGCCGAGCACGTCACACAGCCGACGCAGCACGCCGGGGTAGATCCACCCGCCCGAGTCGACACGTTGGTAGTAGTCGGGGAAGCCCTGCCAGATCCGCTCGGCGTTGCCGTACTCGCCGGGGTTGAGCCACGCCTGCTCGGCGACCTTGTACCAGCCGGTGGTGTCGTCGTAGCGAGCGAAGAGCCCGTAGTAGTACCACTGCTGCGGATTCAGATCCTTGTCGAGCACCGAGGCGAAGCCACGGTTGAGCACGGGGTCGACGCTGAGGTGGCGCATGAGCACCGTGCCGTCGAGGTTGGTCGCCGGGAAGCCAGCGGTCGAGCGCACCACCATCGCTTCCTTGAACGGGACGGCTGTCGGGCTGGCCGGGATCATCGCCGGTTGGTAGGAGACACGCACCGTGGTGTAGCCGACGTCGATCACACCGAACAGCTGGTCGGCGAGGATCCCGGTGGAGCTGGCGTCGAAGGTGAAGTCGTTGCGCAACCCGCCCTGGTAGTCCTGCGTCGGCACGAACTGGTTCGGCGTCATCCCCGCCGCCATCGTCCAGAGCCCGCCACCGTTGGCAGCGTTGAACGTTGTGGCCGGAGGGTCGGGGATGTCGCTGTCGGCGAACCACGATCGCTGGATGGCAGAGGTCAGCTCGGCGAAGGCGTAGACGTTGCCGGTCATCGCTGCGTTGGAGATGAAGGTGTTGCCGACGACCACGAAGCTGGAGTTGGTCATCGTGATCGTCGTACCGGCGTTGGTACCGATCTGCGCCGTGCCGATCGGCTGCCACACCACCTGGGTGAAGTCGTTGGTGTCCGTCAGGCCGTACGTGTACGAGCACGACGCCGTGGTGGAGAGCACCTGACCACGCAGCCACACCGGCTGCGAAGTGATCTGCGCCGGGACCGTCGCCGACGATGCAGCGTTGCCGATCGTGCCGCTACCGCCCGTGGCGTAGATCTGCAGCTGGTTGAGCGCCGTGATCTGGAGCCCGGCGTTGGCGCCACCCGACCAACCAGCGAGCCGCTGAACGACACCGAGCGCATCGAGCTTGACCCTGACGGCGAAGTCGAGGAGGAGCGTGGCGCCCAACGCCGTACGGGACAGCGAGACGTACTCACCGACGTTGCCGTTGAAGTCGATGTAGCCGGGGATGTCGGGGCGCAGCCCGGACGAACCGTCACCACGGCGAGTAGCGAGAGAGCGACGGGTCATGTCGGGACGATGCCTCCGGTCGCAGTGATCGACAGCGTGCCGACCTTGGGGAACTCGTTGTAGAGGATCGTGTCGTTCTGGTCGAGCGCAGCCGAAGCGCCTTGGATGTAGTGCTGGCTGATCGAGCAGGTGGCCACGCCGGGCGTGTTGGAGATCAGCCGGAAGAGATCGGACAGCCGTGAGGTGAACCCGAAGTCGACATTGTTGAAGCCGTAGTACCCGGCGATCGCTGCCTCGACGGCGGCCTTGACTCCCGAGCGTAGGTACAGCGGGTTGACGACGATCGCCCCGGTGATGTTGAACAGCTTGTAGGTCGGGCCGACGATCGTGACCGTGGTGCCGATCATCTTGCGGTCGTTGATGAACTGCTGCACCTGTGTGACGTCAGGTGTCGTGTAGTTGGGCCCAAGCACCGCCAGCGACACGTTGGTGTTGAGGATCGCACCGGCCGCCGCCTTGTTCACGCCGGGCACCTGGATGGCGAGGTCGGCGTAGTCCTGCAGCGTCACCGCACGGTCGAGCGAGCGCAGTGAGCGTGGGATGTTGGTGCGCATCGACTCCAGCGTCTCGGCGTCCGAGCCACCGACAGCAGCGGACGGGTTGGTCACCGAGTCGAACTTGGTGGCGATGTCACCACCGGTCACCATCGAGGTGATCGTGTTGGCGCCGACGTTGCCCGCAGCGCCCTTGCCGTACCGGTAGGTGGCGAACACAGGAGCACCGACGGTTGGAATGCGCCCCATCACACCGTCACCAGTGCGGATGATCGAGGTGCCGTTCTCGTTGACGTAGATCGTGAACACACGGTCGACGGCGTCGGCGTCGATCATCCGGTAGATCTGCGTCCACGGCACCATCGCAGGCAGCCCGGTGGTCGAGTCGACACCGCCGTCACGTACGAAGAACGTCACCGAGTCCTTGATCACGTTGAGGTTGCGCAGTGAGAACTGCATCCGCTCGGCGCCACCCGAGACACCGAGCGGCTCCTCGGTGACCGTCACGCCCTCCTTGGCCGTGACCGAGCCAGTACCGATGCCCGCTGCGATCGTGAGGTCGGCGGTGGTCTCGAAGATCACCTGCGTCCCTGCCGAGTTGGCGTAGAGCTGCGTGCCCTTGGGCACGATGACGACCTCGGGGAGGGCGGCAGCAGTGCAGGTGAACGTCACGCTGGCGCTGGCTGCGGACTGTGGCGTGGGCACGTAGCCGAAGGCGTAGGCGAGATTGAGCACCGACTCACGCATCACTGCGGTCTGGATGTACGCCTCGGCCGACAGCCGGTCGATGTAGAAGTTGAGGATGTCACCGACGTACGCCATCTGATCGAGGATGATCATCTCGAAGGCGGTCGGCGTCGCCTCCCACCCCGGGATGCCGATGGCCATGCGCCGTGTGATGTCACGCAACAGCGACTCGTAGTCACGGCTGGTGTAGTCGAAGGGCAGTGCCGCCAGATCGGTCAGCGGTTCGGTGATGGAGATGTCGGACATGGTCACGTTCCTTCGGTGGACGAGGTGAAGATCTGCTCGCTGATCATCTCGACGCCGCCACCCTCGAACACTCGGTAGACCGCTTCGACCTGGACGCCCGACTCCACTCCCACCATCAACGGAGTGAGCCGTACGTCGACCACCTCACCGAAGCTGAGCGCAGCGTTGATCGTGTTGAGGATCTCCGACGCCTTGGCCGCCAGCAGGTGATCGATCACGGTGGTGAAGAGGAACCCTTCGAGATCACAGCCGTAGGTCGGGCGCATCACCCGGTCGAAGTTGCTGGAGACGAGCAGATCGAGAACCCGTTGGCGGATGATCTGCGACGGGTCTTCGGTGACGGCGAACGTGCCGTCCGGTCGCAGCTGCAGGGGGACGAGGAGAGCCTTAGCCATCGTGGTAGATCCTCAGTGTCCCTGGTATCTGACCGTCCAACGTCGAGCCGTACGTCGGCTTGTCGAGGATCATGTAGCGGTTGGAGACGTTGCCGATCTCCGAGCGGAGCTGGTTGTCGGCGGCACTGGGGTCGACGTAGTAGGTGACGCCCTTGGCCTTGCCGGAGAGCATGTTGGCCCACCAGCTGGTCGACAGCGGCACCCACGCCTTCTGGTCACGAGCCAACGACGGCCCGGCCGAGGGACCGTTGACCAGCCCCGGTGCGGCGTCGTAGATGTCGTTGTCACGGGCGTGCGTCCACACGTTGAGCGCCACCGCAGCGACCAGCCCGCCCGTGTTGGTGCGCTTGGTGTACACGTCCCACGAGGTGACCGCCACCGAGTAGCCGACACGGTCGACGTCGAAGTAGTCGGGCACACGGTTCTGGAAGAACAGCGTGCCGTAGCTGTTCCCGCTGATCGACTTGCCTTGGTAGAACCAGTTCTCCGCCTGCGGGTTGGTGCGCCACTTGCCGGGGATCGGGATCGACCACCATGTGTTGCAGTCGGCGGGCTGGATGAACACCGGGTTGGGCAGCTTGATGCACCAGCCGCCCCACTGCGGCCGCCCGGTCCAACCGTTGGCGGCGTTGCGGGGGAGGAAGCCGAGCCGATACTTGGTGACGTTGTCCCGGGCGTGGCTGAACGAGTTGGTGTAGCCGACCACGACCGTGTTGGGGTTGCCAGCGAGGTTGCTCTGCAGTGCCGAGGCGGCGCCGTACTTCTGCGTGTAGATGCCGACGCCATCGTCCATGTTGCCGACGGTGCAGAACAGCGAGCTGCCCGACACACCACCCGAGTACCCGTAGTTCGACAACGACACCGGGCCGGGCATGATCCCGGTGACCGTGACCCAGGCGCTAGCCCCGCCCTGGCCGACGGCACGGATGCGGGTGTTGACCGTGGCCCGCCCGACCGAGGCTGCGTTCCACGGGAAGGTCGTCCACTTCCGCAACGTCTCGGTGACGGTGTAGGTGGTGACAGCCTGGCCGGAGAGCCACGTCTGGATCTCGAACTTGTCGAGGGCGACGCCACCAACGTGGGCCCACGTCTGGCTCAGCTCGCACTCCGAGATCGTCACGGCGAAGCTCGTGGGTGCTGGTGGGGCGACGATGGTCGGCACGGGCGTGGAGGTGACGTCCTGCTCCGACGTGGCCACGCTGCTCAGCCGTTCGGGCATCGTCACCGTGGCGGCGATCACCGAGACCACCTCGATGCGGACCTTCTGGCCCGAGCGGTGCGCCCACCCGGCGGGAGCGTTGTCGAAGCGGTGCGACAGCTGGGCGATCGTCTTGTCGACCCACGCCGTCGGCGAGTTGGCTCCGCTCGCCTCGGTGAACACCGCCCGCACCCGGTAGCTCGTGGCCGCCGTGGCTCCGGCCGCTGGCGCCGTCCACGTCCCGTCGATGACGATGATCTCACCGACCTGAGGCGTGGCGACGTGCACGTTCTGCGGAGGGTTGGGCAGCAGCGGCCACACCTCGTTCCACACACCGGCCTTCTTGATGTACGCCTTCGTGCCCGGCTTCTGGACGCCAACCTTCTTGACGTAGGGCTGCTTCGTCGGCTTGTACACCCCCGCCTTGTTTACGGTGAGGGCCATCGATCAGTACTGGATGTAGAGATCGTCGTTGGCGCCGAGCCCGGCCGCTGGCACCCCCGTGCCGTTGTAAATCACCGGGTAGATCTTCACCCAGGAGCCGATGTAGTAGTACACCTCGAAGGGGGCCGAGGTCGTGGTGGCGATCATGCCGACCTCCACCGGGGCCAGCGTCCCGAGCGCAGCGGCGTTGGCCACTCGCAGCACGAGCTTGGCCTCTAGGACGTTGGCGATCTTCAAGAAGTCGGAGTGTGCAGCCGGTTGCGCAGCCGCATCGGGGATCACGTTGACGCCGCCAGACGTCTTCACCTGGCCACGAGTGGAAGTGACGGTACCCATCAGAGCCAGCCTAGATCAGCCGCTCGAACCGGCGAGGGTGAAGGCACCCAGCGTGTACTGGCCCGATCCGTTGAAGACCTGATCGCCCGAGCCGATCGGGTAGTAGCCGTAGAACGTGCCGCCCGAGCCCATGCTCCAGAACCCGACCGCCTTCACCGGGCCGTTGGCCGCACCGCCGGAGAAGTTGATCGAGGCGCTGGTGAGGTCACCACCCGACGGTGCTGCCCACGCCGACGGCATACGAGCCGCCGTCGACTCACCGTTACCGGCGCCGTTGGGGACCGCAGAGTGCAGCGAGACGTACTGCATCGCCGAGCGCATGGCGTTGGCGCCGATGTTGAGAACAGTGTCGTTGAGGGCCATGAGTTACTCCTTAGGGCCAGGCTCGGTCGGCGCCTGCGTACACGAAGTCGACCTCCTCGTCACCGAGGAAGAGAGCGTCGGCGTCACTGATCAACACGATCCCACTTCTCGACCGGAAGTCGGTGCAGGCGATCTTGGCGACCACGAGCACAGCGAACAGCATCACTGCGTGCAGCCCGTCAGTCATCGTCGTGGTCGCCGACACGCCCACCGGCAGAGCGAGCTGTCGGTAGCTCGAACGGTGCGTCAGGTTGGTGGTCGAGCTGATGCCGATCGGCATCGTCGGCTCGTGCCGACCGACCGACTCGATCGTCAGCGTGACGGCGGAAGCGGTCGTGATGCTGACCGGGTGGTCTTCGTAGTCGGCCTGGCTGACGGCGTCGACCGTGGCGGCGACGAGGACACTGGTCGGGTCGAAGAGGTGCAGGCGGTCGGTGACCGACGTCGTGGCCGCCACCGGGATCGAGCGTTGTGTCTCGTAGGTGCGGCGGATGTCGGTGACGGCGACCGTCGCCGCCACCGTCTCGCCGAGGACGTGATGGTGGTCCGCCTGGTCGACCGGCAGCGTGGTCGTGCAGGTGACGAGGACCGAGCGCTGCGTCTCGTCGTAGTGACCGGGCGCCCCGTGGAGGTCGGTCACGTTGACGAAGCAGACGATCGAGAAGCTGACCGGGTGCTCTTCGAGATCAGCCTGATCGACGGGCAACGTCGTTGTGCCGACGGCGGTGGTGGAGAGGATCAGCTCCCGGCGCTTGGCGCTGTCGGTGACGGTGGTCGTCGCAGTACCGGTGACCGAGAGCGCCGTCTCGTGGTAGTCGGCCTGCTCCACCATCGAGGTGGTGGCGGTGACCGGGACCAGCCGGTTGATCTCGGAGAAGTTGCCGAGGTGTGAGTAGGCGTCGGTGAGCGTGACGGCGGCCGCCACACCGACCGGCAGGAGCAGCTGCTTGTAGCTGCTCCGATCGACCACGGTGGTGGTCGCAGCGACCGGGACGGACAGAGCCAGCTCACGCAGCTTCAACAGATCGGTGACAGCGGTGGTGGCCGCAGCCGTGATCGAGAGACCGATCTCCTTGCGGTGGATCAGGTCGGTCGCCGTGACCGTCACCGCAGCCGGGATCGAGAGCGCAAGCTCCTTGTTCCCCTGCCGGTCGGTGACCGTGGTCGAAGCGGTGATGGGGAGGGCGAGGGCCAGCTCTCTGGTCCCTCGCCGGTCGGTGACGGTGGTTGCGCCCACCGCCGTGAGGACCAGGACGGGCTCGTGGAAGTCGGCCTGGTCGGTGACGGTGACGGACCCGGAGTTGCCGATCGACAGGTTCAGGTCGGAGAAGTTGCCGAGGTGCCCGAAGGCGTCAGCCACCGTGACGTTGGCGACGACCGGAACGGAGCGGGCGGGCTCCTTGTTGTTGAGACGGTCGGTCGGCAGCGTGGTCGCCGCTGCGATCGGCAGGGCGAGCGCCAGCTCCTTGCGATGGATCAGGTCGGTAGCGGTGACCGCTCCGGCGATCGGGATCGAGCGCCCTGTCTCGTTGTTGCCGATGCTCCCGGCGTGGTAGGTGTCAACCACCGTGGTGGTGGCTGTGCTCGTGATCGAGAGGTCGGCGAGCCCGGCGATGACCGGCGTGATGGCGGCGTAGGCCACCTCGGCTGGGGTCAGTGCGTAGTCGAAGAAGCGAGCGTCATCGAAGTAGACGGTGGCCCCGATGGGCGTTGATGTATCCAGCGGCGTTGAACCCATGTTCCACGTCGTGTCGGCACCGGTCATGTCGAGCGGGCCGGTCGCCGTCGTGGCCGTCGCCGCCTCGACGCCGTTCAGGTACATCCGAGTGGTCGTGCCGTCGTAGGTCAGGGCAACCTGATACGTCGTGTTGATGGCGATCGTCGGGCCGGTGCCGATGATCGACGGACCAACGACCGTGGTACCTCGCACCACCGCAGCCAGCCTGATGCCGTCGCAGTAGAGGTTGAAGTTGGACGAGTTGCTCACTCGCATCTTCGTCCAGATGTTGTGCGAGGTCAGGAACCCTGACGTGCGGACCTTCAACGTCACCGAGGCGTACGTCGGAAGGGCGGGAGCGTCGGGGGTGTAGGCGAGACGATGCCCGGCAGCCGAGATGACCATCTCCCCCGAGGTCTGCGACGCTCCACCGGACAACGTGCCGTTGCGCCCGCTGCCCGAGCGGTCGGTGACCGTCGTGCCCGTGTCAGCGAAGTCGTAGGAGAGGAGCGATGGCACCCGGAAGTAGGCGGCGTTGCGGAAGTGCGCCCGGTCGGTACCCGTCGTGGTTGCGGCGACGAGGATCGAGCGGCCGGTCTCGTTGAAGTGATTGGCGCCCGGCGCATCAGTGCCGGTGAACGTGACGGTGCTAGTGAGCGCCAGCCCGACCGCACCGCTCGGTGCGACCGGTGCATCGAGGAGGTGCGTCGCCACCGGACCTGACACGAAGCCACCCGCCTCGTACCAGAGCCACTTCTGATCGTTGAGCGGCTCGTTGTCGGGCCTGTAGTCCAGCCCGTTCTTCATCGAGTAGTGGAGGAAGAGATTGGCCGTGCGCTGCACTGCGTACGTCGCCATCTCGGCTTCAAGCTCGGTCTTGGTCAGCGCTGCCGTCCACACCTTGAAGGCGCATCCCTGCGAGTAAGGGTTGCTGCCGTACTCACCAGACAGCATCCGCAGCTTCAGACCATGGACCGTGCCTTTGCTGGCGTTGTGGGCCGTGGACAGGGTCGACGTGCCCTGCGGTGCCCAGTAGACATCGGTGCCTCCGGTGATCGACCGGGACATGGCGATGAAGACCCAGGTGTTGAGTGGGACGTTGTAGCCGGGAGTGAAGTCCCCGGTGTCCATGTACTGACGCAGGTCACCAGCGGGAGTCACCGACGTGCTGCAATAGGTGCTGCCGCCGCTGAACGTTGACCACACGTCCCATGCGTTACCGGAGTAGGCGCTGTACTTCACCCAGCCGCACCACGTCAGGTCAGTGTCGCTGGGGAAGACGCTGGAAGCGCCGCCCATAGTGATGACCTTGGCGTTGGACAGCATCCGCATCGAGCCGTCCTGTGTTGGCAACGGCGGCGAGGCGAGGTCGGTGACGGTGAGGTCATCGACGTAGTAGTTGGGAGGTGAGCCGTAGTTGCGAAAGCCGATGGTGCCACCAACGACAGGAGCGCCCTGGGTGTCGACCTGAGGCACGGTGTCGGTGCCGTCGAGTTGCCAGGTGCCCGGTTCGCCCGCACCGTCGTTCCACCACTTCACCTTGTGGCTGGTGCCGACAACACGGACCTTGAACCAGCGGGTGCCCGCAGCAGAGAGCGCAGCGTCGACAACGCTGACGGTGCCAGCACCCAGGGTGGCATACGCACCAATTTTGAGGAGGTTGACTGTCCCACCTGGATGGATCTGAATGCAGTAGCCAGCCGACGCTGCGTAGCCACCCAGTCCGTCGTACAGACGCCAGCAGATTTCCGGGTAGCCGGGGTTGGCCCCGTCCCACGTCATCTTCACCAGCATCTCGAAATCGGTGACGTACTTGTCGGACGCCACCACGGTCGGGCCACCGCTACCAGTGACCATCCCCCTGTTGCCCGAAATGGTGCACCACGGTCGCTGGACCGGCCACTTGGCCCAGTCCCAGTGGGTGTCGTCGGCGGTGTTCCAGTCCTCGGCGAAGAGGTAGGGCGATGCCGGTGCGCCGCCGCCCGCCTCCTTGTAGTGAGCCGAGGTGGTGGGCAGCGTGGTCGTGGCGGCGATCGCCAACAGGCGAGCCAGCTCCTTGTTGCCACTCCTGGTGGTCGGCGTGGTGGTCGTAGCGGCGATCGGTATCGAGAGCGCCAGCTCTCGGTCCTTCAACGCCGTTGTGATCGTGGTGGCTACAGCGCCCGTGATCGAAAGCGCCAGTTCCTTGCGCCCAGCCTTCTCGGTCGGCACGGCGGTCGCCGCTGCGATGGTGATGGAGCGACCGGTCTCGGGGTAGTTGGTGCTGGCGGGGATCCACTTGGTAGCGAGATATGACTCGACCGTGGTGATCTCAGCACCAGAGAGCACCCGGTCGTACATCATCGCTTCGAAGACGGCTCCCCCGAACACCGTGGCACCGAGTTGGGCGCTCGTTGTCGGGGCGCTCGGGTTGGTCGACGTGGCGAGGCTGGTGAGGACACCATTGACCCTCAGCGACCACGCTCCCGACGATCGCTGCAACGTCATGTAGGACGCCCTGCCGGGGTCAGGCGTCGAAGAGCTGTCCCAGCCCGACCCGCCACGCAGCAGGCCGCAGTTGGTGTTGTTGGAACGGAACACAGGCCCGTACCCGTTGGCGCCGGAGTCACCGTTGTAGAACTCGACGTCGACCGTGGCACCGCCGCCCGTGCGGACAGCGGCGACGAACATCGTGATGTTGTCGACGGCGGTGGTCAGCGGGCCGACGCTCATCAGTACGTCATCGACGCCGTCGAAGACGACGGTGGCTTTGCCGTTCTGCGTACCGCTACGGATCGGTTGGGCACCAACCGTCGCCTGCACCATGTGCTTGCCAGCACCCGACTTGTCCCGCCACTGCGACACCACTGCGCCCGACGAGTACGTGAACGTCGATGCATCGCTGGCGTCAAACCAACCGACCGCTCCCGACGGGAAAGCGCTCGACGTGTCGGTGCAGGTGACCGTCGCCGTGGCGGTGATCGTCATCCCCGCCGGGACGATGGCCGCCGCTGACGTCAGCGTCCAGGTCTGACCACGAGGGTCGACGTAGCTCGTGCCCGAGCCGGGGTAGTCCGACGCCTTGTAGCACCACAGGATCGTGCCCGCCTTCGGGTCCATGCCCGTGCGCATTTCGATCCAGTAGATGCGGTCGTCCCAAACGTTGTCGAAGCCGGTGCCGTTCGCACCGATCGTGATGTCGTCAGCAGAGTTGAACGGGACCGGGCCGCTACTGGCGCCGTAGTTGTAGTAGTCCGTCTCCACGTAGGAGGCACCACCATTGGTGGACTCCAACACCCTGGAATCGCCAGTGACGTAGTTGAACTGATGGGCCACGTACTCGGGGCTGACGAGATCAGGGAGGCCGATGCCACCGGCATAGGTGACCGACGTATTGGGGAAGTCGGTCCCGGCGGTGTACCCGACGAACGCCGATACCCCGGAGTCGTCACGAGTCACTGCCCACGACCGATTGGGAGAGCCACGGTTCTGCGAGGCGTAGATGTAGAGACCACTGCCCTGCGGACCACGGGCCTTGATCACCATCGTCCAGCCGGTCGTCGGGAACCCGGAGGTGAGAGGGTCGGGAGTCGATACCGTGCCGATGCTCGGCACCAAGTACGCCTCGCCGACCAGTTCCTTGTACGCCTTCGGCAGGGCGGTGAATGTGTCAACGACGGTGGTGGTCGCAGCGACGGGGATCGATCGCAGCTTCTCGTCGTACGGCGCCTTGATGTTGATCGTTGGCGTTGACGAGTAAGTCATCCCCGTCGTGACACCATTGCGGAGCACTCGGAACCGGAGCACGTCGTTGTGGGCAAGCTGGGCGGCGAGCAGCTTCACCGAATACACGAACTCGACGTAGCCGTTGGCCGACCACCCCTTGTCGGTCACAAGGCCCGTCTCGGACACCCTGCCTGTTCCCCAGCTACCAGTCGCTCCGGTGAGACGAGAGTTAGCAACAGAACCATCGGTGAGGTTGGGGTTGTCGTAGCCGATGACCGCCCCGGTACCGATGTTCGTCCAGCTGCCACTGGCGTTCTTCTCCCATTGGAGTTGCCAGTCATCGGTGGCCGGAACGGCCACTGCCGTCGTGGACTGCAACCGGACTCGGATCATGCCGAAGCCGTCGCCGTTGGCGAGGTTGCCGACGACAGGGGTGTCCTGAGCGGCGAGGGAGGGACCAGACGGCTCGGTACCGGCGTCATCGAAGAACTGGTACGCCGCCTGGGTGATCGCCGGGTCGGGTGACGCCTGGAGGACGATGAGCGAGGCCACCCAGTCGGTGGAGGCGATCGTGCTGTTGTAGGTCTGCGCACCAGAAGCAGTGGGGATCTTGAACTGCCCGCCCACATGGACGCAGGTGGCGTCCGAGCCCGAGGTGGCGCTGGGCTGCGAGGTCATCCCCGACCAAGCGCCGTTGAGGGAATCGGAGTCAGCGCCGAGCGCTCCACGAGTCTCGGCAGAGACGGTGCCGAGCACGAGGTCGCCAGCGTTGACGGTGCCAGAGGCCGGTGAGGCCGCTGCCGTCGAGGCTCCGGTGGCACTGACCGCCGTCGAGCGCACCGTGTTCTCGGCTCCAGTGAACGACTGGGCGAAGCACGCCTTGTGGGCGACGGCTCCCGACAAGGTGATGGTGATCGTGCCACCGATGTTGACGGCGACGGTC
>Ga0190274_10001637_pt1 | contig 13127 bp, 7 predicted proteins | sample Popmic531T_FD_133002 | JGI IMG/M metagenome (GOLD analysis project Ga0190274, IMG submission 133002) | Populus adjacent soil microbial communities from riparian zone of Yellowstone River, Montana, USA - 531 T | ecosystem: Environmental > Terrestrial > Soil > Riparian zone | place: USA: Montana...
GCCGCGACGGAATCACTTTTTGAAATTTCGTGGCGAGTGACGAGTAGCGAGTGACGAGTTCACTTTGATAAAGCATCCCAGGTAAACCATAAAAATTCAGTGTTCGAGTGCTTGCACCCCGATCGAAGCATCGGGGCCGCGACGGAATCACTTTTTGAAATTTCGTGGCGAGTGACGAGTAGCGAGTGACGAGTTCACTTTGATAAAGCATCCCAGGTAAACCATAAAAATTCAGTGTTCGAGTACTTGCACCCCGATCGAAGCATCGGGGCCGCGACGGAATCACTTTTATATTCAATAAGTTACGATAAATATTTGAATTATTGCTTTTCCTGGTTTAAACTCTGGTTTAAACATTTCCTTCTTTTTTTTTTACCAAATTTCGATAATGTCTTCTTGAGATTTTGAGATTTTATATTATTTTCAAATCGATTCAATATTAGCCATTAGGAAGTAGGGAGAATATTATTCTATATTACATCAAATTCGGTTGCTATAACTCAAAGAAGTATTCTCTGTAAGAGCATAATTCCACTGAATCCGAAATCGAAAAATTCATTTTATTCAATGAAGTGTTTGTTGAGTTTGGTTTTATTATGTTGTTCCATAACAAATGGTGATGGTCAACCTGTATTTAAAAAAATGTATGGTGCATTCAGTCCTGATAATTTTGAATTGAAAGAAATTAATAATTCAAATCAGTTTATTTTATCAAATCATAATAGTCATACTTTGCATACATTTTTTAAAATAAATGAATTAGGAGAACCATTTGACCAGAACTATATTTATCAGCCAATAGGTGGAAGTACTTCAGGAGCTCATCAATTTTATATGAGAAATGATTCAACGTATGAACTTGTTGGTGTGCATTTGACGCCTGGAAGTTATCCAGCAGTTGTATTTATTTCAAGATACGATTCTACACTTCAAAATATGATTTTCACTAAATTTTATGAAGTCAGAGTATCTTCTCCTCCAGGAATTGTTTCATTCAAGACTTCTGATTCTTCCTATGCATTCGGTGGGGGTCATTCGATTGCTCCTGGTCAGTACTATCCGATGCTTTTTAAACTTGATTCAGCATTGAACGTGAGTTGGAGTCAAAGTTACCATGATCGTGTGGGATATGTGCAGGATATGCTTCAGGCCGCTGACGGAGGTTATTTTTTACTTATGCACCTTAAGGTCGAAGGTATGGTTCTCACAAAAACAGATAGTATTGGCAACATTTTATGGAGTAAAAATTTTGCTTCACCATTCAGAAAAGCACAACGCATGCTACTTAATTCTGACTCCACATTGACATTGTTAAGTTATAAAAACGATCACCTACTGCCTAATAATTACACTGGAATAAATCCCGTATTAACAAAAGTTGATTTTTCAGGAAATGTACTATGGTCTATTTCATATGGAGATATTTCCAATGAATTTATTTTTTGGGCAGGTAATCCTATCTTGAACATTGATGCTGCTGGAAATAACAGTTCGATTTTGTGTGGTTCTCTGTTGCCTCAATGGCACAGTTATGCAGATATGATCTTAATGAAATTGGATTCTTCTGGACTACCATTGTGGTCCAGGCGTTATGGCAATGCTTCCTTTGATGAATTAGGTTCCATATGTCATTCAACTTCAGATGGTGGAATCATTGCTGGTGGTTTTAATAATTATCAAATCAATAATTTCCCTCCAATTCCAAATTTAGCAACTGTCACAATCATAAAAACTGACTCACTTGGGTTTTCTGATGGATGTTTGGAATACCCATTGACTATTTCTTACCAAACGGATACCCCAACAGTTACTAATCTAACCTGGAGTTTGTATGTAGATAGTTTGGTAACTGAAATTCCTTCCAATATGATTGATACTTCAGGAACTCCAACCCGTAATGAGAACATGTGTGCTTTCGTATCTTTAATGGAGTTGAACAGTACAGATAATTCCTTGATTTTATTTCCTAACCCTTCTGATGGAACAGTTCATATTAAATCTGAATCACAAATGCATTTTATATCCGTAATTGATATCACGGGTAGGGAAGTTCTTTTTATTCCAGGTCTGGATGTTACTGAATACGAAATCAAGATTCCAAATGCATCAGCAAGAATTTATTTTGTTAGGGTGGGAACACAGCAGGGTATAGTAACTTTAAAATGCCTGGTTAAATAGTAATCGAGAGAACGAATGGTTGAAAACAGTATCGATAAATAGCAAAATTCATTTGAAGTAAGTACTTTGTTTTGGTGGTTTAAGTACAAATATTTTTGAAAATTCGGGAAGTGATTATGATAAATGTAAGTATGAAATTATACGTTAAATTTTACTTACAATTCTTTGTATTCATCATAATCCCTGCAATTGCAAATTCTCAGTATCAGAACAATAAATGGATTGTCGGCACAGACGGTAATCCATTTTATCATTCAACCGTAGATTTTAGTACAGGTGTTCCAGATACGAATTCATGTCAAAGTTCCTTGGCATTCTTCCTTACAAATGCCAGTATCTGTGACACTACTGGCCAATTACTTTTCTATACAAATGGCCATGTAGTGTACAACAATAATCATGATTCGCTTTATAATACCTCAGGAATTAATCCAGGTTGGGGTACCACTTACTATGAACCATATGGAATGGGAATTCCTCAAGGAGCCTTAATTATTCCAAGACCTGGACATACAGATCAATACCTTTTGTTTTACGAATCTTTAGAATTTGTTGTGCTAGATTCTATAACAAGCAATGCACCTATAAATTTGGGTTATTCAATTATTGACATGACTCTGGATGCAGGACTGGGGGGAATCCCTTCAAATCAAAAAAATTTAATTGCTGTTAGTGATACTTTAATCGCTGGAAGAATAACTGGAGTAAAACATGCAAATGGTCGTGATTGGTGGTTGCTGGTTCATCATTATAGTGATGATAAATTTTACAAGGTATTGGTCACACCTGATTCTGTAATAAATTATTCCAGTCAAAATATAGGGCGTTTCCATTTGTTTGAAAGATATATAATGCAGTCGTGTTTTAGTCCGAATGGTGATAAGCTTGTAATGGGACTAACTGTAGAAAGACAAACTTTAACAAATATTGTGGATTTATTCGATTTCGATCGATGCACCGGATTGCTAAGTAATCATAGAGAGATTGAAATTCCAGATACAATAAATTTAGCACTGGGATGTAGCTTTTCACCCAATGGAAGATGGCTTTATGCCAGCACCAGTACTGATATGTACCAATACGATACCTGGGATAGCAACATTAATTCAACACGACTTATAGTGTCACATTGGGATTCAACTACAGCAATTCCTATGAGTTATTTCCATCACTTATTAGGGCCTGATAATAATATTTATGTTACAAATCCATATTCCAGCAACTTCATACACGTGATAAATGAACCAGACTCTCAAGGGGTTAATTGTAATTTGAATCACGGCCAATTGGTGTTAAGTGCGATGAATTGTCACATGATGCCGAATAGTGTGAATTACAATCTAAATAAAATATTTGGCAGTCCGTGTGACACAATCACGTACGTAACGAGTATTGAAGATAAGATAGCAGACGTATTCCCTAATCCTGTTTTAACTGGTGCGACAGTAAAGATTGATTTAGGAAAAACATTTCAAATAAAGAGAATAAAAATTATTGATATGTTTGGGAAAAGTAGAGCGGTTTATTATGAAAATGAATTGAATTCTGAAAATGATATCATAATTACTGAAGAGCCTGGTACTTATATAATTGAAATAATTACTGATGAATTGATGTTTGCAAAAATGCTGGTGGTAATCTGATATGCCATGAATCCTGTACCAAATGTTTTGTTTTTTTTGCGTTTTTCCAGAGTTCAATACTAAAAGTATTGTGTTATGATTGTTAAAAGTTATGAAAAGAAGGAACACATAGGAGACAAATTTAATAAGCAACTTTACAACAGTTGTGTAAAAATAAATTATGAAAATATTTTATAGCTTAATTATTTTCTGAATAATTGATTCTTTACCAGTGATGCTTAAAATATAAACACCGCTTGACAAGCCACCCAAATCCAATTTCTTTATCCATTTTTCTGCATCCACATGTCCGGAATATAAATTTCTAACGCTTTGGCCATATATATTTGTCAATTCAATCGATATGTTTTGAGAGTGAAAGTCTTTTAATTCGACTGTGACATCACTTTTAAATGGATTGGGATAAACTGAAATATTGCTTTTAACATATTCAGTGAGTGAGGTAGGTTCAATTATTCTTGTTACTATAGTATTTGTTAGTACTGGATAATTAAAATCAAAATAAATAGCTCCAAAGTTGCTGATAGAATCACCAACGATAAGGGTATTTTTTGGTTTAATTCGATATCTGACATATCCATGGCTCATTGGTTCATTAACATTGCTATCAGGAAGTAAAATATTAGCAAATTTAAATTCCATATTTAGTCCCCATGTTATCCAGTTTAGTTCAACATTGTGAGACGAACTCATAAATTCTAACGTTGAAAGATCAAGTATGCTTGTATCAATGGGATTTAATACTTTAACTGAAAAAGCTGTATCGTTACCGGTGTTTTGAAAGCGTATAATGTATTCCAAATCTGGATGTGAAGCCATCTCATAATCATAAATAAAGCTTCTGTTCACTATAATATCATTCGGATCAAATGAACCCGTTATTGAAACTTCCCAATAACTTGAATTGCATCCAGGATTAACATCATTAACAATGGGTAGGATCAATGCTCCTGAATTTACAATCGTTCCAATTGCCAATCCTTGATTCACATTAACGGTGATCAAAATTTGACCGGATTGAAAAGGAGTTAATGTGCCTAAAACAAAAATTACAGAATCAGATGTAATGGTATTTGGAATTATGCTTGAGGAGACAAAAGTGACGCCGCTGTCCGGATAAAAAACAATCGTTGGAGTGAGTGATATTGTGCCCTGATTGGAATAATTTAATATATAACTCGCATTAAATCCCGATCTGAATGGACTTGTTGGTGTGATCGTTATGCATAAGTCATTGAAAATTCCGGTGGGTTGAAATGCAAAATCGTTTAAGGAGTCTATTTGTTGTATAGTTGTAAAATTGCCATTGTGAAGCAGAGGTGTTGGATTAAATAAATTAACAGGATCGGGGTAAATTTCAAAATTACCGGTATCTAAAACTGATAAACTGTAGAATCCTGAAGGTCGCGAAAATGCAAAACGACTGGAATTTGTTTCGGTTATTTTCCTATATGGCAATACGGGATCATTTGTTTCCTGTGTCTGATTGGAATTTAAATCCGCATAGCAATTACCCTGAATAAAATTATAATTTCCTGAATTTTTTACAACCCAGCAATCAGTTTGACCAACGGGATTTTCATCTTTATCACCTGATATATTTGAGTTAGAAAACCCTCCCAGCAAATACCCTCCATCAGAGGTGTAAATAACAGAAGCTAACATATCAGTAGCTACGCCCCCTACAGTATTCTCCCACTCGATAATTCCTAATGAATCGGTTTTTACAATCCAATAATCATTAACACCATTTGTATTTTCGGATTTATCACGGGATAAATTTGATGAAGAACTCCCACCAAGTATCAAACCGCCATCGGTTGTTTGAATCATGGAATGCGTTTCTTCATAGGTATTTCCTCCAATAGTTTTTTGCCAAATGATGTTACCGGATCCGTCAGTTTTTACAATCCAATAATCATATCCTCCAATACAATTTTCCGTTTTGTCACCTGAAATGTTTGAGTTTGACGACCCTCCCAGCACATATCCATTATCAAAGGATTGAATCACGGAATACAACCAATCATCAGCAAAACCCCCTATTGTATTTTCCGAGATAATATTTCCGGTGGAATCTGTTTTTACAATCCAATAGTCTTGCCCTCCATTTGAATTTTCTGACTTATCTCCGGAAATATCAGATAATGAGGCTCCCACCAAAATATAACCACTATCCGATGTTTGAATCAGGGAACTTAATTGATCATTATCAGCTCCTCCAATAGTATTTTGCCATTGAATATTTCCTATAGAATCAATTTTTACAATCCAATAATCATTATTACCATTTGAATTTTCTGATTTATCACCGGAAATATCAGAATTAGAAAAACCTCCAAGCAAATATCCCCCATCAGAGGTTTGACTCACTGAATGCAGATAATCATTCCCAAAACCCCCTATACTTCTCTGCCATTGAATATTTCCTATTGAATCTACTTTTAAAACCCAATAATCAAAGCCACCATTTGAATTTTCTGTTTTATCGCCATTAACACCGGAATTTGAAGACCCACCTAAAAAATAGCCTCCATCAGTCGTGTGAATAATTGATTGTAGCTGATCAGAAGTACTGCCTCCTATCGTATTCTCCCACTGAATATTACCGGTTGAATTAATTTTTACAATCCAATAATCCAATTGTCCAATACAATTTTCAGTTTTGTCTCCTGAAATGTTAGATGAAGAAGTTCCCCCCAATAAATATCCACCATCGGATGACTCAATTATTGAATTTATTGCATCATCTGCATTCCCACCAATTGTATTCTGCCACTCAATTTCCTGAGCTGATACAAAATGATAATAAATTGTTACAAAAAAGAAGAAAATAAGGGTGAGTAAATTTTTCAAAATTGAGTTTTAATTACCGAAGGAATTTTTAATATGATATATTATTTAAGTATGTTAAGGTAAGATTAATTCTCGTATTAGTACAGAGCCTTAGCTTATTGTCTATAATAATACCGCTTTTCCCATTATAATTATACATAAAGCAAAAAAACATGTGCTAATTCAAAAAATCTTTTAAACCTATGAATAATTTTCCAAATAGCCTAAATTATTAGGGAATGGCTACTATGTACCGAACTTTTCCGGAAAATTCAATCAATCTATTTATTGAACCGGATGTCTTGCTGCTGGAAGTCTTTTCATCCATTTGGCTAACATCGCTAGCGAGCTGAAAATACCAACACTTAGTATGATACCCCCAAGGAACAACAGATTGGTTGCTTTGGTGCTCCAGACTGTAGCTTCATTCAGCTCAGATGCCAAGGCGAGGCACATATATAAATTCAAAAGTAGAAACAGCAGGGAAATGTAACTTTCTGCTGTACTGTTTTTATAAACCTTCTGCAAAACCAAAATCATTACCAATCCCATGGCTATATAGTTCAAAGGAGAGCTGGCAATCCAGTAAAAAAGCGTTTCCGCGAGCAGGATGATTTCCGGGGTCCAGGGTTTGAGGTGTCTGGGTTTAATCATGACTGAAGTTTTGATTAAAACGGTTTGATGTGTGATTTATTTTCCTACAATTGAAACTTGCAACCATCCCTAATATAAAGACAGTTTAAAAGAAGAGAAAATTTTCTCTATATTTTTAAACTGTCATTATAAGGATTTTGAAATTTTCAATCTCAATTCTCCGAAAACCCACCCTGCTTCTTCAAATGATTCTCCTTAACAGTCTTACCAATTGCAGTCGGAGATCCATCATCATCTATTCGGACAAACGTGATGTTAGTGCTGCAAACCAGGGTTTCTTCGCCACTATACAAACTATACTTATAAGCTTCCAGTTCAAGTGTAATGGAGGTGTTTCCCAGGTCTGATACTTTAGCATAAATCCGAATGTGCTGACCGGCTTTCAATGGTTTTTTGAAGATGAGCTCTCCGACACGGACTGTAACCAGATTGGGAGTGTAGCAGTATTCGGTTGCGAAAGCAGCGGCGGCTTCATCCAGCCACGACATTAATGTCCCGCCGAAGAGATTTCCGTGGATGCCAATATCCCTGGCCATCACAATTTTCTTAGTGACTAAACTCATATCCTGGCTCATTTTCTTTAGGGTTTTCATTGGTTAGTGTTTCTTTAACTATATCAAACAAGACTACTGAGGAGAGGGCGTTTTTGTGGGAGGTGATTTCTTTTAAATTCTTTAATGAAATGGTGCCGACTATGAATCCTGATTCATGGTTGAGATAACTTTCATTAATTTCATTGAAATATCTCTTGAATTCATAACCGTATTCTAAATCATGACGCAAAAATACTTTAAGCACTATCGAATCATCTGATGCTAACGTTTCTATTTGGTTAAGTTTTTTGTACTCGTACCGATAGTCGTAACTCAGGGCTGAAATATCCGACAACACTGCAGATGCAGTAGGGTAGGCACCTGCACCTTTTCCGGAGAAGAATTGTACATCGCTGAAGTATGATTTTGTTTTTACTCCGTTGAAGACATCATCCACATAGAACAACTTATCGTTTTGAGTCACAAATTTCGGTAGTACAAAAGCCTTAATTATTCCCGAATCTGTTTTTTCCGCGTAAGCGACCAACTTTATTTTATAACCTTTTTCGCGGGCGTAATTGAATTCCATTTCACCCAGCTGATCAATTCCAAAGTTGCTGATATCTTCAGGTTTTGCAATCACCCCGAATGCATGTGCAATCAGAATAAGCAATTTGTATTTGGCATCGAATCCACCAGTGTCAAGAATAGGATTTGTTTCAGCATAACCTTTCAATTGTGCATCTTTCAAAGCATTTTCATAGGAAATGTTTTCGGTGGCAGTCTTTGTAAGGATGTAATTTGTAGAGCCATTTACAATCCCTTCAATGGATTCCAGTAAGTCGTTATCATAATATTCTTCAAGATTTCTTATAATTGGAATACTGGCACAGCAAGCAGCTTCGTAGAGTAAAGGCACATTGTGTTTCCGTTGTAACTGAAGCAATTCTTCAAAGTGTTCGGCAATCATCTTTTTGTTGGCAGTCACCACGGCTTTCCCACTCTGTAAAGCTGCCTTAACAATTTGATAAGCCGCATCGGCATCGTCAATCAATTCTACAACAGTATTTATTTCATCGTCCAGCAAAATATCATTCTTTTCGAATGTAAAATGATCTGATGAAATTTGCCGTTGCTTGTTTTTGTCCTTGACACAAATACGTTTGATATTTGCTTGCAATCCGGGAGTTTTGTGCAGCACTTCATAGAGTCCGAATCCGACACATCCAAATCCGAAGAGTCCTATATTTAATTTTTTTCTGGTCATTTTGAGTTTGTTTTTAAGAAGTGAATGAAAATGATTTGGATAAGGAATGAATGGCAGTATTGAGGTCGCTGATTAAATCGTCAACATCTTCCAGCCCGACTGATAAACGTATCAAACTATCAGTAACACCAGTCTCGTATCTTATTTCAGATGGGATGGATTTGTGTGTCATTTCACAAGGCTGACAAATCAAACTTTTTACGCCGCCTAAGCTTTCGGCCAGCTTGAAATATTTAGTGTTGCTGACAATATGCCTCGCAAAATCCTTATCATCAATTTTCAAATCAAAAGTGACAATGCCTCCAAAATGAGTTTGTTGTTTCTTTGCTATTAAATGATTTGGGTGAGATGACAAACCAGGATAGTAGACATTCTTAACAATATCAACCGTCAATAAATATTCCGCAACTTTCTGCGCATTTTCAGAATGTAGTTTAAAGCGAAGAGGTAATGTTTCTATACCTCGTATCACCAACCAGCTGTCGAAAGGAGCAAGGATTGCACCTGACGCATTCTGGATAAACTTAATTTTTTCACTCAATTCAATACTTCTGGTGACAACCAAACCTGCAATCAAATCACTATGGCCGGCAAGGTATTTTGTGGCGGAGTGGACGACGATATCAGCACCAAAATCAATCGGTTTTTGAGCTGCAGGAGTAGCAAAAGTGTTATCGACACAAAGCAAAATATTATTTGCCTTTGCGATTTTCGAAATTTCCCGAATGTCAGAGATTTTCAGAGTAGGATTGGTGGGAGATTCAATCCAGATGAGTTTGGTGTTTGCAGTAATGGCATCTGCGACATTAGCTGCTACTGTTGCATCTACGTAAGTGACATTAATGCCAAATTTCTGATAGATGTGTGTAAAGAGCCGGTATGCGCCGCCATAAATATCATCGACTGCAATAATTTCATCACCTGATTTTAACAACTTTATTACCGCATCTATTGCTGCGAGTCCGCTTGCAAAAGCATATCCATTTTGTCCGTTTTCAAGTGTCGCAATCAAATCCTCCAGCACTTTTCGTGTGGGATTATTGCTCCTCGCATAATCATAACCTTTATTCACACCAGGTGCTTCCTGAACATAGGTTGAAGTCTGGTAAATGGGAGTGGAGATCGCCCCGGTGAGTTCATCGACCGGAATACTGTGAAGAATTTTTGTTGTTTCTTTCATTTTCGTTTTGAGTTAAATTGTAAATAAAGTTGATGTTCAAAAAAATCAACTTACCCAAAACCTGGAGAAAGAAACGACTTGCGAAAGAGCTTAAACTAAAAAAGCTCTTCCGACAGGTCAGAAGAGCTTTTAATATATCGCGAATGTATTAAATGCATATTTCTAACTTATCTATCCCAACATTGCTGTTGAGTTGAATTTGGCACCTTCCTCCGCTAATGGGAGAGGTTGTCAAGACTTCATAGGGTCAATTCCCTCAGTCTTTCTGGATAAGAATAATTTTAAAGAACGAGGTGCAAAGATAAGGGAATGGGAAATTGAGATCCAAGGAAAAAAAGAAATATATTGTAAGATGTTGATAATTAGTCAAATGAGAATTTGTTTTAATTTGAAGTTGAATTATGAGTTGATGGGTTGTTGAGTTGATGAGTTGTTGGGTTGGGGGTTGTTGAGTTGTTCAGTAGGGGGTGACCAATGAACCAATGACCGATCCCGCTTTGTCAAAAGATATCTACACTTTGTTGATTGAATCCAAGAAAATCTTATATTTGATCAAACGAGTCTTTGATCCAAAATTAGGGAGACAAAAAATTGAGGTGCGGATCAAAGGATGCCAGTTCTAAGGAAATTTTTTTCCTGGTTAGATGAAGTGGTTTTTTGAATGATTTTTTGAGTGCCGAATATATTAAAAGTAAGGTTCACAAAGTTTTGTGCCATTGGAAGCATTGTTGCTGAAATGGGAAATTCACAAGACTCTAATATAAAAACAGATAATGAAATTTATTCTTTTTCATTCGAGTTCTTTCAGGAATGCATGCATCAGGATTTCCTGGTTGCTGATTTTTATCACCACATTTTTCGCAGCAACTCCTTCTTTTGCTCAATTGGTTTCTACTGAATCTTTCGATAATCCAACCCCAACCCCAATAATGCCCCTTGGCTGGTTGATGAGTAAATATGGCACCGGTTCAGATCCTGATAATATTTGGGATCGGGTGAACTCGGGTTTCTTTCCAACAGCTACTCCCTTTGGAACAGCAATGATGCGTTTTCAATCAAAAATTATCAATCCGGGAGAGAGCGCTTATATTGTTTCTAAAAAGTATGCGATGAATGGGACCGGAGGCAATGCCATGCCTGCCGGAGGAGCTAATTTCTCCTTTTATTTTTTTCGGGATAGTACTTCTGGATGGGTTTCAACTCTGGATCGTATACAGGTTTATGTTAACGATTCAGCTGTGCTGACTACCGGACCTACCGGTGCTACATTGTTAAGTGAAATTGGATCCGGTTCCAGTGTGATTCACAGATCCAGAACGCAGGCTCCTGTTACAAGTGTACACGGTTGGAATAATTATTCCTATCTAATTCCAAATGCTGCTCCCTATAACGGAGCATCTGTGTATGTAATAATTCTGGCTACAAGTGCCTGGGGAAATAATATGTTTTTGGATAATTTTTCTATGACATCTTATCCTGCAGTGCAAAGTTATCCCGGAGCTTCTGCGAGTGTCGTGTTCGACCAGAATACAAACACAACAGGAATTAACCAGAACAATCAGCAAATTATTGGTTGTAAAATTACCATGAATGGTGCACTATCTCCAAAGGTATTGACAAATATGGAATTTAATACGAATGGAAGCACCAGCCCTATGACTGATATTTCACAGGCGAAACTTTATTTCACAGGTGGAAATCAGATATTCGATATTTATACTGCAGTATTGATTGGAACATATCAAAATCCATGGGCGACAAATTTTTCTTTCCTCACAGCGCCAAATGCCAACTATTCAGGAATGACTTCCTTCAATGGACTTGAGAACGGAGATAATTATTTTTGGCTTTTTTATGACATTCCCCCAGGTGCAATATCAAATGATGTAGTGGACGCTGAATGGATTGGGCATACCATTTCTGGTTCTGGAACCGTAGTGCCCTCTGTGCAAACATTACCTGGTAACAGACTCATTGATGTTCCGTATTGCATTCCAACTTATATAATCGGATGCTACCAAAATAATTATAATAATAATGATTACATCAATAGCGTGAGTATTACAGGAGGACTTTTTCCTGATTTGAATAATAATAAGAATTGGATACTTCATTATCCAGGTAATGCAAATGCTTCTCAAAACTGCGGAATAGGGCCATATCCAAAGGATTGTCCTTATCAAACCCATGGACCAGATTACGAACTTTTCCAGGAATACAATCATCCGGGTTATACTGCCGGCCGGTCTACTACAAAAGCTTTGAAGGCTGATGGACTCACTGTATATACCATTTCTTTGCAAGTTGGAACTTGGGGTGGCAGCAATTATATAGCTGCATTTTTGGATTTCAACCATGATGGCGATTTTATCGATGCCGGTGAAAAAATATCACAATCAGGTTCGTTGGGTGGACTTGGAACATATTCAACCACATTCACAGTTCCAACAACAGCTACACCAGGTAAAACCAGGTTGAGGGTCAGAGAGACATACGGCAATCCCAATATTGATCCATGTGCAACATTATATTATGGTGAAGCCGAAGATTATGTAATAACAATCACACCGGATTGTCCGGTTTATCCGGGATACACTACGTGGTTTGGAATTACAGATGACTGGAATGATCCGAATAACTGGTGCCCGGCAGTAGTTCCAACCAGCACTACTAATGTTCGTTTTCCGGGTGCTGCATCAGGAGCCTATCAGTATGTGAAAGCGAAAATTAAAACCGGTGTGAATGCTTCCGCAAGGAAACTCAGGATTGAAGCAGGTGATACAGTCTTTGTTGATGCAACTTCTGGTAGTTCATTGGTTGTGACGGATTCCTTAAAA
>Ga0190274_10001638_pt1 | contig 13117 bp, 14 predicted proteins | sample Popmic531T_FD_133002 | JGI IMG/M metagenome (GOLD analysis project Ga0190274, IMG submission 133002) | Populus adjacent soil microbial communities from riparian zone of Yellowstone River, Montana, USA - 531 T | ecosystem: Environmental > Terrestrial > Soil > Riparian zone | place: USA: Montana...
CCGCCCCGCGCTCTATCCGCCGTCGGATGGCTATCATCCGCCAGAAGATCCGTTTGTCGGCGTGATGCGTCACCTGATCGTCGTGCGCGACCTCAAGAAGGCGTTCCCGGATTTCTGCCTGATGGGTAGTGGCTACACCTACCTGCAGGAGTTTTTCCCGAATGTTGCGCAGGCCGTGGTGCGGCAGGGATGGGTCGACATCGTCGGGCTGGGCCGCATGGTGCTGGCCTATCCCGAATTGCCGCTCGATATCCTGCATGGTCGCGGCATACAGAAGAAGCGGCTCTGCCGCACCTTCAGCGATTGCACCACAGCGCCCCGCAACGGCATCGTGTCGGGCTGCTATCCGCTCGACGCGTTTTACAAAAAATCGCCGGAGTTCAAGATACTCGCCGCGGTAAAAAAGCCGGCAAAGACAGCGTAGCAATGCCAACGCAAAAGCGTCGCATCGGATTTCTCGGCACCGGCATCATGGGCGGGCATATGTCCCGCCGGCTGGCGCAAGCGGGATTTGAGGTGACGGCGTGGAACCGCTCCCCGGACAAGGCGGAGCGGCTTGCGTCCGATGGTGTGAAGCGGGCCGATACACCTTCGGCGGCCATCGCGGACGCGGAGGTTGCAATCGTCATGCTCAGCAACGGCCCGGTCGTGGAGGAAGTGCTGTTCGGGAGCGATGAATCCGGCCGCAAACCGGCCGATACGCTCCGGCCCGATGCGACGCTGGTGGTCATGAGTTCGATCCCGGTCGAAATTTGCCGCGCCCAGGCAGAACGGCTTGCACCAAAAGGCGTCCGCTACATCGATGCCCCTGTGTCAGGCGGCGAGCCCGGCGCGCGGGACGGCACGCTTGCGATCATGGCGGGCGGTGCAGAGGACCACGTCGCCGCTCTGGCCGATGTCTTTGCTCCCCTAGGCCGTGTGACTCGCATTGGCCCCGTCGGCACCGGACAGATGACCAAGCTCGCCAACCAGATTATCGTCGGCGGCACGATCATCGCGATCGCAGAAGCTCTGCATTTCGTGTCGCAGGGCGGCGCCAATGCCGGGGCTGTCCGCAAAGCACTGATGGGTGGCTTCGCCGAGTCCAAAATTCTGAACCTGCATGGCGAGCGAATGGTCGAGCGCAATTTCATGCCCGGCAGCCCGGCAGAATATCAGTTAAAAGACCTGCGTACCGCGCAGGGGCTGGCCGCCGAGATGGGGCTGCATCTGACATTTCTCGATACAATGACCGGCGTGTTTGAAGACATGATTTCCCATCTCGGAAACGGTGTCGACGTGGCCGGGATATTGCGCGAGGTCGAGCGACGTTCCGGCACCAGCAAGGCCAGATAAAGAGAATCACAATGACCGGCCGAGTGGAATTTTCGGTTAGCGACGGCATCGCCAGCATCGTGCTGACACGGCCGGACAAACACAATGCGATCACGCCGGACATGGCGCACGAACTCGGCCGTGTCTGCCGCGAGGTCGATGCCAGCGACGGAGTGCGCGTGGCGGTCATTTCGGGCGCAGGCGACAAGGCTTTTTCCGCCGGCAGCGATCTCAATCTTCTCGCGGACCTCTCCGATATCTGGGCATTTCGCAACCGTCTCGAATATGCAGCCGTGGTGCGCGATATCCGCAAGCCGGTGATCGCCGCCCTGAAAGGATGGGTGCTCGGCGGCGGCATGGAGATTGCGCTCGCCGCGGATGTCCGCGTTGCGGGCCGCAGCACCAGGATCGGCGGGCCGGAAGTTTCGCGTGGCTGGGTTGGCGGCGGCGGAGCGTCGCAAATGCTGCCGAGGCTCGTGGGATACGGTCAGGCGATGCGGATGCTGCTCTTGGGCGAACCAGTCGATGCGGAAGCCGCGCTTCGCATGGGACTGGTCGAGGAGGTCGTCGACGATAATCAAGCGCTTCCCCGTGCGCACGAGATGGCAGCGAAGATCGCTTCCTTCAGTCCGATAGCGACACAGGCGGTGAAAGCTTCGGTGCGCGCGGCAATGTCCATGCCGCTGGAAGCCGGACTGCGTTACGAGAACGAGATCCACGTCATCTGCATGTCGGCGAAAGACCGGCTGGAAGGCATCAAGGCTTTTCAGGAAGGCCGCAAGGCGACGTTTTCGGGAAACTGACCGCCTACGCTTCGACGGTCATTTCGACATGGCCGAGCGCGCCGAAATGCGCGGCATATTTGCCGGGATGAACTTCAACAGGTGTCGTGCAGGTGCCGGTGGTGATGATCTGACCGGCCTTGAGTCCCGGGTGCGGCAGCGGCTGCGCATTTGCCAACGCGGTCACGGCTAGCAACGGGTTGCCAAGAATTCTGGCGCTGCTTCCCTGCTCGATCGGTACGCCATTGCGGGTCAGCGTGACCGCGACATCGGTCAGGTCGATCTTGCGCCAGTCGGCGATCGGCCGCCCGACAATGAACAGGCCGTTGCCCATCGCGTCGGCGAGTTTCATCAAGTCCGAGCCATTCGCATCGACGCGCGAATCCGCCAGTTCGAAAACCGGAACGACCGCCGAAATGGCCGCCTCAATCTGGTTCCGGTCATAAGGGCTGCCCTGCGCGGGCAGGTCCGCTCCAAGAACAAACGCTACTTCGCTTTCAAGCAGCGGCGCGACCAGCGACGATAGCAACACCGTTGCCGGTGCGCTGTGAACATAGGGTCCAAGCAAGGGGCCTGCGACCGGACGCGAAGAGGAATATTTTTTCTGATCGGCAGATGCGAGCGCCGTGACCTTCCAGCCGCGGACATCGTTGTTGGCGCGTTTCACCAACTCCGCCTGGACGCCATACGCATCCTCGACGCTTGTAATGGCGTCGGCGGGCTTAAGCTTTGCCAACCGCGATTCGCTCCTCGCCGCCGCGAGCCGCTCGGCAAGATCGGCGAGCGTCATGCCGCCGGCTCTGGATTGAACTGCTCCAGTTTGTTCGGCACGCCGTCCCATTCCTTCGCGTCCGAGGGCGAGTCTTTTCGCTTGGTGATATTCGGCCAGAGTGGCGCATGCTTGGCATTGAGTTCAAGCCAGCTTTCGAGATTGGCGTCGGTGTCGGCCTGGATCGCTTCGGCGGGGCATTCCGGGACGCAGACGCCGCAATCGATACATTCATCCGGATGGATGACCAGCATATTCTCGCCTTCGTAGAAGCAATCGACGGGGCAGACTTCAACGCAATCCATGTATTTGCAGCGAATGCAATTCTCGGTCACAACGTAGGTCATTGCTCACGCCCCCAAATCAAACAATGCGTCAGTTTCCTGGTTTCGCGACGCCAAGGAATTCCATCATCATGCCAAGCTGACCCGAGAGCATGTGCGTGCCGAAATGGATGGCATGTCCACGGTCCTTCGCCGCGATCAGCAACGGCGTCATCTCCGGCTTCATCACTACCTCGGCAACGACAGCTTTCCGATCGACGCTGGCAAGATCGAACGAATGGCCGTCGTCCGGCTTGAGGCCGAGCGACGTGGCGTTGACGGCGTAGTCATGGCCGGAAGCATCGCTCGTGCCGAGGCGGACCTTGCAATTCGAATACGCCTTGCCGACGCCCGCGACGAGTGCCTCAGCTTTGGAGCGCGTTCGATTGTGAATGGTGAGTGCGGCAACGCCGCTACCGGCCAGCGCGTAGGCAAGTGCAGTCCCCGCCCCGCCCGCGCCCGCTAGGAAAACGCTTCGTCCGCGCACATCGTAGCCTTCGCTATTGAGGCCGGCGACAAATCCGCGGCCGTCAAGAAGCGTGCCGGAATAGCTGCCGTCTTGCTCGCGCCGGACCGTGTTCACGACGCGCGTATGCGCGCCGTCGCCGACGAGCCGATCACAAAGCTCACCGGATTCCGCCTTGTGCGGAGCCGTGACGATGAACCCATCGAGATTGCGGATTGCCTTTAACCCGGCCCAGCCCTTCGCCAGATCATTGCGGTCGATATGGATCGCCACGCAAATCGCGTCGATCCCGTTTGCATCGAAATAGTCGTTGAAGACCATCGGCGTGCGAACATGTGCCACCGGGTCTCCAATAATTGCGTACAGGCGGGTGGTTCCGGTGATCATCATTAAATCCATAACTATCTAGTTGGATATAATAAGATCGCGTCGGATTTGTCAATTTGGGTTCGACGATCGAGTTTGCAAGGCGCGACTGGAGCCTGCTCGGTTCTGATGTGGAACCGAGCCTCTAGCATTTGTCGCAATGTCACTTGCGGCGGCGACCGTCACTATCGTTTGAAGCGGGATGCCAATTCGTCCGCAGCGCGCGCCAGCATCACGGTATCGACACCGGCCGCGACGAAATTATAGCCCCACCCCATATATCGTCGCGCATCGGCTTCGCCGCCCGCGAGGATGCCCGCCGATTTGCCGGCGGCCCGGATGCGCGCACCCGCCTTCTCGATCGCGTCCTGCACTTCGGGGGATTGCGGCCGGCCGATCAGGCCGAACGATGCGGAGAGATCGGACGGTCCGACAAACACGCCATCGACGCCGTCAACTGCGGCAATCGATTCGATCTGATCGAGAGCTTCGCGGGTCTCAGCCTGAACGATAACGCCGATTTCGTCGTTCGCTTTCTGAAGATAGTCCTTCACTCGTCCGTATCGGCTGGCGCGGCCGCTGCCGGTAACGCCGCGAATGCCCGACGGAGGATACCGTGTCGCGGCAACGGCTCGTGCGGCTTCGTCTGCATTTTGCACATAGGGTACGAGCAAGGTCTGCGCGCCGACATCAAGCAGGCGCTTTATCAGCACCGCATCGTTCCATGCCGCCCGCACAACCGGCGACGCCGAACCGCCCTGCACTGCCTGCAGATGCCGAAGGATATCGGGGGTGTCGTTCGGAGAATGCTCGGTATCGAGAAGCAGCCAGTCGAACCCGCTGTCGGACACGATCTCCGCGGCGATATGGCTGCCGAGAGTGCACCAGAGCCCGATCTGAAGTTCGCCACGCGACAGCGCGTGCTTGAACCTGTTGGTTGCAATTTCCATGACAATCTTCAGATGACGATATTCAGATGAACTGTACGGCGACGCTGCCGAGCGGGCCGAAATCGGCATGAAGGGTATCGCCGGGATTTGCCCAAACCGGCCGCGTGAAAGAGCCGGAAAGCATCAGATGTCCGGGCTCGAGCACGGTGCCGAATGCACCCACCTTGTTGGCAAGCCAGGCAATCGCCATCGCAGGGTGACCAAGAACGCCTGCGGCCAATCCGGTCTCTTCAATTTCGGAATTTCTGTAGAACACGGCACCGACCCATCGCAGGTCCACCTCATCGGGCCGTACCGGGCGTCCACCCAGCACAATGCCGGCGGCCGCTCCGTTATCCGAAACGGTGTCGAATATTTTCCTCGGATTTTGCACGCGCGCGTCGATGATCTCGATCGACGGCACGACATATTCGGTTGCACGCAGGACATCCACAAGACCCACACCTGGCCCCTTCAATGGCTCCTTCAGGATGAAGGTCAATTCCGGCTCCACGCGCGGCACGCAATAATCGGCGTGGCGGACCTTGGCGCCGTCCTGCACCAGCATGGTGTCGAGCAGATGCCCGTAATCCGGCTCGTCGATCTGCGACGACTGCTGCATCGCCTTTGAGGTCAGGCCGATCTTGTGTCCGATGAGCTTCGCGCCCTTGGCGATCTTGCGCTCGGTCACCGCGCGCGAAATGGCATAGGCGTCCTCGATGGTGATGCCGGGCCAGGTGGTCGATAGCTGCGTCGCCGGTTTGCGTGAAGCTTCCGCCGCCAGAAGTATTTCGACAGCCTTTGCGCGCTCGTCACCTGAAAGCATTTCCCTGTTTCCTCTTACAACGCCAAATCCGATCGCTCACCGGCCGTGGGCAATTCCGGATCGCCGGCCGTTAGATAGTCCCACATTCGCTCGCGCAGCCGACCGTTCCAATTGGCACGCGCCTTTGCCTCGGCTTCGGAAAAAACTGGCGCGGTATCGCCCAGGCCCGACGCCATGACATCCAGTTCAATCCGCGCGGCATCCTCGAGATACCACGTCAGCACGACAGCCTCTTCGAGACTGGACCCTGCCGTAACCACCCCGTTGCCACGCATCAGAATTCCGCGACCCTGCTTAAGAATTGCAGCCAGAGCCATGCCCTGTTCATCCGTCCGGATCAACTGCGGATCGTCCCAAAGGGCCGGCGCCGGATAGAAATAGCATCCGAAGCCATGACGAGGACGCGGCACCCGCCCCATCGCCGCCAGCGTCATGGCCTTGGGCGGCATGCTCCGCACCACACCGCCGACATCCGGCCGCGACTTGTAGATTTCCCGATGAATTCGCACTTCGCCCAGTACGCCGTCGGGGAGCGGGCCCCTCAGCGGAACAATGGTGCAGGCGTCGGCCGCAAGCACGAGTCCCATCGGCTTTGGCGGACAGACAAGAAATGCCGTTTCATCAATACGCGCGCTGCAATGGCCATAGGCATGCGCCAAACCATTGCGCGCAATGGCGCGGGCCGCGACGCGCACCAAAGCGGCGAGCTTCGAATGCGAATCGCTCAATTGCGAAATTCCTTGATCTGGGGCTTCGCTCCCCATTCGCAGAACCCTTTCGGACCGAATGGAAATTGTCGCTCGCGATACAGCAGCTCATCCGCAATCGAGCGCACACCGGACGAATATTCGAACACCATCCCGTCGGGGCCTTCGAAATAAAGGAACCTGGCCGACGAAGTCGGATGCCGTCCGGGTCCGAACACCATCGGCACCTGACGCTCGGACAGGAAATTGAACGAGCGCATCACATCGTCGCCAGATTCGACCTGATGATTGATGTGCTGAATCCCCGCACGGTTCGTTGGGAAAAGCGCGATCGTGTGATGTACCTCGTCGATGCGCAGCAAAGCAGCATCGCCGATCCGGTCGCTCACGCGCGCGTTGCACACCTTCGTCCAGAAGACTTCGTCGCGCGCGGCATCGGTAGTGCAAAGACCGATGTGGCTAAATCCCGTGATGCCCGCGTCGCGCTCGCCATGATAGCGCCGGCTGCCATACGCCGGTCGCCATACCAGTTCGATGTTGTTGCCCGTTGGATCGGTGAACGCGATGAAGCTTCGAACGCGGCGGAGCTCCGCCTCCTTCTCTGTGCCCACGCGTACCGGATGGCCGATCCGATCGAGTTCGGCCGCCGCCGCTTCAAGATCGGACTTTTCGGCAACTTCGAATGCAGCGGTCTGATCGGCTGGGGAGCCGGTGAAATAGCATAGCGTGTGCTCGCGCTGATCTGATTTAAAATACACGGAGTCTTTCGTCTGGAAGGCGATTTCAAGTCCGAGGCAGGAAGTCGCGAAATTGGTTGCGCCCTCGAGGTCCGCAGTACCGAGGCGGACATAGGAAATGTCTTGCAGCCTGATCATTGCATCCTCCTAAGCCGATGCCGTCCGCTCGCGTCCGCCGCCGTCCGTATTACCGCCGAATTCAGGAATCTTGCACTCGCTTCCCCATCCGCAAAGCCCTTCCTTGCCGGCCGGGAATTGCCGCGGGATGCGGCGCTCATCGAATGCAGCACCCTCCGACACGAAGCTGAATAGCACATCGCCGGGACCTGCAAATGTCAGGAATAGCTGCTCGGAGGCCGGGCGGCGGCCCGGACCGTGTAAGATACCGATCTGCCGATTTTGGAGAACATAGTAGTTCCGCATCAGAAGATTGACGTTCTCGACTGCATATTCGACCGCAAGAATTCCGGCACGTTCGGCTGGGAACAAAGCGATGCGATGATGCGCGCCATCAAATCGCAGATAGACCGCGTCGCCGGCCCAATCGCTTACCTTGGCACCGAACACTTCGCACCAGATCGAAATGTCCCTCTCCACACTGGTAGAGCGGATGATGACATCCTCGAGACCTGTTATGCCCGCGTCCCGGCTTGCGAAATATCGCCACCCGGAATTCATCGGCCGCACCACAAGCTCCAGGCGATTGCCGCTGAAGTCTTCGAACCACAGCATGGCCTTTGCCTTGCGCAACTCGCATTCCTGCGGCGACCCCGCCTGCGCCGCAATACCGAGGCTTCCCAGCTTGGAACGCAGGTCATCCAGATCTGCAGGATAACGCACTTCCAGTCCGAGCGACTGATGGGTGTCGATGCCCTTACTGAAGACGAGGGTGTGATCGCGAAAATCCGAGCGAAATGTCGCGATCTGCTCTGTGCGGTCGACCGGCTCGAGACCGAGCACATCTTGAGCGAACGCCGCGGCCTGTCCGATCTCCTCTACGACCAGACGAACATAGCGCAATTGCTCGATCAACTTCAGTCCCCTCAGTCCAAACGCAGGCACACGTTCTTGAGTTCGGTATAGAATTCGAGGCTGTGCATCCCGCCTTCGCGTCCGATGCCGGACTGCTTCGACCCGCCGAAGGCAACGCGAAGGTCGCGCAGGAACCAGCTATTTACCCATACAGTACCCGCATCGAGTAAATGCGCAACGCGATGAGCCCTTGAAAGGCTTCCGGTCCATACCATCGCGCATAATCCGTACGCGGTGTCGTTGGCAAGCGCAATTGCTTCCTCCTCGCTGTCGAAGGGACGCACGTGAACGCAGGGTCCGAAAATCTCCTCCCGCACCACCTGCGAGCTTTCCGGCAGTCCGGTCCAGATCGTCGGTTCGATCCACGCGCCGCCCGAGAGCATGCCCGGCATTTCCAGAACATTCCCGCCGGTCTCCACGCTCGCGCCCTCTTTCCGCGCCGCATCGTAAAAATGCGCGACCTTGCGCCGATGTTCGAGGCTGATGAGCGGCCCAAACGTGGTGTTCTTGTCGTTCGGATCGCCCGGCCGAAGCGCGCGTGCCCTCTCTTTCAGCTTCTCCACGAATTGCTGGAATACCGATCGCTCGACATAGAGCCGTTCGGTCTGCAGACAGATCTGGCCGGAATTCAAAAAGACGGCGCGAGCTGTTTGCTCCGCCGCCTTGTCCAGATTGGAATCTGCGAAAATGATGCCCGCGTTCTTGCCGCCGAGTTCGAACGACACCGGCCGGACCCCGTCGGCGGCCGCTTTCATGATGGCGGAGCCGGTGCCGGTCTCTCCTGTGAAGGTGATGGCATCGACGCCCGGATGTCGCGTCAGTGCCGCGCCGGTCGAGCCAGGGCCGTGGCCATGCACCACATTGTAGACGCCATTCGGAATTCCGGCCTTCACCATGATCTCGCCAAGCAGCGCGGCGGTGGCCGGCGTCTCTTCCGAAGGCTTGACCACCACGGCATTGCCGCAGGCCAAAGCCGGCGCGACCTTCCAGGTCATCAGCAGAAGCGGCAAATTCCAGGGGCAGACAACCGCCACCACACCCTTCGGTGCCCGCAGAGTGTAGTTGATGGCGTCCGCGCCATCCGGCGTCTTCATTGCGAAGAACTCGCTGGCATGGCTCGTCAGCACATCGGCAAAGGCGCGAAAGTTCGCAGCGCCGCGCGGAATATCCAGGTGGCTCGCGAGTGTCGTCGGCTTGCCGGTATCCTTGATCTCGGCGTCCAGAAACTCGTCGAAACGCGCCTCGATCTCGTCTGCGATGCGACGCAACGCTGCCGCGCGCTCATTCGGGGATAGGCGCGCCCATGGGCCTTTCAGGGCTCGCCGGGCGGCGCGCACAGCGTCGTCGACATCGGCATCAGTCGCCTCGTCCACCAATGCGTGGACCTTGCCGGTCGCTGGATCGACGTCCTCGATGGAGTTGCGACCCCCGCTCGCGATATACGCACCGTCGACGAAGTTTTGGATTCGCGTAAGGCTCATTTCTGACAGACGCTCGCTTGCTAGTTCGCTGATTTGGTCCGTGTCACTGTTACGGAGTCGCCGATTTCGAAGGTCATCAAGTCTTCGCCGGATTCCAGTGGCCCCGTATAGGTCTTTCGGGTCTCGGCAATCAAGTCCTCGACCGTCGGAGCGGGCACGGGAGCGCCGAATGCTGGGCCGCCGAAGAATACAAGATGGGTATAGGCTGCAAGCTTGGGCTTTGTCTTCGCGAAAACCTCGCCGCATTGCTCGGGCGACGTGTGCAGATCGAATATCGACTTCAGGCCTGGCCGGGCCTGCAGGAGTTTCGGGCTCGCAACCAGGACCTCATGCAAGAGCAGATCGACGCCCGCCCCATACTTGATTACGTTCTCGTCGTAGCGGGTGTCACCAGAAATCAGAACCGAACGGCCATTATAATCGATGCGATATCCGACGGCTGGCTTTGTCGGTCCGTGATCGACCGTAAAGGCCGTAACCTTGACGCCATTGCGATCGAAGACGACACCGTCCTGATTGAATTCATGCCCCAGAATCTCGGCATGAGGCTCGGTTGACCGCGCTTTCACGTCCACGTCGTAGGCCTTCGACAATTCCTTGATGAACTGCGCATTCCCGGCAGGCCCCCATACTTCCAAAGGCTTGGCGCGATTGCCCCAGGCCAGGCGAAGCCGACTTGTCAGCCAGAGGTCCGGCAAACCGACGATGTGATCGGAATGGAAGTGGGTCAGGAAAACGGCGGTGATGTCGCTTCCCTTCACATCGGCTTGATAGAGCCGCTCAACGACGCCCCTCCCGGCATCGAACAGGAGCACCTCTTGGCCCGCGCGTACCAGCGTCATCGCACCGGCGCGGCCTTGCGGCATGTTTCCGCCAAGGCTGCCCGGTTCGATGATCGGCGAGCCGGTGCCGAGCAGAGTGACGGTGATATCGGGCGCGGCAGCCTCTGCGCGGCCTGCGAGCACCGACACGCAGGCAAACCATACGAGCGTTATCGTCCTGAGCGACGCCAACATGAAATCTCCCGGCTGTGAAGTTCTTGTACGGATCGTTTATGGCTTGCTCCAGACGAGCGTCTTCGGATCGGTGCGCTTCTTCATCACGCCGAATTCGAGGTTCATGTCTACGAACAGGTCGAAATCCTCACCCTTGATCTCGACATCCCAGTCGGGACGCACCGGCGTATTGAATCCCAGATATTTCTTCTCGATGTCGCGGGCGGCATCGGGATTGCTGCCGATCCAGGCGATCCCCTCCTTCAGGCATTTCTGGAAAGCCGAGATCGCCTGTGGATTCTTGTCCGCCCATTTCTTGGAAGCGGTCCAGAAGGCGAGAATGGACTTTGGCATAACGGCCGAATGATATTCGATTGTGGACCGTTGCCCGATGCCCTCGTTCACGATCGAGGAGCGAATTGGTTCGACCGCGATGGCGCCGTCGATCGTACCGGCCTTGATCAGGTCCTTCATTTGAGGAAATGGTGTCTCGACGATCTTGACCTTGGCCGGATCGATCCCCTCGTTCTTTAGCCACTTTCGGAACACGACATCGGCAACGCTATTGATCCCCGGCACGCCGATCCTCTTGCCGACAACATCGGCGCCACTCTTGACCAGAAACGACTTGCTGGTGACAAGGCTGAGCGTCTCATTGCCCTTGAGCAATTGCGTGCCACCGGCGACCGCGATCAGATCGAGCCCGTTTTCCACGGCGGGAAGAAACAGCGTCGCAGTATTGGCTCCGATCTGCAGCGTGTCGGCAATGATGGCCGCCGGAATGTTGGTCGTTACCGGCATGCGGGTGAACTGGGCGTCGATCCCATTGGCTGTGAAGCACCCATTCTCCTTGAATACGAAGGCCGGCAGATAATCGGCGGCGGTCGCATATCCGATATTGATCTTGGCCGGTGTGGTCGAAGCGAAGGCCGGCAGGCACACAAGAGTGACGACTACGGCAACGAAGCCTCTGGCGATCATTGGTTCTCTCCCTGGAATTCTGGTTTATTGCAGACAGGACTTCTCATGCGCTCCTCCACCACATGAGCCTGCGCTCAGCGAGGAGAAGAAGCTGGCTGACCGCAAATCCGAACGCGCCAAGCGTGATCAGGCCGGCATAGAGATCGGCACTTCGGAAAGTGCGCTGCGCGAGAAATATCTCGTAACCGAGACCCGGAAGCGAAGGCTGCATCTCGGTGACAACCGTCAGGATCAGCGCCAGCGCGAGACTGATGCGCAAGCCCGTCATGATATCAACGGAGGCGGACGGGATCGCGACGGTAGCGATATAGCGAAGCTTGCTCATTTCGAGTGTGGATGCCACCTCGCGCAGTTCGCGCGGCACCTTCACGAAGCCATGGATCGCACCGAGAAGAACCGGCCACAAGGAGCCGAACGCGATCACGAAGGTCGACATCGTCGTCGTCAGGCCGAAGAACAACACCGCTACCGGAATCACCGCAGAGGCCGGAAGCGGCCGAAAGAATTCCAGTGTCGGAGACAAGAACTGATGCGCGGCTTTCGAATTTCCGATGGCAATGCCAAGCGCCATCGCAAGCAACACAGCCACGAGCCAACCCGCCATCATCCGTTGCGCCGTATCAAATACGGTGGTCCAGAGCGTTCCGGACACGGCACGCTCCACAATCACGGCAAAGGCCTGCGATGGAGCGGCAAGAAATAGCCGGTTGACCAGCCCGGCTTCGACTACGGCCTGCCATAGAGCGACGACAAGCAGCGTGAAGACGATCGCCGCCGCGCTATTGCGAATCGCGGGGCTCATGCAGCGACCTCCCGGTCGGCCAACCGCAGCAGTGCATTGACCAAGAGCCCAAGCAACGCGAGCCACACCAAATAGGCGTACATTACATCGACGCGAAGGGATTGCTGCGCGATGATCAGGCCGTAGCCAAGGCCGCGCGGGTTGATCAGGATTTCGACGGTTACCGCAACGACGAGCGCAAATCCGACCGCCGTGCGCAGCCCGACCATGACGCGCGACAGCACCGCGGGCACGATGATTTTCGTTATGCGCTGAATTGTCGTCATTTCGAGCGCGCGGGATATCTCGATCAGCCGCGGCTCGATATGCCGCACGGCTGACGTGGTCGTGATCAGGATCGGCCACAGGCAGGCATAGGCCACGATCATGCCTTCCATCGGCAGACCGAAGCCGAACAGGAGCAAGGACAGCGGCGCCAGCGCGATCGATGGTATCGAGCGCAGCGACTCCACCACCGGCCGCGACATCAGTTCGGAGAAACGGGATAGCCCAAGCAGGATTCCCACCAGCACTCCCACGACCAGCGCAATCGTGAGGCCGAACAGGACCGCCTCGAGCGTCTGCCAGGTCGTGTAGAGGAACGAGCCGTCGGCAAGTCCGGAAATGC
>Ga0190274_10001639_pt1 | contig 13110 bp, 11 predicted proteins | sample Popmic531T_FD_133002 | JGI IMG/M metagenome (GOLD analysis project Ga0190274, IMG submission 133002) | Populus adjacent soil microbial communities from riparian zone of Yellowstone River, Montana, USA - 531 T | ecosystem: Environmental > Terrestrial > Soil > Riparian zone | place: USA: Montana...
AAGGAGTTCGACAGATGCGGAGTCGGCCCAGTGAACGTCGTCGAGCACGAGCACGAGCGGCGTGGTCGCCGTCAGTCGTTCGAGCAGCTCGCGCACTGCGCGGTGGGTGCGGTAGCGCTCGTGCTGGAACACCGTGCCGGGGGCTGCGGCAAATTGAGACAGCGACGGAAAGACCAGGCCGAGCTCGGTACGCACTTCATTGTCGAGCGCGTCGAGGCGATGCGGCTCGAGTCCTTGGACGTATTCGTCGAGCGCATCGACGAACACCCAGAAAGGCAAGTCGCGCTCGAGCTCCGACGCGGATCCCACGAGGACGAGCTGCCCATGCATATCGGCGCGAGCGGCAAGCTCGGCGAGGAGGCGGGTCTTGCCGATCCCGGGTTCGCCCCTCACCTCGAGCGCAGCCGACTCACCCCGGTCGAGCCGGGCGAGAGCGTGATCGATCGCGAGGAGCTCCTCGGCGCGCCCAACGAGCTGCTCGGCAAGCAAAGCCACGTCTCTTCCTGGCGAGGATAGACCAGGGGAGCGAGAGCGAAAGATCAGGGTGCCACCCTGATGTCGGCGCGGCAGTAGGACGGCATGCTCACCGCGTGTCCTGCTATCTGCTCCACCACCGCCACGAGCCGCACGAGTGCGGCGTCGTGTTCGCCGCTTTCCGGGGCCATCAGAGCCCGCTGCGTCACCGGGCGACGCTCGCCTCATGCCGCTCCGGCGGGCACGCGATCTGGTGGACCGTGCAGGCCGACTCTGAGAACGACGCCCTCGCGCTCCTGCCGTTCTACATCGCCGAGCGCACGACGGCAACCAGGGTCAGCGAGGTCGACATCCCATGAACACCGCGACTCGTCGGGCTCGGCGGGAGGGAGGAGTCATGAGCCCATCGGAGTCCGTCATAGATGCAGCGTCAGTCACAGACAACGATTGGAGGGAGCTCGCGAACCGCGTCGGCGGCGGGCTCCAGATCTCGCTCGTCTGGAGCAAGTCCGCCGACCGCGTGAAGGTCACTGTGTTCGGCGAGAGGCTCCGCGAGCCCTTCGACATTCACGTCGACGGCGCAGATGCGCTTAGCGCCTTCCACCACCCATTCGCGTACGCGGCCGCCGCGAGAAAGGCTGGTGGCGGCGGCGAGCGCGCTTTCCTCTTCCTCCAGCAGCAGGTCTGAAAGGAGCACGCATGCCGCCCGTAAAACACTCACGCAACCTTGCAGCTCGAATGGGCCGCTGGAGCGCCCGGCACCGCAAGACCGCCATCTTCGGCTGGCTAGCGTTCGTCGTCGCCGCCTTCGCGGTCGGCATCGTCAGCGGCACGACCAAGATCGAGCCCGCCACCTCCGGGGTGGGCGAGTCCGGCCGCATGGACAAGCTTCTCCACGAGGAGTTCGTGCAGCCTGCCGGCGAGAGCGTGCTCGTCCAGAGCGACTCTCTGACCGTCAAGGATCCTGCGTTCGCGGCGGCCGTCGAGGACGTCGTCGCCAAGGTCTCGGCGCTCGACGCGGTCACGAACGTCCGCTCGCCGCTCGACCCCGAGAACGCTGGCCAGATCGCCGGGGGCGGAGGCGCCGCGCTCGTCGAGTTCGAGATCCGCGGCGACCCCGACGACGCGACGACGAAGATCGATCCCGTCATCGCCGCCGTCGACGATGCTCAGACAGCCCATCCGGAGCTGTTCGTCGAGTCGTTCGGCGTCAGCGCGGACAAGGAAGTCGAAGCCGCCTTCATGGACGACCTCAAGCAGGCCGGGGTGCTCTCCCTGCCGGTGACGCTCATCATCCTCATCGTCGTCTTCGGAGCTCTCGTGGCGGCCGGCATCCCGCTGCTGCTCGCCCTCACGGCCATCGTCGCGACGTTCGGCCTGGTCGCTCTTCCGAGCTCGCTCATCCCGATCGACGAGGTCACCTACGAGCTCATCCTGCTCATCGGGCTCGCGGTCGGCGTCGACTACTCGATGTTCTACTTGAAGCGAGAGCGCGAGGAGCGAGCCGCCGGGCGCAGCGAGGAGGCCGCGCTCGAGGCGGCCGCGGCCACCTCCGGCCGCTCCGTGCTGATCTCCGGGCTGACCGTCATCGTCGCCATGTCGGGGATGTTCCTCGCCGGGATCCAGGGCATGTCCGCCTTCGCCGTGGGCACGATCCTTGTGGTCGCGGTGGCCATGCTGGGGTCGCTCACCGTGCTCCCGGCCACGCTCTCCTGGCTCGGGGACCGGGTCGATGGCGGACGCGTCCCCTTCGTCAGCCGGCTTCGTCGCGACGACGGAGAGGGACGGATCTGGGGAGCGATCGTCACCGCGGTCATGCGCCGCCCCGTGGTCTCGGTCGTCCTCGCCGGGGGACTGCTCGTGGCACTCGCCGTGCCCGCGCTGCAGCTGCGCACGGTCCAGCCCGGCATCGAGACGTATCCGCAGGACCTGGCAGCGATCCAGACGTACAACCGGATCCAGGAGGCGTTCCCGGGAAGCGAGATCCCGGCCAGCGTCGTCGTCAAGGCCGACGACGTCACCGCTCCCGCCGTGCAGGAGGCGATCGGACAGCTCGAGTGGCGTGCGCTCGCCTCCGGGCAGATGCACGAGCCGATCACCATCGACGTGAACGAGGGCGGGACGGTCGCGACCATCGCGATCCCCGTCGACGGCAAGGGCATGGACGCGACCTCGGAAGCCGCGCTCGCCACGCTCAGGGAAGACATCGTCCCGCCGACGGTCGGCGCGCTTCCGAGCGCGGAGGTCGGGGTGACCGGCATGACGGCGCAGTCGAAGGACTTCACCGACAAGCTCCAGTCCGTCGCTCCGCTCGTGTTCGGGTTCGTGCTCCTGCTCGCGTTCGGGCTGATGCTCGTCGCCTTCCGCTCGCTCGTGATCGCGGTCAAAGCGATCCTCCTCAATCTCCTCTCGATCGCCGCCGCCTACGGGGTCATGGTGCTCGTCTTCCAGCACGGCTGGGGCAAGGGCATCCTCGGATTCGAGTCCACGGCCGGGATCGATTCCTTCCTACCCATCTTCATGTTCGTGATCCTCTTCGGGCTCTCGATGGACTACCACGTCTTCATCATCAGCCGCATGCGCGAGGCCTACGACCGCGGCCTGAGCACCGAGCAGGCCGTCACCCACGGGATCAAGACGACCGCCGGAGTCGTGACCAGCGCCGCGATCGTGATGGTGTGCGTCTTCTCGGTCTTCGCGACCCTCTCGATGCTGATCTTCAAGCAGTTCGGCGTCGGGCTCGCGGCGGCGATCCTGATCGACGCGACCATCGTCCGCGCCGTGCTCCTGCCCGCGACGATGAAGCTCCTGGGCGACTGGAACTGGTACCTGCCCAGGTGGCTCGAGTGGCTGCCGCACCTCGAGCACGGCGGCTCCGTCGAGCAGGTCGAGGCACCGCCCGTGCCCACACATTCGGCATGAACGAGGCAGCCGCTCACACGACGGGCGAGCGGGCCCACAGCGATGTGTGGGCCCGCGTCGCCTCCGAGCATGCGCTCGCAATCGGCGCACTGGGAGTCATCGCACTCCATGTCGTTGACGACAACTTCCTCCAGCCGGAACCAGGTACGTCGGCAACGGGCCACCTCGTCAGCGGCCTCTTCCCGCTCGCGCTGGTCGTCGGGGCGGCGGCTCTCTACGCGCGACTGCGGCCAGGCGGCCGCGCGGCATTGGCGCTGGCCTTCGGCGTGTTCGGCATCGCGTGTGGAATCGAGGCTGCGTACTACACGGTGAACGGCGGCCCGACCGGCGACGACTTCACCGGGTGGCTGTCCCTCGCCGCAGGCTTCGTGCTAGTCGGCGTGGGTGCCGTTACGCTCTGGAGGACACGGCGGACGGACGACAGTCTCCGCCGCCGCTATCTGAGGCGCGTCCTGCTCGCGATCGCCGGCCTGATCGTCGCGTCCCAGATCATGTTCCCGGTCGTGATCGCCCGGGTGGTGACGCACACGGCACGTGCGCACGTCCCGACGCCGAACCTCGGCGCCGGCTACGAGGACGTGTCCTTTACGACCTCCGACGGCCTCCGGCTCCAGGGGTGGTTCGTGCCATCGCGGAACGGCGCGACCGTGATTGCCTTTCCCGGCCGTTCGGGGCCGCAGAAGCAGACGCGGATGCTCGTGCGCCACGGCTATGGGGTGCTGCTCTTCGACCGTCGCGGGGAAGGCGCGAGCGAGGGCGATCCGAACACTTTCGGCTGGGGAGGCGATCGCGATCTGCATGCCGCCGCCGCCTACCTCCGCTCGCGCAGCGACGTCGACGGCTCGCGGATCGGGGCCATAGGCCTGTCGGTCGGAGGCGAGATGCTGATCCACGCGGCCGCCCACTCGGATGCGTTCAAGGCGATCGTCGCCGAGGGAGCGAGTGGGCAGTCGCTCCGCGACGAGCTCGACAACCCGGGACTGTCGGATCGACTCCTGGACCTCCCGACGCAGGTGAGTCTCACTGTCGCCCTGGCGGTCTTCACGAACGAGCTTCCTCCGCCGAGCCTGAAGCGCGAGGTCGCCAAGATCGCGCCGACGCCCGTGTTCTTCGTCTACGGCGAGCACGGCCAGGGCGGGACGGAAACCGGTCCGAACAACGGGTTCTACGAGGCCGCCCGCGAGCCGAAGCAGATCTGGGAGGTGCCGAACGGCCAGCACGTCGCCGGAATCACGACCGCGCCCAAGGAGTACGAGCGCCGCGTCGTCGGCTTCTTCGACCACGCGCTGCTGGGAGCCGCGCAAACCGGAAGGAGTACCCCATGACGACCGTCGTGCGACGACTATTCCTGATCGCGACCCCGCTGTCTCTTGCCGTCGTGCTGTGGTTCCACCCGCCCGGCGGCGAGAACGTCTACGAGGGCGTGCGCGACGACGTCGGTGCCTGGTTGTTCGTGCACACCGTCTTCTTGTTCTTCACCCCGCTGCTGGCGATCGCGACCTACGTGCTGCTGGGAAGCCTGAAGAGCCGGGCTGCAACCGTGAGCCGTGTCGCGCTGATCTTCTTTCTCGTGTTCTACACGGCCTATGAGGCGACGGTCGGCGTTGGCACCGGCATTCTCGTCGACTTCGCTAACGGACTGCCGGCCGGCGAGCAGGCAGTGGTCGCCGACGCGATCCAGGACTTGAACCGAAACGCGATCCTCTCCGATCCGTCGGTCTCGTTCATCCTCGGCTCCTTCGGATGGGTTGTGGCGATGGTGGCGGCGGCGATCGCCTTCCGCCGCGCGGGAGCAGGCTGGCTCGTGACCCTACTCGTCGGGTTCGCCGCGCTGTTCGCCGTCCACCCGCCGCCGGTCGGTCCGGTCGCCCTCGCCTGCTTCGCCGCGGCGGCCGCGCTGATCGAACGCGCGAGAGCCCGCGACGCGAGGGCGCTTGCCCTTCCGGAGCCTGGCGGTGTGGAACCGGGTGGGACCGCCAGCTGATGTCGTGACCATCCGCCGAGTGAGCACGTGAGAAAGGAAGTGGACATGACTCACACCGAGACCCAACCAAAGCCTCTCCGCGCGGGGTGGGCGCTCCCCGCGACGCTCCGTCGCGTGCTTCTGCTCGGGCCGCCGCTTGCGCTCGCCGTGCTCGAGATCTTTCATCCGCAGCCGGACGAGACCGCGCAGGCCCTGATGGACGTCTCGACGTGGTTCGCCGGCTTCCACGTCATCCAGCTCGCGCTGACCGGGTTGGTCGCGTTGTCCGTGCTGTTGCTTGCGGACAGCTTCGGACGCGCGGACGCATGGGTAACTCGTCTTGGTGTCGGAGTCTTCCTGGTCTTCTTCAGCGCCTACGACGCAGTTGCCGGGATCGGCACGGGGCTCGCGATGCGAAGCGCACGAGACCTATCGACCGTGCAACAAGAGGGTGTCTTTGAAGTCGTCAAGGACTGGCCGGCGGTGGGGCCGCCGTTCGCACTCAGCATCATCGGAACGCTGGGTTGGGTGGCCGCGGTCGGTGCTCTCGCCTTGGCGGCTCGCCGGCAAGGAGCGCCGCGCCGCGAGTGGATCTTCATCGGGCTAGCGGCCGTGTTCCTTCTGGGTGGGCACCCGTTCCCGCAGGGCACGCTCGCGTTCGGCTGCTTCTTCGTTGCCGCGCTCCTGCACGAATGGAGAGCCGGTCGGGCGCGTCGGAACGAGCGGCAAGCGGCCGCCACGAACGGCGAGCTCGGGGCGACAAGATGACCGACGAACGAAGCTCTTGCCATTGACCAATGGTGTGCGCATCGGCTGGCGGTGCTCGCACTCAGTCTCGTCATCATTGGCCTCGACAACACTCGTCCAGTTTGACTTTGCTGCAGGGTCACCCAGGGTGGACGTGGTGGACGCTTGCGTGGGTGGCCACCGCCACCGATCGTCGCCTATCAAGAAAACGGTGCGCAGCACGAGCTGATTTAGCCCCATGCTCCTGTCGAAAAGGCTCCGTTTGCAGGGAGTTTTGGGAGTGCGGAGTCCGATGAGGGTGCTGCCCGTTTGCTGCCCGGAAACGGAAGCTCTCGCCCGTCGAGGCAACAGAAAGTGCCCATTTCCAGCTACTTCGAAAGACGGGAGCGACGGGACTCGAACCCGCGACCTCCGGCGTGACAGGCCACTTCGAGGGATCCGACGATTGACGACGATCCACGCGCAATCGCTCTATTCGTGCGGCTTTCGGGCTTCTCGTACTTTCGATTCCGCATGGTTGCGCCAAGCCGATTTCAGACGTTTGCTGCCCGTTTGCTGCCCGACGAGCCCGAAGGTCGGGACCCTCCGCTTCGCGGATTCAGCTAGGGCTTGCCGCACGAACTCCTGTGACGGGAGAGCTGGGTGCCCTCCTGACATGTGTGCCTCGCTTGGTCGCTTGGTCGCTTGGGCCTCGGATGAGCGCAAGCGCCGCGAGGGAAGCGAGCATCCCCGGCGCAAAGTAGAGGAAGGCGACTTGCGGTGAGGCGAGCGTCCAAAGCAATCCCGCGATGGCGCTGGCGGCAAGGTTGCCGAAGCTCTGGACGGCGGCGAGCAAACCGGAGACGGAGTCGCGCATCTCCGCGGGGGCTACGGGCGTAGGGTCGCCGCGAGTGCCCGGTCGTCGAGGAGGAGCTCGAGTGCGTCGCCGATCGAGCGGCAGACGATGTCGGCGGCTGCGAGTGTGGCGGTAGCTGCGCCCTCGGGGCCGGTCACGGCGATGCCCAGTGCCGCCTCTTTGAGCATGCCCTCGTCGTTTCGACCGTTGCCGATCGCGGCGCAGTACCGCGGACCGAGCTCGCGCACGACGGCGACCTTCGCCGGCGTCGCGTGCGATGCTCGCGTGGACGCCGAGCGTCGAGGCGACGCGCGTGAGCGAGCCGAACGTGTCGGCCGAGAGCAGATGGACATTGAACGTCTCTTGCAGCCTGCGGAGCTTCGTCTCGACGTCGTCGATCAGGTCGCCGCGGTTGGTGAGCGTGCCGTTGACGTCGAGGAGGAGGTGAGCGAGCTCGAGGGTCGGCCGGCCGGGGATTTCGATCGTCCGCATCGAGGGTCCTCTATCTGACGATCATCACGGGACAGTCCGCGAGCTCGGAGACGCGGTCGGCGGTGGAGCCGAGCACGTGGTCGCGCAGGAAGTGTCCTCGGCGGCCGAGGACGATCAGGTCGGCCTGCTTTTCCTTGGCGACGCGGACGATCAGCTCGGCGGCGTGGCCGGGGCGGAGCTCGACCTCCAGCTCAACCCCGGCCAAGTCGGCCTGCTGACGCGTACTGCCGAGCAGGCGCTCGAAGAAGGCATCCTTCTCGCGGCGCACCTCGTCGACCTCGCCGATCGTGGCGGCGTATGCGGGCAGCGGGCCCTCAACCGCGAGCGCGGTCAGCTTGGCGCCGGTGAGCGAGGCCAGCTCGAGCGCTTTCGCGAAGGCACGGTCGGAGGCTTCGGAGCCGTCGATCGCGGCCAGGATCTTCTCGAACGGCATCTAGCGGCCCTCCCTCTCGAGTAGCGGCTGGCCGATCGTAACCGCCTGCTCGCGGCCGGCTTCTTCGGCCGCAGAGGGCTGGAAGAAGCGCTGCGCGATCACGGTCGGAACGATCGCCGAGAGCACGACGACGGCGACGAGGAGCGAGAATTGCGTCTCGTCGATGATCCCTGCTTGCAGCCCGTAGAGCGAGGAGATCGTGCCGAAGGTGAGCCCGGTCGACATCAGCAGGGTGGTGAAGGCGCCGTGCGGAGCGCAGTAGCGGCGGGCTAGCGGGTAGACGCCGACGAGCTTTGGCGCCATCTTCGCCCCGAAAAGCAGCGCCAGCACGCCCAAGTTGGCCCACAGTGCGGAGACCGAGACGCTCATCCCGCCCTTGAAGAAGAAGAGCGGAGTGAGGAAAGCGAAGGCGACGACGCGGAGCCGCTCCTGCTCGGTGCGGTGGGTGGCGTAGTGGTTGGAGAGTGCGAGTCCGAGCACGAAGGCAGGCAGGACGGCGTGCGAGTGCGCCTTGTCGCCCAGCCACATGAGTAGGAAGAGGCTGGCGAAGACGAGCTTGATCTCGGGTTCGATCACGCGGTTGCCGTAGCGGCCGAAGAACCAGGGCGAGAGGCGCGGCAGCCCGAGGACGAGCAGGGCCGAGACGGCGACGAAGGCGACGATCCAGAGGTTGGGCTTGATGAAGAGGATCGCGAGCGCCGCCGCGGTGCCGAAGTCGGTGACGAAGGTGGCCGACATGATCCGCTTGCCGATGATCGTTTGGTTGAGCCCGGTCTCGACGAGAACGGCGTAGACGACGGCGAGGCTAGTCGTCGAGAGCGCGATGCCGGCGATCTGGGCGGCGTCGCCGGACCAGCCCAGCGCCCAGTAGGCGAACGCCATCACGACCACGAACGGCGCTGCGAAGGAGACGCTTCCGAGCAGAAGCGACGCCTTCCACTCGCACTTGAACTGCGGCACGTCGACCTCGGCGCCCGCCAGAAACGTGAGCACGATCCCGGCGAAGGTGCCGATGAAGGAGAGCCAGTCGGGAATCCCGGTGTCGAAGACGTTCCCGACGACGACGCCGAGCGCGAGCTCGATCAGTGCGACCGAGATCCCGACCTCGACCGAGATCGTCGAGGCGGCCAAGATGGCCGCCGCCAGAATCACTGCTACCGCGAGCTCGCTCATCTCTACCTCCTGCGAAAGACGCTTCGTCTGGGGTAGAGGCCATCAGCCCCGAGGGGCGGTTGAGCGCGAGCCTCATCGCGCGTACGAGCTACTCACAATCTAGCCGCGCCGGCAATCGTCGTGCGGAGGCGAGCCCGGGCCCGCAGGACGCTCACACGCCCAGCCCGTGCTACGTTCGCGTTGGCGTGCCGGGAAGTCTGGTCGGCGTGGTTGAGCCATGACCGAGATCACAGACTTCGCAACCATCGTTCTCCTAGTGACCGCGGCGTTCGCCCTCGCGGTCATGGCGACCAAGATCACAGCGCGAGTTCCCGTTCCGGCGCCGGCGATCTTCCGGCTCGCAGCCGCGTTCGTGTCCGATCTCTGGCCGCGCCTGTACGGCGAGGCTCGGCGGTATGACCGGTTTTCCGGCTGTCCGGCCTCAGGTCCTCCAGTAGCTCCTCGTGAAGAGGACGAGGATCGGGATGATCTCAAGTCTCCCGAGCCACATGAGCGCTGTGAGGACGACTTTGGAGACGTCGCTGAAGGGGTCGAACGAGCCCATCGGCCCGGCGAAGCCAAAGGCCGGCCCGACACTGGCGATGGTTGTCGCCGCCGCGGCTATCGCCTGGAACGGCGTCAGTGGCACATCGGCGCGGGCGGAGTCGATCAGGATGACGAGGGCGCCGCTGGCGACGATCCCGACGTAGAGGAAGGCGAAGACGACGACTGCCCGCAGTGCTTGCTCGTTGATGGGCGTGCCGCTGACGCGAACCCGAGCAACGAGTTCGGGGTGGATCGTCTGGTCGATCTCGCGGCGGAGCATCTTGGCGATGACGACATGTCGGACGAGCTTGATCCCGCCGGCTGTGGAGCCCGCAGAGGCGCTGACGAGCATGCCGCCGACGAGGACGAACGTCGTGAGCACCGTCCATTGGTTGAAGTCTGAGTTGGCGTAGCCGGTCGTGGTGAAGATCGAGACCGTGTTGAAGACCGCCTGCCGGACGGCCGCCTCACCGGTGACGATGCGCTCGCTGGCGATATCGGTCAGGACGACGAGCGATGCGGCGGCGAGCAGGAAGAGATAGACGCGGAACTCGTCGTCGCGCAGGAAGGAGACGGGTCTGCGCCTGATGATGGCGAGATAGAGGAGGGCGAAGCTGGTACCGCCGAGGATCATGAAGGGCACGATCGCCCATTGGCTGGCCGCGCCGAGCTCCTCGAGGGAGCGGGCGCGGGGCGAGAAGCCTCCGGTGGGGATGGTCGTGAACGCGTGCGCGACCGCGTCGAAGAAGCTCATGCGCGTGTCCATGTCCGTCCAGGCGAGAAACGAGAGGACGGCGAACTCGGCGGCGGTCAGGCCGACGTAGAGGACGATGAAGCGCCTCGCGGTGTCCCGGATGGTGGCAGGGAAGGTGGCGAGCTCAGGGCCGGGCGTTTCGGCCTTGAAGAGGGCTTGGCGGCCGCCGACACGCAGGCGAGGCAGGATCGCGAGGACGAGGACGATGATGCCCATCCCGCCCACCCACTGCGTGAACTGGCGCCACATCAGAAGCGAGTGGCTGAGCGCGGGGATGTCGGTGAGCACGCTCGATCCGGTCGTCGTGAAGCCGGACATCGACTCGAAGAGAGCATCGACCGGGCTTGCGAGCTGCTCCTCCCCGGAGAGCAGGTAAGGCAGCGACCCGAACACGGCGACGAGCAGCCAGAGGAGCGAGACGACGAGGTAGCCTTCGCGGGCCCCGACCCGCTCTTTGCCGCTGGTCGCCCGCTCGAGCCCGAGGCCCACGGCCGCAGCCGCGAGGCCGGCGATGGCAAACGGCCAAATGGATTCGCCGTAGCCAAGAGCCACGGCGATGGGGAAGAGGAAGGCGAGGGCGAACCACTTGACGAGCGCGCCGACGAGGTTGAGGGCCGCGCCGACGTCAACAGCGATCGCCCAGCGTCCGGCGCGCGGGATCCGTGCGAGCCGGATGGGACGGTGAGACGGCTCGCCGCCGCGAGGCACGCTGCTAGAGACCTCGCCGCCGGCGCATGCCCGCGTCGTAGCGCCCACGCGCGGACCGTGTGCCGGTCCTAACGGAACCTCTACGCCAGGCGACGGAGTCTTGACGCTCCGCTAACGCTCAGCTTCCTCGGTGCCGGCACATCGCTCTCGCGCCGGCTCCTTACGGGCTCTTGTCGCCCGGTTCGAAGCGATGGCCCATTCTGGCCTCGGTGATGAAGTAGCGAGGTTTCGCCGGGTCGGGCTCGAGCTTCTTCCGGATCTGGGCCAGGTAGACCCGAAGGTAGTTCGTCTCCTTCTCGTACTGCGGGCCCCAGACCCCTTGAAGGAGCTGGCGTTGGGTGACGAGCCTTCCCGGGTTGCGGACGAGCATCTCGACGATGTGCCACTCGGTCGGCGTGAGGCGGACCTCGCCTTCGGCCGTCCTGACTCGCTTGGCTGCGAGATCGACGGCGAAGTGCTCCGTCTCTACGACGGCGTCTTCTCCCTCGCCGGGTATTGCCCGCCGCAGGGCGGCGCGGAGGCGAGCCAGGAGCTCGTCCATTCCGAACGGCTTCGTCACGTAGTCGTCGGCGCCGGCATCGAGCGCTGCGACCTTGTCTCCCTCGCGCTCGCGGACGGAGAGGACGATGATGGGGACAGAAGTCCAGCCGCGCAGGCCCCGGATCACGTCCGTGCCGTCGATCCCTGGTAGGCCGAGGTCGAGAATGACGAGGTCGGGGTGCGTGCGGGCGGCGAGCGCGAGGGCGGCCTCGCCGTTGGGCGCGAGATCGACCTGGTAGCCCCGCGCTTTGAGGTTGGTGGCGAGCGCGCGGAGGATCTGCGGCTCGTCGTCGACGACGAGGATTCTGCTCATTCGGCCGTCCGCAGCCGCACGACGAAGGTGAGGCCCCCGCCGGGCGTGTCCTCGACCTCGATTTCGCCGCCCATGGCCTCGACGAAGCCCTTGGCGACCGCCAGGCCGAGCCCCACGCCCTCGCCTTGGGTGGAGTCCCCGAGCCGCTGGAAGGGCATGAAGAGCCGCTCACGGTCTGCCGGCGGGACGCCAGGCCCGCGGTCGACGACGCGAACGTCGACGACGCCGTCGACGGCGCCGGCAGTCACGCGCGTCGGCGCGCCCACCGGTGAAAAGCGGATCGCGTTCTGGATCAGGTTGGCGAGGGCCCGCTCGAGCAGACCGGGATCGGCGAGCACGCGCGGGAGGGACTCCGCGACGTCCAGATCGACGGAGTCGTCGCCGGCCCCGAGGCCGCGGAGCGCCGCGGGCAGGACCTCTTCGAGGCCTACGGATGTGGCGCTGATCTCGAGTGCGCCCGCCTGCAGCCGGCTCATGTCGAGCAGGTTCCCGACCAGCGCGTTCAGGCGGTCGGTCTCCTCGTCGATCGTGTCGAGGAACTCGCGTCGAGCCTCCAGTGTCCACTCCACGTCCTCTTGGAGCAGGCTCGTGACCGAGGCCTTGATCGCCGAGATCGGGGTGCGCAGGTCGTGGGAGACGGCCGAGAGGATCGCGGTGCGCAGCTCGTTGGCCGCCGAGAGCGTGCCCGCGGCCGCGAGCTCGGCCTCGAGCTCCCTGAGCTCGACGGAGGCTGCGAGCTCCCTGGCGAAGGCGTCGAGCACGCGCCGATCTTCGCTGCGCACGGGAGCGCCGGTGAGCGCGAGCACATGCTCGCCGTCGAGCTCGACTACGGCATCCGCTGCCTCGGGACTCTCCGGGTAGCGGGAGCCGCTCGCAGATTCGATCCGCCAGCCGGCCTCGTGACGGCGCAGAACTGCCGCTCCCTCCAGGTCGAGTACGCGGTGGAGGCTCTCGAGCACCGCGGCAACCGGTGCGGAGCCTGCCATCCGCGCTAGCGCCTCGGCCTCGGCGCGGGCGCGGGCGCCCTCGGCCGCTCTGCGGGAGGCGAGGGCGACGAGGCTGCTGACAATGACGCCAACGGCGAGAAACACGAAGAGGGCGAGCACATCCTCGGCCTCGGCGATCGTAAAGGTGTGGTGGGGGTCGACGAAAAACCAGTTGACGAGCAGGAAACCGCCGATCGCCGCGGCCAGCCCGGGTCCGAGCCCGCCGACGGCGGCGACTCCGACGA